>SXGS01095640.1_pt1 | contig 41751 bp, 40 predicted proteins | sample 3174681 | NCBI WGS metagenome assembly SXGS01 (sample SAMN11356861, study PRJNA531348) | freshwater metagenome | isolation source: freshwater sample F1-80 | place: China: Fuxian Lake, Yuxi | collected 2017-12-25 | reverse complement strand
GAAGGGGATTATCCTGAATTATGGCGGTCCCCGTCAAGCAAGGGTGTGATTATCTGGCTGGTGCCGCTTGTGAGGCCCAGAGGCCGGCAGCCCCGATGTCCCGGGTGTCGCCGCTGAGCACGATCCGCTCGCGCACAAGTCCGGCTGCGCCGAGCAGGGGGGCCGCCGCGATCCAGGGGGCTTCATCGGCGAGCAAGACGTCGAACCGGACGCGGCTGAAGAGGGGATCGCTCAGCACTCGCGATGCGGTGGTGACCACGAGCCGCCGGTTCTGGATGAAAGCCTGCCGGTTGGTGTCGTCCTCCGCCGCGAGTATCTCACGGATTTTTTTGGTCCCGCCCAGATGGACGATGTCTTCTTTGAGCTCGTCGAACTCCGGTCGCATGTCTTTCGGTACCGCGGCTTCCGGCACGAGTTCATTGATGCGCGTCTGAGCCACATCGAGCTCTCCCTTCAGTTCGGCACATTGACTCGCGTACAGTTCGAGATATTGATGCAGCGAGGAGACATTTTTCCCGACGGTCTGCAGGCGGAGCCTCTGGAAGAGCGGGAGGTTGTCATATTCTGCCAGGGTGGCGTTCACGTCTGTGATCTTGTTCTGGACATCGGTGAGCTGCGTCATCAGGCGCCATTCCAGAAGGCGGACTTCATCGAGATCCTTTTGCTTCTGTGCCTTATAGGCTAACACAGGGGTCAGTTCACGAAACCGCTCGTACTTGCGCCGGAGCGCAGCTTTGTCTGCGCGCGATTTGGCATAGAACTGGTGCATCTGCGCTTCGAACCCCAGCTCCTGAATACTGACCCCATCGGTCTGTTGGGTTAAGGCCATTTCATAGCGAGTCACCCAGGTCTTATAGGTGAGCCCCGCGGCGGTCATGGCTCGCGCGATGGTGCCGATGAGCGCATCCGCCCGGTGGTGATCGGGGCAGACGACCAGCATGCGTTTGTTGGCGCGAATCAGGTCGATCGCCAGCGTGGCCAATCGCTGCCGCCGCACTGACAGGTCGTCCGCCCAGAGGGTTAAGAGGATCGACGAGCTGGCGCCGGAGGGTTCTGCGGCTCCCGTTGTGTCGAGGAGGGGCGCCAGGCGGTCTGCCGGACCGAGTCGATAGGAGTCTGGCTGCGCCAGCATGTCGCGTAACCGTTTGCCCGAGGTCGCTAAAAGGCCCGCCCGATCCGGCACCACGGTGGCATCGGTACAGGACTGTCCGATGTGGTCGAAGGTCTGGACGAGGACGACATTGTCCTGCCCGCCGAGCACGAGGCCTTCGGTCAGCTCCATGTCGTTTGGTGGGATAATGGAGAGAGGCGTGTCATGTGCGAGGGAAGCGCCTTGTGGAAGGGTGAGCTCGTAGAGGTGCAAGGTCCCGACCGTGCGCACCAGGCGGCACGAGACCTGAGTGAGGGGCTGGTCGAGCGAAGTCGTGCTCACCTGCGTCTGTTCGGCTTCAAGCCGGTGCGCCCATGTGTCGATGAGGTCCCGTGCGGTCATGAAATCCTTGGCAAGCCGCTCTCGATTCGCGTGCGCCATCATACGGTCGGCTCTTGCGCCTGTCTAGCCTCTCCGCTTGACCCGATCGAGCCGTTCCATTAGCGTAGCGACCGAACAGGATGCGGAACAGTCCGCCCGCGGGGTTCTCGAAACCTGTGAAGCGTATCGCGTAAACAGTCTACTGCTTCGGCGGCGACGCGATACGACCGGCGCGTCACGAACGATGGCCACCGCAGACGGATTTTTTGCGCATCCTGTAGCGGGATAGGTCATGGGCCACGCGGAGTATGGCAGGCATACTGTTCGCCTACACCGAGTGGTTCTGTAGTCCCGAAACCGTTCTGCGACGATCCCTGGAGGACTGTAGCGATGCTTGTTGTTGGACTGATGTCCGGAACTTCCGGGGAGGGAGTCGATGCCGCGCTCGTGGATATTACTGGCCGAGGCCGCACCCTCAAGGCGAAGACGCTGGCGGCCCACACCATCGCCTACCCGCGTTCGTTACAGCAGCGCATCCTCTCCGCCGCTGTGTCCGGGACGACCGCGGAGGTCTGTCACCTCAATGTATTGCTGGGGGAATGGTTCGCCAAGGCGGCATTACGCGTGATCAAGCAGGCCAAGCGTCAGCCTGGCCAAGTGGCCTTGATCGGGTCTCATGGCCAAACGCTGCACCATCTCCCGCATGGCATCCCTGTGCCAGGTATCGGGACGATTCGGTCGACCCTGCAAATTGCCGAGCCCGCCGTGATCGCTGAGCGAACGGGCATTACCACGGTTGCAAACTTTCGGACGCGGGACATGGCCGCAGGGGGCCAGGGGGCGCCCTTGGCGCCGGTTGCCCATGCGTTGTTCATGCAACATGCGCGCCGCGCGCGATTGATCGTGAATCTCGGGGGCATCAGCAACGTGACCTATGTGCCGAAAGGCGGAGACCTGGCCAAGGTTCAGGCCTTCGATACGGGGCCGGCCAATATGGTGCTGGACAGTCTCATGGCGCGGTTGACGGAGGGACGGCTGTCGATGGATCGCGGTGGGCGGTTGGCGATGAAGGGGCAGGTCGACGCACCATTACTGAAGACGCTGCTCGCCCATCCGGTGTTGTCACAACGGCCACCTAAATCGACCGGGCGGGAAGCCTTTGGTCCGGAACTGATTGACGTGCTGATCTCGATTCAGCAGCAACGGGGCCTCTCGATCGCGGATCTCTTGGCGACCTGCAGCCTCTGGACTGCCAAGGCGGTGGGCACGTCGCGGCGCTGGATCAAGGGGGAGATCGATGAAGTGGTGGTGGGCGGCGGCGGCGTCCGCAACCGCGCGATCATGGGCCATCTTGCAACGGTCTTCGCTCCGGTGCCGGTCACCACATTCGACGCCATCGGCTGGGACAGCAAGTCGTTTGAAGCGGTGGCCTTTGCCGTGCTGGCCTATCAAACGGTGACAGGCCAATGTGGCAACCTTCCATCGGTCACTGGCGCGGCGCATCCCGTGATCCTGGGCACGATTGTGCCGAACGGGCCCAGCTGGCGCGACTCCCTGCCTGCGCGATAGAGCACGCTGACGCAGCTCGGTTTGTGGTGCGCCCTCCACCTGAGGCGGGCGCGAGGCGACAGGAAATACAGGTAGTCCTCCTGGCGGCCAGAGGCTGAGGGATGCAGGAGAAGAGAGTGAAGGGAGTGAGAGATGAGGACTGAGCCTCCGCCGAATCCACTCGGTGGAAAAACCTTGATCGTCGATGCGCATGATGGCGACGCTTATCCCAGGCCCAGTGCGGCGCTACTGGATGCAGGGGAGCAGGACCAAGTCTTTGTTCGCCCCGGGATCTACGAGGACAAAGTTTTTGTCATGGGGCGGCCGGTTTATTTGGTGGGGGCGGGGCGAGATGCGGTGCAGATTTTCTCCCGGCGCGAAGGGCCGCTCTATCTCCAGCAGGTCCCAGGCGGCCGCATCTCCGGGATTACGTTTCGATACGTCGGCAGCGATCAGCATTCCGCCATGAACCTGCTCGATTCTTCCTGTGTGGTGGCGCAGTGCCGCGCCACGGAAGGTATTTTGTCCGGCGTGGTGATTTATGGTCCGCAATCGCGTCCGACATTTATCGAGAACGAAGTCTGCGGCAACCGCGAATCGGGGATTTTCGTGTTTGCCGGAGCCCAACCGAGGATCGCCGACAATGTCTGTATGGGGAACCATCATTTCGGGATTGCGGTGCGTGACCCCGGAAGCCACCCGGAACTGGTCAGGAACCGGTGCTGGGAGAATATGCTGAGTGGGATGCTCCTCTTTCATCACGCGGAGGCGCTTCTGATCGACAATATCTGTAGCGAGAATCACCACTGGGGGATCGTGATGACTCCCGACTGTCACCCGACTCCTGGTCGGGAGGCGCTTGAGGCCTCCAATGTTCTCTTCCCTAATCCGCGCGGGCCCCTGATCGTGACGGAGCAGCCGTTAGGTGACATAGGCCGGTGAGAAGCCGCGCACGCACACCGCCTGCAGGGGGCAGGCGGGGACACAACGGCCGAATGACATGCGCTCGTTGCGAGTAGCCGGGGCGTGAAAACCGCGGCGCAAATAGTTGGGGAGTCGGGAAAAGAGTGGTTGGTTGCGGGGAGAGGATTTGAACCTCTGACCTTTGGGTTATGAGCCCAACGAGCTACCGGGCTGCTCCACCCCGCAGAGCGATGCTAGCAAAGCGTTTAACGGCAAGTCAAGCCAGCCGCCGCGCGGCCCGGTTGCTTTCACGCATCTGCAATGCTAAAGCGATCATATGCATATTGTGTTTATGGGCACGCCGGATTTTGCGGCGGCCTCTCTTGAAGCCCTATTGCAGTCGGACGATGTCGTGGTCGGCGTGGTCACGCAACCGGATCGTCCGAAAGGGCGGGGGCAGGTCCTCGCTCCGTCGCCGGTGAAGCTCCTGGCGCAGCGAGAGGGGATTCCTCTGTTGCAACCCCTCAAGATGAAGGATCCTGAATTTCTCCAGACCTTGGCCGGGTGGAAGCCAGACCTGATTGCAGTCACGGCGTTCGGGCGCATCTTGCCTCCGGCGGTGCTCTCGCTGCCTCCGCGTGGCTGCATCAATGTGCATGGATCGCTGCTCCCGAAATATCGCGGCGCCGGTCCGATTCAATGGGCCATCATCAATGGCGAACGCGAAACGGGCATTACGACCATGTTGATGGATGAGGGCATGGATACTGGCGCGATGTTGCGGCAAGAGGCTATCCCCATTACTGCTGACGATACGGCGGCCACGCTCGCTCGGCGGTTGGCTGCGCTGGGAGGCCGGTTGCTGGTCGAGACGATTACCCAACTCAAGGCCGGTACCCTCGTGCCGACGCCACAAGATTCTTCGCAAGCGACCATGGCTCCCTTGCTGAAAAAAGAAGATGGGAGCATCGATTGGACCTTGCCCGCCGTGACTTTGGCCAATCGGATCCGTGGCCTGGCTCCCTGGCCGGGAGCCTATACCGCCGCGCCGGGGGGCGACCGTTGGACGATCTGGCGAGCGCACGCCCTCCCAGGGTCAACCACGAAGACGCCTGGCACCGTGGTGGCGGTCACGAACGAGGCGATTCATGTCGCAACCGGGGAGGGCGTTCTGGCTCTGCTGGAGTTGCAGCCAGCCAACAGCCGCCGCATGGCTGTTGCGCAATATGTGGCCGGTCATCCGATTGCCGTCGGATTGCAGCTAGGGCGACCGATTCCTTCCTAGGTGCTTGTCCATTCATTCAATCATCGAAAGATCCTCTGAGTTCCCTATGGCATCTGGTCCTCGATCCCTCTTTACTGCCCAGATCGCACCGTCAGCCCGTGCGATTGCCCTCTCGTTGCTGGTGGAGGCTGAGACGAGCGAGGAGGGGGTCGATGTGCTGTTGGATCGGGCGCTCGCGCGCGGCGCCGTCGATGGCCGTGATCGGGCCCTCACAGTCGAGCTCACCTATGGAGTCTTGCGGCGGCTTGCGACTATCGATTGGCGGCTTGAGCCGGTTTTAGATAAGCCGCTGCTTCGTCTGCCCGTCGCCGTGCAGATGGTGCTCCGGCTTGGGGCGTACCAATTGTTGTTTCTGGATCGCATTCCTCAGTCTGCCGCCGTCAACGAGTCGGTCAATCTGACCCGGGCCTTTGCCGGCACAGTCGGCAGGGACTGGAGTGGGCTCGTCAATGCGGTGCTGCGCTCGCTTTTGCGTCATCCCCCTGAGCCCTGGCCTAGCATGGACCAGGACCCAGTTCAGGCGCTCGCGGTGAAGTACTCGGTTCCTGCCTGGCTCAGCCACCGCTGGGTGGAGCGGCTGGGGCCTGCCGCTGCGGAAGCGGCGTGCGAAGGGGTGAGCGTTGTACCTCCGATGACGCTACGGGTGAACCAACTGGTCACGACCAGGGCCGCGCTTCTCGAACAATTTGCCCAAGCCGGCCTGCCGGCCAGGCCGACCACCGTCAGCCCGCTCGGAATTGTGCTTGAAGACGGAGGGTCTGTGCCCTCGCTGCCCGGCTTTCACGAAGGCGCTTTTTATGTCGAGGATGAAGCGGCTCAATTGGTGCCGCTCCTCCTCGATCCGCAGCCTGGCGAGATCCTGCTGGATGCCTGTGCCGCGCCGGGAGGAAAATCGACTCATCTGGCTGAGCTGATGCAGAACAAGGGCACCATCTACGCCGTCGATCGGAGCGGGGCTCGGTTGGATTTGGTGCGAACCAATTGCCGCAGGCTCGGAGTGCACAACGTTGTGCCAATCGACGGGGATATTCGAGAGCCCCGTGCATGGGGCCCTTCCGTGAACCAATCGGCTGCGGGCCAGCCGCTGGTGGATCGGATTTTAGTCGATGCGCCGTGCAGCGGGCTCGGGGTGCTCCGGCGCCATCCGGAAGCGAAGTGGCGGAAGGATGAGCAGTCACTCTCGAGGCATCAGACGCTCCAATATCAGATCCTCGAAGCGGTGGCCCCATGCTTGCGGCCTGGCGGGGTGCTAGTCTATAGTACGTGCTCAACGGAGCCGGAAGAAAACGAAGACGTCATCAAGCGATTCTGCCGTCTCCATGCGCAGTTTCAGCGTGAGTCCGTCTCCTCCTGGCTCCCGCCTGCGGCACAGGAATTTGTCACCGAGTCAGGCGCGCTCTCGACCGTGGGAAACCGGTTCTCGATGGACGGATTTTACGCCGCACGACTGAGAAAGGTTTTGTGATGGCACGCCCTATTTATATCGCCCCCTCGATCTTAGCCGCTGACTTTGCCAGGCTGGCCGATGAAGTGGCAGCCGTGGAACGGGCCGGCGCCGACTTGCTTCATATCGATGTCATGGACGGGCATTTCGTGCCGAATCTGACGATCGGTCCGCCGATCGTGGCGGCGCTCCGAAAAGTCACTAAGTTGCCGCTCGACGTCCACCTCATGATCACCAATGCCGATGCCTTCATCGCCGAGTTTGTCGACGCCGGCGCGGATTATCTGACGGTGCATGTGGAAGCCTGTCCGCATCTTCACCGCACGGTGCAGGCCATCAAGGAACGAGGAGTGAAGGCAGGAGTGACTCTGAACCCCGCCACCTCGCTCAGCACGATTGAGGAAATCATTGCCGAGGTGGATTTGGTCCTGATCATGTCGGTGAATCCCGGCTTTGGCGGGCAAAAGTTCATCACCTCGTCGCTAAAAAAGATTACCGCGGCTCGCGCCATGCTCGATCGGGCCGGGAGCCGCGCGTTACTCGAAGTGGATGGCGGCCTCAAGATCGACAATGTCGCCCAAATATTAGCCGCGGGCGCTGACGTGTTGGTCGCCGGGTCGGCCATTTTCTCGAGTCCAGATTACGCCGCGACGATTGTTGCGATGCGCGCCGCCGGCCAACCTTCTTCCACGACGCCCCAGCGCGTCTCTGCTCACCGATAGGTCTCGCGGGTGGATATTGCTTCCCTCATCGACAGTCTTCATCCTCTCGAAGTCAAAGTTTTATCGACGTTCGGAGCCGGTCCCTCTGCGGTGCTCCTGACGGAGCAGTTAGCGCAGACCTCTGGCTTAGAATCCTCGCAATTGAGTATGGCGGTCGAATGGCTTCTGGCTAAGTCGTTGCTCACGGTCGATACCGAGACGGTGACGCCGATTGTGTCACTCACCAAAATCGGCGAACTGTACTTTGAAAAATATTCCCCGATCGAACGGGTCCTGTCCGCGGCCCGCGACGCGGCCACCACCGGCAAGCGCCTCACCATTCAGGACATTCAAACGCGGGAATGCCTGGAACCGGCGGAGGTGAGCGGTGCGATCGGGCGGCTCAAGAAGGAAGGCGCGCTCCTCATTGTGCAAGGCGGGTGTCTCGAATCGACTGGCCGGCCGAGTCAGACGGCGGAAGCGATACGGGGTCTGTTGCAACAGCTCCATGGCACGACGCGCGCGCTGCAGACATTCCCGGAAGCGCACCAGCAGGTCATCCAGGATCATGCGGTGAAACGGGGGAACGCGAAAGAACCTTTCCGTATCGATGATCGGGTGGCCAGATCGCTCAAACTCTCTGCGGCCGGCATCGCCGCCGCGCAGCAGCTCTCCACGCAGGGCGTCCTGGAAGAGGTCTCCCAGCTGACGCCCGAGTTGTTGAAAGAGGGGAGCTGGCGGACGAAGCGGTTTCGTAAGTATACGATCAGTCTTCGCGCGCCGCGCATTGCGCCGGGCAAGAAACATCCCTACCGCGAGTTCCTGGATACCGTGAAGACCAAACTGGTGAGCATGGGCTTCCAGGAAATGCGGGGGCCGCTGGTGGAGACAGAGTTCTGGAACATGGATGCCCTCTTCATGCCGCAGTTCCACCCGGCCCGAGACATCCATGACGTGTACTTCGTCAAGGCACCAAAGCAGGCTGCGTCGATTGCGGAGCCGTTTTTGTCCCGAGTGGCGCAGGCGCATCAGGACGGTGGCTTAACCGGTTCAACCGGCTGGCACTATTCCTTCGATATGGAGCGGGCGCGGCGGTTGGTGTTGCGGAGCCAGGGCACAGCCGTCTCGGCCCATACGCTGGCGGCACAGCCGGCCGTGCCGGGCAAGTATTTCTCCATCGCTCGGTGTTTCCGCTACGATCAAGTCGATGCGACGCATGCGACGGACTTCTTCCAGGTGGAAGGAATCGTGCTCGGCGAAGATATCAATTTCCGCACCTTGCTCGGCCTGCTGAATCTCTTTGCGCGTGAAGTGGCGCAGGCGAAAGAAGTCAAATTCCTCCCGGCCTATTTCCCTTTCACCGAACCGTCGGTCGAGCTCCATGTGCGCCATCCAAAGCTCGGCTGGATGGAGCTGGGCGGGGCCGGCCTCTTCCGGTCGGAAGTCACCCTCCCGTTGGGCGTCACCGTGCCGGTGATCGCATGGGGACTGGGGCTCGACCGTATGGCGATGGTGGCGCTCGGCATACACGATATTCGCGAATTGTTCACCGACAGTCTCGATTTGATTCGCTCCACCAAGGGGGATTTCTAGCACGCCCATGCCCACGATTACGATTTTCAAACAGGATCTGGAAGGCTTGCTCACAGGGCCTGGAGAAACGCGCCAGTCAATCACGATGGAGCAACTGGAAGATTCCTTGATGCTCGTGAAGGGCGAGCTGAAGGGGCAGAACCCCGACAGCGGCGAGCTGCGCATCGAGCTGCAAGACAGCAACCGCCCAGATCTCTGGTGTTGCGAAGGGATTGCGCGGCAGATCCGGGTGAAGCGGCAGGGCGCTCTTGCCGCGTACAAGTTCCTGACGACCAAGCCGAAAGTACTGAAGCGATTGCATGTGGCCCCTGGCATGGAGCAGGTCCGGCCCTTCGTGGCGGCCTGTACGGCGACCGGCTACCGCGTCACCCCGGAGGGCCTCGCGCAGCTGATCCAGACTCAGGAAAAGCTTGCCGAGATGTTCGGGCGCAAACGTAAAACTGTGTCGATCGGAATCTATCGCCTTGCGGCGATCGAGTTTCCGATCGCCTATGACTTGGTGAAGCCAGAGGACGTGAGCTTCATGCCGCTGGGCATGGATACGGTCATGACGCTGGGGGAGATGTTGCTCGTCCATCCCAAGGGGTTAGAGTTCGGCGAGATCCTTGCGGGGCAGGACCGTTTGCCCGTGCTGCGCGATGCGACGCAACAGCCCCTGTCGTTTCCGCCGATCATCAACAGCCGTGAAGTCGGTGAAGTGAAGGTGGGAGACGATGCGCTCTTCGTCGAGGTGACGGGCACCGACTTGCCGATGGTCGTTCTGACCCTGAATATTTTCGCGGCGAATTTAGCGGATCGAGGCGCAGCCATCGAGCCGATCGACGTGCGCTATCCCTATAAAACAGCGCTAGGCCAGGACGTCGTGACGCCGCAGGATCTTAAGAAGTCACAAACGCTTCTCGTTAGCACCATCGAGCAGGCTCTTGGGCAGACGCTTGGCGCCAAGGAAGTGGTGAAGGCGCTGACGGCCTACGGCCATGAGGTGCAGGCCAACGGGAATCATGTGACGGTGACGTTGCCGCCGTATCGGCAGGACCTGATGCATGCGATGGACGTCGTCGAGGATGTCGCGATTAGCCGAGGATATGCGGATTTTCTCCCAGTGATGCCCTCAGATTTTACGGTCGGCGGCCTGTCGCGCATCGAAGAAGTCTCCGACCGGGTGCGGGCGCTCATGGTCGGCATGGGCTTTCAAGAGATCATTTCCAACGTCCTCGGCTCGCCGCAAGATCTGCGCGATGCGATGCGGCTAGCAGGGACTGAGTGGGGGCAATTGGTCGAGGTGGAGAATGTGATGTCCCAGAATTTTTCCGCCCTGCGCCAATGGATGTTGCCGTCGTTGCTTCGCGTGGAAGCGGCATCGAACCGGGCGTTCTATCCCCATCGGTTGTTCGAGGCGGGCGAAGTAGCCAAGCTGGATCTGACGCAGCCCCTCGGGTCCCGCACCGCGGTGGTGCTGGGCGGCCTGATTGCGCATGCCGATGCGCATTTCTCCGAAGCCCATTCCTGCCTGGACACGCTGTTTTACTATGTGAACCAGGCGTACAGCTTGGAGCCGATCCAGCATCCGTCGTTTCTTGCCGGACGAGTGGGGGCCATCGTGCGTGAGGGGCAACAGATTGGTGTGATCGGGGAGCTGCACCCGGAAGTACTCGAGCGCTGGCAGATTAGCGTGCCAGCCGTGGCGTTTGAAATCGAGCTGACGCACCTAGCCGAACGGCCTTGAGGCCTACGCCGGTCGGCGCATTCCTCAAGACCCGCATTCTCTCCACATCAATGATTCGAAGAGGGCTCGTGCGAGGCGGCTACGCTTAGGCTGTCGCCGGGGCAAGATGCTGCTTGGCGAGACCGACCAGCTGCTCAAACCCTGTGGCATCCTTGATCGCCATATCCGAGAGGACCTTCCGGTCCAGGAGGATATTCGCCTTTTTCATGGCATTGATGAACCGGCCATAGGTCAATCCATGCGCCCGAACTGCCGCGTTGATGCGCGCAATCCACAAGACGCGGAAATCCCGTTTCCGATTTTTCCGTCCCGTATAGGCGTAGGCCTGACCTTTATCGACCGATTCTGTTGCCGTCCTGAACAGCCGGCTCTTTCCGCCGTACTGGCCTGAGGCCAGCTTAAGCCGCTTCTTCCGACGATGTCTTGTTTTTGGGCCACCTTTTGCGCGAGGCATGAGTCAATACTCCTTTTGGTTAACGCGATCCGTCCGGTCTTGGTTAGACATAGGGCAACAAGCGATCCAGCGCCTGCACTTTGGTCTTATCGACGAGAACCGAGCCGCTCAGCCGGCGCTTCCGATCCTGCGTCTTGCTGGTGAGGATATGGCGTTTGCCCGCCTTTCTCCTGACCAATTTCCCGGAGCCGGTGCGGCTAAACCGCTTTTTGGCTCCACTATGGCTTTTCATTTTCCGCTTCTTCATATCGGTGCTTCCTTTGGTTAATAGCGTTCGGGCCGCCGTCTTACTTCGGCGCCACGATCATGATCAAGCTGCGCCCTTCCATGCGGGGGGCGTACTCAATCGTGCCCTCCGTCCCCACTTCTGCAATCACCATAGTCATGAGCGATCGGCCCATCTCCTGATTCGCCATTTCACGGCCGCGGTAGGTCAAGACGACTTTCGTCTTGTTGCCGTCGGCGAGAAACTCCTTGATCTGGCGAATCTTAATGCCCAAGTCGTGCTTATCCGTTCGAGGACGCAGCTTGATTTCTTTGACCTGCGTCGACTTTTGGTGCCGGCGATTCTGGTGGTCCTTCTTGCTCAGCTCAAACTTGTACTTCCCGTAGTCCATAATGCGGCATACGGGCGGCACCGACGTCGGTGCGATTTCGACCAGGTCGTAGCCCTGATCTTGTGCCTGTTTGAAGGCATCAGCTGTCAATAAAATCCCGAGCTGTTCGCTCTCCGGACCAATCACCCGGACCTCGCGCACTCTAATTTCCCGATTAACTCGTAGTTTGGGGACGATAAGACACCTCTTATTGGGTCAGTGAATGTTGCTGCCCTGCCGACTTGACGTCTGCACGAAGCAGATCGAGCGCTCCTGCGATGGTCATACTGCCAAGGTTGGCCCCGCTCCGGCCCCGTATCGCCAGAGTCCCACTTTGCACTTCTCGGTCGCCAACCACAAACATAAAGGGAACTTTGGCTTTTTCCGCTTCTCGAATCTTGAGTCCAATTTTTTCATTTCGCAGGTCGGCTTCGGCGCGGAAGCCCGCAGCCTTGAGCTGGGCCACAACCTCGGCCACGTAGGGGTGCTGGTTGTCCGTGATTGCCATGACCGTCGCTTGCACCGGGGTGAGCCAGGTTGGAAAGGCCCCGCCGAAGTGCTCGATCAGAATGCCGAAGAACCGTTCGATCGAGCCCATTAGGGCCCGATGGATCATGATCGGCTGGTGCACCTTACCGTCTTCCCCGATATAGCCCAACTCGAACCGCTCGGGATTGTTGAAGTCTACTTGAATGGTGGAACATTGCCAGGAGCGGCCCAGGGCATCCTTGATCTTGATGTCGATTTTGGGTCCGTAGAACACGCCTTCGCCCGGATCGATCTGGTAGGCGACATTGCGGCTCTTCAAGGCCGCTTCGAGCGCGCTCGTCGCTTGTGTCCAGCGTTCCTCGGAGCCGACGGCCTTTTCCGGCTTCGTCGAGAGGAATACCTCGAACTCGGTAAACCCAAAGGTGCCAAGGATAAAGAACGTGAAGTCCAGGACCTGGCTGACTTCGCTTTGAATTTGATCCGGCCGGCAGAAGAGATGCGCGTCGTCTTGCGTAAAGCCGCGCACCCGCAACAGACCATGGAGGACGCCCGTCCGCTCATACCGGTAGACGGTTCCCAGTTCGCCGTAGCGGATAGGAAGATCCCGGTAACTGCGCAGATGGGACTTATAAATCATGATGTGGAACGGGCAATTCATCGGCTTGAGCTGGTACTCGCTGTTCTCGACCTTCATGGGCGCGAACATGTTGTCGCGGTAGTAATCAACGTGGCCGCTGGTTTTCCAGAGATCCAGCTTAGCCACATGAGGGGAATACACCAGTTCATACCCGTTTTGAATGTGCTGGTCGCGCCAGAAGTTTTCGATTAACAGCCGGATGGTTGCGCCCTTTGGATGCCAGAGCACCAGGCCTGGGCCGATGTCATCCGAGATCGAGATCAAGTCGAGTTCCTTGCCGACCTTGCGATGGTCGCGGCGCTTAATTTCTTCTAAGCGCGCAAGGTGCGCGTCGAGCTCTGCCTGGGTGGGGAAGGACGTCCCGTAGATCCGCTGCAGCATGGGATTGCGTTCGTCGCCGCGCCAGTAGGCGCCGGCTGTGTTCAGGAGCTTGAAGGCCCCGACATGGCCGGTCGTCGGGAGGTGCGGGCCGCGGCAGAGATCGGTGAACTCGCCCTGGGCGTAGACCGTGATGGTCTGCCCGTCCGCTAGTCCTTGAATCAGCTCAACTTTGTAGGCTTCGCCGCGCTCTTGGAAAAGCTTCACCGCGGCTTGTTTCGATAACTCCGCCCGTTTCACAGGCAGGGCGCGCTTGATGATGTCTTTCGCGCGCGCTTCAATTTGCTCAAGGTCTTCCGGCGTAAAGGGCCGCTCATAATCAAAGTCATAGAAGAACCCGTCCTCAATGGCTGGGCCGATCGTCAGCTTTGCTGCGGGGAAGACCTCTTTGACGGCCTGTGCCATGATATGCGTGCTGCTATGGCGGTAGACCTCACGGCCTTCGGCGCTGTCGAACAGCAGGGGCACGACCTCGGCATCTTCCGTCAGAATGCTCGAGAGGTCCCGCATCTGGCCGTTGACCTTCGCCGCCAGAATGTCAGAACCAAGCGTCAAGCCAAGAGCTGACAGGGCAGACCCAACAGTCTGTCCTGTCGGAACATCCCGACTGCCGCCATCTTTGAGCGTAATTTTCATGATATGCACTACATCGATCGAGCACTAGAAACAACAAAGGCACCCCGCCTACGAGAAGCAAGCGGATGCCCTCAGCTGGGTGGTAGGCGCGGACGGTCTTGAACCGTCGACCTCTACCGTGTCAAGGTAGCGCTCTCCCCCTGAGCTACGCGCCTGTCAATCCGAAGGCGCATGCTAATATAGCCCTGCCCAATGTGTCAAGAAACGCAACAAGAGAGCGGGCGCACCCCGCATGTGGAGTACGCAGCCCCCTCTCTTGTTTGCCGATGCGAGAACCAGATGATCGTCGGGGATTACCTGACGGCCGACTTCAGCTTTTTCCCTGCCGAGAACTTCGGAACTTTGGCGGCGGGAATACGTAACGCCTCACCAGTTCTGGGGTTGCGCCCGAGCCGGGCTTTCCGCTTGGCCACCGTAAAGCTCCCGAAATTCACCAAGGAGACGCGCTGGCCCTTCTTCAGGGATGTGGCAACCGCTCCGGTGAAGGACTCTAGCGCGGCGCCTGCCGCGACCTTGGTGATGCCAGCGCCTGCCGCCATCTTTGCAATCAGCTCTTCTTTCGTCATCGTACCTCTCCTGTTGTTGGGTTGAACTACGCGACTCCTTGCTACTGACGTTGGTCCGGCCCATTGGTGAATCGGATGGGGAGGGCTCGTCGGAGGTTGTTACGCCTCCGGCCGCTGCGCCGCTCGTTTCCGTTTCACGGGGATGTTCAAATCCTTGATTTTTTTCCTGAGGGTGTTCCGATTCAAGCCCAGTAGCGCTGCCGCTTGAATCTGGTTCCCGTTGGTTTGCTCGAGCGACTTGGCAATCAAGGGGCGCTCAATGACGCTGATGAGCATGGGGTGGAGGTTGCGGCCCGAGCCGGTTTTCATCCCCTTCACGAAATCCCTCATCTTCCATTCAAGATAGTCCTCAAGCGAGCGAGTATCTTTGCCGTTTACAGCCTTCTGACGGGCGATCACGTGCATGAACTTGGAGGCGCGCTTCAGCACGGGTCGCGAACCGGTGATCACCAGTGAGTGCGTGAGATCGATGCTGGGCGGGAGAGGCGTCATTCCATCAGATGAACCTGGGTTCGATTCGATGATGACTGCATCAAATGGGCGCCGTGCCATATCTTTGGGTAACGCTGCCGCGTTTTTCGCGATTGTGACGGACGCGTCTTTGAAGATGTGCTTGACCTGACTCTGAATGTCTAGGTTGCCGCTGAGCAACAACAGACTGAGGACGGAGAAGGTCGGTGGCATCAATATCTCAGTTGAAGGACGAGGAATTTTTAAGGATTATTATCCAGAGTCTATTTGATGTCAATGCGGAAAATGGAGCGGGGCCGTGTTCGCTGATTCGAGTGCGGATGCCAGCGCGATTTGTTGCCGGATGAATCGCTGCCCCGTAATAAGTGGCGAGGGACTTGGCCGGGTTCTTTGTTGGACTGGCCAGACTATTTCTATTGTTGCGTTTTCAGATGATGGGGCAGCGAAGGGGGCGCGTTCGGTTTGTGATCGTCCTTCTCGTGTTTGTGCGAGTGAATGTATTGTGGTGCCGCGCCGCGGATCATCGGGAGGGGTGACTTGACAAGAGCGCCGTTCAGGGAGTAAAAATGCAAGAAATTCTTAATCCCTACCGGAATACTCATGTATGAAGGTCTCTCTTAGAGCAACGTACGGAATCCTGGCGGCGGTCGATTTAGCCAGGCATCCTGGATCTACGCCAGTGCAGGCGAAGTCGATTGCTCGACGGCAAGCGATCCCTGCTCGCTTCCTCGAACAGGTGCTCTATGGCATGAAGAAAGCCGGTCTTGTCTCGAGCCTTCGAGGCGCTCAGGGGGGCTATGTATTGTCGAAGAAACCGGCCGAGGTCTCGGTCGCCGAGATCCTCGAGGCGCTCGATGGGCCGCTTGCCCCTTTGAGCGGCGAAGCCGGGCGGACGCAGGTGCGGCGCCTTAGCAAGCCGGAGCTGCTGCTCGGAAAGATGTGGGAGCAGGTCCATCAAGCGGAGCGTCATGTGCTTGAAGCCATCAGCGTGGAAGAATTAGCCCGGCAGCAACGGGTGCTCGAACAGAAGCGGTCGTTGATGTACCACATTTGAGGTCATTATGAGTCACGCACCATTGAGTATTGTTCCGATCAAGACCGAGCCCATTTCTCCCGCCATTGCCGAGGAGATCGACACGTTTGAGACCGAAGCGTTGCGTTTGGCGTCCGGCGACGTGTCGAGCGATCTGTTCAGGCCCTTCCGTCTGCAGTACGGTATCTATGGGCAACGGCAAGCCGGGGTTCAGATGGTCCGGATCAAGATTCCTTTCGGCGGCATGACGGCCAATCAGCTGCGCCGGGTGGCGGAATTGACCGAGCGCTATGCCACAGGCGTCGGGCATGTGACCACGCGCCAGGATATTCAGCTGCATTTTGTCGAGTTGCAGGACGTGCCGACCATGATGCGTGGCCTGGCGGAGGTCGGGTTGACCACCAGAGAGGCCTGCGCCAACACGGTCCGCAACGTGACGGCTTGTCACCTCGCTGGAATCTGCCAGGGGGAAGTGTTTGACGTGACACCCTATGCGAAAACCGTCGCGCTCCATCTCTTACGGAACCCGCTCAATCAGAGTTTGCCCCGCAAATTTAAAATTGCCTTTTCCGGCTGTAAGCAGGACTGCGCCCTCACGCCGATTCACGATGTCGGATTGCTCGCCGCGAAGCGCGCGGATGGAGCGATTGGCTTCCGCATGGTCGCAGGCGGCGGGCTCGGGTCGGCTCCCAGGCTGGCGCAGGTCCTTCGGGAATTTACGCCGATGGACGAGCTCATCCCGAGCATCGAAGCCGTGATCCGTGTGTTCGATACCCTGGGCAATCGAAAGAATCGCACCAAGGCCCGTATGAAGTTTGTCATCGAAAAGCTGGGCTTCGAGGAATTCAAGCGCCGCTGGGAAGAGGCCTATGTGTCGATGGGGCATGATCGCCCGACCCAGGAGCCAATCAAGCTATTGTCCTATCCGGATGAGCCGGTTGCCCTCATCATGCCGACGTCCGCCAATGGATCGAAGCAGGCGGCGGGACCGACCAACGGCCATGCCAACGGGGCGCCGGGTGAGACCCCGTTCGAGATGTGGCGCCGCACCAACGTGGTGCGTCAGAAGCAAGAGGGCTACGTCGCAGCCGTGACCAAATTGTTCATGGGCGATCTCACGGCGGAGCAGATGCTGCACATTGCCGATCTGGCAGAGCGCTACTCCAACGGCAACATCAGGACGACGATCAATCAGAATATGGTTATTCGATGGGTGCCGGAGTCTCGCGTTGCCGACCTCTATGTGGACCTGGCCTCGCAAGGCTTGGCCGATCCAGGAGCAGAATTGGTCGAAGATATTATCGCCTGCCCGGGCACCGATACGTGCGGCCTGGGGATTACGTCCTCCAAGGGACTCGCGCGGGCTTTGGCGGAAGTATTTCCGGCAGGGCGGGTACCGGAGGATCTGAGCGATGTCACAGTCAAGATCAGCGGCTGCCACAATTCCTGTGCCCAACACCATATCGCCACGATTGGTTTGCATGGCGTAGGGAAACGGATCGGCGAGCATGTCGTGCCATTTTATGAATTACATGTAGGCGGGCGGGTCGATGGAACAGCGAAGATCGGACAGTTAGTGGTCAAGCTGCCGGCCAAGAGCGTATCGGCCGCGATTACACATTTGATCGCCGTTTATCGGCGCGACCGTCTTGCCGGCGAACGACTGCCGGCTTTCGTGGATCGTGCCGGCAAGGTCAAGCTCAAGGACGAGCTGATTCCCTATACCATCGTCCCTTCCTTTGACGAGGACTCGACGTTCTACTACGACTGGGAAGGTGAAGAGGAGTTTGTGCTAGAGGATCTTGGTCCGGGCGAATGCGCCGGCGGCGCGCTGGAGATGATCGAGAACGGCATTCTCGAAGCGGACCAGGAGCTCTATCAGGCGAAGCTCCTCGTGGATAACCATCAGTATTCCGTGTCGGTGAACAAGTCCTATCGTGCGGTCCTGTCGGCGGCCAAGGCCTTGCTGGTAACGGAAGGACTGGAGCCCTCGACCGATGCGGAAACCTTTACGGAGTTCGACAGCCGGATTGCGCAAAAGGGTATTGTCCCACTGATGTATCGGGGCTTGCGGAAACGAGTCGGCGATTTAGGGCCCAAGGAGACGACGGGCGAGTCGGCTCGCGAGAAGATGGTCTTTGCCAAGGGTTTCGTCGATGCTTGCCGTGCCGCGACAGAGCAGATGGGCAAAGACCTGAAGTTGGCGGCAGTGGGTACAGCAGCGGAAGTCGCGGCTAGCGCGCCGCCAGTCAAGGCACCGGGTGCTTCTGTCGCAGCGCCGGTCTCGTCCGGCGCGCCGGTGTACGATTTGCGTGGCGTAGCCTGTCCGATGAATTACGTGAAGACCAAGCTGAAGCTGGAGATGATGGATGCAGGCGAACAGTTGGAAGTCTGGCTGGACGCGGGCGACCCGATCAAGAACGTGCCGCTCAGCTTGAAGAACGACGGACACAAACTGTTGCTGCAGGAACCGCTTGAAGCAGAAGCGGCTCATTACCGGATCGTGGTCGAAAAAGTCGAGTAGTGCGGTGGAGGGATGATCCTCTTGCTCGCAGAACGCGCACGATGAAATGGTGCTCGTTCGATGCGCGCAGTGGATGGCACCCTGGGCCGCGCCCTTCAAGTGATGGAGTGAGGAGGAAAGAGAGAATCCAATGGCCAGTATGTCACCGGAAGAATTGAGCGCCTGGGGTTTGTCGTTCGAGGCGAAGCAGCCGCAAGAGGTGTTGACTGCTGCGATCGAGCGCTATGCGCCGAAGATCGTGCTGGCTTGCAGTTTCGGAGCGGAGGATGTGGTGCTGTTGGACATGGTGCACCGTATCAATCCCTCCGTGCCGCTGTTTTATCTGGATACGGAGTTTCTTTTTCCCGAGACCTATGCCACGCGCGACCGCGTAATCAAGCATTATGGATTGCAACCACAGCAGGCCATTCAGGTGAAGTCATTGCTGACGCCGGAGCAGCAGGCCGCTCAGCATGGCGAGGCGCTCTGGACGCGCTACCCCGATCAATGTTGCGAGTTGCGTAAAGTGGAGCCCCTCACACGCGTGCTCAAGGGATTCGACGCCTGGATCACTGGGATCAGACGAGATCAATCTCCCACGAGAGCCGATGCCGAGCTGATCGAATGGGACCAGAAGTTTCAGTTGGTCAAAGTGAATCCCCTCGCGGCCTGGACGTGGGAGGATGTCTGGACCTACATTCGCGTCCACGAAGTGCCCTACAACGAATTGCATGACCGCAACTATCCCAGTATCGGCTGCACCTATTGCACGAGCCCAGTGAATCCCGGCGATGACCCCCGCGCGGGACGATGGAAGAATTTCACCAAGACGGAATGCGGGTTACATAAGGCCCCGTAATGTCGATGCAGGAATTTATCGCGAAAATTGCCAAGGGGCCAAGGGCTGCCAAGGACCTCACGTGGGATGAAGCGAAGCGGGCGATGAAGGCCCTCATTGAAGGGGAAGCCACGCCGGCTCAGGCCGGGGCTTTTCTCATTGCGATGCGGATCAAGATGGAGTCCGTCACGGAACTGGCGGCAATGACCGCAACGGCACGTTCCTATGTGGCGGCAGTGCCGATTCCGCGCGAGCTCGGCGTTGTGGATGTGCCAAGTTATGCGGGGAAGCAGGAAACTTTCCATGCCTTGGCGGCGGCTGCCATCGTGGCGGCCTCGGCCGGCGCATCGGTCTTGATGCATGGGTACGACGGGATTCCCGGTCGTTCAGGGAATGCCGGGGCACTCAAGGCCTTGGGGCTGCCGATCGACATGAATCCAGACGCGGCGGGAGAGACAGTGACGAAACATGGATTTGCCTACCTTGATATCGCGCTCTACCATCCCCCGGTCTATCGATTTTTGGAGATGCGCCAAGAGCTGGGCGTGCGGAATGTCTTTCATCCGATCGCCAGATTGTTGAATCCGGCCCGCGCCTCGTCGCAGGTCGTCGGCCTGTCCCATCCTCCCCATTTTGAAAAGACGGCTGAAGTGTTGCGGATGCTGGCTTGCCCGAGGGCTCTGGTGGTCAGCGGCGTGGAGGGCGATCCGGAGCTGTCGATTTCCTCCCTCACCCGGGTGCTGGAATTGCGGGACGAGCGGATCACGCCGTTGTCGTTCGCGTCGAAAGATGTCGGATTGCCGCTGGGCACGCCGCGCGACATGGCTGGATTCCCCTCGGATCAACGGGATAAGGAAGCGGATCTGCTCCGACGGATTCTCCACAATCAAATGCCGGGCGGGTCCTGCAACTGGGTGCTGATGAACGCGGCGTTGATTTTGTACGCGGCCGGCAAAGAGGCGACATGGGCTGCCTGCGTTCCGCTGGCCCGTCGGGCGCTTGAAGAGGGAGCGGCAGCCAGAAAGTTAGAGGAACTGACTCAAGAGCCGGTAGGTGCCAACGTCATCGGCCGAACCCATTGACTAGAGGAGAGGATCGAGTTCGTGCAACACCTTCGTCAATTAGAAGACCAGAGCGTTTACATCCTCCGGGAAGCCTATAAGCATTTCGACAACCTGGCGATGCTATGGTCGATGGGGAAAGATTCGACCGTGCTGTTGTGGCTGGCCAGAAAAGCTTTTTTCGGCCATGTTCCGTTCCCGCTGTTGCACGTCGATACGAGTTTCAAAATTCCCGCCATGATTGAGTATCGAGATCGCGTGGCCCGCGAGTGGGGCCTCAAATTGGTCGTGGGGCAGAATAAGGAAGCGCTCGCGGCTGGGATGAATTCTGCGATGGGCCGCGTGAATTGCTGTACGGCCTTGAAGACCAACGGGCTCAAGCAGTTGATCGAGCAAAAGGGCTACACGGGCATCATCCTCGGTGTGCGGGCCGATGAGGAAGGGACGAGAGCCAAGGAACGGTATTTTTCGCCGCGCGACAAACATGGCGATTGGGACTTCCGCGATCAGCCGCCGGAACTCTGGGATCAATTCAAGACGACCTTTCCTCCGGGAACCCATATCCGGATCCATCCCTTGCTGGATTGGACGGAAATCAATATTTGGGAATACATCAAGGCCGAGAACATTCCCTTCATCGACCTCTATCTCGACAAGGGAGATGGAACCCGTTATCGCAGCCTCGGCTGCGCGCCCTGCACGACGCCGATCAAGTCGACGGCGAAGTCCGTGGACGATATTATTAATGAGTTGCGGCATACCACGACGGCGGAGCGATCGGGTCGCGCGCAGGATGAGGGGCGCGGGATGGAGTTACTTCGCAAAGACGGCTACATGTAGCGAGGATGATGGGAAAGACCTCCAGCCTCGCTCTCGGCTCATCGAAATCCTCAACGTGCCCCAAAGGGTAGCTTCCGGTTTCGATTCGCCTCGGGCCTCGCGGGATGGTCTTTTTGATCATCCTCAAGAAAGTAAATGAGTATGGACAAGCTCACGCAGAAACCATCGGACAATTTAAACATCGTCATCGTTGGGCATGTGGACCATGGTAAGTCCACCTTGCTGGGTCGGCTCTATGCGGACACAGGGTCCTTGCCGGACGGCAAGCTTGAAAAGGTTCAAGCCATCTGTCGGCAGCAGGGGAAGGAGTTCGAGTACGCCTTCCTGTTCGATGCCTTTCTGGAAGAGCAGGAGCAGGGCATCACCATCGATACGGCTCGGACCTTCTTCGGCTGGAAGGGCCGGCAATACATCATCATCGATGCGCCGGGCCACAAGGAATTTCTCAAGAATATGATCTCCGGGGCGGCGCGGGCCGAAGGGGCCTTACTTTTGATCGATGCCTTGGAGGGAGTAAAGGAACAGTCCAAGAAACATGGCTACCTCCTCTCGCTCTTGGGTGTGCGCCAGTTTGCCGTCGTTGTAAATAAAATGGATCTGGTCGGTTACCGGCAGGATGTGTTCGACGGGATCGAAAAGGAATATCGGGAGTTCCTCGGACAGTTCAAGGCGGTGCCCGTGCAGATCATCCCGGTCAGCGCCAAGCTCGGCGATAATATCGCCAACCGGAGCGAGCAGATGCCCTGGTATAAGGGCCCGACCGTGCTGGATTCGCTCAGCGCCTTCAAGAAAGAGCCGGGACGGTCTGAGCAGCCGCTTCGTATGTCGGTTCAGGACGTGTATAAGTTCGATGCCCGTCGCATCATCGCCGGCCGTGTGAACGCTGGCCGCGTGAAGGTCGGCGATGCCCTGGTATTCTCGCCATCCAACAAACGGGCGACGGTCAAATCCATTGAAGCCTTCAATGTTGAGTCTTTGCCTATAGAAGGCCATGCAGGCCAGTCAGTCGGTATTACGCTCGATGAACAGATCTTTGTCGAACGGGGCGAAGTCGCCTCGCATCAAGAGGCGCTCCCCCTGGTGTCGACGGCTTTTCGCGCCAATGTGTTCTGGCTAGGTCGGAAGCCCCTAGAACGCGGGCGGCGCTATCAGTTGAGAGTGGCGACGAAGGAAGTAGATTGTGAAGTTGCCGCGATTCACCGGATCATCGACACGATGGATCTGTCCCAGCAGCAAGGCAGTAATGTAGTGAATCGGAATCAGGTCGCGGAGTTGACGATCCGGGCCAAAGTTCCGGTTGCGTTCGATCTTTCTGCTTCGTTTGAGGCAACGGGCCGGTTCGTGCTGGTAGACGAGTACGATATTGCCGGCGGCGGCATCGTAACGGAACTGGTCCATGACGATCAGGAGTTTCTCCGCGAAGAAGCGCGGCAGCGTGACTTTGCCTGGGTGAAGGGCGAAGTCGGCGTCGAGGATCGCGCCCAGCAGTATGGCCATCGGGCTGCCATCGTGCTGGTGACAGGGGGGCGCCATACAGGGAAGTCCTTCCTTGCCAAGATAATCGAAGCCAGGCTTGTGGCGGACGGACGGCATGCGTACCTGCTTGACGGAGGGAACCTCCTCCGTGGGCTCGATGCGGACCTCTCCGAGGGAGAGCGAGGCCAGGCAGCAGAGATGGCTCGTCGTTATGGGGAAGTGGCGCGGCTGCTCGTCGATACGGGGTTGATCGTGGTATCGACGACGAACCCGTTTGGCATGGCCTATGGTGAGGCGGCCCAGGCGATTCGGACGCTGGTCCATCCGGTTCCGGTGATTGCCGTGCATATGAGCAAGGTGCCGGAAGAAGCTCCGCCGAATACGGATATCGTGCTGTCGGGCCCGACGGATTTCGATGAGGGCACTCGCCGGATTCTGGATGAGCTCAAGCGGCGTGGAGTGCTAGCCCGGGCGATCGGGGCGAAGCCGACCTTCCAGTACTCCATCTAGCAGGATGCTTTCGAGGATGCAGCCTTGCTGGAGGGCCTTTTCAAGCATCCGCGCATCGTGCGTAATGTCTGTGAATGGGCCAGGGGCATGACTTTCCTGCGTGTTCCCGTTTGATTTATGACGGGTTTTCGCTGGTTTGACTCTCCCGAAACCCCTGTGGTACGGTTCCAGCATTCTGTATTCGCATAGTTAACGAGGGGCATCAGTCATGGCAGTCGAGAAAGATTTGAAAGCCATCCTTGGCAAGTTAAAGTTCTCAGACGACGCTAAAGTTCTCGAGCAGATTTCTGAAAATACTAAATTGGTCCATGCCCGCATGGCCAGCATCAAGCATAAGCTGGTGGTCATGAGTGGCAAGGGCGGCGTCGGCAAGAGCATGACCGCTGTCAATCTGGGGTTGGCGTTTGCGCGGCAGGGCGCAAAGGTTGGACTGTTAGATGTGGATTTGAACGGACCCTGCGTGCCCCGCATGCTGGGCATGCATGGCCAGTCATTGACCATGAGGCCTGAGGGGGCGATTCCTCCGGTCGGGCCGCTTGGAGTGAAAGTCGCGTCGATGGATTTCTTCCTGGACGACGCGTCGCCGGTTCGCTGGAAGGGGCCGATGGACGTCAGCCCTGTCTGGTTGGGGCTGATGGAGATGAACGTCATCCGTGAATTCCTGGCGGATGTGGTCTGGGGTGAGCTCGATTATCTGTTGGTCGATCTGCCTCCGGGGGCCGCGGCAGACAAGCCGCCAGTGATCGTCGGGTTTATTCCGGACTTGGCGGGCGCGATCGTCGTGACGACGCCGTCGGAAGTGGCCTCGGACGTGGTGCAGAAGTCGGTCACCTATGCTCGTGATATGGGCATCAAGGTCCTGGGCATGGTCGAGAATATGAGCGAGTATCGCTGCCCCTCTTGCGGCGAAGTGAACGAGTTGTTTGAGGGCAACACCGAGGCGATGTGCGAGGCGTTGGACCTGCCGTTGCTCGGACGAGTGCCGTTCGACCGAAAAATCGCTCGCACCTTCGACAAGGGAGAGCCATTGCTGGACGAAACCTACCCGACGATTCAACGATATCAAGAAATCGCCGGGCGCATCAGGACCTTGCTGGATTACAAAAAGCTGCTGGCCGATAAACTATGACGTCACGCACCTAAGAGGAGATGCCATGAAATTCGTGTGCCTCAACTGTGAAACCTACATGAACTTTGAGAAGGTGGAAAAGCCCGGTGAAGGCACGCTCGGCGTGTTCTTTGGCTGTCCATCTTGCAGCGCTAAGTTCTCCATGGTGACCAATCCTGGCGAAACCCAGATGGTTAGCTCTCTCGGGGTGCAGTTGGGCGGGCGCACGGTTGCGGCCGAGCCATTCGAGATGACGCGGGGCACGTTGAAAGATGAGACCACGGCAGGCTCTGGCCAGATGGCGGCCTATTTGAACGAGAAGATCCAAGGTGGTCAGCCGGCAGCAGCGGCCGCTACAGCCGCACCGGCTGGCAAGCCGGGCGAGAAGTCCAGCGGCGGTTGTCCCTTCTCCGCGATGGTGGCGGAAATGGGGCTTACCTCGGGTGGTAAGCCAGCCACCGGTGGCGCGGCTACCTCGGATTTCGCCTGGTCGGCCGATGCAAAAGAGAAGCTCGATCGCTTGCCTTCATTCGTGAAGCCAATGGTGCAGAGCAGCGTGGAAGCATTCGCGCGCAAGCAGGGCTACCAGACGATTACGTTGCAAGTGATGGATGATTCCAAGAGCGAGTCGAGCAATGGGATGCCTTGGACGCCCGATGCGGGAAAGCGGCTTGAGAATATTCCTGACTTTATCCGTCCCATGGCTCGCAAAGAAGTCGAGCGGGTAGCGAAGGAGCGAGGGTTGGCCACCATTACGGCGCAAGTGATGGATGAGGTCAAAGAGAAGTTTATGAAGTTCATGTAGGCAGATGCGCAAACATACGAGCGCAACGGTACGAGGGCTCATCCGGTCAACCGGATGGGCCTTTCCTTTAGATGCAGATAGCAGTTGTGATGGTGGTACCCTGCGGAGACTGCATCGAGCACCATGGCGGGAACGGCCGGTTCCTCCAAGCTGCTATCCGACGGGTTGCGGGCTCCAGCTGATCGTGTAAGCAGAGTAGGCGCTCTCGTTGCGCTGTTCATTCCCTCGCATAATTGACACTTTTCCGAGCCCTGTGCTACGAGTACCACCTCTTATCGATTGACTTCACCTTCTTGTGCGGTCGGTCCTTCTGAGTCCGGCCATAGGGAGTGAATATGGGTGGACATAGCCATTGGGCGACGGTTAAACGGCACAAGGGTGCCATGGATGTTAAGCGCGGGAAGATTTTCACGCGCATTATCCGGGAAGTCACGATCGCGGCGCGCACCGGCGAGGATCCGGATGGCAACCCCCGCCTTCGGCTGGCGATCTTGAAGGCCAAAGAAGCCAACATGCCCGGCGATACGCTGAAGAAAGCCATTCAGCGAGGCACGGGGGAGTTGCCCGGTGTGATGTATGAAGAGTTCCACCTGGAAGCCTATGGCCCAGGCGGAACCGGCATCTTTTTGGAAATCACAAGCGACAATCGCAATCGCACCGTTGCCGAGTTGCGCAACCTCCTCACGAAGAATCATGGCAACATGGCAGAAGCCGGCGCTGTCTCCTGGCAGTTCCATAAAAAGGGATTGCTCACGGTCGAGAACGGCAAAGTCGACGAAGATACGTTGTTGGCCCTCGCGCTCGACGCAGGAGCGGAGGATGTGAAGGTGGGGGAGGCGAGTTTTGAAGTTCTCACGGATCCGCATCATTTTGAAGCCGTGAAGAAGGCTCTCGCCGATGCAAAGGTCCAGACAGTGTTGGCGGAAGTCACCTTTGTCCCGCAGAACACGATCAAACTCGAGGAGAAGGCTGCCGAGCAAATGCTCAAGTTGATGGAAGTCTTGGACGAGCATGACGATGTGCAGAAGGTGCACGCGAATTTCGATATTTCCGACGAGGTGATGTTGAAGGTGGCCGCTGCCGGATGAACGGAGCACCCAAGATATTCCTCTTTCGTTCGGTTTTTGCGCACCACACCTTGCCGCATCATAGAGTATGATCGCCTCACTGACAGGCCGATTGGCCTTCAAGTCACCGACCTCCCTGGTTCTCGATGTGCATGGGGTCGGCTACGAAGTGTTTATTCCTCTCAGCACCTACTATGGGCTAGCGAATCTTGGCGAGAGCACATCTCTGAGCGTGCATACCCATGTCCGCGAAGATGTGATTCAGCTCTTTGGTTTTCTGACTTCGCAGGAAAAGGAGGCCTTCGTGCTACTGACCAGCGTGTCCGGCGTTGGGCCGAAGCTGGCGCTCAGTGTCCTATCGGCTCTTCCTGTGTCCGATCTTGTTTTTGCGATTCAGTCTGACAATGTTGAAAAACTGACGACGGTTCCCGGGATCGGGAACAAATCGGCCAGCCGTCTTGTGCTAGAGCTCAAGGATAAAGTCGGCAAGCTCCAGCCTGGCCCCGCTCCGGCCAGCGATTCACCTAGGCACGGGCAGGATGCGACGTTCGACGATGCCCTGTCGGCACTTGTGAATTTGGGCTACCGCCCGCAAGATGCCAAAGAGGCGTTAAAGCAGGTGAGAAGGTCCAATCCTGAGTCCATCCTGCTCAAAGACATGATTCGCGACTCCCTGAAAGAGCTCGCCAGGGGGTAAGGATGCGAACGTTATCCATCGGACTTGTTCTGTTCCTCGTGGGGCTAGGGGCTATTCCCAGCTTCGCAGGACAGGCGAGCGAGCCGGGAAGCATTCGCAACACTTGCGGTACGTGTCCTGAGGGCTACCGTGAAATGGGCAGCTCGTCTGCGTCGGCCCGCTATGGCAGTCAGGCCAGGGGTGCAACTCATGCAATGTCAGTTGGAGAAGATGAAGCTGAACTTTCCTGATTCGACCCAGGGCAGTAAGACCTGCCCTCCTGATTGCGGGAGCACTGCTACGACGGGGCAGAGGGGCTTGCCTCCTCCACCCAAGCGTTTCCCCACGCCTGAGAAAAATAAGACCAGGAGAGGTTCTGTTAGATGACCGAGCGAGTTGTCAGCACACAGATCACGGACGAGGAGCGCAGCATCGAGAATGTGCTGCGCCCGCAGACTCTGAAGGAATATGTCGGCCAGGAGCGGATGAAGGAGTCCCTCCGGATTTGTATTGAAGCGGCGAAGCAGCGGAAGGAAGCGCTCGATCACACGATCTTTTATGGCCCGCCAGGACTGGGGAAAACGACGATTGCCCATATCATTGCTCGCGAGATGGGGGCGTTGATCCGCTCGACATCCGGTCTCGTCTTGGCTCATGCGGGAGATCTGGCCGCCATTCTGACGAATCTTCAAGAGCACGACGTCTTGTTCATCGACGAGATCCACCGCCTCCCTGCCTCGGTTGAAGAGGCGCTCTATCCGGCTATGGAGGATTACCAGCTCGATCTGGTTATCGGTCAGGGGCCTGCAGCCAGGACGGTGAAGTTGGATCTTCCGAGATTTACATTGGTGGGGGCCACGACCAGAGCCGGCGCCCTCACCTCTCCGCTCAGGGACCGGTTCGGTCTTGTTCACCGGTTAGAATTTTACTCGCCATCAGAGCTCCAGACCATTGTGACCCGTTCGGCGGGAGTGCTCGGGATTCCAATTGATTCCGAGGGAGCGAGGGAAATCGCCTGTCGTGCCAGGGGAACTCCCCGCATCGTGAATCGCCTGATCAAGCGGGTGCGCGATTATGCCCAGGTCAAGGCGCAGGGCTGCATCACCCAGACCGTTGCCCAGGAGGCGCTCGCCTGGCTGGGAGTCGATACGGCGGGATTCGATGAGATGGATCGGCAGATCCTTCTGACCATTATTGATAAGTTTGCCGGCGGACCGGTCGGGGTGGAGTCTCTGGCTGCTGCAGTCCAGGAAGATAAAAGCACCCTCGAAGATGTCCATGAGCCCTATCTGATCCAGGCCGGTTTCCTCGAGCGAACCGGCCGCGGCCGCCAGGCCACGAAGCTGGCCTTCGATCACTTCAAACGGCCGAATTTCCCCCTCTTTCCCTGATCTGCCTGGCTCCGCCAGCCCCTGCTGGCCGCAGATTCCAATGGGCCTGACCCGTGCGTAAACTACTGAAAGGTCGATGATCTCCTTGCATTGTCGGAAGTGGTTCCTGTATCATTGCCCACGTGGCCTGTGCCACTTCCAGCCGACGGACGGGTAACCGCCTCACTGGGCTGGAAAGAGGGGGTTAGTTATGTCCGGAGACCTTTCCGCCTACCGGAAAGAAATCGATCGTATCGATGACGAGATTTTGCGTCTGCTTAATGAGCGGTCCAAAAGCGTCATGGAGATCGGGAAGCTGAAGAAGCAGCAGGACGCAGACGCTAACCTCCATACTCCGGCACGTGAGGCGGCTATCATTGCGCGCCTCGTCCAGCAAAACTCCGGGCCCTTTCCCTCCGAAGCGATTCGTCCCGTCTATCGCGAAATCATGTCCGCTTCTCTTTCGCTCGAAGGCCCTCAGAAGGTCGCCTATCTGGGGCCGCGCGCCACGTTTACGCACATGGCCTGTATGCAGAAGTTCGGGTCCTCCGCCCAATATATTCCGGTCAACAGCATTAAGGACGTCTTCAACGAAGTTGAGCGGGGGCGCGCTAACTTTGGCGTGGTTCCCATCGAGAACACGACGGAAGGGGTCGTGACTCATACGCTCGATATGTTCATCGACTCCAATCTCTTGATCTATGGAGAAATTCTTCAGGAAGTATCCCATCATTTGCTCTCGAAGTCCGGCGTGATGGAAGAGGTGAAGAAAATTCACTCGCATCCCCAGGCCATTGCTCAATGCCGAAGCTGGTTGGAGACCAATTTGCCTAACGTGCCGGTGTCGGAAGTGGCGAGCACCGCTCGCGCAGCGGAACTATGTCTGGAAAATTCTTCGCTCGCTGCCATCGCCTCGGAGCTAGCGGCCCAGCTCTACGGATTGAAGACCATCAAGGGCCGTATTGAAGACAATATGAACAATATGACCCGCTTTCTGATCCTGTCTCAAAAGCCGCCTCAGCGTACAGGGAAAGATAAGACCTCCTTGATGTTGTCGGTGAAAGACAAGGTTGGCGCCCTGTATGACCTGCTTCGGCCTTTCGCTTCGCATGGCCTGAGCATGACGAAGATTGAATCACGTCCCTCCAGGCGGAAAGCCTGGGAGTATATTTTCTTCGTCGACATCGAAGGCCATATGGAGGAAGAGGGGGTCAAGAAAGCCGTTGAAGAAATCACCGGCCGTTGCCTCTTCATGAAAGTGCTGGGATCGTACCCGGCACACAGTTAGCACCATGTCACTGAAGGTCCATCCAGATATCGCCTCGCTGAGTCCCTATGTTCCCGGGAAGCCGATTGAGGAGCTTCAGCGGGAGCTGGGTCTCGCGCGCGTCATCAAGCTGGCGTCCAACGAGAATCCTTTGGGCCCCTCCCTGAAGGCGCTCGCCGCGTTGCGCGAGGGCCATGAGACCCTACATCGTTATCCAGACGGAGGCGCGTTTCGTCTGCGGGAAGCCTTGGCGGATCGCTGCAAGGTGACGTCGGATCAGGTGATCCTTGGGAACGGATCGGATGAAATCCTGGGCCTGCTGGCCAGGACATTTTTGGCCTCGGGCGATGAAGCGGTCATGGCGGACCCGACCTTCGCCATCTATAAGATGGAAGTCACGGCTGCGCACGGGAAGCCGGTCATCGTCCCCTTGAAACAGTGGAAGCACGACCTCCCGGCGATGGCGGACGCCATCACGGACCGCACGCGATTGCTGTTTATCTGCAATCCCAATAATCCGACCGGCACGATGGTGTCGGCCGAGGAAGTCGAACGTCTGCTCGCGCGCGTGCCGGCTCACGTCGTTGTGGTCTTCGACGAAGCCTACTTCGAGTATGTCCGGAGTCCGCAGTTTCCTGATTCCTTGGCCTATGTGAAGCAGGGGCGGAATGTGATCGTGCTGCGAACCTTTTCGAAGATCTATGGCCTCGCGGGCGTACGCATCGGGTATGGCGTGGCGACTACGGAGATCGTGAATTTTTTAAATCGCCTCCGCCCTCCCTTCAATGCCAATAGCCTGGCGCAACGCGCCGCGCTCGCCGCCCTCGGTGACGATGATCATGTGGCACGGAGCCGGGCGGTCAATGCAGCAGGGATGGAGCAGGTGGTCAAGGGATTGACCGATCTCGGATTTGCGCTGATTCCGAGCGAAGCGAATTTTATCTATGTCGATATCAAACGGGATGGCCGAACGGTGTTCGAGGCCCTGTTGCGGGAGGGTCTCATCGTTCGTCACATCGAAGGGCCTATGGTTCGCGTGACTGTCGGTCTGGAAGAAGAGAACAGGGAATTTTTAGCTGCGCTCAAGCGAGTGCTTCATTCGCGTTGAGTGCACGGTGAGGGCAATATGATCATTGTATTGAATCCGGAAGCCAGCGAACGGGAAGTCGATCACATTATTGATCGACTTCGCGAGTTGGGATTGAAGTCGCAATTGTCGACCGGCCAGGAACGGACGATCATCGCCGTCATCGGGGACGATCGGATCCTGCACAATCAGCCACTCACGGCTTTGCCCGGCGTGGAGAGTGTGCTGCCGATTCTCGCGCCCTGGAAACTGGTCAGCCGGGAGTTTAAGCGTGAAGGCACGATCATCGATGTGGGCGGCGTCAAGATCGGCGGCAATAAGATAGTCATTATGGCAGGCCCCTGCGCGGTGGAGCGGCTGGAGTTGACGGTTGGGATTGCCCACGAGGTCAAGGCGGCCAGCGCGAGCATCTTGCGCGGCGGCGCGTACAAGCCTCGCACCTCTCCCTATTCCTTTCAGGGGTTGGGACGCGAAGGATTGGATTATCTGCTGGAGGCGAAGAAGCAGACTGGGTTGCCGGTGGTCAGCGAGATTCTGGACACCCGCGACATCGATCTGTTTCTTGAGAAGGCCGACATCATCCAGATCGGCGCGCGCAACATGCAGAACTTCGAACTCCTCAAAGAAGTCGGAGCCTACGACAAGCCGGTGCTGTTGAAGCGGGGCCTGTCTGCCACGATCAAAGAATTTCTGTTGTCGGCGGAGTACATCATGTCCCGCGGAAACCAGAACGTCATGTTGTGCGAGCGGGGAATCAGGACCTTCGAAACGCAATATCGCAACACGCTCGATCTCGCGGCGGTGCCGACGCTAAAGGAACTCTCGCATTTGCCCGTCATTGTTGATCCCAGCCATGCGACCGGCAAATGGAATCTGGTGGCGCCGATGTCGAAAGCGGCCGTGGCGGCCGGGGCGGACGGCCTTCTCATCGAAGTCCATTCGAACCCGGAATGTGCTCTGTGCGACGGGGAAGAATCTATCAAGCCGAGCAAGTTCAAAGAGCTGATGCATGACATGCGGAAGATCGCAGTCGCGGTCGGTCGGGACCTATAACTTGAAGGACTCGGGGTGGAGGCTTGGCCTCGATCCAGCTTGAAGTATGACGCCGCATTTTACACAGGTCACGATTATCGGAGTCGGGTTGATCGGCGGATCGCTCGGCATGATCCTGCGCCGGAAGGGTTTGACGGCAAGGGTCGTTGGGGTCGGGCGGCGCATCGAAAACTTGAAGACAGCGGTAGAGCTGGGCGCGATCGATCGCTACGTCATCGATCCCAAAGAGGGAGTGAAGAATGCCGATTTGGTTGTGCTGGCGACGCCGGTCGATACCTATGAGCGGCAGTTGACGGAATGGGCCTCCTGTTTGAAGCCTGGCGCGATTGTGACGGATGTCGGCAGTGTGAAGGGGCTTCTGGTGGAACAGGCTGAACGGGCCATGCCGGCCGGCGTCCATTTTGTTGGAGCCCATCCCATTGCCGGCAAGGAAAAGACGGGCGTGGCAGCCGGATCGGATCAGCTCTTTATGGGAGCCCGCTGCATCATCACGCCGACGAAGACGACGGATCAACGGGCGCTCGAGCAAGTGACCGCGATGTGGCGGGAGACCGGCTCGGTGGTACTCACGATGGATGCCCATCTGCATGACAAGATTCTCGGCGCGGTGAGCCATTTGCCCCATGTAGCGGCTTTTGCATTGATCAATGCGTTAGCTGAAATTCGCGACCAGCAGCTTCCCGCTCTTGATCTGGCGAGCCATTCTGGGGGCGGGTTGCGGGACACGACCAGGATTGCCGCCAGTTCGCCTGAAATGTGGCGCGATATATTTCTCTGGAACCGTGACAATGTGGTCACGTTTATCGAGGCCTACGAGCGATCGTTGGGCCAATTGAAGGAGCTCATCCGAGTGGGTGATGCAGTAGGAATCGAAAAGGAGCTCGAGCGGGCCAGGCAGGAGCGGGAGAAGCTCTCCACGGGATCAGCTCTGTCCGCGCAGTAGACCCATGACGTCTTTGACTATCACCCCTGGCCGACCGTTACGGGGAACGATTGCCGTTCCAGGCGATAAGTCGATTACCCATCGCGCGATCATCTTGACCGCTTTGGCCAATGGCGTCAGCAGGGTTGCTCGCTATTGCCGAGGCGAAGACTGTCTCAATACGATGCGCGCGGTGCAGGCTCTGGGCGTCCGTATCGATGAATCGGTTGAGGAGTTGCAGATACAGGGAAAAGGCTTGTGGGGTTTGACTGAGCCAAGCGGGCCGATCGATTGCGGGAACTCAGGAACAGGCATTCGCCTTTTGACCGGTCTGCTGGCGGGACAGGATTTTTTTACGGTCTTGACCGGCGATGAATCGATCCGGCGCCGTCCAATGGGGCGGATCGTCAAGCCGTTACGGGAAATGGGCGCGAGCATCGTAGGCCGTAAGGGTGGTGAGCTGGCCCCTCTCGCCGTGACGGGGAGGCGTCTCCGTGCAATCACCTATGCGTCGCCTGTGGCGAGCGCGCAAATTAAATCCGCCCTGTTGCTCGCGGCCTTGTTTGCCGAAGGGACGAGTCGTATCACTGAGCCCCGTCCCTCGCGGGATCATACGGAGCGGATGTTTCAATTTTTCGGTATCGGATTGAAGAGGGAAGGGACGACCCTGTTGGTCGAGGGACGGCCCTCGGTCGGGTGGAATGGGGTTCCGCAACTTGTCGTGCCGGGCGATTTCTCTGCCGCTGCCTTCTTCATCGTGGGCGCGACGATTGTGCCCGGTTCGGATGTGACGATCCAGCATGTGGGGATCAATCCCAGCAGAACCGGTTTGCTGGAGGTGATGATGAGCATGGGCGCAGATATTCAATTGCTTAATCGGCGAGAAGAAGCGGGAGAACCGGTCGCCGATATCCGGGTGAAGTCGGCCAGATTGCAGGGGGTATCGGTCGGGCCGGATCTGACTCCTCAGACGATCGATGAGTTTCCGATCCTTTGTGTCGCGGCTGCGGTCGCGAAAGGAGAGACGGTTATTTCAGGAGCTGAAGAGCTGCGGGTGAAAGAGAGCGATCGGATTGCGACTGTCTCGAAGGAATTGCGCGCGCTGGGGGCGCAGATTACGGAACAGCCGGACGGGATGGTGGTGCGAGGATTGGGCACGGCAGAGAAGAATGGCTTCTTGCAGGCTGCGCATGGCCGCAGTCATGGAGATCATCGGGTGGCGATGTCGTTGGCCATTGCAGGCTTAACCGCATCGGCGCCGACTGTGATCGATGAGACTGCCTGCATCGAAACATCCTTCCCGGCCTTTCAGCGCACACTGTTGGAATTATTGACGGAACGTCACTGACAGCTATAATACGGGGCCACGACGTGGGAACTGTGACGGAGCATAGACAAGCGAGTCAGTTGATCGTGGCGATCGACGGCCCTGCGGGTGTCGGCAAGAGCACGGCGGCTAAGTCGTTGGCAGCTCGATTGGGCTATCTCTATCTCGATACGGGAGCCCTCTACCGAGCGACGGCTTGGGCGGTGATTGAGTCAGGCTTGGATCCGGCTGACGAGGTGGCGGTTGCCACCTTGCTGCCCAGTCTTTCGATTGAGATGCCGCTGCATCCCGGAACCGCTACGGTCTTGGTGAACCGCAAGGATGTGACCCGCGAACTCAGAACGCCCGGCGTGTCGGTCGCCGCATCGGTGGTCTCCGCTATCCCCGCAGTGCGGGCCTGGCTGTTGCCGCTTCAGCGACAGATTGGAGCGGGCGGATCGGTGGTGGCGGAAGGGCGCGACATGGGCACGAGGGTGTTTCCCTCCGCAGATGTGAAATTTTTTCTTGAAGCGGATCCGAATGTCCGGGCGCAGCGCCGGCATCGGGAACTGGTGATTGCCGGCTATTCCGTGGCGCTTGAAGAGACCAATGCCAATCTGGCACGCCGCGATACGAGGGACCGCTCCCGCGCGATCTCCCCGCTGGTTCCTGCCGAGGATGCCAGACATATCGACACCTCGAATTTATCCGCGGCCGAGGTGGTGGACCAGATGATGGCTGTGATTGCGGCGAAGTTGTGAGCGGAGCGATCTATGGGTTTTTGCGGATTTTCTTCCTGGCCATCGGGAAAATGTGTTTCCGCTATCGTGTCGTGGGGGCTGTTCCCAAGAGCGGCGGGTTCATCGTGGCAGCGAACCATGCCAGTTATCTGGATATCCCGTTCCTGGGTTGCGGGCTAGGGCGGCGGGCCTGGTATTTGGGGCGGAGCGATCTTTTTTCGGTTCCCGGCGGCAAGGCCATCTGCCAATGGTTGGGATGGATTCCCTTGCGGACCGGTCGATTGGATCGTGATGCATTTGGCAAGGCAGTTAGTCTGATCAAGGAGGGAAAGATTGTGGTGATCTTTCCTGAGGGGAGTCGCAGTCAGGACGGCAGGTTGCAAGTTCCCAAGCCAGGGATCGGCGTGATTGTGGCGCAGACCGGCTGTCCGGTGGTGCCGGCCTATCTCAAGGGCACCTATGAGGTGCTGCCGATGGGCACGATGTGGCCGCGTTTTCGCCCCGTGACCGTGTTGTATGGCGAGCCCCTCACGTTTTCTCGGAACGGGGAACACGGAGAAGGGAAGCAGTTTTATCAGGAGGTGAGTCGCACTGTGATAGAGCGCATCGCCTCCTTAGGTGCCGTCGAGTCTTCGGTTCAGCAGTCCAGTGCCGGCATTCGCAACGCTGAGTGAATGTCGGTGTTTCTTTAACCATCAGCACCCGACAGCTGTCGGAAGAGTAGGATTCACCCATGAGTACGGTTTTGCCATCGAGTGACCAGCAGTTAGACCGAGCGGCCTTAGCCGCCCTGTACGAGGAGACCTTCAAAAACCTTGAAGAGGGCACGATTACCGAGGGCCGCGTTGTTGCCGTGAGCAAAGACAAGGTCGTCGTCGATATCGGGTACAAGTCCGAAGGCATGATCTCGAACGATCAGTTCTCCACCGAGGAGCTCCAGAACCTCAAGGTGGGCGATCCGATCAAAGTCTACATCGAGGAATGCGAAGACGCGGACGGCAATCTGGTTTTGTCGAAAGAAAAAGCCGACAAGATGAAGATTTGGGAAGAGCTGGAGAAGCTCTTCAACGAAGAAAAGAGCATCGACGGCAAGATCGTAGCGCGCATCAAGGGTGGTATGATGGTGGACATCGGTGTGAAGGCATTTTTGCCTGGCTCGCAGATCGACCTCCATCCGGTGCGGGATCTCGACGGGTTGGTCGGGCGCACCTTCCCCCTCAAGATCATCAAGATCAATCATCGCCGCGGCAACGTCGTGGTTTCACGGCGCGTGTTGTTAGAAGAGACGAGAGATTCGAAGCGGAAGAACACCCTCTCTACGTTGAAGGAAGGGCAGTTGATTCAAGGCGTGGTGAAGAACATCACGGATTACGGGGCCTTCATCGACCTCGGCGGCATCGACGGACTGCTCCATATCACGGACATGTCCTGGGGCCGTGTCGGTCATCCGTCTGAAATGTTCAATATCGGCGATAAGGCGGAAGTCAGCGTCCTCAAGTACGATCGCGAGACCGGACGTATTTCACTGGGCTTGAAGCAGAAGAGCGCCGATCCATGGAGCGGCGTGGCCGGTAAGTACGCGATCGGCACCCGTGTTCGCGGCCGTGTGGTGAGCTTGGCCGATTACGGAGCCTTCATCGAGCTCGAACCGGGCGTCGAGGGATTGGTGCATGTCTCCGAGATGTCCTGGACGCACGAAGTGCGCCATCCGTCGCGCGTCGTTTCCATCGGGGATCAGGTCGAAGCGGCGGTGTTGAACGTGGATCCTGGCAGCAGGAAAATCTCGCTCGGGATGAAGCAGACTGCGCCGAACCCCTGGGATAAGGTGGGAGAGACGTATGCCATCGGCACGCGCATCGAAGGAAAGGTGAAGAGCCTCACAGACTTTGGCGCGTTCGTCGGGCTTGAAGAGGGCATCGATGGATTGATCCATATTTCCGACATGTCCTGGACGAAGCACATCAAGCATCCCTCCGAGCTCTTCAAGAAGGGCCAGAAGGTCGAGGCCCTGGTTCTGCGGATCGACAAGGAAAAGGAGAGGCTGTCGCTCGGGTATAAGCAGCTAGGAAGCGATCCCTGGGACGCCGAGATCCCGAACCGGTACGGTGTCGGGGATGTGGCGGTCGGGAAGATTAGCAAGATCGCCGATTTTGGCATCTTCGTCGAATTGGACGGAGGCCTCGAAGGCTTGATTCACATCAGCGAGGCAGGTCTCGATCCGCAAGCCAAGCTGGAAGAGAAGTTCAAGCTTAGCGATGAAGTGACGGCCAAGATCATCAAGGTGGATCGTGAAGAGCGGAAGATCGCGCTCAGCCTGCGCGAGCACCAGTCGGATAGCGATCGCCGGCAGGTGGATGAATACCATTCTACCCAAGGCACGTTGGACCAGAGCTTGGGTCGTGCGGCAAAGCAGAGCCGGAAGCGTGGTTCAGCCGAGGACGAGAAGTAGGTCCGAGTCACCGGGTTTCCGTATATGCCGGGAGGGCCTAGGCGCTCCCGGCATTGTGAGCGAACAGAAAAATTATGGCTCTTGAAATAGATAAGCCAGCCAAGCGCAACATCCTGCGCAAAGTATTTTGGGCACTCGGCCTCGGGCTGGGGCTCTTCTTCCTGATAAATCTGTTCGCCCCTGACCTGGATTTTTCGGTGGGGGACCGGGTGGGAGTGATTCGCATCGAAGGGGTCATCCTAGATGCGCAAGCCACGATCAGCGAACTGAAGCGGTTTGCGGAGAATCCCTCCGTGAAGGCGATCGTCTTGCGAATCGATAGCCCCGGCGGTGGGGTCGTGCCATCGCAGGAAATCCATGATGCGGTGCAGCGGGTTCGCAGTAAACACAATAAGGCGGTGATTACCTCCATGGGCACGGTGGCCGCATCCGGGGGCTACTATATTGCGGTGGCGACCGATCGGATCATGGCCAACTCAGGAACCCTGACGGGAAGTATTGGGGTCATCATGGAGATGGCTAACGTCGAAGGGCTGTTGAAGAAAATCGGGGTAGAAGGCATCGTGATTAAAAGCGGGCGCTACAAAGATGTGGGGTCGCCGCTCCGGAAGATGAGCGACGAGGAGCGCGCGCTGCTTCAATCTGTCATGGACGATGTCCATCAGCAGTTCATCGAGGCGGTGGCGGCGGGGCGCGGACTCGATCGGGCGGTTGTGCAGGCCTTGGCGGACGGCAGGATTTTCACGGGTAGTCAGGCCAAAGCATCGAAGCTGGTAGACGAACTCGGCGATTTGGACGATGCTATCCAGCTTGCTGCGGATGTGGCCGGCATCGAGGGGGAGCCGAAAGTCATTGAGCCGCGCCGGCGATTTTCGATCAGAGAGTTGATCGAGTCGCGCCTGTCAGTGCTCTTCCCTAAGTTAGATTTTTATTCCGGGGTCGGGTTGAAGTATCTCATGGCGTTTTAGCGCGGTCGGGTCGGCTAGTGAGTCGATTCACACCACGAAAAGGGGGCCCATTATGACGAAGGCTCAGATCATCGAGCGTGTATCCGAACAGGTGACGACGTTGACGAAACGACAGGCGGAAGTCGTCGTCAATATGATCTTCGACTGTGTGCGGGACTCGCTCAAGAATGGTGACAAGACGGAGATTCGAGGGTTCGGCAGCTTTCGGTTACGGGCTCGCCGGATGAAAGAAGGTCGGAATCCCAAGACCGGCGCGACTGTGGCGGTGCCAGCCAAGAAAGTGCCATTTTTCAAAGCCGGCAAAGAATTGAAAGAACTCCTGAACCAGTCATAACAGGAAGTAGACCATGAGCTCACCAGATTCTCAGGATGCGGTCGGGATCGATGTCCGTTGGACGGACGAGGCCTCCCAACGTCTCGAGCGGGCGCCATTATTTTTGCGCGGCATGGTTCGTCGCTTGGCCGAAAAGAAGGCCAAGGAATTTGGCTATGCGGAGATTACGGGGGAGATTCTCGATCAGTTCAAGAATCAAATGATGGGTGGGATGGGCGGCGAATCCGGCATGGCGGACGCAGCGGAGCAAATGGCGCAGGGCCATCTCCCCTGGACGGCTGCCGCTAAGGAACGGCTGAACACCGTGCCTGAATTCATGCGCGCCATGAGCAAACAAATTACCGAAGAGATCGCCAAGGAGCGAGGGCATCTCGAGGTGAACGTCGATCTCTTCGAAAAGGTGGAAGCGCTGGGCGATCTCCGTGAGGCTTCGGCGCCTCCCTTGGAGTGGAGTGAGGGGGCCTTGGCTCAGCTGCACGAGAAGTTGAAAGAGTCACCGCCAATCGCCATGGAATTCGTCACGGATATGCTGAAGAGGGACACAGAAGATTTGGCGAGAGAAAAGGGCGTGACGCAGATCGACGAGGCGATTTTGCTGCAATTGTGGGGCGCTCCCCAAGAGCGGGTTACCTGGACCGATGAGGCTTGGAAGCGGTTGCAGACGTCTCCGGACTTCGTGCGCAGCGGAATCCGCAAGGCCGCCGAGCGGCGGGCTCGGAAACTCGGGCTTAAAGAGATCGATTCGGAGCATCTGACGGGCTTCCGGAATCAGGCCATGATGAAAGCGGTCAAACGGATTCGCTCGTTCGGATACGACAAGCTAACGTTTGAGGCCTTCGATACGGCGCTGGAAAAGACCAAGCGCCTGCAGGGGAATGAGCAGGCGGAAAAACGTCTTCAGGAAATCCGCGGGCATTTTGCCGATCCGGGCGTGAAGAAGCCGGAAGGTGGGACGCTCGGTGCCGATTTGATGGGACGTTTTCGCCGGTACCTTAAGGGTGAAGGGTCGCTCTAGCGACAGGATGTTCAAAATGCCGCCTGCTTCGTTTTCGCTTCGCAAGTATCCGGCCAGTTCGCACTAACACGCAATGGATTACTTGGGCAGTTCTCGTACACCGTTGTAGAGGGACAGGCTGGGCTGATTACTATTGAGGCGGAGAGGGGCCGTCACAGACGGCCCCTCTCTGAGCTAGACCGCCGCTGCTTGTTGCGGCCAGAACTTATGACGGATTTGCGGGAGCGGTTCGCTGTCCAAGTTGGGGATATCGTAGAGACAGCGATCGATCGTTGTGACTTCTTCTTCGGTTAGTTCCAGGAGGACTCTGGTCTTCCAGAACTGATCGAGGGCGAAATAATCTCCTGACTGGGGCTTCTCAGCCAAGAGCGCCTTCATCTTGTCGAATCCTGCCGTGTCCACACCGGGGATACGGCCCTTATTGCGGTCGTGGCACCAATGCAGTATCTCGGCGATTCCATACACCGATAGGTCAATTTTCATTATCTTGCTCATGGGTCCTCCTTGCCAGAAAGCAGTATATCCTAAACCTAACGCCGTTTTCAAAGCCTTGCTACGCCATTCAGGACTGGGGAAACTGCGGTTTAGCGTGGATTGCTGCAGGGTGGATTGATTGCCAGGAGAAAGCGCTGGTCTGTATACTGGCGCGGCTTGCTTTAATGAGACGGCCTGTGAAGGACATAGGTATGGAGAGGTATCTCCCTCTCGCCGGTTCCCGATGTGAGGAGTCCTCTGTGAACAGAAGGGGTGACGGTTATAACAAGCGCAGGCCCTGGAATCTGGGAGTCGTAGCGATTGGTCTTGTTTTTTTAATCGTCAGTAGCTGTAGCAAGCAGGATCTCTATACCCCGCCTGATCTCTTCTATTACTTTGCCAGCTACAAAGTCGGTAAGAGTCCCACCACTGTGACCACGACGGATGTCAATCAAGACGGGCTGACCGATTTGCTGACGACCAACATCGGGAGCAATACGCTCTCGATTCTCCTGGGCAACGGTGACGGCACCTTCCGCGAGCAAGTCCAACTGAACGTCTGTAAAGAGCCCCGCTCACTTGCGCTGGGACTGTTCAATCGCGATGCCTATCCCGATGTGGCGCTGGCCTGTTCAGGTGGCGACGAAGTATTGGTCCTTCTCGGCCGCGTCGACGGGAAGTTCGAAGAGGGTCCACGCTACCCGGTCCATCGGACTCCCATTGCCATCGCTAGCGCCGACCTGAACGGCGATCATGCCCCGGACCTCGTGGTTGCATTACGGAACGATAAGATCAAAGTCTTCCTAGGGACTGGCAACGGCGACTTTACCCCTGGGGCGCAGTATGAATATGGCGATACACCGACATCTATCGCGTTGGCAGACTTGAATGGCGACGGGATGATTGATTTGGCCGTGACGAACGGGGGGCCGATGTCGAATGCTGTGTCCATTTGGGCCGGGAACGGAGACGGGACCTTTCGTCTGCCCACCGACTATCGGACGGACAAGCGCCCGCTCGGGGTCAGCTTTGCCGATTTCAATAATGACCGGATCCACGATCTGCTGGTGATCAACGGCGAGAAGGACAGCTTCACAACCTTTCTTGGTAACGGGAATGGGACATTCCAGCCTGGCCATGATTTCGGTGCCGATGCAGGGCCGAACTTCGGGCTGGCCCGCGACTTCAACGGCGATCATCGCATCGACGTCGCCATCGTCAATCTCCAGTCGAGCGATCTGTCGATTCTCTTTGGCCGAGGCGATGGAACCTTCGAATATCCACCAAGAAATTATGGGACGAAGCCGGGCCCCTTTGCCCTCGCGACGTTTCGCGTCACGATGAAGGAAGAGGAAGAGCCGGGGCTTGTGACGGCGGACAACGGTAATGGCAGCGTCTCCATTTTTTTGCATCGAGGCTTGAAGGCGGCGCCCGCTCACGCTGCGGACCGGCAGTAAGGTTTGCCCTAACTCTGCCGATGACGGATGTGACGGCAAAGGGCCGTCCGCTTGACAGTCCATCGACCCTCGGATAAAGTCCCCACCAGTGCAATTTCATACCTATTCATAGCTGGGTTGAGGGTATCAGTGAGATCCTTTGGGTGGTGGTTTACTATTGGTGCACTACTTACACTGTCTATCCTGATGGTTCAGGGAGGCGTGCGAGACCTGTTTGATGGAGCCGCTCCCGGGAACGGAGTGAGCCCCTACCTCTCGTTCGGCACGACGATTTTCGGTGGAGGCTTGCTGGCCGGCTGCGTGGCACTGGTGGTGAAACGACTTCGGTAGAGAATGACGACTGAACTAAGGCGCGTCGATGGACTGTTTGAAATGCAAAGGTTTTATGATGGTCGAGCGTCACTATACGCTGGTGAACCGGCGGCTCTATGCTCGTTGTTTGAATTGCGGATTCTGGATTGACCTTGCCGACATGCTTCGATTCTTTCATAAAG
>SXGS01675068.1_pt1 | contig 41807 bp, 30 predicted proteins | sample 3174681 | NCBI WGS metagenome assembly SXGS01 (sample SAMN11356861, study PRJNA531348) | freshwater metagenome | isolation source: freshwater sample F1-80 | place: China: Fuxian Lake, Yuxi | collected 2017-12-25 | reverse complement strand
GTTCACGCCATCGCCCACCATCGCCACGCGGCGGCCCTGCGCGATCAGTTGGCGGATGCGTTCCAGCTTCTGCTCGGGCAGCAGTTCGGCTTCCACCGACGGCAGACCGGCTTCCCGTGCGATCGCTTCGGCCGGCCTGCGCCGGTCGCCGGTGAGCATGGTCAGGTTCGGAATGTCGAGGTGTTCGAGTTCGTGGATCGCCTCGCGCGCGCCGGCTCGAATGCGGTCGCGCAGCAAGATGCCTCCCAGCAGGCGCGAATCCTCGGCGACCAGCACGACGGTAGCGCCGAGGCGGTCGGCTTCCTCGATGGACGCGGCCGTATCGGCGATGCCGTGCTCCGCCAGAAAGGCCGCGTTGCCGGCGCGCAGGATGTGGCCGCCTATCGTGGCCTCCGCGCCGCGGCCGGGCAGGATGCGGGCCGAGTCCGGCGTTTCCACCGCGAGGCTCCGCCGCCGCGCCTCGTCGACGATGACGCGCGCCAGCATGTGATCGGAGCCCGATTCCGCGGCCGCCGCGCGCGCGAGCACCTCGGTCTCGCCCGCCCCGCTCTCCACGATCTTCAGGATCTCGAAGCGCCCCTCGGTGATGGTGCCCGTCTTGTCGAACACCACGGTGTCGATCTTGGCCGCCTCCTGCAAAATCGTGCCGCCGCGCACCAGGATGCCGCGGCGCGCCAAGCCGCCGATCGCCGCGACCATGGCGGTGGGCGTCGCCAGGATCAGAGCGCAGGGACATCCCACGATCAGCACCGCGACGGTGCGCATCCAGTCCCGGGTAAACCAGTACGTTCCCGCGCCCGCCAGCAGCAGCATCGGGACGAAGTACTTGGCCCACTTGTCGGCGAGCCGCTCCACCGGCGCGCGCCGCTCGCGAGCCTGCTCCACCAACTGGATCACGCGAGCAAGCGTGGTGTCGTTGCCCGCGCGCGTCACTCTCACGCGAAGCAGGCCATGGCCGTTGAGCGTCCCCGAAAAGACCTCGTCGCCCGGCTGCTTGTCGCGCGGCAGCGACTCGCCGGTGATGGTCGATTCGTCCACCGCCGATACGCCCTGGTCCACCGCGCCATCGGCGGGGATGCGTTCACCCGCGCGAACGCCAATGATGTCGCCCGGTTGCAGCGACGCCGCGTCGACATCTACCTCTTCGCCGCCGCGGATCAGCCGCGCCCGCCGCGGCATCTGCTCGACGAATCGCCGGATCGCGGTGGATGTCCGCTTGGCGGCGTAGCCCTCCAGTCCTTCGCCGACCAGCATGATGAACATCGCTTCGGCCGCGGCGAGGTATTCGCCCACCGACAGCGCGGCGATCACCGCGATGCAGATCGCCAGATCCGCGGAGATGGTCTTCTCGAGAAGGCCGTGGATCGCGTTGTAGAAGGTGCGGTAGCCGGCGGCGACCGTGAGGATCGCGGCCGTGTCGATGCCGAGGACCGTGCGAAAGATCCCCGTCAGGTTGAGCAGCAGCAACACGCCGACTGCGCCGGCGAACCCGAAGTAGCGTATCCGCTCCATGCGGTCGCCGCGCGGATCGTGTCCGGCGGAGAATTCCAACTTGTGTTGATGCATCGCTTAGAGCAACAAATCATTATGGCAAACATCAGTGGCCCGGCAGCGATACGTGCGCGCGATAGTTGGAGTCGTTGAAGCCGGGATTGCGAACCGGCTTGTACACGCGAGAGCCCGGGAAGGGGCGGTCCTGCGTGTAGATCCAGACGCGCTTCTCGTCCCAGAGGATCACTTCGTCTCGCGCGTCGCCCGCCACATCGAGCACGGCGTAGGCGAGATCGGGATGCCCGTCATTGGGAAACATCACCACGCGGCGCAACTGGCCGTCCACCATGCCGCCCTCGCGAACGTTGCCGGAAAGCAGCGCGAATTCCTGCCCGTCGCCGCGCCAATTCACCGGATGCAAGTGCGTGGAACCCGGCGTCATCTCGCGCTGGGCGAGGATGCTGGCATCCGCGTCGAACAGCGTCACAATGCCGGGACTGCGCCAGAAGTTGGCGATCATGATCTGCAGTCCGGCAAGGTCCGGGCGAAACTTGCCCACGCTCTGTGTTTGCGCGTGACCGAGCCGCACCTGCTTGACGATGGCGCCATCGGCTGCCGTGACGACAAACCCCTCGTCGCTCGAGCACGTGTAGATGCGGGGCGGCGCGGCCGGATCGGCGCCGAAGCTGCCCACCGAGATTCCGTCGGCGTGGTCCTTCAGCTTCTTGTCGTTGCTCCAAAGGCGCTTGCCCGCGGCGTTCCACAGCGAATAGCCGATGACGAAATCGGGCTGGCCATCGCGGTCGATGTCGGTGACGAACGGATAGTGGCCGGTCTGCCCCTCGCCGGTCCACTTCAACCGCAGATCCTTGTCGAACACCCAGAACCAGCGGTATCGATCTTTCACCAGAATGTCCGCGCCCACGAAGGCGATCGAGTCGCCGCCGTTCAACTCGTGGGGACGCTCCTTGTTGTCGCGAGCGGCTTCCGGCAACCACGCGCGCCGCCGGATCTTGCCGGTGGCGCCGTCCAGGATCAGCAGTTGGAAATCGCGCGCAAGCACCACCTCGTTCTTGCCGTCCCCATCGATGTCGCGGATTTGGAATGGCGTGTCGTTGGTCAGCAGTCCGTTGCGCGGATCTGGCCGGCCCGACTGCCACAGCACCTTCCCCTCGAGCGTCACCGCCGTCAGGCAACTGATCGCGTCGAACGCGTCTCCGCGAACGCGCGGAATGTTCTGCGCGATCAGCATGTCGATGCGGCCGTCGCCGTCGAGGTCGCCGAAACGAACGTTGCGGCCCGCCCCGAATCCCGGCGTGTCGAACTTGCGCAGCAGCTTCGGCGCGGGATTGCCGGCGCGCAATCGGCGTTCGAGGGCTTCGCGAGCGTCGATCCGGCGGCGGATACCCTGCATCGCGGCGTCCCCCGCCGTGACGCGGAAGTCCTGGAACCGCGCGGGGACGTTGGCCATCAGGCCGGCCTGCCCTTTCAATAGCTCGGCGTCGCGGATCTCTATGGCGCGCTGCCCGTCGATCTTGGTCAGGATGGCGTCGCCATCGGTTTCAACGCTGAGCCGCAGGTAGCGCTTGGTGTCGTAGGAAAAACGCGTCACCGCCACCGTGCGCCATTCCGCCTTGCGGAACTCTGGCTCCAACGGCTGCCGCGCCAGGATCGCCGCTTCGTTGCCGCCGCGCAGGGCGAACAAGTAATAGTGGCGCGACGTTCGATAGTGGAAAACGACGCCGGCCAGTTCGTCGAGTGAAAGCGGCTTCACCGACGCCTCCACCGTGTAGCCGGCCCATTCCTCGTCGCCCGTCACGAACAGCGGCGTCGTGCGGCCGGGCATGTCGTTCACCATGTGCTGTTCGAGGTAAGGCTTGCCCTCCTCGTCGCCGGCGAGCCAAGAGTCGAGATGCGCGATCGGATTGCGCCACGGATGCGTGGGGACGCCGCGGTGCTCGACGTAGTGATACTCCTGGATCGCGCCGTTCAGCAGCCCCATAGGCTTGGACAGCCAGCCCGGCGGGAATCGCGAGAAATCGTCGCGGAACAGCTCCGCCGCGGCAAGCGTGGCGGGGATCAGCAGCAGGATCGCGCGCATGTCAGAAGATCAGCTTCAGGCCCACGAAGATGCGCCGCTCTTCCTGCCCTGTCTGCGTGCCGGTCACCTGGCCGAACAGAGTGTTCGCCGGCGCGGTGTTCGGAGGGCTGAAGTTCGGAGTGTTCGTCGCGCCTTCCGCTTCGCCGCGCAACTGAACCTTCAGCTTCTCGATCACCTGGAAGTTCTTCTGCACCGACATGTCCCAAACGTTGATGCCGTCGCCCCGCACATTGCCCAGACGCAGGGGAAATGTCCGGATGTTCTGATCGAGTTGAAAATTGGCGCGCCGTTCGAAGCCGCCGGTCGCGAACCATTGCTGCACGTTCGGCGCCGCGACGTTCAACTGGCCGTACGTTCCCGAGTAGATTACGTTGCCGAATCCGAGCGGTGGTCCCGATTGGCCCTGGTATAGCGCCTGGATCTGCCAGCCGCCGAGCCAGCGATTGCTCTTGAACAACGGCAGTTCCCACATTCCGGCGAACGTGAGCCGTTGCGTGCGGTCGATGTCGGAGATCAGATGAGCGGGGATCGAATCGGTGGGATTCAGGTAGTCCGCCGCTTCCATCGCCTTCGACCACGTGTAGTTGGCCTGCACCATGAAGCCCTTGGCGAAGCGCCGCTCGAAGCGCGCGGTGAAGGCGTGATACCAGGCCGAACCCGCCGGAAGCGCCGTGGTCAGCGCGCCGAAATGAGGCAACGGGCGCACCAACTGCGAACGGGACGTATTCGCGTTCGCGAAGAACGCAGTGCCCCGGAACTGCTCGATCCCGCGGAAGGGATTGGCCACCTGCGCCGTCAGGAAATTGATCGTGCTGTTGTCGCGCACGGGAGAAGTGCTCATGTACTGGCGCGGAACCGGGTTGAGATCGGTGTTCACGCGGAGCCGGGTGGCGCGATTACCCTGGTAGCCCACTTCGATCACGCTGCGCGAAAAGGGCTCGAACTGGATGTTGTAGCTCCACCGGTTCGTGTAGGGACGGCGGCCGTCGGCGGCGAAAAACCCCGGCGACCGGCCCAGAAACGTGGCGAGCCCTTGCGACGCGCCCTCCGGCCTGTCGACCCCAACGGGGAATGGATTCGCCGACGATGCCACGTAGGTGAGTCCGTTGTCGTTCGACGCGACCACGTTCGTTCGGCGGTTGAATCCGGGCTGGGAAATGTCGGTGAAGTCGGCGCCGAGCAGCCCATAGTACAGGCCCCACCCGGCGCGAATCACCGTGCGGGGCGTCACGCTCCATGCGAGGCCGATCCGCGGCATGAAGCCGGTGTAGGAAGCGGGCCGCAGTTGGCGCGGCGTTCCATCGCGGCCCACGAAGCGCAATCCGCCCAGCGCGCGAAAGTTCGGCGCCGCGATCTCCGGAATCGGCGCTCGCGCGTAATTGGCGCGGGCCTGCGCCTCGATCGGGTTGGCCGTGACGAAATCGAAATCGCCGGAGTTGCGGTTGAATCGTTCCAACACCGGACCTTCGTATTCCCAGCGAAGACCCAGATTCAAGGTGAACGTTCTCGACAGCCGCCAGTCGTCCTGCGCGAACAGCGAATGGAACGGGCTCGCCTCGGCGCGCGAATCGTTGATGTCGACGCCACCGCCGGTGGGGATGCCGTAGAGAAGGCTCGCGAAGCTCTGCCCCACTCCGGGAGAAGCAGGCGAGTTGTCGAGCGGCCCTCGCGTGTATGTGTCGCCGTACACGAGTTGCGGACTCACGTTGCCATACGTCGTCGAGTTGTCGTAGGTCAGCCGTCCATCGAATCCGAAGCGGAGGCTGTGCTTGCCGCGCGTCCAGTTGAGCACGCTCAACAGCGAGTGCGTGTAGTAGCGCTGATCGAACCCTCCATCGTTGCCCAGCGCGAGCATGCCTCCATTCACCGTGATCAGCGGAAACGTGACGCCGCGCGGATCGAGCGACGATACCAGACCCGCCGGGAAACCGAACTCGGATAGGTTGTAGCCCTGATTCACGAACGCCTGCTTTTCGCTGAACCACGTGAAGCCGTACCGCACGTCGAGCGTCAGCGTCGAACTCAGCACACCCACCGTATCCAGCGCAACGCCCTTGTACGGCCGCTGGCGCAAGCGTCCGCGAACATCGCTGCCGGGAACCCATTGATCGAAGTTGCCGTGGAAGATCGACTGCGAGTAGCGGCCGAACGAGCGCCAGCGGTCGTTCCAATTCTGATCGACGCGCACGATCGGCTGATAGAGGTCCTGCTTGTCGGGCCGGGCGCGGATGTAGTTGTTCAGGAAGTCCACCGTGCCCGCCGCGTTCGGTTGCGGGTAGTATCGATAGAACTTTTCCGCGTCGCGAGAGAGGCGCGCGGCGGGGATCGTGTTGCCGGGCACGGGCTGCCGGCGGAATCGCGCGCCTTCGGCCGCGGTGGAGAAGGGATCGTAGATCTGATAGGCGGATCCGGCGCGCAGCAACGCGGAAAAGTCGCCGCGGCGCATCGCTTCCGTAGGGACCGTCGTGGGTCCGGCCACCGTTCGCAGCCGGTTGTGGGCCTGATATCCGAACATCCAGAACGTGCGATTGCGGCCGTTATAAAGCTTGGGGATGTACACGGGTCCGCCCACCGCCGCGGAATATCGGAGCCAGCGCGTGAACGGCGTGTTTTCCTTGATCTTTTGCGGCGTGATGGGACCGGTGGTGGGATTGAAGATGAATCCGTTGGTAAAGAAGTTGCGCGTCATCATCGGACCGCTGGCAACGGAGAAGCCGAGCGCGCCATGCAAATCGTTGCCGCCCGATTTCATCGAGACGTTGATCTGGCCACCCGACGTGTGACCGACCGCGGCGTCGTAGCTCGACGTATCCACGCGCACTTCCTCCACCATGTCCGCCGGCGGAATGAACGCGGTGCGGCCCCCGTAAGCATTGTTCGAAACGCCGTCCACGTTGTAGTCGATGCCGCCCAGATTCGAACCGCCCACGCGCACGGCGCTCGATTGGTCTATGTTCCACGGCCCGTCGTAGGGCAGCGACGCCAGCGCCGTTCCCGGAGCCAGCGAATAGAGCCACGCGATGGAACCGGACCGGATCGGCATGTTCGCCAGCACCTTCTGATCGATCACTTGGCCCACCGTGGCGTTGGCCGTTTCGAGCACGGGCGTCTCGGCGGTGACTTGAATCTTCTCAGCCGCGGCGCCGGGTTCGAGCGTGATGTCGATGCGCAGCCGGTCGCCGATGCGCAGTTCGACGCCGGACCGCGAGAAGGACTTGAAGCCTTGATAATCGGTGGAGAGCGTGTACTCGCCGGTCGGCATGTAGTTGGCCTCGTAGATGCCTTCGGCGTTGGTGGAGACCCTCGTGTGGACGCCGGTTCGGACATGCTTCAGGACGACATGCGCATTTGGAATCACGGCGCCAGAGGTATCGGCGACGGTTCCACTGACGAATCCACGTGGATCCTGGGCCAACGCACTGGCCAGGAGAAAGACTAGGGACGGCGCGAGCCTCATGGTTGTCCGTCCAGCCTACCGGGCTCGGCGCGTTGCGCGCACGTCGTAACACCACAACGTCCCGAGGTCGCGGACATAGAGCCTTCCATCCGCCACCACCGGATAGGCCCATGCTTTCTCACGCGCCCCGCGAGGATGCTTCGGCGGATCGGGCGGAGTGAATCGTCCCCTTTGCCGGAACGCGTCCGGAGCGGCGTCCACGAGCGCGATGTCGCCGTCCTCGCAGTGGACGTAGAGCCGGTTGGCGGCGTACAGCACCGATCCGGCGCCGAGCGTCTCGTCCTTCCACAAGACCTTGCCCGTGGCGAAGTCCGCGGCCACCAGGCCTTCGCTCGTCGTTCCATACAGAACGTCTTTCCACAGGACCGCTCCTCCGATGGTGCTCGGAAGACCGCGCTCGAAGTACATCTGCTTTGCCGACGCGCCTTCCCCCGCCGGCTCCACGCGGATCAGCGACGCCGCGCCCATGCTCCGCGCCGTGGTGTACACGAACTCGCCGTGCGCGAGCGCCGTCGGTATGTTCGCCGGACCCTTGCTCGTGTCGTCGTAGCGCCACAAGAGGCGGCCGGACTTCGCGTCGACGCCGACCACGCCCTTCGCGAGAAACTGCACGTACTGCTTGCGGCCCGCCGCCTCCAGCGGAACCACCGACGCGTATCCGGCAGCCTCACCCCCGGGGATCGCCGACTTCCAGATGAGTTCGCCGTCGCGCTTGCGGAACGCGGCCAAGCCGGCTTCCGGGCCGCCGGGCGACACGACCACGGCGTCTCCATCCACCATCGGCGACTCCGCGTACGCCCACTTGCCCGGCTCGCCCTTCAATTGAGCGCGAACGTTCCTGTTCCACCGGATCTTGCCGGACGCCGCGTCCAGACACGCCAGATCGCCGTCCGAGCCGAACACGTACACCGCGTCGCCATCGAGCGTGGGCGTGGATCGCGCCGAAGGATAGGCGGGCGCCTGATCGGGATTCCCCACCTTGCCGATCCGCGCCGACCAGAGCCGCTTGCCGTCTTCCACCGAGAACGCCTGCACCACCTCGTCCTCGAGGCCCCGATTGCTCACCATGTAGACGCGTCCGCCGGCAGCCGCCACCGCTCCGTATCCATCGCCGCCGTCCTGGACTCGCCAGACCAGCTTCGGTCCGGAGGCGGGCCATTGTTGGAGCAGACCTGTCTCCCGCGAGATTCCATCCCGCGCCGGACCCCGCCACTGAGGCCAATCGGCTCCGATGGCCACCACCGCGATCGCGAAGCAAAGCGTGAACCGGATTCTCAGCGTCATTGTGATATTGTCGCCGGCGGCGCGACGCGCGATCGAATACACTTCAGGCTATGTCCTTTTCCACCGGCGCCCGGCTCGCCGTGATGATGTTCCTCACGTACGCGATTTGGGGATCTTGGTACATGACGATCGGAACGTACTTGACGACAGCGCTGAAGTTCACCGGAACGCAGGCGGGCGCGGTCTTCGGGACGACCGCGCTCGCGTCGATGATCTCGCCGCTGATCGTGGGTCTGGTGGCGGACCGCTACTTCGCCACCGAACGCGTTCTGTGCTTTTTGTTTTTGGCGGGAGGCGGCGTGCTGCTGCTCGTGCCCCGGGCATCGGGGTTCGGCGAGGTCTACGCGTTGATGCTCCTCTACTGCCTGATCTACTTCCCGGTGGTTCCGCTGACCAATTCGCTGGCGATGAAGCAGATGACGGATCCGAAGACGCAGTTCCCGCCGATCCGCATCTTCGCGCCGCTCGGCTGGATCGCCGTGTCGGTGCTGGTGGGCCAGATGCGGATCGAAGCCGAATCCACGCCGTTCCTCATCGCCGCCGGATGCTCGTTCGCGATGGGCCTGTTCTGCCTGGTGTTGCCGCGCACGCCGCCCGGCGGTGGAGGCGGAACGGGCTGGCGATCGCTTCTCGGATTGGACGCGCTTGTGATGCTCGAGGACCGGTCGTATCTGGTGTTCGTCGCCGCCTCGGTGCTCGCCTGCATCCCGCTGACGTTCTACTACTCGTTCACCAACCCGTACCTGAATTCGGTGGGCGTGGAGAACGCGGCGGGGATCATGTCGCTGGGGCAGGCGTCGGAAGTCGCGATGACGCTCGCGATGCCATGGGTGTATCGAAAACTCAGCATCAAGAGTGTGCTCGTCGTGGGCTTGGCGGCGTGGGCACTGCGCTACGTACTTCTCGCGTTCGGCGACGCCGGGTCCGGAATGTGGATGTTTCACGCCGCGATCCTTTTGCACGGGATTTGCTACACGTTCTTCTTCCTGACCGGCTCGATCTACACCGACTCGACCGCGCCGCCGGCGTTGCGCAACACCGCCCAGGGACTGCTGACCTTCCTCACCTTCGGCATCGGCATGTTCATCGGATCGCTGAGTTCGGGTTGGGCCGTGGATCGCTTCACGACGGTGGTGAACGGCGTCGAGCGGCGCGACTGGACCAGCTTCTGGCTCAGTTCCGCGGCAGGAGCGGCCGGCATCGCGCTGCTGGTGCTATTCGTCTTCCGGAGCGGAAGCCCCGCCCGCCGCCGCGACGCGTAGCGTGGCCGGATCAGCGGCCGCCGGGGGGACGCAGGCTCTGCCCGGTGTACCGATGGCGCTTGGCCAGCAGGGCGAAGTCCATCTCGATGCCCAGCCCCGGCTTGGTGGGTAGCCGCACCACGCCGTTCGCGGGAACCGGATAGGTTCCGCGCGTCCATTCGGTGAACATGCGGTCGCTCACGCCGTCCCACTCCTGGATCAGGAAATTGCGGCACGACGCCACCGCGTGGATCGACGCCGTGTGCGCCACCGGCCCGTACCACATGTGCGGCGACAGCTCGGCCAGGTAGGTTTCCGCCAGACTCGCGATGCGGCGAATCTCGGTGATGCCGCCACAGTGGATCACGTCGGGCTGCACGATCCGCGCGCCTTTGGCGTCGAGCAACTGCCGGAAGTCGTAGCGGTGGAGCAGTCCTTCTCCCGTCGCGACGGCCACGGGGCTTTGCGCGGCGATCTCGCCCAGCGCCTGGGGACTCTCGCGCCACACCGGCTCTTCGATGAACATCGGCCGGTACGGCGCCACCGCGCGCGCGAGTTCGATCGCCGAGCGTACCGAGAAGGTCTCGTACATCTCGAGTCCGAACTCGAAGCCGTCGCCGCCGGCCTTGCGCACCGCTTCCACTTCTCGCACGGCGCGCCGCAGCCGCTCGGCTTCGGTCCCGCCCTTGTAGAGGATCCACTTCACCGCGTTCCAGCCGTCCGCCTTCGTCTTCGCCACCAGCTCGCCGAGCGCTTCCGGAGTGCGAGGCTCCAGGTCGTGGCTCCAATGGCTGTAGTAGACGCGCAACGGCTTCTGCCCGTTGGCGCCGCACAGCCGCCAAACCGGCTGGCCGAGCCGCTTGCCCTCGATGTCCCACAGCGCGATGTCGATCGCCGAGAGGGCAGTCATCAGCACCATGCCTTCGCGGGCGCGCGACAGATCGTAGTAGAAGCGGTTCCAGTGGTCGTCGATGCCGGCCGGATCCTGCCCACGCAGGTAGGGCTCGAACCACCGCACGGCCTGCTCGACGATATCGATGCGGCCGCCGATGGTCGCCTCGCCCAGCCCGGTGATGCCCGCGTCCGTCTTCAGTTCGACGAAGAGATAATCGCGCCGCCCCACCGTGCACTGGTGGGTGGCGATGCCCGAGATCCTGACGGGGCTCGACGCGGCGCGAGCAGCCGCGGCGGCGGCGAACTGGAGGAATCGGCGGCGAAGCATGGGCCGATTATCGCGCGCGGCGATCCCGCCGCCGCCGCGTCAGAACGTTCGCGTCCCGTGCGCCTTGGTCGGCACGTGATAGACGGAGGTCCGCGCCGTGATGTACATGCCCGCGAATCCGTTGCCCCAGCAGTTGTTGCTCGGACCCTCGGGCGTGCGCACGATCCCCAGATGCTTGCCGGCCGCGCTGTAGACGTAGACCCCGTCGCGCGACGCCATCCAAACATTTCCGCCTTCGTCCGTTTTCAGGCCATCCGTCCGCACCGGCGCGAAGTCGCGCCCGTTGGCGAGCTTGCCATCCGGCTTGATGTCGTAGGCCCGCACTATCTGCTTTTTCACGTCCGCCACGTAGAGGAGTTGCTGATTCGGACCCAGCGCGACGCCGTTCGGTCCCGCGCACTCCTCCGTCACTACCTCGATCTGTCCCTTCCGCGAAATCCGGTACACCTTCGATTTCGGCAGATCGGTGAAGTAGATCGATCCGTCGATGCAGTAGACCAGATCGTTCGGCCCTTCCAGCCCTTGCGACGCCAGCACGGTGATCGACCCGTCCTTCTCGGTGCGCGTCACCTTGCCTCCACCTTCGGCGGTGAGCAGCCTTCCCTGGTGGTCGAACGTGTTGCCGTTCGCCTTGTTCGAATTCTCGCGCACGGTGGTCAACTCGCCGCGTTCCCACTTTTGGATCCGATTGGCGGGAATGTCGCTGAACAGAAGGTACCCGCGGCGGCTGAATACCGGACCCTCGGTGAACGTGAAACCGCTCGCCACTTTTTCGACCTTCGCGTCGCGGTTCAGCAGGTTCCAGAATTCGGGACTCTTGTCTTCGAGCATCACGACCCCATTCCCGGCGCGAAGAACGACTTGGCCGGCGCCTTGTACACGATGTTCAATTCCGGAGTCTCGATCCGCTTGCCGCCCTGGTGGCCGGATTCCATCAGGTTCGCCAGCGCGCCCGTGGTGAGCAACGTGCGCTCCACCGCATAGGGACGCTTGCCCGTCGCGATCATCCGAGTGATTCCGTGCACCAGCATGCTGAAGTTGTTCGAGTTCTCACCGGGGATGTAGCAGATCGCGGCCTCCGGCGCGGGCTGCGATTTCCGCTTCAACGCCACCAGATACTCGCTGACGATGCCGCCCAGCGCGAGCGACGCGGCGCGGAACCCGTCGCTATATTCCACCAGACACGCCACCGGGCGCTTCTCGTCCTCCGGGCGGCCTTTGCCCACTTTGGCCCCCGCCTTCAGCGCGGCGTCCAGCAGGTCGCGCCGCCAGAGTCCGTCGTTTGCTGCTTTCCACACCGCGTCGCCCTGCAGGAGCTGCACCGACTTCACGCCGGTCTCGCCGCCCTTGCGGCGTTCGACGAGAGCCTGCATCGACTCGAGCACGTGGAACAGGCCGCCGTCGCCGATCCACCCGCCTCCCACCGCCACCACGCTCTCCAGATCCGCGTTCAGCGGAACGTCCAGGGACGGCCGGCGGAACGTCACCGATACACTGGAACCGGCCATCAGCGGGAACTTCAGTTCGCGCGACCAGTCGTACATGCGCTTGGCCTTCTTCCAGTCGTACGAGAGATGCTTGTCGACGAACACCGGGCACGACCGCTTGGAGTCCTGGAAAACCTTCACCACCTGCTCGAAGAATTCGAAGCGCGGATAGAGGTGCTGGTTCTTCTCGTTGGTCGGGTAGTTGCCGTGCTCGCACACCAGGATCACTCCGTCGACCGCGAGCTTGGATCCGCCGAGCGTCAGTGCTTCGCCGATCGTCTTGTGCACCGGGAATCCATACGCCTGCGACAGCTTCACGCCGATGTCCGCCGGGTGGATCTGATCGATGTACAGCGAGACCATGTCGAACGGCGGCTCGTGATAATCGGGGCCGATCCAGTAGCCTTCCAGGAACCGGGTGATGAAATTGTCCGAGTGGGACCGCACGTGATACGTGCTCGAAATGCAGGCGATCTTCTTTCGGCCACCCGCCGCCGCCAACGGAGCCGCGGCCGCGGCCGCCAGGAATTCGCGTCGTTGCATCATTGTTTCGCCACCGCCTCCACCGCCTTCAGAACCCGCAGCAGATTGCCGCCCATGATTTTCCGGATGTCCGTGTCAGAGTATCCCATTTCCATCAGACCGCGCACGATGACCGGGTACTTCGAAACGTCCTCCATGCCCACCGGAACCATGCCGGAGATGCCGTCGAAGTCCGATCCCAGGCCCACGTGATCGGGGCCGGCGGTCTTGGCCACGTGATCGATGTGCCGCAGCAGTTCCTTCACCGGCACTTTCGGCATCTTGTCGAAGTACCGTTTCTGGATGGCGCGGACCATCTCCCAGCGCTTCGGGTTGTCCTTCTCTCTCTCCAGAAGCGCCTTGATTTCGGCGTCGCGCGCCGGACGGTTTTTGATGTAGACGTCGTGCGCGGCCTCATTCAGATATCCCGCGTGGAAGTTGATGCAAACGACGCCTCCGCGCCGCGCCACTGCCTTGATGATGTCGTCCGGCATGTTGCGCGGAATCGGTGCGATCGCCTTGACCGAGGAGTGCGAGGCGATCACCGGAGCGCGGCTGAACTCCACCGCGTCGAGCACCGCCTTGTCGGAGATGTGCGAAACGTCCAGCAGCATGCCGATGCGGTTCATCTCGCGGATCAGCTCTTTTCCGAACGGCGCGATGCCGTTATGGCGCGCGGTGTCGGTCATCGAGTCGGCCCAGTTGTTGGTGCGGAAATGGGCGAGCGTCATGTACCGGATGCCCAGCCGGTGGAAGTTCCGCAACAGCGCGGGCGAGTCCATGATGATGTGGCCGCCCTCGAGGCTCGCCATCGCGGCGAGCTTGCCGGATTTGTGAATGCGCTCGACATCGGCCGCGGTGAGCGCTACCTCCATGTCCTTGGAGTTGCGGCGGACCTCTTCGTGGACCGCGTCGAGCACATCGAGCGCGCGCTGCGCCCAGGCGCTTTCGGGATAGTCCTGCGGCTGCACGTACACGCCGAACAGAACCGCTCCCAACTTTCCCTTGCGCATGCGCGGGATGTCCAGTTCGTAGTAGGGATGCTCGTCGGAGAATTTGTAGCCTTCGTCGACGACGTAGCGCGGCGTGTCGATATGCGCGTCGAAGATCAGGATGTCACGAAGGAGGCGTTGGAGCCTCTGGTCGACGGATTGCGCGGTGAGGGCGGCGGCGCAGAGGAGGATCGAGGCGATGCGGTGCACTGTTCGATTATGCCGCGGCGCGACTCACGGGAGCTACACTGCGGTCATGGCGTTCATGATCGACGAAGCGCTTCTGCCCGCGACCTTGACCTCCGCGCCGATGACGGACGAAGCGTTCGCCGCCTTTTGCGGGGAGCACCCTGACCTGTTCTTCGAAATGACCGCGGAGGGAGAGATCATCGTCATGCCGCCGAACTACTCGGTTACCGGATTCCAGGGCGCCCGGATCTGCCGTCAATTGGAAGCTTGGTCGGAACAGGACGCGCGCGGAGTAGCCGGAGACGCATCGAGCGGGTTCGTGCTTCCCAATGGCGCCCGGCGATCGCCAGGCGCGTGTTGGATCTCTCACGCCAGAATCGCGGAGCTCGCCGAAGAGGAGCGCCTCCGCTACCTGCATTTATGTCCCGATTTCGTGATTGAGCTGAAGTCCAAAACGGACCGGATGCGCGTCCTGCGCGAGAAGATGCGGGAGTGGACCGGCAACGGCGCACGGCTGGCCTGGCTCATCGACACCGAGGCGAAGGCCGTGGAGATCTACCGCCCCGGGCGCGAGCCGGAACGCGTCGAGAATCCCGCGGTCCTGCGCGGCGAGGGACCCGTGGAAGGCTTCGTGCTCGATCTCTCGCGCATCTGGGATCCGCTCGCGCGCTGACGCACTCAATACTCGGAGAACTTTTTCCAGACGCGCGGATGGAACCGGCCGAACCGGCGCCGGTTGTTGCGATGCCAGAAAGTCCATGAGGCGCGGAACTCCACGTTCGCGGCCCGCGCGAGCTTGCTCGACGAGATCGCGCCGGCTTGGAACGTGAGCGTACCGCGGCTCCAAGGAGCCTCGATCAACATTCCGCCACGATACCAGCTTCCGCCCGCGACCCAAGCCTCGCCCGTGTGATTCCGGCGGAAGGCCATGCCGCCGTAGGCGCCGATCAGATTCGTGAACAAGCGCTCGTACGCAATCCCGTATCCCAGCACACGGCTGGGCTTCTTGCCATCTTGGAGCGAGCGCGACTTGGCAAAGCCGCTCTTTCGATGCGGCCCCCCTTCGTTCCAATAAGGCGGCGAAGCGGTCCAATTGGTGAAACGGGCCGTCACCGAGGGGATCTCAGCGGCCCGTCCAGCCCTTCACTTTCTCCCGAGCCTTGTCCCAGACGCTCTTCTCCTGCTGATCCTCCGCTTCGGCGATCATCGTATCCGACTCGTCCGGTTCCAACAGCGGAGCCCTCCACGGCTTCTTCTCGAGCGGCGTCAACTTGCGGCCGTCCATCGCGAACGTCCGTTCGTACACCGGCCCCGATCCTTCCGCGTAGTTGAGCGTAAACCGCTGCACCGGATCTTCCGGCTTCGTGTGCACCGTCACCGGATAGAACCCGCGGATATTGCTTTCGATGTGCGCGGTTTCGAACCGGCGGTTCCGCGTATTCCAAACGGTCACGCGGAACCGGTCGAAGTTGAACCCCTCCGGGGGCGCGGACGACGTCGTCCACAAGTAGTTCGACACCTGACGCCGGTTCCGGTCCTTCACCGACCCCAATTGATGAAACGACGTGATCCGGTGCCCCTGCGCGAACATCCCCACCGACTCCGGCAGGTTCATCGTCATCATGCGCGACAACGCCCAGCCCGACCGCCCATCGCTCAGACGGACCAGCGTCCAATCGTCCTTGACGTCGTGCGGACCCGGCGGCGGTGGGCTCGGCGCTCCGTCCGGGACGTAGGCGCCGCGCCGGGTCACCATGCGCAGCAGCACTTCACCCGTCCCCTCTGGCGAGATCTGGCTGAACGACGGCGCATACCGGTTGGGATCGATGTGCACGTTCAACAAGTCGAGCGGCGTTGCCTTGCCTTGCGACGGCAGCCGCTTGGCCCACGAGTGAAACCGCCGCAGCCGCTGCATGCCCTGCGTCGACATCAACTGGCGCGAGTCGACCCAGCCTTCCGCGTCCGCCGCCGTGCGGACTTTCACGAAGCGGCGGCGGTGCACCAGGATGTCCAGCCGCTCGCCGTGCTTCAACGACGCGACGATCGACGACCGAGGCGCCAGATCCTGCCTCACGTTGAGCGAAATCGGCGCGACGAATCCCTCGCCCACCGGCGGCAACCGCTTCCGCCGCGAACACCCGCCGCCGGCCAACAGAGCCAGAAGCAGGGTCAAAGTCAGAGTAGCGCGCACCGCGAACCTTCATTGTGGCTCGCCAGACCGCGCCGCCGCAAGACCGGATGCTATGGTGAAGCCATGCGTCTTCTCGCCTTGGCGGCGGTTGCGTGCACGCTGCACGCGCAGCGGATCGCCGTGTCCCAGCACATGCTTTCCAACGGGATGAAACTGCTGATCCACCAGGATCGCGACGTACCCAATGTCGCGTTCTACCTCTTCTTCAAGGTCGGCAGCCGCAACGAACGGCCCGGCATCACCGGCCTGTCCCATTTCTTCGAGCACATGATGTTCAACGGCGCGAAAAAGTTCGGACCCAAGCAGTTCGACATCGTCATGGAGAAGAACGGCGGCTCCAACAACGCCTACACCAGCCGCGACATCACCGCCTACACCGATTGGTTCCCCAAGGCCGCCACCGAACTCATGTTCGACATGGAGGCCGATCGCATCCGCGATCTCGCCATCGATCCGAAGATGGTGGAAAGCGAACGCGGAGTCGTCTATTCGGAACGCCGCACGTCCGTCGACAACAACAACGAGGGACTGCTCCGGGAACAACTCGACGCGGCGGCGTTCGCCGCGCACCCGTACGGCTTCCCGGTCATTGGATGGCCATCCGACATCGAGTCCTGGACCATGGACGACCTCAAGGCGCACTTCCGCATGGGCTACGCTCCGAACAACTGCGTGGCCGTGGTCGCGGGCGACGTGACCGAAGCTGAAATCCTGCGGCTCGCCAAGAAGTATCTGGAGCCGGTCCCCCGCCAATCGCCGCCCCCGCCGGTGCGCACCAAGGAGCCTCCGCAACTCGGCGAGCGGCGCGTGACCTTGTCGAAACCGGCGCAGTCGCCGTATCTGATGGTCAGCTATCACGTGCCCGAAAGCCGTCACGCCGACCGCGCTCCGCTGCGGATTCTCGACGCGATCCTCAGCGCCGGACGCAGTTCGCGCCTTTACCGCCGGCTGGTGGATCGCGATCAACTCGCGCTCGACATCGGCGTGGATCTGGAGGACGCGATCGACCCCGGCCAGTTCGTGATCAACATCCAGGTGCGCCCCGGAGTGGATCCAGCCGCGGCGGAAAAGGCTCTCTACGAGGAGCTGGCGAAGGCGGCCGCCGGCGTCTCCGCCGAAGAACTCGGCAAGGCGCGCAATCAGCAGGTGGCGGCGCTTTATCGCGGCATGAAGACCATTGCGGGCAAGGCGAATCTGCTCGGTCGCGCCGAAGTGTACTACGGGGACTGGCGCAAGATCTCGTCGTTCGCGGACGACCTGGACAAGGTGACCCAAGCCGATGTGAAGCGCGTGGCGGCCGCGTACTTCAAGCCCGCCAATCGCACCGTGGCGGCGCTGATCCCCTCGAAGGAGGCCGAGTGACGCGCCCGGCTCTGGCGTTGCTTCTCGCGGCGGCCGCCGCCGCGCAAGTGAAGCTGCCACCCTACTCGAAGCAGGTCCTGCCGAACGGCGCCACCATCGCCGTGCTACCAAAAAACGACGTCCCGCTCGTCTCGTTCCTCGCGGTGTTTCGCGGAGGACAAGAGGGCGATCCGGCGGACAGGGCGGGGCTCGGCGCGGCGATGGCGGGCCTGCTCGAACGCGGCGCGGGGACGCTCTCCGGCGACGCGTTCGCCGACAAGCTGGACTCCATGGGGGCGACGCTTCGCACCGCGATGGACGAGCAGTCGGCCGTCGTGCGAATGGAGTGCCTCGCTCGGGACGCCGGCCCCGCGCTCGATCTGTTCGCCGATGCGATCCTCCGCCCGCGGTTCGACCCGGACGAGGTCAAGAAGGCCCTCGCCGAGCAGATCGACGCCGCCAAGAGCCTCAAGGACAATCCCAGCCAAGCCAACGCCGCCTACTTCGCGCCCTTCTTTTTCGGGCCTCGCCATCCCTACGGACGTCCGGCCAATGGCGACGAGTTGACGCTCGCCCGCATCGGCCGCGAGGATATCGTGGCGCACCACCGCCGAATGTTCGCCGCCCGCAACCTCATCCTCGTCGCCGCGGGCGCCACTCCGGCTGGATTCGAATCGGAGATCGAGCGGAGATTCGCGGCGATGCCCGCCGGCCAAGCTCATTCCTGGGTGGCCGCCTCCCTTCCCCCGCGTGATGCGGCGCGGCTGCTGCTGATCGACAAGCCCGGCGCCACGCAAACCTACTTCACCATCGCGCAGCCCGGCATTCATCGAACCCATCCGGATCGCGTGCCGTTGTGGATCGTCAACACCGTCTTCGGCGAGCGCTTCACCTCGATGCTCAACGACGAGCTCCGCGTGAACAGCGGACTCACCTACGGCGCGCGCAGCGAGTTGCAGCAGGAGCGGCTGCCCGGAGCCATTACGATCCGGACCTTCACCAAGACGGAGACCACGGTGAAAGCGATCGACTTGGCGGTCGGCATCTTGAAGCGGCTGCGATCCAAGGGGCTCGACGCCGCGCAGTTGGCATCGTCGAAGGCGTACATCAAAGGCGGCTATCCCACACAGCGCCTCGAAACCGCGGATCAGGTAGCGGCGGCGATCGCCGAACTGGAACTGTTCGGCTTGAACCGTGGAGAAGTGGACGACCTGTTCTCGCGCATCGACGCGGTGACGCTCGAAGAAGCGAACGCGGCCATCCGCCGCCACTTCCGCGACGACAACCTGCAGTTCTGCCTCACCGGAGACGCGGCCAAGATCCGCGATCAGGTAGCCAAGTACGCGGGAAGGCGCAAGGAAATCAAGATCGCCGAACCAGGCTTGACCTTACCGGAGTTTTAGATGGATGCGCCGAATTCCGTCCGGCTGGACACGTGGCTCTGGGCCGCGCGCTTCTTCAAGACTCGATCGCTCGCCGCGCGCGCGTGCGAATTGGGCCGCGTCCACGTGGCGGGACAGCCCGCCAAGCCGGCGCGTCCGGTACAGCCGGGCGCGATGCTGCGCGTCTCCACTCCCGGCGGCGATTTCGAGATCCGTGTGCTCGCGCTGAGCGAAATGCGCGGCCCCGCCGCCGCGGCTCAGGCGCTGTATGCGGAGACCGAGGCGGGCCGCGACGCTCGCGTCAAAGCGGCGGAACTGCGCCGTATGAATCGCGAGCCTGCCACCGCGATCTCGGGCCGGCCTTCCAAACGCGACCGCCGTGACCTGGACCGGCTGCGGCAGTTGACCGACAGCCGGTAGCTACACGCTCAGCACGGGACAGCCGGCGTGCCCCACGATCTGCATCGAGTGAGTGCGCAGGCGGCCGAGCCGTTCCCGGCTCTCTCCCCGGCCCATCACGAGCAGGTCCGCGCCCCTAGTGGAAACCGCGTCCAGCAGAGCGTCCGAGGGGGAGCCAGGCGCCACATCGAGGCCGATCTCGACGCCCGCGTCGCGCGCGTAGCCGGCGAACAACTCCTCGGCTTGCGTGGCCGATGCCTGCGTTCCGTCGTCGTCCGCGTAGATCGCCGTGAGCCGCGCGCCGAACGCCTCCGCCATGCGCCGCCCCCAGCGCAGAACACCGGGCGTCCTCGAAGTGAGGTCCACGGCGCACGCCACGGATCGGTACTCGAGCGGCGGCGCCGCCTCCTCGAGATGCGCCTCGGTCCAGACAGGAACGTTGCAGTCGTGGAGGACCTTGGCGGTGACCGAACCGAGCAACACCGAGCGGAAGCGTCCATGCCCTCGCGTCGGCAGCATCACCAGGTCGACGGCCTGATCGGCGGCGAATTTGGCGATCGCCGCAGCGGGTTCGCCGTCGGCCAAAACGCGCCGCGCGTCGACGCCGCTGAACTGCTCCACCAGAAAGCGATGCAAGCCGCGCTCGATCTCCGCCTGCATGCTCTGGCGGTCGACCAGGTTCAGGTAGGCATACCAGTCCTGATACGCTCCGGGCGGCATGTTCAACACGTGTAACAGCGTCACCTGCGCACGAAACCTCCGCGCCATCGCCGCCACCGCGGGACCCGCCGCGAAGCAGCGGTCCGAAAAATCCACGGGAAACAAAATATGGTCGAAACGTTCCATGGAATCCTCCTAGACGCTGACGACCGGCACGCTCGACTCCCGGATCACCGTGTAGGCTTGGTCGCGCAACCGGCCCACCACTCCGCCGTCCGGATGCCGTCCGATCACGAGCAGACCCGCGCGCAGTTCGGCGGCGGCGGCGTTCAGCACGGCAGCCAAGTGGCCCGTCCGCACCATCATGTGCGCTTCCACGTTCGCGTCCGCGCAAAGCTGCCGCAGCTTCGACGCCGAAACGCCGATCCACTTCTCCGGATCGTAATAGGAGACGCCCCCGAGAGTCTCCGGCGGCAACACGTGAATCACGGATACCTCGGCGCCGAGGCTCTTCGCCAGGTCACCGGCGAAACGGATCACGGCTTCGCTTGCCGGACCCAGGTCGACCGCGCAGAGAATCGCGCCCATGCCGTCGAAGGCCGGCTTCTCCTCGCCGTGCGTGGTGGTGAGCACAGGGCACGGCGCGTCGTGCAGAACCTTGGCCGCCACCGACCCGAGCAGGAACCGGCGGAATGCACCGTGGCCGTGCGTGGCCATCGCGATGAGACCGGCTTGCAGTAATCCGGCCTGCGCCAGGATCTCGTGCGCCGGATCTCCATGCAGTTCGACGCGCCCGGCCGTGATTTCGGGAAGAAAGCCGGTCAGGCGGTACGGTTCGTCGTGGCCGGGCGTCAGCACATGGCAAAACGTCAACGATGCGCCGCAACGGTCCGCCAGAGCCGCGCCGTAGCGGGCCGCGTGTTCGGAGGCTTCCGAAAAATCCACCGGCAACAGAATGCGCCGCAATGCCATAACAGGGAGCCCCATTCGATCAAGCCCACTGTAGCATGGCGCGCCGCCGGCTCGATCGTTCCGGACTGTCTGCCAGAATGGGAGTGCGTATCTAAATGACAACGTCTTTTCACTCCCTCCCCGCCGCCGAAGCCCTTCGCGCGCTCGAATCCGGTCCCGGAGGACTCGCTTCCGGACAAGCGTCCGCGCGGCTCGCCGAACACGGTCCGAACGAGTTGCTGGAAGGCGCGGCGCGGAGCCGTTGGCGGATCTTCGCCGCCCAGTTCCAGTCGACCATGGCGGCGCTGCTGGCGGTGGCGGCCGTGGCGTCGTTCGCGCTGGGCGACGCGGCGGACATGATCGCGATCGTCGCGATTCTGCTCCTCAACGGGATCCTCGGTTACGTGCAGGAGCATCAGGCCGAACAGGCGGTGGCCGAACTCCGGCGCATGGCGAGTCCCGCCGCCCGCGTTCGCCGCGACGGAGCCGTGATCGAGATCGAGTCGCGCATGCTGGTTCCCGGCGACGTGATCCTGCTCGAAGCGGGCCAGATCGCGCCCGCCGATGCCCGCCTGCTGGAGACCGCCAGCCTCGCGATGCAGGAGTCCGCGCTGACCGGCGATTCCGACGCGGTGGAGAAAGACGCGGGAGCCACGCTGCCCGAGGAGACCGTTGCCGCCGACCGTGTCAATACGGTCTTCGCGGGTACGGTCGCCACGCGCGGCCGCGGCGTCGCGGTGATCACGGCCACCGGAATGAAGACGGAGGTCGGGCGCATCGCGCATCTGCTAGGACAAACCGCGCAAGACGAAACACCCCTGCAGAAGCGGCTCGAGGAACTGGGACGGAAGCTGGTGTTCGTGGCTCTTCTCCTGGTCGGCGTGTTGGTGCTCGAAGGGCTATGGCGCGGAGAGTCGTGGCGCATCCTCATGCTCACCGCGATCAGCGTCGCCGTGGCGGCGGTGCCGGAAGGGCTTCCCGTCGCGGTGACCATCGCCTTGGCGCTGGGGGCGCGGCGGATGCTCGCGCGGAAAGCGCTGATCCGCAGGCTGGCGGCCGTGGAAACGCTCGGATCGGTGGACGTGATCTGCTCCGACAAGACGGGGACGCTCACCGAGAATCGCATGACGGTGGTGGCGGCGGCGGCGGATGGCGAAACGCTGGCCATCCCCGGCTCGGCCACTCCAGCCATCCTCCGGTTGCTGACGGCCGGCGCGCTCTGCAACGACGCACAGAAGTCGAGCGAGGGTTGGAACGGCGATCCCACCGAGACCGCGCTGACCGACGCCGCGCAGAAGATGGGGCTCGACGTGGAGGCGCTCCGCGCAGCGTCGCCCCGCACCGGTGAGGTCCCCTTCTCGTCCGAGACCAAGCGCATGATCACGGCGCACGCGGACGGGACCGCGATCGTCAAAGGCGCTTCCGACGCGATCTACGCGCTGTGCTCCATCCCCCCGGCGGATCTGGCCGCTCTTCGCACGGTCCACGACGATTTGGCCAAGCGGGGCCAGCGCATCCTGGCGTTCGCGGAAGGCCGCTGGGATGGCGGCGAGATACGAGACGCGCGCTTCCTCGGATTCCTCGGCATGGTGGATCCGCCCCGCGCGGACGCGGCTCGCGCCATCGCCGCCTGCGTGCCGGCGGGAATCCGTACGGTGATGATCACCGGCGACCATCCCGTGACGGCCCAGGCGATCGCCGCGGAGATCGGAATTCCAGCCGGTCGCGTCACCACCGGCAAGGAGCTCGCCTCGCTGAGCCCCGCCGAGTTCGACCGCGCCGCCGACGAGGCATCGGTTCACGCGCGAGTGGCGCCGGAACAAAAACTGATGATCGTGGATTCGTTGCGCGCACGCGGCCACGTGGTCGCCATGACGGGCGACGGAGTCAACGACGCGCCGGCGTTGAAGCGCGCCGACATCGGCGTCGCCATGGGAGTGGGCGGCACCGACGTGGCCCGGCAGGCGTCGGACATGGTGCTGCTCGACAACAGCTTCGCCACCATCGTGGAGGCGGTCCGCGAAGGGAGGGTGATCTACACCAACCTGCGCAAGTTCGTGCTGTTCCTGTTGGCCTGCAACACGGGCGAGTTGTTCGTGATGCTGCTGGGACCGTTGCTGGGCATGCCGCTTCCGTTACTGCCCCTGCAGATCCTTTGGATGAACCTGGTCACCGACGGTCTGCCCGCGCTGGCGTTGGGCGCGGATCCGCCGGAGCCGGGCATCATGGATCGTCCGCCCCGTCCATCGTCGATGGGAATCCTCGGCGGCGGGCTCGGCTGGATGATCCTCGCAACGGGCGCCGCGCTCGGAATGGTGACCGTGGCGGCGGGCTGGTTCCAATGGCGCGTGAACGACCCCTCGTGGCAGACACTGGTGTTCTCCGCGTTGACCTTGTCGCAGCTTGCCGTGGCGTTCGGAATGCGCTCGGAGGTGCTGCCGCTGACCCGGTTGGGGCTGACGGGAAACCGCTACCTGCTGGCAGCCACCGCGGCGACGACGGCGTTTCAAGTGGCGATCGTGCACGTGGGTCCTCTGCAGCGCTTGTTTCGCACGGTGGACCTGACGGCCGCCGAGTGGGCTCTGACTGCTGGAATCGCGCTGACGAGTCTGGCTGCATTCGAGGTATGCAAGGCGGTCCGCCGGAGGCTCACGGCGTAGTGGCGTGAGCGGCGCGGACAGCGGAGCTCTCGAGGACGGCGGCCCCGCCCGAAGTTCGACGAGCCTTCGAGGGGGACGTGAATCGTCAGGACCAGTCCCCGGTACCGATGCGGCAATCGACGGACTTCGATGGAGATCCACTGCCGATGCTCGGTTTGCCCGATGCGCCGGAGCGAGCGGATTAGATTAGATCAGCGGCGTGCGCTCAGTTCCCGCAGCGCGTTCTTGCCATTCCAGCGTGCGGTGGGGTCTTGCGAATCCGCCAGCCGCCGGGCCGCGGCGGAGGCGGCCTCGCGGAGTTGCGCGTTTCGTTTGCCCACGGCGCGCAGAGCCATGTTCACCGCCTTCTTGACGAAGTTCCGTTCGTCGTTCGCCGCCCGCTCCACCAGCGCGAGACCTTCGAGGAACGGCGCGTCGCCGGACTTTTTGTCGTGCACCGTGAGGCTCCACAGGAGAGCGAAGGCGGTACGTTTGACGAACTCCTCTTCGAGGCCGCTCCACTGCCGGACCTTGTCCCACGCATGCGGAGACCGGTCGAACAGATGGAAGCACATCGTGTCGCAGATCGCCCAGTTGTCGAACTGCGCGCACCAGAGGTCCATTCTCTCCGGGCTCAGACGCGCCGGATCGGCGACGAACGACACCAGGAATCGAGCCTCGTAAATGCCGGTGTCCCAGAGGGCCTCGGCGAGTTGCTGGTCGCGGCCCAACTCTTTGCCGAGGGCTTTGATGTCCCGCACCGGGACGCCGAGCGCATGGTCCGCCGGAATCGCGTAGCGTGCCATGCCGTCGAGCACCGTCTTGCTGGCGCGGCTCCGCAGCCATGCCAGCGCCGGCTCCACTTCCGCCTTCTTCATGGGCGCCCGGCGAGCAGAGCCTCCAGCCGGTCGAAGCCCGCCGCCATGCCATGCTCCATGCCGGACCGCCGCGCGGTGTCGCGCGCCTCCTTCGATTCGTACAGCACCGCGATCGTGACGCCAGTGATCGAGCCGCGTTCGGCGAATCCGGTGGTGTTCACGGCTTCGCCGGGGTACCAGGACTGGTCGAACTTCTCCGTCGCGATCAGACGTTCCGGCGCGGCCACTTCGCGGAAGACTCCGCCCATTCCCATCTGCTCGCCGGTGGCCTCGCGCCTCCAGACGTAACGGTAGGCGCCGCCGGTCTTCAAGTCGATCTCGCAGACGGGCATCGTCCAACCGTCGGGGCCGAGCAACCAGCGCCGGACCAGTTCGGGTTTGGTGAACGCGTCGAACACCAGTTGGCGCGGCGCGTCGAAGTCGCGCGAGATCACGATTTCGAGATCGCCGGGCGCGGTGACATGGAAATTCTCCGGATAAAACATGGGGCTCCTTTATTGTTTGCGGCGGGAGGGACGGGGCTTTTCTTCGGTTTTCAACTCCTCGAGCAGGCCGTCCAGCCGGTGAAACGATGCCTCCCAGAAGCGGCGGTATTCCTCGAGCCAGGCGCTCGCCTCGGCTAGCGGCTTGGCGCGGAGCCTGCTGGGCCGGCGCTGCGCGTCGCGGTCGCGCCAGATCAACCCCGCCCGTTCGAGCACCTTGAGGTGCTTCGAAATCGCCGGCTGCGACATGGAGAAGGGCGCGGCCAGTTCCCCCACGGAAGCGCCGCCCCGGGCGAGCCTGGCTATGATGGCGCGCCGCGTGGGATCGGCCAGCGCGGCGAAGATCGCGTCGAGCGTGGCGGTGGCCGGGCTTGTATATCCAATAGGTTGCATAACCATTTGGTATTTTACGCCACGCGGCGCATAAACGTCAACCGCCGCGTGATACGATTCGCTCATGAAGCCCGTTTGCAGACGCAAGTTCCTCGCCGCCGTCGCGGCGGGCGCTCTCGCCTCCCCCGGTTCGGCAGCCAAGTTGCCGGCTCCTCGCGAATTCCGGCGCGGTGGCATGATCTACCGCCAGTTGGGTCAGACCGGCTTGAACGTCTCGTTGCTTTCGTTCGGGTCGCACACCGATCCCGGCTACAAGAGGAAGGCCGCGCAAGGCAACGTGCTCACCGAGGAAGGCCAGGCCAAACGCGACCGCCTTCTGGCTCGCGCGCTCGACCTCGGCGTCAACATGGTGGACACCTACGAAAACGAGGGGCAATGGGAGCCCGTGGCGCGCGTTGTGAAAGCCAAGCGCGACAAGACGCTGGTGTCGCTGTGCCGTCAGTTCCCGATGTTCGTCGGCGAGAACATCGACCGCGCCGCGAAGCTGTTCGGCCACGTCGACATGTATCGCGTGTACTTCGGCGAGGGCGCCGGTTTCGACGCCAAGCAACTCGCGGATTGGGACGTGCTGCGGCGCGCCAAGGAAGCGGGCAAGGTGCGCGCGATCGGCATCTCGACGCACGACGAGCGGCTGATGACGGCGGCCCTGCGCGATCTCGAGGGGCTCGACTACGTGATGTTCCCGTACAACTTCATTCACGCCCGCGCCGACTACGCCGAGTTCCTGCCGCAAGCCGCCGCCAAGGGCGTGGGGCTGATCGCGATCAAGCCGCTGGCGGCGGGTTCGATCGTCAAGCTGGATCCGCGCGCCAGGCAGACCTCCCGGCCCGAGCGCGACTTCGTGCAGCTCTATCAGGCCAAGTACCGTCCCCTGCTGCCGGGAGTGGTGGAAGAGATCACCAAGAGCCTGCAACGGTTGCCCGACGAGACGTTGTGCCAGGCGGCGCTTCGCTTCGTCTATTCGCGGAAATTCATGACCGCCGCCATGCCCGGAATGTTCGAGGATTTCACGCTCGACGAAAACTACGCGGGCATGACGCGCCAGTTGGAGCTTTCCGCCGACGAACGCGCGGCGCTGGACGCGGCCGCCATTCTGGCCCGCTCGACGCAGCGCGATTGGCTGCCGTCGCATTACCGCTGGCTCGACAAGTGGCAAGGCTAGTTCTGCTGGCCGCCGCGGCGATGGCGGCGTGGGCGCAGGAAGCGGACACGGCGAAGTTCCGCGCGGCGGGCGTGTGTTCGCGCTGCCACGTCGCGCAGGTGCTCGAGTGGACCACGTCCAAGCATCCGAACGTGAACGTGGCGTGCCGCGATTGCCATGGCGCCAGCGAAGGGCATGTCGCCAACGAGCGCAATCAGGTGAAGCCGGACCGCCTGCCGCACGGCGCCGCGATCGCCGGACTGTGCGCGAGTTGCCACACGGCGGGATGCCCGAAGACAAAGGAGGCGGCCAAGTGCGAATCGTGCCATCATCCGCACGCGCTGATCCACCCCGCTCCGGGCAAGCTGACGCAGATGACGTTCCAGGACGACGATCGCGTTCGCAAGTACGACGGACACATGCGGTCCGGCGAGGCCAGCGCGGCGAAGTCGGATTGGAAGGGAGCGCTCGCTGAGTTCGAGGCCGCGTTGGCGCTGCTGCCTTCGAATCGAAAAGCGGCCGCACGGCGCGAGATGGCATGGCGGCGCGCCAATCCCGATATCCCTGGATTCCGAAGGCTGTCGGAGAAGTTCGACCCGGGGACAGGGCTGCCTCTCGACGTGTCGGTGGCCGATCTCGGACTGCGTATGGCATTGGTTCCCGCCGCCGATCTCGACATGGGCTCGGAGCGCTGGCGAGGCTCGAGGCCGGTGCACACGGTTCGCGTGGACGCTTTCTATCTGGCGCGGCTCGAACTGACGCAGCTCCAATGGACCGCGATCGACGGCGAGAACCCGAGCGCAAAGAAGGACCCCGCGCTACCGGTTCACGGCGTCTCGTGGGACGATGCCCGGCGGTGGATCGCGAAGCTGAACGACAAGATCGCCGGTGGCGGCTTCCGCCTTCCCACCGAAGCGGAATGGGAAGCGGCGGCGGTGCGTGGAGGCGCGGGCGCCTCGGCGCGGAATACATGGCACCGCGAGAATTCGGCCGCGCCCGCCAAGGGCGCGTTCCGCGAGATCGACGCGTACTCGCCGCACCCACCGGGCCGGTTGGCCTCGGATGCGCTCGGGCTGTTCGACATGCTCGGCAACGTGTGGGAATGGTGTTCCAGCGCGTCGAGACCTTATCCGTACGACGCGCCGGACGGCCGCGAGGATGCGACTGGGGACGAACTGCGCGTGTTGCGAGGCGGCGGCTACGCGGACTCGCTCGCCGACCTGGACCCGCGCTTCCGCCACGCCGATCGCAAGGATCGCCGGCAGATCTGGTACGGCATTCGCGTCGCGCGATCGGTCCCGCGTCCCTGACGCCGGGTCACGGCTTGGCGGCCATTTCCATCGCGGCCAGGAACGCCATCGCGCCGCCGCGCGGATCGGGGCCGAGAATCGCGCCGCGGTCGTAGTAGTCGCGCAGGCTCTTCTGCTTTCCCGTCCCCGTGCAGACATCCACGAGCGACCCGTCCGCCGCCACGCGCGTCTTGATCGCGTACCAGGCGCGATCGATCGCGGGCTGGAACCGCGCCTTGTCGAGCCAGCCGCGCGCCACTCCGCGGCGCATCGCGATCAGCATCATCGACGTCACGGTCAACTCACGGTAGCTTTCGGGACGATCCACCACCTGATGCCAGGCGCCGGTGGGATCCTGATGCGGCAGCATCGCGGCCATGTGCGCCCGGAACGCCGATAGCACCTCGGCGCGGCCCTCGAAGCTCTCCGGCAGTTCGGACAGAGTCAGCGCGAGGCCCAACGCGGGGAATCCGTTGCCACGGCCCCAGGCGGTCTCGTCGAGCGGAGAATGGCGGTGCAGCCCGTCCTTGCGGAGATTCAGCTTCAGCATGAACCGCATGTGGCGCAGGGCCATGTCGAAGTACTTGCGGTCGCCGGTGAGCCGCCCCACCTGCGCCACGATCGGACAGCCCATGAACACGGCGTCGCTCATCTCCGAATGCATCGGCATCGACTCGAGCATCGCTCCGGCTTGGAAGCCCGTATCGGCGGCCTTGCGGGCGAGTTCCAGATAACGCGGCTTCCTGGTGGCGGCATACAGTTCACCGAACAACAAGTGGCCGGACAAGTGGCTGCCCGTGGCCTTCGCCATCGAATCGCGAGCCCCGGTGAAATATGGCTCCACGATCTTTTCCACCATCGCGAGTTGCTCCACGCCGCCCGCCGCTTCGCCGAGACGCAGCCGCGCGACCAGCGCCATCGCCGGGATGTACACGGCCTCCGGCAATTCCCTTCCATAGACGGCGGACAACTGCCTCGCCACCTCGAGCGGATTGCGGCCGACCCGCCGCTGGATCTCCACGCGCGCCGCCGACGGTGAGCGAATGCCGCGCTTGCGCACTTGCGCGAGCGCGGCGCCGGCTTGGTCCACGGGCAGTTCGAACGCGGGGATGGTTCCCGTGCCGCCTGCCTTGTGGGCCGACAGCGCGTCCGCCAATCCGCCACCCGCGCCGATCACCACCACGGCGTCGGGCGCGTGCATGCCGATCCACCGCCACAGATACTGCGCTTCGGCGTTGTCCTTGCCGCCGTAGTGCTCGCCTTGCGGCGGGAATCCGGACACCGCGGCTCCGCCGCCTCGAGCGAACGCTTCGGGATTGGCGATGGGCAGCGCCGACAGCGCGATACGTCCGCTGGTCTTCGACAGTAGGCTCAGCACGGCGTCCACCGATGCGGCCGATCCATCCATGCCGCCAACGAGCAGGACGCGGGTCTTGCGGGTGGAGTAATCCAAGTCGTCGCGCGAGATCAGGACGGGGATCGCCGCGCCGGATCGAGTGACGCCGGCCGCCGAGCGAATCCAGCCGCCGCCCGTGACGCGCGAGAGCGCGGCGCTCACCTTGTCGTCCACGGGACCGGCCATGATCGCGCCGGCCGAAGCCAGCAACATTGCGATGCGCATATCGCCGCTAGTTTACAGCCCGGCGGCCGCCGCGCGCCGCGCCAGTTCCTCGCGGTCCATCTCGCGATACTTCCTCGGCAGCAGGCTCTTGCTGGTGCACTCCACCACGGCCGCCAGGATCTGCAGTTCGATTTCGGCGGGATAGGCGGGCGGAATGAAATCCTTGAGAGTGGCCGTGAGATCGGATGCATCCACTCTTTCCTCGCCGCGCAACACGGCTCGCATTTTCGCCCGCACCAGCACCGCTTCGATATCGGCGCCGCTCAGTTGGCGCGCCTGCGCGAGGAATGCCTTCTCCACTTCGTCCGACTTCAACGAGGTGCCGGTCTTGGTTTGCATCGCGCGAAGCATGGCCAGGCGCTCCTCGCCGGTGTCGGGATAGAAGAGCGCGATGTGCTCCTCGGCTCGGCCCTGGCGCTTGAGATCGACTGGCAGCAGGTCGGGCCGGCACGTGAGCAGGAACCAGATCACCTTGCCGCGATTCTCGGTGTTGCCCATGAACTGCGCGATCTGCGCGAATACGCGGTTGCCGACGCCGCTATCGCCCGAGTTGTCGCGATCGCCCAGTTGCGCGTCCGCCTCGTCGACGATCACCGCGATCGGGCTCATCGCCTTCAGCAGCGTCAACACGCGCTCGAGGGTGCCTTCCGTCTGGCCTTGCCACATCGAACGGAAGTTCTTGAGGATCACGGCGGGGATGCCCACCTCGCCGGCGAAGCAGTTGGTGAGGAAGGTCTTGCCGGTGCCGACCGGGCCACAGATCACGTAGCCCATCGGCAGCACATCGGTGCGCCCGGTCCGCAGCGCGGCCGCCGCGTCCCGCAGCTTCTGCTTGGCGGCGTCGTTGCCGGCCACCATCGACAGGTCGTACTTGCTCTGGATGAATTCGAGCAGCCCGCCAGACTCGGCCTCGATCAGTTCCTTCTTGCGCTGCGAAAGGAACTTCAGGGTAAGCGGCTGCTTGTTCTGATGGGCGTGCGACAGCAAGTGCTGCAACTGGACGCGGCGCAGTCCCGATCCGAGCTTCGCCAACGCTTCCGGCGTCACGTCGGACCCCTCCGGCAAAGGCGTCAACGCCAGTTGCCATTTGGCGAACTCGGCCCGGCCGGCTTCGTCCGGAAGGGAGACCGGTACCACCGCGACTCCGGGATTCTGCACGATGCTCTGGTTGAGCTCGGACAGGTTCTCCGTCACCAGCACGATGGTCGCGTCCGATTTGAGGAACAGCGAATTCTGCGCCCACCGCTTCAGGATGACCAGCGCGTTGCGATCCTCCGCGCTCGAGCCGCTCGCGCCGCTTGCCGGCACGATGGTCTCGGCGTAGTCGATGACGACGGCGACCTTCTTGCCGTCTGTCAGCCGCACGCGCAGGTAGCTTTCGAGCAGCGTGAGGACGCTATCGGGATTACGTGGCAGCCCCTTGGAGAAAGCCGTCCCGTGGAAGCTGTCGTACGCTTCGAGCGACCGCCGGAAGTCGAGCTGCATTTCGGGAGTGGCGAACGCCAGCCCGCCGCCCCGGTCGTAGCGGACAATGATGTCGCGCCGGCCGAACATCGCTTCCTCGAGGAACTTGTACAGCGGCAGGTAGTCGACGGCGCCATTGCGCTCGATCGGCTGCAGATCGTGCACGTTGCCGCTGAGCACGAACATCGCCAGCGTGCGGGAATAGTATTTTTCGGAAAGGTCGCGCGCCCAGGCGGGCAGTGCTTGCGGCATGAATCAACTCCGGCTGCGTGCGCCGCGATCGGGCGGCGCGTCGAACCCGCTCGTGGTCACGGCGGAAAGCTCCATGATGGACTCCATCTCTTGCACGGTCTTTTCCGTCGATTCGACGTTTTGGATCAAGCCGTCGAGATGGACGCTGAGTTCCTGCGGATCGCGCATGGTCACCGACTGGTCGCGGATCAGCTCGAGCACGTCTTCCATGGCGTTTAACTGGGCATCCAGAACGCGTGCGTTCTCGCGGATCTTCTGGAACTTTTCGAGCCGCTTGCCGAGGATCTCGATGCGCTTGGCGTTGATCTCGCGCACCTTGTCCGGATCGCGCTCGAGATTCTTCTTGAGGTAGCCGATCTCACGGTCGATCGCGATGGGATCGAATCCGCGGATGTACTCGCGGTGCACGTGGCCGGCGTTCAGCAGGCGGAGAAAGCTCTGCTGTAGTCCGTCGAGCTTGTCTTCCATCTGCGCCACCAGCATCTGGGACGTGGACGACAGGCGGCGGTAGTTCTCGCGGATCGCCTTGCAGATCTGCCCGAACGCCAGGTAGCGGCCGCGGTCGTCATGGGTCAGTTCGTTGACCATCTTCGACAACGAAACGGCGGATTCCTGCTTGCGCTCGTCGTATCGCCAGGATCGCACCAGGCGTTGGAAGCGGCTATTGTTGGGAACCACCGCCAGGTACATCAACTCGAGTCCCGCGCCCAGGATGACGGGCAGCGCGGATCCCGACACCGCGGCGAAAGCGGCGGCTCCGACAAGTCCGATGACGTTGTACTGCCACTTGAAGGCTTCCTTGATGTAGTTGACGTCGTCTCGCCGTTCGTTTTCGGCCATGGCGCCTTTCGAGAGGGTTCTTCCGATTGTACCGGCTCGGCGGGGATGCCTGCCTCACGGCGGGTTGGGATACGACTGCACCATCGCCGGAACGGTCACCGGCGCAGGCGGCGCGATGTCAATCGCGTAGTTCTCCACGCCGAACACCAACCGGAACGACGCGGCGGCTCCCGGGCTGGTGCGTTCGCGCTGAAATTCAACTGGTGGATCGCGGCCGGGGACGCTTGCCCCGTCGACTGAAAATGCCCGATCATCAAGACGGATGAGATTCACGCCGGCCTTATTGGCGGCCGCGAGCGCGTTCGCGGCGAATCCACCGGTGGGCGGAACCGTTTTGGTGGAACCCGGAACGCCGGAGGCTCGCCGGTTCTCCGGAGTGGGCCGGATGGGCGGCTGCACCGTCTTTTTCTTCAAGGCCGCCGGAGCCGGTCCCTCGTCTCCCGCCTATGTCATGACGGCGGGCCACTGCATCGACCTGGGCGCCAACGACGTGTTGACCGGCCGGCCCGACGCCACGCGCACGGTCCAGTTCGCGCCGCTCCAGAAGGCCTCGGTTCCGCCCATTCAGGCGCGATCCCGCCGCATCGCCTATTCCACCATGAAGGAGGTGGACATCGCGATCGTTGAACTCGACTCCACTTCCGCGGAACTCGAGTCCACCGGCGCGGCCGCCTTCCGATTGGCTCGATCCACGCCGTCCGCGTCCACGGCTGTGTAGTGGGCGGGCGTTCCCACCGCCGGCGTGCCGGTCGACGAACGCTTCTTGCGGACCGCTCCATGCGAGACCTCCGGATCCGCCGAAGTGCTCGAATGGCGTTGGCTGTGGCACGGGCAGGTCCGCCACGACTGCTCCGATATCTCGGGCGGAGCGTCGGGATCGCCGCTGATCGACCGCGCGAGCGGAGCCGTGACAGCCGTGATCGGAACCACCAACGTGGGCAATGCCCCGCCTTCATCCGATGGACTCTGCGGACGCAACGATCCGTGCGAACTGCGCGGCGCGGAAAGCGTCTGGCGCCGGAATTCGAGCTATGCGACCGCAACGGCTCCTGCCGCCCTTTGTTTCGACGCGGCCGGAGTGTTCGACCTCGCCGCGCCGGGCTGCGGCCTGGATCCGGGGACGCAGGCTCGCGTGTTCGAGCAGCGCCTCTCCGCGCGGCCCGGCTCCTCCTGGAACACTGCCGTGACCAGCGGCACGCTTCGATACTTCCGCTACAAGACGTTCGCGCAGGGAGAGGGAGACTGCGCCGCCGAGTCCGGCTACGGGCGGCCCGAACCCATCCCAGGCCGCGTGTCCAGCCCTCTGCCGGAGAGAGAGGGCCGCTACTTCCTGTGCGTAACCGCCGGTGTCTCGCCGGCGCCGGACGCCACGTGGCAGCCCGCCCGGTTTGCCAGCGTGGTCCCTTTGCGAGTGGATGGCACGCCGCCCGCGGAACCGCCCCGCTTCGATCTGATCCAGAGCGAGAACGGCTTCACGTTCATTCCGCGCTCCAGCCTTTCGACCGGGATCGCGGTGAAAGCCGATGAAGCGGAGTTCAGCACGTGCGCCGATCTCGCCAGCTACCGGCGCATCTATCCGGCGCCGTGGTTCATTCCCAGAGCGTCCGCGCGCCGGCTGTGTCTTTCGGTGGAAGATGGCGCGGGCAATTCCGGCTCGCCCGCCGAGGTGGATCTGACGCGGCCCTCGATCTTTCCCGATGGCGTCTTCGCCTCGGCCGGATACGAAGCGGGCAAGGCCGCGCCCGGCTCGTGGATCGGCGTGTTCGGCGTGAACCTCGTCTCGAGCGGGGTGAAGGTCGCGCTACGCGCGGGCGGCGGCGAATTCGAACTCGAGGTAGGCTACGCGTCCATTGGGCAGGTCAACGCCCGGATACCGGATGACGCTCCACTCGGTCCGGCTGAGGTGATCGTGTCGCCGCCAGGCCGCGAGAGCGTCTCGGCGCCGTTGACGATCCGGCCCGCCGTCCCGGGCATCTTTACCGCCGATGCGCGGCCCGCCAGCTTCGGCGCGATCGCCGGAATTCGCTCCGATGGGACCACCCAACCGGCGATGATCTGTTCGGCGCGGACCTGTGAGCCGCTCCCGTTCGAGAACATCCGCGAGTTCACGATCCTCGCCGGTGGACTCGGCAATGCCGGTCCCGTCACCGCGACATTCGCCGAACAGCCCGTCGAGGTCTTGGGCGTCGAGCCGGCCGCGGCGCCGGGAGTGGACGCGGTCCGCGTCCGCATGCCGCCAGAGCTCCGCTTACGCGGGTACATCCCGGTTCGGATCGGTGCCGGAGAGTCCGAGTCCGGCCCCGCCTACGTTTGGCTGCGTTGAGCGGCTCGGAAGCTCACGCGGGGCGCGAACCGGCATTGCCGCTCGTCCGCCGCCGCCGCGGTCCCTTCTCCGCTCCCGGGCGTGGCCCACGTTCTGAGTTTGCCAGAGCGAGGGGCGTTATCGCCGGACGACAAGGTCCGGGGCGTTGGTGATGACTTGGATCACCGGCGGCGGCGTATCGAGCGGCTCACGCGTCACAAGGAAGCGGTCGCCGCCGGGAGCGGGTGCGTAGGGGTAGGCCCCCGAGAAGCCGAAGATAGACGGGATGTCGAAGAGCGGCTTCGGCGCACCGAACGAGATCTCGCCGCCCGGGTTGTTGACCACGACCGCCATCAGTTTCTCGCCAGCGGACAGGTAGAAGAGTTCGCGTCCGTCGCGGCTCCAATGGGGATAAGAACCGCCGCCCGCCGACACGAGCCGGGCAGCGACGCCCTGGGCGGGTCCGCCGTCGAAGGGACGGATATAGACCTCGTCGATTCCGGATGAGTCGGAGACGTACGCGATCCACCTTCCATCGGGCGAAAACTTGCCCCAGTGCTCGTTGGCGGGCGTCGCTAAAAAGTCGATGAGCTCACCGTCCTTGCCGTCGAGGATGTCCTTGACCGGCAGCAGCCGGAGATCGTTTCCGCTCTTCGCGGCCGCGCTGGAAACGAGAAGGAACCGGTCGCCGGCTGACCAGTCGAGCGGTCCGTGCTGCCCGGACAGCACGACGCGCGGTTGGCCGCCACCGTCGGGTCGGGCCACCTGGACGCCGCGGGATTTGGAATTGTAATTGGCCACCATCTTCCCGTCGCGGCTCCAGGGATGGCAGCACCGGCCCGCCGCGTCGGAGACGACCGTGCCGGCCGGCGCCGCGCCGCCGACCGTTTGCACGCCGATTCCCGAGAACGCTACCCCGCCGGCATAGGCGACCCGGGATCCATCGGGCGAGAGATCGGGGCTGAGGTATCCGGGACCGTCGAACGGCCGGAGGCCGCCGTTTCGATCCTGCCATCCCGACACGGATCTCGGCGCGGAGGGAGGGGCGGCGCCCCAAAAGGCGAGCGTGCCGGCCGCGCTGATCGACAACGACGATAGCCCGATGGAACCGGCCTCCGACGTGGCCCGGAGTCCAGTGAGTTCCCCCACCCGGCGGCCAGAGCCCATGTCGAATCGCTGGCCGGCAATCGTGCGGAGGCGTCCGCCCTCGATCCAGAAGAGGTAACTCGTGCCTCTCCAGTCCGGCAGCAGTGCGTACTTGGAAGTCTCCGCGATCGGCGTCTCGCCAGACGCGGTGGAACGGACCCCTCCGGGAGAGGCCGCGTACAGGGCGGTCTTACCTCCCGGAAGGACGCTGGGAAATCCGGCGCGCCCCTCGATGGGAAACGCCAGTTCGGGCGCGCCCCCGGACGCGGCCACGCGCAGGATCCCCGGTCCGGCCCGGACGGTGAAATAGATGCCGCCGTTCGGATCCCACCAGCCGTTGCCGTCCGCCCCTGCGTCGCACAGGGTCCTGATTAGTCCGCCCTTGGCTTCCATCCGCTTCAGCTTCCCGGCGTCGAAGAACGACAGGTGCTCGCCATCCGGCGACCAGAACGGATTGACCGCCTGACCGGTCCCCTCGAGCGGGCGATCCTCGCCAGTCGTTAGGTCGCGGATCCAGAGTTGGGGGGCGCCGTCCTTGACCGCCGAGAATGCGATCCGCGTTCCTTCGGGCGAGATGGCTAGTCCGGCGTACCGGAATCGCGCACCATCGGGCGCCGTCACGGACATTCGCAACGAGCCCGGCGCGGCGGGCTCCGCGCGGCGCATCCAGCCGGCCGTCGCGACCACCGCAAGCGCACCGCAAGCCGCGATCCACGGCGCGGTACGGCGGACCGGCGCGGGCGCGGACTCCGGCGGCGGATCCCGCAACTCCATCGCGACATCCAGCGCGGACTGCCACCGCTCCCGCGGCTTCTTCCGCAAGCAGCGCCGGATCAAGCGGTCGAGCCACGCCGGCGTTGTAGGCTGCAGTTCGCGGGCCGGACGCGGCTCGCCCTCCAGGATCTTCGCCACGATGCTGGCGCGGTTCTCGCCTTCGAACGCCCGCCGTCCGGTGTGCATCTCGTAGAGCACGCATCCGAGGGCGAAGATGTCGGACCGCGCATCCGCCTCGCGCCCTTGCACCTGCTCCGGCGACATGTACGGCGTCGTGCCGAGGATCACGCCCGCCTCGGTCAACGGCTGCGTGCGCGTGACATCGTCTTCCAGAACCGGCGCGGCGGTGGCCTTGGCGAGGCCGAAGTCGATCAGCTTGACGCCGGACTCCGTCACCAAGATGTTGCCGGGCTTGAGGTCGCGGTGAACCAGTCCCTTCTTGTGCGCCTCGTCCAGCGCCTCGGCGATCTGCGAGCCCAGACGGACGACCTCGTCCAGTGGCAGTGGCCCGGCGAGCGGCTTGCCCTCGATGTACTCGAGCACGAGATAGTCCGGCCCGATGTCGTGGAGTTGGCAGATGTGGGAGTGGTTGAGGCTGGCGATCGACTTGGCCTCGCGCTCGAACCGCTCGCTGAAGCGCCCTTCTATGGTTTTGACGGCGACGGTGCGGTCGAGGCGGGTGTCGTGGGCTTTGTAGACGGCCCCCATGCCGCCCGCGCCCACCTGACTCACGATTCTGTACGGCCCTAGGAGTGTTCCAGGTTCGAGGGCCATAGGGGGAGTGTACCGCGGAACCGTCCGGCAACGCCCTGGCTCGAGCTGGACTAGCCGCGCTTGGGCGACTGGCCCAGCATCGCCAGGAAAAGGCCGAAAATCACGAATCCGGTAACAAGCCCAGAGATCAACATCCGCCGAACCTCACTTTCGCGCTACAGGGTAGTGCAATCCCGATGCCAAACGTTTCATCGGCCTATGTCCTTGGGACGTCGCGGTCCCTCCGGCGGTTTCCCCAGGGTACTGGGTAGGAATTGCACGCCACATGTGATACGTTTACCCGATGCGAGCAGATTTGGCGTTCGGCAAGACAGGCCTTTCGATCGACATTGCCGGCGATTTCGATTTCCATATTCTGGAGGCTCGCTCGGCCGAAGCGCTCCCGAATCCCCAAGCCGCGCTCGAGGCCGCGCTCGATTCGCCAATTGGCCGGCCCTCGCTCGCGGACATGGCAGCGGGCAAACGGTCCGCCGCCATCTCGGTCTGCGACATCACCCGGCCCGTGCCGAATCGCCTCACCCTGCCGCTCATCCTGCCACGGCTCGAGGCCGCCGGAATCCCGCGCGACGGCATCACCATCCTGATCGCCACCGGACTGCACCGGCCGGCGACCGAGGCGGAGATCCTCGAGATCGTGGGGCCAGAAGTCGCAAGCCGGTACCGCGTGGTCAACCACTTCGCGCGGAATCTCGCCGAGCACCGCCATCTGGGCGCGACGTCCACCGGCACACCCGTGTACGTGGATGAACGGTTCGTGTCCGCGGATCTGCGTATCACCCTCGGCTTCATCGAGCCGCACCTGATGCTCGGCTACTCGGGCGGACGCAAGCTGGTCGCGCCGGGACTGGCGGCGCAGGAGACGATCAAGGTGCTGCATGGCCCACGATTCATGCAGGATCCGCGCACGCACGAAGGGTCCATCGAGGACAACCCGCTCCACCGCGAACTGCTCGAGATCGCCGCGATGGCCCGCCACGACTTCATGCTCGACGTGGCGCTGACGCGCGACCGCCGCATAGCGGGCGTCTTCGCCGGCGATCCCGTGGAAGCGCACCGCGCCGGAGTCCGCTTCGTTTCCCGCGTGATGCTGGAGCTGCTGCGTAACCCCGCCGACGCCGTGATCACCACCGCCGCGGGCTATCCGCTCGACCTCACTTTCTACCAGGCCGTGAAGGGCCTCACCGCCGCGCAACATGTCGTCAAACCGGGCGGCCGCATCCTGCTGGCCGCGGCGTGCGACGAAGGTCCCGGCGCCCACGAGTTCGCCGAAATGCTGCGCACCGCCCCCGGCGCCGCCGAGTTCCTGCGATCTCTCGAGGACAGGCCTGTCGTGGTGGATCAGTGGCAGTTGGAGAAACTGGCTCTGGTGACGCGCAAAGCGGATCTGCTCTACTACGTGCCGGGCCTTCCCGCCGACTACTATCCGTCTCTCTGGGGGACGGCCTTCGGAACCTTGGAAGCGGCGGTGGCGGCGCTGCTCGACGGACTGCCGGCGGGCGCTCGCGTGGCCGTGATTCCCGAGGGACCGTACGTCCTGGCCAAAGCGGCGGAAGCGGCGGCGGTCTGACCGGGGTTTCGGCTACACTCGGGTAGAAATGAGAACCATTCAGCGCGCCGCCGTGCTCGGCGCGGGTACCATGGGTGCGCGGATCGCCGCTCACTTCGCCAACGCGGGCATTCCGGCGCTGCTGCTCGACATCGTCGTCCCCGGCGAAAAGGACCGGAACTTCGCCGCCAGAAAGGGCATCGACGCGGCGGCGAAGCAGAAGCCGGGAGGCTTCTTCACGACGGCTGGAGCGGCGCTGGTCACACCCGGCAACTTCGAGGACGACATGGCCAAGGTCGCCGGCTGCGACTGGGTGATCGAGGCGGTGACCGAAAAGCTCGACATCAAGCGCGACATCTGGGCCAAGGCAGCGGCGGCGGCAAACCCCGACGCGATCCTGTCGACCAACACCAGTGGAATCCCGCTCGCCCGGATCGCCGAGGGATTCGACGCTTCATTCCGGCGCCGCTTTCTGGGCACGCACTTTTTCAACCCGCCGCGATACCTGCATCTGGTCGAACTGATCCCGCTCCCGGAGACCGATCCCGCCACCATCGATTTCGTGTCGCGGTTCTGCGACGTCCGGCTGGGCAAAGGCGTCGTCCCGTGCAAGGATACGCCGAACTTCATCGGCAACCGCATCGGCTGCTTCTTCGGCGCCACGATCTACAAGAACACCATCGAGGGCGGCTACACGGTGGAAGAAGTGGACGCGCTCACCGGCTCGCTCATCGGGCTGCCCAACAGCGCCGCCTTCCGCCTCATCGACATCGTGGGGCTCGACATCTGGGCTTACGTCGGCCGCAACCTGTACGACCTGGTCCCCGGCGATCCGTGGCGAGAGCGGTTCCTGCCTCCGCCGTTCGTCGATGAGATGTTGAAGCGGGGGTGGCTGGGCGAGAAGTCGGGCCAAGGCTTCTACCGCCGCGTGGGCAAGGAGAAGGCGATCGAGGCGCTGGATCTGGGCACGCTCGAGTATCACGCGTCGCGCAAGGCGTCGTTCCCATCGGTGGAGCAGGCCCGCGCCATCGAGGATCTGCCCGCCCGGCTCCGCGCGTTGGCCGGCGCCAAGGATCGCGCCGGAGAGTTCCTGTGGAAGGTGTTCTCCGATCTGTTTCTCTACTCCGCCGAACGTGTGCCCGAAATCTCGGATCGAATCGTGGAGATCGATCGGGCGATGCGTTGGGGCTACGCGCACACCTACGGTCCGTTCGAACTGTGGGACGCGCTCGGGTTCGCGGCCACGGCGAAGCGCATGGAAGCCGAAGGGCGCGCGCTGCCGGAAAACGTGACGGCGATGCTGCGCTCCGGCGCGGATTCGTTCTACCGGCGCGAAGGCTCGCGAACGAGCTACTTCGATTTCGCGGCGAGCGGCCACATTCCGCTCGAGGAACGGCCCGGTATCGCGGTGATCGCGGATCTGAAATCCGAGGGCAGGACCGTGAAGTCGAACCCCGGCGCTTCGCTCGTCGATCTGGGTGATGGTGTGCTCTGCCTCGAGTTCCACTCCAAGCTGAATACGCTCGGCGAGGACATTTTCTCGATGATGTACGCCGGCGTGGAGGAGACGGCCCGCAACTTCGAGGCGATGGTGATCGCCAATCAGGGTTCCGATTTCAGCGCCGGGGCGAACATGATGCTGGTGCTGCTGGCGGCGGAAGAGGGCGAGTGGGACGAGTTGAACGCGGCCATCCATCGATTCCAGCAAGCTTGCATGGCGCTGAAGCTGTCGCGTAAGCCGGTGGTCGCCGCGCCGTTCGGACGCACGCTGGGAGGGGGCTGCGAGATTTCGATGCACGCGGCACGGGTGCAGTGCTCCGCCGAGTTGTACATGGGGCTCGTCGAAGTGGGCGCGGGCCTGATCCCGGCCGGCGGCGGCTGCAAGGAAGCGTTGATCCGGCTGCGCGACGCGCGCAAGGCGTTCGAGCAGATCGGGTTCGCCAAGGTGTCGTCGAGCGCCGAGGAGGCTCGCGAGTTCCGCTATCTGTCGCGCGAGGATCGCGTGTCGATGAACCAGGAGCGGTTGGTGGCCGACGCGAAGGAGCTGGCTCAGTCACTGGCGCCGGGCTACGTCGCGCCGTCGCCGCGCGCCGATATCCCGGTATCCGGCAACGCCGGGTTCGCGCTGATGAAGATGGGCGGATGGATGGCGCATCAAGGCGGCTACATCACAGATTACGATCTGACGATCGCCGAAAAGCTGGCGCACGTGCTCAGCGGCGGCCGCGGCGCGGAACGGACCGTGAGCGAGCAATACCTGCTCGACCTCGAGCGCGAGGCGTTCCTCTCGCTCTGCGGCGATCCCCGGACGCAGGCCCGCATGCGGCATATCCTGAAGACCGGCAAGCCGCTGCGCAACTAGGAGAATCCAGACATGCAGGAAGCCGTCATTATCGACTGTCTGCGGACGCCCGCCGGCAAAGCTCCGCGCGGAACGTTGCGCAACACGCGGCCCGACGATTTGGCCGCACTCGTGATCCGTGCGCTGATGGAGAAGTATCCAGCCGTACCCGCTCATGAAGTGGACGACGTGATTCTCGGCTGCGCGATGCCCGAGGCCGAGCAGGGCATGAACATGGCGCGCGTGGCGGCGCTGCGAGCGGGTCTGCCCGATTCGGTTCCGGCGGTCACCATCAACCGGTTCTGCTCATCGGGCCTGCAGGCGATCGCGATGGCCGCCGAACGCATCCGCTCGGGCGGCGCGGAGATCGTCGTCGCGGGCGGCGCCGAGTCGATGTCGATGATCCCGATGACCGGCAACAAGCTGGCTCCCAATCCGTGGATGGTGGATCACCGGCCCGAGATCTACATCAACATGGGGCTCACCGCCGAGAACGTGCGCAAGCGGTACAACGTATCGCGCGAGGAGGCCGACGCGTTTTCCTATCGCAGCCATCGCAACGCCGTGAAGGCTCGCGAGGACGGCAAGTTCGCCGAGGAGACCGTTCCCGTGGATCTCGACGGCGTGGCGCTGGCCCATGACGAGGGTCCGCGCGGCGACACCTCGATCGAGGCGCTGGGCAAGTTGAGGCCGGTGTTTCATGTCGACGGCACGGTGACGGCCGGCAATTCGTCGCAGATGAGCGACGGCGCGGCCGCCGCGCTGGTGATGTCGGAGAGCAAGGCGCGCGCGTTGGGCTTGAAACCGATGGCGCGGTTCGTCTCGTTCGCGGTGGGCGGCGTGGCGCCGGAGGTGATGGGGATCGGGCCGGTAGTGGCGATCCCGAAAGCGCTGCGGATGGCCGGGATCGGCCTCGGAGAGCTGGGCGTGGTCGAGTTGAACGAAGCGTTCGCGTGCCAGGCGCTGGCGGTGATGAAGGAAGCCGGACTCGACCCGGCGATCGTGAACCCCAACG
>SXGS01386066.1_pt1 | contig 41824 bp, 32 predicted proteins | sample 3174681 | NCBI WGS metagenome assembly SXGS01 (sample SAMN11356861, study PRJNA531348) | freshwater metagenome | isolation source: freshwater sample F1-80 | place: China: Fuxian Lake, Yuxi | collected 2017-12-25 | reverse complement strand
CGGCTGCGCGTGATCGCTTCGAGGAGTTCGCGTTGTTCAGGGGTTAGGATCAGTGGGGCGAGAGGTCGTGCCATGCGGTCAATTTGACTACTTAAAAGGTGATATTATCCGATATATTGTAGGGTGTGGGTACTAGGGTGATCATGGGCATTCAGTGCGGTAGTTTCCGGCCTTTTTACAATATTTTCGCAAAATGGGAAACCGAAAAGTTGACCGTTTGGAGTATATGTCACCGACTGGCCGGGGGTCGCCGAGGTCACTCCGTCGGTTTTGGTTATGCTGACATCGGTGGACGGGGTCAGGGTATCCGTATCCGTCGCGCTGTTGTTGCCCGGCGTTGGATCGGTGGTTGCGCTGCTGACGGTCGCGGTGTTGCTCAGCGTCCCGGTGGCAGTTGGTGCAATCGAACACGAGGCCGTATATGTCACCGATCCGCCAGCAGGCAGGTTCACCGTGTCGCTAATATTGCCGCTGCCTGACGCTGTACAGGTACCGCCGCCTGCCCCGGTGCATGTCCAGGCGGGCGTTACGCACGCGGCGGGGAAGGTGTCTGCCACGGTAACAGTGGGTGCGGCGCTGGGCCCGGCATTCGACGCCGTGATCGTATAAGTTACCGATTGGCCGGGGGTCGCCGAGGTCACCCCGTCCGTTTTGGTTATGCTGACATCGGTGGACGGGGTCAGGTTATCCGTATCCGTCCTGCTGTTGTTGCCCGGTGTTGGATCGGTGATTGAACTGCTGACGGTTGCGGTGTTGCTTAGCGTCCCGGTGGCAGTTGGTGCAATCGAACACGAGGCCGTATAGATGACCGATCCGCCAGCAGGCAGGTTCACCGTGTCGCTAATATTGCCGCTGCCTGACGCTGTACAGATACCGCCGCCTGCGCCGGTGCAGGTCCAGGCGGGCGTTACGCACGAGGCGGGGAAGGTATCGGCCACGGTGACAGTGGGTGCGGTGCTGGGCCCTGCATTTGAAGCCGTGATCGTGTAAGTCACCGATTGGCCAGGCGTCGCCGATGTTACCCCGTCCGTTTTGGTGATGCTGACATCGGTGGATGGGGTCAGGGTGTCTGAATCCGTCGCGCTGTTGTTGCCCGGCGTCGGATCGGTGATTGAACTGCTGACAGTCGCGGTGTTGCTCAGCGTCCCGGTGGCAGTTGGTGCAATCGAACACGAGGCCGTATAGGTCACCGATCCGCCACTAGGCAGGTTCACCGTGTCGCTAATATTACCGCTACCTGACGAAGTACAGGTGCCGCCGCCTGCGCCGACGCATGTCCAGGTGGGTGTTACGCACGAGGCGGGGAAGGTGTCTGCCACGGTGGCAGTGGGTGCGGCGCTGGGCCCGGCATTCGACGCCGTGATGGTATAAGTCACCGGTTGGCCGGGGATCGCCGATGTCACTCCGTCGGTTTTGGTTAAAGCCAGGTCGGCAGACGGGGGGGACGGCGCAGGTATAGATGCGTACGTCGTCGATAAACCAGCCGTAGTCGTCAACACTACTATCCGTACCGAGTCGGAAACGAAAGCGGGCATTCTGCCCCGCCATCGTGGCAAGATTCAGTTGTGATGCGGTGTAGCCGAAGCTGTCTTTGACAAACGCCGATCGTCCAGCCAGTGGATTACTAAAACTCGAAGACACTGTGCCGCCATAGGTCTTTCCTGCACTGATCAGCGCGCCGGCGTCAGTCCAGCTCGTCCCGTTATTGGTGCTGTACTCGACAACGCCGCCATCATAGTTATTAGTGGTATCATTCTCGAAGCCAAAAGAGTGGTTAAACTGCATCCGCGCGCCACCGGCCGGAATCGCTACATTAGCCGTCATCGCGACGGAGGAATCGGCAACAGTGGGCCGATTATAACCCCAAAAAGACCGTATGCCGCTGGTCGGGAAACCTAAACAGTAAATATCGGGTGTGCCTGTGCAGCCGCCGAAGCTAGCATGGACTGAGTCATCCAGCCAGTGATTGGTGCCAGCAGCCGTTGTGGTTGCCCAGTTGCCTGAGCTCGGGTTTTCCAAGTCATCAAAGAACAGCGAGGTCGGTACTTCCCCAACCGGACACAACGCCGGAGTCGCCGGTTGCGCACAGAACGGATTGGCCATCTCCACGGCATCCAGCGCCTTTTTCACTTCGCCGCAGTCCGCGGCGCTAATGCCCGCAGTACCGATTAAATCGGTACAGGCTTGCTGCAGGGCATTGTAATTGTCGAGAAAGTCCGAGCTTGTTAGTAAATAAGCGGTTAACGCGCGATACTGGAATTTTCCCGCTTTAGTCAGACCAATGCCGGTGATGGTTTGACCGTTGTAGGTACCGCCATCAACCATTAACGCGTAGGCGTGGTTCGGTATGCCGCTGTTAGAGTGAACGCCGCCGCCATCAAGGCCCTGCGTCTCACATACCAACTGCGGGTCGCTCATTTTTCCAGGGTCACTGAACAGCGTCGGATTCATCATGTTTCGGATCGGGCCAATGCCGAGGTCTTCGGCTGCCTCCCAACGAACGGCGGGCGTATCGGTGCCCGCTCCATTGACCAAATCGACAGTCTCCCCGAAGATGTCGGAAAAGGATTCGTTTAAGGCGCCGGACTGCATGTAGTAGAAAAGGTTAGCGGAATGCTCGGTAACGGCGTGGGTGAGTTCGTGCGCATCCACGTCATCCGCTCTGGAGAACCCGAGGCCGTAGACCATCTGGGTACCGTTCCAGAATGCGTTTTGATAGGGACATTGATTCACGGCGGGGCAATAATCAACGGTTGATCTTAAAAGCGCGCCGGCACCGTCATAACTATCGCGGTCATGCTGGTTAAAAAAATAGTCGTAGGTGTCGCCGGAGAAGTCATAGGCGGCATCGGCATCCGGGTCGCCGGTCGCTGCACCGCCTTCGCTACGGACCAAGGTGCCGGGCAGTGTGCTGGTACTGGCCGTATCATGGACGGCGCGCGATTTGGCATCGGCCAGCTGACTGAAGTGTAACAAGACCCCGCCGCGCTGCGCATCGACCCAGATGAACTCCCTGACATCAATTTTTCTGGCTTCGATAAACCACGCCAATTGCGTCGGTGTTTCCCGGCCTTCCAGTAATCCGCGGTTAAAGATTTCCAAGCGGGGTTTGCTGAGGGTTGCGTCGGTTACGTTCAAATGCTTGGCGAGAATCGCTTCTGCGGCTGTTAACGCCTGTTCGGGCGTGACGGTCGGCGTTGTCCTCAGTGACTCGATACCGGGCAGGGTTTTGGCGGTGACGGCTGTGACCTCGGCGCCGCGTAAATGCACAATAATCTCGCCGGCCGTCACCGGTACGCCGCGATGGACCTGGCGGTATCGCGCATGCTCCATGCCGAGAGCGTCGCGGCGCGGGCTGCCTTGCGCCTTGACCTAGTTACGGGCGGAGATGCCGAAGGCGGAGCCATAGGTTTCCAGGAAATCCAGGCCGCGTTCGGTCGGCAATGCGCTGCGTTTCGCAAAGGTCTGGATAGTTTTTCCAGGCGGGGCTGCGACGAAGGTGGCAAGGCCGGTGACTGGTGGTTGAGTGACCTGCACGGTGCCGCCGGCCGATAGATTCATCTTTTCCAATGCCTGCTGAGCAGGGGCGTTGAATGATTGCGCGTGCAGTCACGGTGACGCGGCAACCAGCCAAAGTGATGAACCCAGTAATGAAAAACGTGTGGTGAAATGTAGTCGACGCATAAATTGCCTTCGGAGTTGTAAAAAATTAGTCGAGGTATCTTATCTTTATAGTTATTTTTACTGTTCGTAGTTAAAGTAACTACGTGGGCATCTTGGTCAATTCATCTGAACTGCTTAAAAAACAGCAAGACAAACAGCACTCCCCCGCCGAAGGACTATTTAATAATCGCCCCCCTCCTACAAATCTCTGGGTTGCATTTTCGAGGGAGGCTTGAGTCATTATTATTACGACATAGAAAGCAAGCGGCAGAAACAGTATTGGGTTTTTCCTACTCTCTTCCGAAAATAGCGGAATCTCGTCTTATCAATGCCGCTGCCTGTCATTTCAATCGTTAAGGCAATTTCTCAGGGATAAATATCGCTACTAAATCATCACAATGGAATAACAATGCGCGATTTATATCACAAAAAATCTTGCTACAAATCAAAATAACGGATTGGCTACGGCGAGACGGGCAATAATTAGTCGCCGAATTTAATTGAATCGATGATTTGTTGCAGAGCCGGGCGGCAGCTTTCAAAGTGCTCGGTATCGGCCGCTGCCATCATATTCATATAATAATTCTGCCGGTCATAAGCCTGGTAAATGATGCGCTGATGGCCTCCGGGTTGGCCTTTCTCGACGATTTGCCAGCCTCGGGTGAAGCGAACTTTTTTGCCGTTTTCCATACCCGATTCATCACGGCGTTTCGCGCTGATCAGTTTATCGATTTGAATGTCTTTCTTTGCGCTGTTTAATGAGGCTTTTACCGAAGCTTCCGCCGGAAAGCCGGTTTGCATGCGTGTCATGTTAAATTGAAAGCTGCATGTGTTGCTTAGCGGTATCTGCATGAACAGCGCCGAGTCGGAATTGACGTCGCCGCTTTGCTGTGACCAACCGGCCGGTATGGTAAAAGAAAAATTGCGTGCATTGTTTTTATAGGTGACAGGGGTGCTCGATCCTGTCGGCCCGCTTTCTGTTACAGTAGCCGCCGGTGTCGGCATGACGGTGGGTGCGGTGGAAGTGAGCGCTGTATTGATGGATTGATTAAGCAGGCTTTGGCCCAGGTTGGCGGAGTTACAGGCGCTTAACAACAAAGCGCAGACTGATGCGGCCGATCCTGCTGAAAATAATACCGATTTATTCATTTTTTACATCCCCTTAATTATTATTCAGAAATAGGTTGTACTCTCTGTGTTGTTTGCCACTCATCAGAAGTTATTTACCCGGGGCGCTAGGGTGTAAAAGCGAATGGACCTTCAGTCCAATGAATATAGTGCAGGGTTATGGTGATAAGTAACACACGATCGAATAATAGCATCATTAGACAATCAGACAAATGATGTTAAATTAGATGCGCATGCAGCGGTATTTCGCGCTGCTTCTTTCTATTTGCCGACCCATGGGTCTATCTGGTTTTGATTTCAGATAGGGCTTTGTTCGGTATTCGTAATTCCGATGAATAGCCCATAAATGAGCTGTCAAACAGCTTAATTTATTGGCACGGATCGAAGTCATTTCTAATACAATATAAATAATGAATTTGAAATTCTACCTCCCTCCTAAACCTTGCGTATTTTTGTAAACCAAAATGAATCCTGAAGTATTTTTATCCGTTTTTTCTTTAATGTTAATGGTGTCAGGTGGTGTGTTGTTAACTATCAAGCTGTGTTTACCCTCTACCATGTTGTATTCACCCCGGGGAGAATCCCATTCCGTACTAACCATCAATCCACCGGCAATACTAAAGCATTCGTTGTACCTGAAATGCTGTGTTATTTTTCTCACGTTGTTTTTGCCCGCCATGGCGTTTGCAGCCGAACAGGGTGCAAGCCCGGCGGTGGAGCAACACCTGGATTTGACGCATCATTGGGCCGGTTATCTGGCTTTGATCATTTTTACTGTCGCCTACATTCTTGCGATGACCGAGGAAGTGACTGAGTTAAAAAAATCGAAACCGATGGTGTTTGCGGCAAGCCTTATCTGGATATTTATTGCTACCGTTTATGTCAGCGGGGGGATGAGTGAACAGGCGGGCGCTGCGTTTCGCTCCACGCTGGAAGGTTATGCAGAGTTGTTTTTGTTCATCATGGTGTCGATGACTTACTTGAACGCCATGGAAGACCGCGGTGTGTTTGACAGTCTCCGGGTCTGGCTGCTGAGCAAGAATTTCACCTATAGGCAATTATTCTGGATTACCGGTTTTCAGTCGTTCTTTATTTCCTCCGGCTGTAATAACCTGACTACCGCTTTGCTGATGGGCTCGGTTATTTTGGCGATGGGCAAGGCAAGTCCTCGCTTTGTTGCCTTGTCCTGTATTAATGTTGTAGTTGCGTCCAATGCGGGCGGCTCATTCAGTCCATTCGGCGATATCACTACGCTATTGGTGTGGCAAAAGGGCGTGGTACCGTTTGGTGATTTCTTTTCCCTGCTGATTCCCGCCATTGTCAATTTCGCCATACCGGCCGCCATCATGCATTTCTTCATTCCGAATCAACGCCCCGCAGCGGTAATGGAAGCACAAGATATGAAACGCGGGGGATGGATAATCATTTTCTTGTTTGTATTAACCATTATTACCTCGGCCTGTTTTGAAAATTTCCTCGGTTTGCCGCCCGCCGCCGGTATGATGTTGGGATTGACTTATTTGACTTTTTTCAGTTATTACCTGCAAAAAACCACCGATGCTCACTCGGTGGCTGTGGATTTGACCGATATAAAAATTGATCATTTCGCGCCGATGAAGTACATGAACAATCCGCAGGCGATGAAAAACTTAGAGGTGGCGAAGGAATTGCCTTTTGATATATTCCAGAAAGTCGCCAATCTGGAATGGGATACGTTGTTGTTTTTTTACGGTGTCATGGTCGGGGTAGGAGGGTTAAGCTTCATTGGTTATCTGGAGGTCGCATCTCACCACTTATATGGTGGAATCGACCCTACTATCGCCAATATTCTGGTCGGTATCGCTTCCGCCTTTGTTGATAACGGTACGATTATGCTATCGGTATTGACTATGGCGCCGGACATTTCCGAAGGACAATGGTTGCTGGTGACGTTAACTGCTGGGGTCGGCGGCAGTCTGTTGGCGGTAGGTTCTGCTGCCGGTGTCGGTTTGATGGGGCAGGCGAAAGGCATTTATACCTTCACCAGTCATTTGAAATGGACGCCTGCCATTGCGCTAGGTTATATAGCGAGCATCGCGGCGCATTTTTTGATTAACGCGCATTATTTTTAAAGATTGACGGTTTTGGTGGTGGCTTTGTTAAGTAGAAAAGCAAAGCCATCCGTGGCTTCGAGTCAAGCTGGTTAGCGATTAGTGATGACAACCTGCGCTGTGAATATGCCCGTGGCTCAGCTCTTCCTGGGTTGCGGGTCTAATATCGACCACTTCGACCGCGAAGGTTAAGGCAAGTCCTGCCAGCGGGTGGTTGCCGTCAATGGTTACGTCATCACCGTCAATATCAATCACGGTTACCACGCCGGTGCCGGAACTGACGTCTGCATGGAACTGCATGCCGACTTCAAGTGTATCTATCCCTTCAAACATTTCCCGTGGCACAACCTGGATCATTTCATCGACCATTTCGCCATAGGCGTCTTCAGCTTCGATGCGTACATCAAACTTGTCGCCGACCGCTTTACCACGTAAGGCGTTTTCCAGGCCGGGGATGATATTTCCCTCACCATGCAAATAAACCAGGGCATCGTCGCCGATAGAACTATCAAGAACTTCGCCGTCGTCATTAGTCAGGGTATAGTGAATGGAAACAGCCATATTGTCAGCAACTTGCATGATTAAACCTTCTTCGCGATTAAAAAGCCGACTATGATATAGATTTATAGTCGGTTTGTCTGAAAAACATGCGGTATTGAATAGTGGTATCGGATTTTGAAAAGCTCGTCAGCCGGTTGTCAGACGATTTTTCCTTCCTTGATAAATTCTCTTTGAATTGCCGATTCCAAGTGATTTAAATCCAGCACATTGGCTTGTGACGCCAATAGTTCAACGCAGCAGTAGTGAATGACATTCAATATACCGGCGCCGGTCAATTCGTAACGTGCCGAAATCTGTTGCCAGTCAATATCCGCGGTGATTTTGACCTGGGACGGAAATGTTTTACGCCAGAGTGTGTAGCGCTGCTCGGGGGCGGGCATCGGGAAATGAATAATGGTTTGAAAGCGCCTGACAAAGGCATCGTCGATATTGGCGCGTTGATTGGATGCCAATATCACCAGGCCGTTATAGCTTTCGATACGTTGCAACAGGTAGGCCACTTCCTGGTTGGCGTATTTGTCATGGGCATCGCGAATATCCGTCCGCTTGCCGAATAGCGCATCCGCTTCATCGAAAAACAGCAGCCAGTTTTTGTTTTCAGCCTTGTCGAATAAGCGGGACAGGTTTTTTTCGGTTTCGCCGATATATTTTGATACCACGCGCGACAGATCAATTCGGAACACATCCTTGCCGGTATATTTGCCCAGAAGCGTCGCGGTCAACGTTTTACCGGTGCCGGGCGGTCCGTAAAACAGGGCGCGATAACCGGGTTTGATTTTTTTCTTCATGCCCCAGTCGTGTAGTAAGGTATCGTTATGTTTGATCCAGTTTTCGATTTCGCCGATTTGCCGTAGAGTTTGGGGATGCAAGACCAGATCGCTCCATTCCATTGCCGTTTCCAGATACTCCGCCGGGAAATCGAGGCTAAAGCGCGGCTTGCTGACCGTACCGAGCGTTAACGATTCGACGATTTCAGGATCGAGGATCAACCGACCGCTCATTACCGGCTCGCCTTCACGTACGGGTTCCAGCCATAGAATACGCTGCTGCGAAAACCAGTGTTCACTGCTCAAAATACGCTGTACTTCAATACGCTTTTCAAGATTATCGCCCGCGAGAATGAATTGTGCCGTCTCGCCTGTGGGCAAGATGCCGCGATGATTACTGCCTTTGACACCGCCGAATTCGGGGAAGTCTCCGCCTTCAGGCAGGTGTTCGGCGATTAGTTTGTTGAAGAAATCAGCTTGAAGGTGGGGAGCGATAGAGAGCAACAGAACGATACATTCCTCGTATGCCGGGTCGTGTTCCTTGATAAATATTCCCAACCAAGACTTTTCAGGATAAATATTCAGAAGCGGTGTTTCATAGCTTTCAGACCTGCGAAAATATACATTTAGATAACCGCTCACAATATCTCTTAGCCAATTCAGAGAAATTTGAATAGTTTCGATGTCAGTATTCATTTTGCCGATGTTATTCGCTAAAGTCGTTCAATCAAACTATTGGCTTTCTAATAGTCCAAAATCGATTACAAGCATTGCTGGCCTATTCATAAAATCGTTTCCCCAAAAAGCTTGGTAAAATCCATCACCCAAGCCACTGGCAAACATCGCAATATTTTCTGAACGCTCTTTACGCGGATAATGCAGGTTCCAGTCACCGCAAGAATATGGATTGTCAGGATCGGCATGGCGTTTGAATTCGGTTGCCAGCACATCATTGTAGTAATTGGCGGTGGGACTTTCGCTATAAAAATTATCAATGACTTGAACAAATTGCTGTCTGGTTTCTTGATCCATAAAACAGGCCAAGCCTGCATCTACGGGAAAACCCGATAATGGTTCACCGTTCACCAAGTAAGTGGCTGGTTGCCATTGTATTGGCTTATGTTCCGAAAAAATAATGGCTGCTAAAGCTACTCGCTTACCCCAATCAGAAAAAGTGACTATAAAAAGCTTTACCGAATAAGCTCCCGGTTGAACGGTTTTATCCAAAGCATTGACTTCGTCGCTTAAAAAAGGGTCGCAGCAATAAATACGACCGCTTGGTAAATACACTTCACCCAATTGTGTGATTTGCTGGTTAGGGATCATTGACGATTTAAAATAAATAGAATAGTCCATCATGACTGTTTAACTGTATCTGTGGGGTATTTTAGTTACTGGATGAATGCGTAAGAATATTAATTTAGCTGCTTAGGGCGGCAGGTATTTTTGATTATTTCGGGAGCCCCGGCTTCGGTTTTCACTGCTGGGTTCAAGAATATAATTGGAGGCATTCAACATCCATGCTCTGACTTCAGGCCCTTTAGGAATCCAGCCGTTTTTTCGAGCCGTATTATTCCAGAAATCGACCGCATCTACAGGATCATGGCTCATATCGCAGTCTGCAAGAGGCCACCAACGGCCATCTTTAAGTTGAACAACTACTTCGTTACGGGCATTGACTGTCGTTCGGTAGCGGGCAATAACCGTTTTTCCGGTAGCGGAGGCTTTACCAGGTGTGTCACCTAAATATTTCTCTCGAGACCCGCCCTCGATATAAGGACGTATTTCTCCTGATGCCCATTTTGTCTTAAAGTCAATCGTCTTCAATTGCATCTTTGCCGAAAGCGATTGGACTTCATAATTAACTCGTTCTTTGCTGGCAAACAATATTTCCGCTTTCCGCTCTGTGCTTTTGTAAGGAAGAGTGACGGATTTTCCGGGAGCTGCTTCGGGCGGGAGATCTTCCGCTACGTTACCCGGTAAGACATCGAAAAGCGGGGCCATGTTAACGGCCATTTCATTTAATAAATCCTTGAGTTTTTGCTCTGAAGATTTAATGTTAAGGGGGTTGGATTTCTTTTCTTTTTCTATCTGGGCCTTGAGTTTATCTATTTCCTGCTTTTTTTGTTTTGCTCTGGCGAGATAAGGTAATGCAAACGATTTTGCCAGTGCATCTTCGGCTAGCGTTTTTTCAACATTAGCGACGAATTCTTCAGTAAACATTTCAACGCTGGCGACTTTGAGCCGCGCACTTTCTCCTTGGCCGGAAAAGAAAAGATTATGGGATTTTCCTTTCTTATCGGCGAAAGAAACTTTACTTTTCCACCACTCGGAGAGAGCGTCTTTGAGGGATTGGGTTTTTTCCGTCAAGAATCCCCCGGCTTTTTTCAACATATTCCCCAACCAGCCCACAATCTTATCCAGCCCCTTATCGATCGGAGCGCGAATTTTCTTGACGATGCCGACGATTTTTTCCGGGATACTGCCTAAGCCTGCAAACTTGGCCAGGAAAGCGATGACGACGGTCAAGGTGCGGGCCATTGTGTCTTCGACTTTTTTCGCGGCGCCCGCAATTTGCCCTGCGGCAATGGCGGCAATGGAGTCGATAAACGCGGCGGCGGCTGCACCGATCTGTTTAATTTTTTGAATAAAGAAGGTTACGGTATTCCAGATGGCGAGCACGGCTTGCACAAATGCGCCGGCAGGATTAAGCATCATCACCAGTTTGGCGACCGCCGCCTTGACGATTTCGGTGGTGACCATTTGCATCACCTGTGCGATCAACTGGCCTTTCAATTCGTTCAGTTCGGCCTTGATCTGTTCCCAAGCCGCAGCCGGGCCGTCTTTAACCAGCGTAACCAGAATGCCGGCGGTCTTTTCAAGCCCGGCCAGGATCGGGTCAGGAATGATTTTGACCAGTTTGGCGCGAATGTTTTGCCAGGTTAAGCCCAGGACCGACAGCACCAATTTGACGATCTCCATTAGTTCGAACGATTTGGGAATATACACGCCTGCTTCGCCCAATGGCCCGGTGATCCATTTGATCAGCGCGGTTTTCAAATGTGTCGGAAAGTTACGCGCAAACAGATCAAAGCCTTGTTTACCGGCTTTCACCAGATTACCGACAAAACCGATAGGGTCTTTTATTATTTTTGCAAAACTCGCCTTGGCTTTGGCGATATAGGGCATGACGCCGGGCGCTACCACCGAGAAGATGATTTCGAGCAAGCTCAAAATGGTGCCGAAAGCCCAGGCATAAAACTTCACGACAAAATTGCCGAAGACTTTAAAGACCTTGATGAAAAGATTGGGCAGGATAATGAAGTCCATCACTTCCAATGATTTCAACATGGCGATAAAGTCTTGCGGGAATTGCAGAACCATGGCGAACAATTCTTGCAAGGCGTTTTCGAACCATTGCCAGGCTTTTTGCACGGCATTGCCTTTTTTGATGTTTTCCCAGATTTCTTCTTGCCCGATCAGCTTCATGAAGCCGCCGATCAGTGTATCGGCATTTCTCGGCACCGCTTCGTTGGTGATCGGGTTTTTGCCGAGTATCGCGCACAATAAATCAAAGCCCGGCTTGCCTTGCGCCAGGGCCGCCAGCGGCATTAATACCGCATCGCGGATAAATTGCAGGATGGCCTGAAAAATACTGACGATAAAATCAATGATTTCATTGACTGGTGTGGTAAATATCTCGACAGCTCTTTCCCAGGTGCGCACGGGGTGCAAGACGACATCGAGAAAATCAATGTCGTCCATAAATTGCGAAACCGCGGATTTGATGGTGGCGAGCAAATTAGCGAAACGTTTCAGTTGGCCTTCCACCCAACTGCCCGCTTTTTCAAAGACGCCGTATTTTTCGAGTGCATCGGTAATAATTTTGCCGCCCGGTAAAAATTCCACGATGGCGCGGAGAATATTGGCCGCGCTGCGGTCAGCCGTTTCGCCGTTAATCGGGTTGACGCCGATCACGATAGTAAACATGCGGTAGCCTGGAATGTTATAGGCTTTTTCGGCAAGCCAATCCAAAACGTCTTGCCAGGAGGGAATGTCGATGCCGAGAAAGCGCTGCACCGGTGGCGGTGTCATCGTTGTGCTGACCTGCGGGCTGCGTTGCACGGAATGGCCTTGCTGTATCGTATGGGTTAACTCGTGCGCTAGCAGTTGTTTGCCCTCGCTGGTACCGGGCTGGTATTGATCGTGAGAAAAGAATACGTGGTTTTGATAAGTGAATGCCCGCGCGCTTAATTGATTGCTTAAGTTCCCGGATTCGGCATCGTTATGAACGCGCACGTTGCTGAAATCGGCATTGAAGCGCGGTTCCATATAGCCGCGCACATCGCTGGATAAAGGTTGACCGCCGCCGGTTTTGTTTTGAATTGCCGTTTGCACGTTCGAATTCACGGTAGGGGTGCTATCGCATCCTTTGCGTTGCAGTTTTTCTTCGTTAGCAGGTGCTTTTTGTAGTTTATCGTCTTCTTTCTTTTGGATTTTATCTTCAGGCATAGCCGCCTTTTGAATTTTGTCCTCCGGCATGGCTGCTTTTCGGATTTTGTCTTCTTCTTTTTTCTGTAATTTTTCTTCCGGTGCGCGTTGCAGTTTTTCATCTTTGCCACTTACCGGTGCCGGCATGCGCATGACTTTATCGGCCATAAGATCGGCTTCTTGCTCAAACTTGTCGCCGGGTTTGTTGACCGCCATTTTCATTTGTATGGCCGGTGCGAAAAAATCGCCGCCGCCCGCTTTGGCAAAGAAGGGCTGGTTTGCCGTTTGGATAGCGGTTTTAGATGTTGTCACCGATGATTTTTCCGCACTCGTTTTCATCTTTTTCTCCTCTTCGCCATGCCGCTAACAAGCCCATTCCACCCAAAGCGTCCGTTGCATCCACGGCAGTTTGATGAGGCCGATACCCCAAGGCAATTGAGCCAGCAAAATGTCGTATGCTCTGCTTTCCAACTGCAAGCGCCAGTCGCCGTCATCCTGTAACGTGATTTTTCCGGGGCGTAATAAAAAAGTGCCTCGTAAGCCGTCGATCCCGGTATTTTTTAACACCTCCCAGTGACGGATAACGGCTTCAAGCAGGGCCGTTGCTTCTGCCGTTTCGGAATCGGTCAATTGCATGTCGGATTCTGTGAGTGATTCTAAAGGAAGATTACAGAGTATTTTGGGCAATACCAGCTCATATTCCGGCGCGATGCGCTGCCCGGTCGTTAAGTAATGCAGCAGACAAAGCGCGCGTTCGGGTTGAATGAGTGACTCTTCATCGGCAACGTGTAAAGCCTTAAAAAATTGGGGCAGGAAGGGGTGCAGCAAAACCAGTCCGGCGTTTTCGATATAAATGCCTTCTCTTTCTTCCTGTTGTTGGTTTGATTGCCGGATTTCATCAACAAGGCTGATAATCGGATCAGGATTGTTATCGGCTCTCTTTTTAGAGGCAAGCAAAGCATGAGTCGAAGTTTTGTTGGTATTGGCTTTTGAAAGTTGCTCAGTGGCAGCCTCTCTGATCCTGCCCTTGTGTGACGCTAAGGATTTGGCATTGTTTGTTACATTTGGCCAATGGTGTTCCAGCAGGTTTGCCAAAGGGCTTTGTTGAGTCATCGTAACCGGAAGCTCGTGCCAGGCTGTACCGATGATCCGGGTTTCCGTGTAATTTCCGGGGGCACGGATTAACGCAAATGATGTTTCCCACAGCTGCATGATAAAGGTTTGGCTAACATCCGCCGGAATTTCGGCGCATTGTAGCCGTGGTAAAATAGCGTCGATGATTTTTTTGATGTCGGGTGCAATATGTTCCAGCAAGGTTGCCAAAAACACCTCTGAAAATTGCCTGACCAAGCGTTTTCTGGCTCTGGATAGAGTCAATACAGAATATACGGCATCAATATTCGGATTGAGTAAATTGTCACGCCATGTATCAAGTATTGCCTGCTCCAGGTTTTTGCCTTCCGGTACATGGAATGACCAGGGTAATCGACCCAGTCTTAAAAAATAAAGGAACGCATCAAAGATAAATTGCTGTTCGGTTTTATGTTGCACATTGACGGTTGTTATACGTTGTCGTTGGTCCGATTGCGGTAAATCGCGGAGTATTTTTTCGATAGCTTGCGTTACGGATTCCACAAGGTCGTGCTCCAGACGTTCAAGGGCTATCGTACCGGCATTTATTTCCAGATGATCAATAAACAAGTGTCCTGTTTGTGGGGCATAGCGATTCAGCACCTGTTCCAAAGCCGGAGCCAATTCTGCCTGACATAGATTCGACAGTCTGTTTTGCAATGCTAGGCCGTCTGACTCGTTGCCGCAAAGTTTGACGTGAAAATGCTGCTGCTGAATGCTATGAATTTTAGACATCATAAAAATAGTTGCGGAGCATAAAAAAGTGTGTTAATTTTTCAACCACTGGAAGTTGCGATAAACGTAAATCGCCTTAGGGGACATCAAAAGTGATTCAATTTGGTCCTACTTTAGCTCTGGGAGTCATTTCAGAGTAGCCCTGAAGTTTTAAAATTCTTAATTAAATCGATGCCCATTTCTGGGCATCTTTTTTGCCCAATACAATATTAATCGCGTATCCGCTGGCGCTGATTTGATAGTTATTTTGCAGCAAAGTCAAAATCGCTTCCGCAGTAATGAATTGATCCTCAGTGTTAATCAGCAAATCAATGTCGCTGGGGCCTGTTTTTCCTGTCACTTTTTGTCGTAACGATAAAAAACCGGCGGGCAAATTGTTTTGCGATGAAATATTGGACACCCAACTGCCGTTAGCCCAACTGCCAATCAATACGACTTGTACGATATCGCCACCGACGTTGTAAGTTTCGTCGATTGAGCTTCTTATTTCTCCAAGCAGATTACTGATGGGCACGCCGATAGAAGCCCTGGCCCTTATCATGTTTTCCCATTCAATCAGTTCCTTTGCCGTAGGCAAAGGCGCAGGGGTTGGATACTTGCTTTCATAATAACTGTCTTCGTGCAGCCATCTATATTCATCGGCACGATATTCATTCCTTAAACGACTAACAATCTCATAATCAGCAACATATCTCATCGATTCCCAATCATCATTCTGCCATCGATAGACATCGTTGGGCGTATAGGCGTAACGAATCTGATTGCCTTGCAAGCCCCCCCATTCGATGCGGAAGGTTTGGTCGGCAAAATACCGGATAACCAGTTTATTGCTGATGTTGTTGTAATCGAATACCAAGCCATTGGGAAACTTTTCATTTAATTTTCGGGCGATGGCTGATAATTGGCCGCTGATCAGTTCGTTTATGGGGATTTGGATCTGTTCGGTAATACCGCCGAGCAGCGACTGACCCTGAATTTCGTAGCGGTAAATGCGTATGACATAATAGGCTGCCAATACAGTCCTGTCCGCTTCCTGGGCGAGTTTCTGATTACTGCCGGCATGGACAGCCGGACGCGGAGCAAAGCGGTATTCGCGCAGGGCCAGATTGCTCAGGTGCCGTTTACTGTCGAACCAGGGATATTCACATTCATTTACCATCACCCGGCACAGGCAGTCGGCAGCCGCTGTTTTTTCTATCCGATAAGGCAGTGCAAAGTCCGCCAGCACTGTATTGGCGTTAGATCCGATGCCGCGATACAGAACAATGAAAGTACAGCCGCGCATGACTCCGGCTGCGTGTTCAATCGCATAATGTTGATCCAGGAAATTGCCTGCCGCATCGGCGTTCAGGTACAGGATTGAAAGCGGCAATCGATTCGATTTAATCAGGTTTCCCAAATCCGTGCTGACATTTAACAGGTTCTTGCCGACATGGCCTTCAATCCTGAAAAAGTTATAAGGCTCCAGGTCATATTGCAGCGGATTGCGTACAGAATCAGGGCTGGCGATATCGTCATGCCAGGAAAGAATACCATGAGATTGCGCACCCTTCAGATTAGCATCCCAGTGTGGACGCAATTCGGGGTTATAGTAGAAAGGCATGGATTTTCCCGATAACTGTTTTAAGCCGAACTGGCTGGGGGTAATCTTTATCGGAATGGCCGGTACGGACGGGATGTTAAAATTTTGTACCATCCGATTGAGCCGTTCGAATAAAAAGCGAAGCGTCCCCGATTTTTGTTGAGGCGAAGCCACAGTCGGTGATGGGTAAAACGGGGTTCTATACGGATTAGCATCGGTATTGTTTGCCGATCCTAACACCAGATGGCGAGGAAACCAGGCACTGTCAGGCAAGCAAATTGCCGATTGCTGTAATAAGGCGGTGCGTAATTCATGGTAGGCGGCAGTCAGGTCACGCAGCAAATTGTAGTGATATTGGATGGGGATGACATTGGCGTTGTTTGGAAATATAAAGCGTGACGGCAATTGGCTGATGCCTCCTTTATCCAAATCAGGTATCATTGTCTTTAAGGCTTGATAGGCTTGCTCGAACGCTTCGGCCAACCGGGTAATAGCCGTTTTTCCGCCGGTATTGACGGTAAAATAGTCCCGGTAAACCTTTTCATAATCGCTCAGATGCGCCGGGATTGAGAAGTTTACCCTGGGCAACGGCAGTTCCGGCAATGTAAGCGGGGCATTACTGGGTAAATTATTCAGATTGATCAGCAGCGGGCGCACTGTAGCGGTAACCGCTGAACCCTTATCGTCGCAATTGTTGGGGCTGCAATTGCGTAAAGCCGTTTTCTTTAATTCAAGAAACAGCAAGACGGCTTTATCATCGAGAAAACCGGATGGATTGCCCAATGGCGTGGTCTCCGGTTCGCCCGCCGGAAACAATTCCCACAGCGGAAATTGCGTACCGCTTACGCTGTTTTTTAGCGCCGGATAATCGATGTCATTGGGTAATTGGTAGGATCGGTAAGCGACTAATTCCAGATTGTTCGGTACGGTCAGCAGATAGCCTTCTGAACTGATGCCGCAGCCCCTGGAGAGGCCAATGGTGGCGGGTGGGCTTGCAAATTTTACTTCCAAACCGCAGACAATGCCGATACCGAGCAGATTTGCCCGCGTCAGGCGCGGCTGCTCATTCAGATAGTCGAAAATCTGATTCAGGTGCGCATTGGTCAGTACCTGATTGGCTTCGAAGACCGGGTAATTATCTTGTAGTGGTTCCATGGCGATATCACTATATAGAAGGTTTTAAAGGGTTTCGGATGGCCGACGCGTATGCAGCGAACCCAGCGCGGTGCTGCCGAGACGCACCGGGTTTTGGTCGCTGCCGTCGTCGCAATCGTGTAAGGTTGCGTCCGGGTAAGTGTTGGAGAGATTGGCTAGCAGGGTCACTAGCAGACCAAGGTAATACGATACGTTCCGGTAAGCGCTATAGCGGTCATTCAGCAGGGTTTGAACGGCTGCACTGGTACCGGTCTTGAAAGTCAAATCGATGCAGAAAGTAGGGGGCTGGCCGCTGCCTTCTTCGCGCAACAGGATGGTGGTCGGCTGGAAAGCGGATAGATTGCTTAAATCATGGCCTTGCTGAATGTTATCGCTCATCCACTGATAAAAGGTCATGCCGTATGCGCTCAAAATTTCGGTGCTGCATCGACACAGGTCTCCGCCTACGGTGTTAACCAGATTGGCGTTAAGAATGGCGTGTAGCCGTTCTTGCAAGCGCTCTTCCATCCAGTCGATGTTGGCGTTGGCTTCGAGCCAGCGCTGCCAAGCTGCTTCAAAGCGTTCGAATTGCCAACCGTTGAGAACGATTTGTTGAAAATAGTCCAGCATCAGTTCTTGAACGGCTTGCCAGGCGTTAGCGGTGAAAGCAGCCACACAGGCAAGTCCAGCGGCGTCCAGACTGCTGAACAAGGTTTGCAACTGGGTTTTAAGCATGTCCGGCTGGAAATAGAGCAGGGTTTTGTCCCGATACCAGGCATTGAAGGTTTCGCTAAAACGGGTATAGAGCGCTAGCGCGCAGTCGCAGGCTTGTTGTTCCTCAAGTTTTACGCCATCGGTAGTCACGGCATGGGTATCCAGCCAAGCAGCCAATCGGCTTACCACGGGAGAACATGGATTGGTTATAAACTCGTCATTACCGACCCAGCAGGTTTTTGCCAGCAGATGGGAGGGCATTTCCTTACGAATTGTGCGATCGGCGAAGTCGCGCATTTCCAGATTGTCATTATAAGGCGCTGTCCAGCCGGGCATAATCCAGGTCAATCGGAACGAATACGGGTCTTCATCACCGCAGGTCATGCAGTCACCGCTGACGCAAGCCGGGTGGGGCGCATCACCGGGAAATTTGGGCCGCAATAATAAATGTTCAACAACGATGCTGCGTTCGTTAGCGCTCCAGCTCAGTAATTCGGCTTGCAGGTTCTCGGCTTGATTTTTACTGTCAAGCAAAGCCGATTGCCCCAGCGGATTGTTGCTGTTATCTTTCAGCTTAACGCGGAATTGTTGGCCTTCAGCTGCGATCTCGTAAGCATCCGCTCGGCTCATTTGTACAATGACGGTCCTGAAAGCTTGCTGTGAGGCGGTTTCGGCATCGCTTGCGGCACTTGTCAGGCTGCCGGTAAACCAGGATTTTTGACGGACGTCGTTCAATTGATAGGCTACCGCGTAGGGACCGCCGTTCGGGCCTGTGATGACCCTCTCGAATTTCAGGTCGGGAAAACCCAACAGCAGGCTGACACGCTTTTTTATACCGGGCCGGCTGATGTTGTACTGGTTTATATCCGAATGTTTATCCGGCGAGAAGGGCAACTTATAGTTAAAGGCCCTGCCGCGATCATGACTGATAAGCGGATAAGCGTTCAGAAAGGCGATCTTGTCCTCTATCAGGCGATCCTGTGCGGCTTCGCGGCCTTGTGAACGAGTTATCAGCAACGCGTATTCGCCGAATTGTTCGCCGAAACGAGCCATTAAATGATTGAGAAAGCGGTTTCTGCGCTCATGAAATTCCGGTGGGGATTCCGCCAGCGCCAACAGCGCATCAGCATCGAGACTGTCAAGCAAATCGCTATAGCCTGTAATAATGGACTCGTCAAATTTCCTGACGAAATAGGTACGATCTATCGCGGGGTTAAGTGAGAACAGGTCGGCGGTATGGGCGATTTGCGCCTGTGCATTGGCGATGAGTTGCTCGAAGATCATCAGATAAGCCTTGAGTTGCCGGGCTTGCGCCTTGCGTTGCGACGTCGCCTGCGCCGACAGGCCTTCCGAACCGATACCGTAAGTTAACGGAAAACCGTATTGCAGCGGAAAATAGGTCTCGGGGTCGCGAAAGCGGCCCTCGGGAACAGGCAAATCGTTGTGCGTATTTTTGATTTTCGGCCGTTCCAGTTCTCCGCGTCGTTGTATCAGCGTGTCATAAGCCTCATCTTGCCTGGGCAGAAACGGCAAACCATTTTTGAAAAATAAAAATCGCGACAATTCCCGATGAAAACGGGGCTGATGCAAGTTGCTGATAAATAATAACCAGGATGCGCTGATCTTGTTGCTGTCGAACAAGGGGCGACCGTCGGCGCTCCAGCTTGGGTCGGCGGCGCCTTTGGCAACATGGCCCTCGGCGTCGTATTTTGTCAACAGCAGATTATTGACGGCGATGATGCCGTCAATGTCCATCAGGCTGTTGATGAGATCGGATGTGCGCAACACGGTTTTTAAGTCCGAGCGTTGCAGGTCTTCGGTTTTAATAAAGCCGTTATTCAATTCGGGCCCGTTAAAAAGGTCTTCTACCGGCGTATTGCCGGCCAGCAGTTCCTGTAAGGTGTAAAACGGCACCGGCGGATTGAAATACCGCTCGATGACCAACCAGATTTCTGCCTGTATGCGTTCGATGTCGGCGTCGGGCTTGACTTCAATATCGGCGCAAACACTGACGTCCTCGATGTTGATGATCCTGACGCGGTGATAATCTTCATCCAGATTCCGGTATTTTTGTAAGGTGTCTTTCGCGTCGCCGATAGCATCAAGTGCTGTAAGTCGTTTATTGCGATACCGTTGGATAAAACCGGCAGGCGTCGGGTCTTCAAACAATATTTTCATGTCGAGAACCGTCGCCGTATTTTTGGCGAACAGATCGCCGAAAATACGTAATGCCGCATTTTCGATGGTTATTTTTTCCCCGCCCGGCAGCAATTCCAGCTCGAAACTCAGATATAAGACGTTGCGCCAATGGCTGCGCAAATAGCTGTCGCGTTCGGCATCGTTTTTCAATGCTGAATCGGTCAACATATCAAATGATTTGGTTGCACCGAAGCGCAGCACCTTTAAAGTAAAGCCGGCGCCGTTTTTGCCGTCGAAAGCATCTTTACTTTCGAGAAAGAGGCCCGATTGCGTAGGATTCGCCAGTTCCCAGGCAGGGAAGCGCAATTCCATAGTAACCGGGTGGGCCTTGCCTTCACTATCGAAGACGTTATGTGTATGCTTGATTTTAAGGTCGTTGAGGTCGCCGAATTCGGGATCCGCTTCAAGTTCGAGCAAGATTTCATACAAACCCTGAGGCTCGACTTTGACAGGATTCAGAGCATCGCCGGGAGATTGATAGGACAACTGCATTTGATCGTTCCGGCACCAGGCATAATAACTGACGTTAGAAGCGCAGTTCCTGCAAAAAACCCAGGCATTGCGGATATCTTCAAGGTCTATTAACAGACGCCGGAAATCGTCGGGCGTGGCCGGGTTGATTGTCAGAATGTTCCGGGCGGTGAAAAATGCCTGATCCCGGAAAGGCTGTTCGGGCTTTGCGGGCGGAATGGCCGGCGTCAGTAGGTCGACAATCTGCCAGCCGCACCGGTAAGCCAGATCGGTAATGGCGTAACACAGGCTTTCGAGGATCGTAATACCGGGATCATGCGTGTTGTAATCGGTCCATAAACGGCTGCCCATTTCTTGAATAAAGCCGATGCCTTCACGCCGTAGACGATAATAGTCCTCGGCGGGTTTTAATTCAGGATTTTTCAGCAGGCTGTCGGGTATCTTGTTCATACGGATGCACAGGGACAGGTAGTGACGGACGATGTTTGCCCGGTTGAGTTAATGACTCCGATAGTGTGGTGTCTGGCTGAAACCAATATGGATATGGCTTTCGAGCCTTCTATTTCCGATAAATCCGAATCGACGACTTCCCTGTCCAAATCGCTGCTGTCGAGCTTGTTATAGGTATGGGATACTTTGAAATCAGTGACATAATCCACATAGGGTTGTTCTTCGACAAAATTGAGCAATACGGACCGGTAAATTTTTCCACCAAACGCAGGGTTACCGCCGCCAGGAAACGCCCAGGGAGACAGGAAGCGGGTAATCGCGTCATCCAGTTTTTGGCTATAAAAGCTTTCATCAAAGCCATCATGGAAGCGGACTTTAAAATCAGCGCCGACTTCTTCAAACAGCGGGTTTTTGATGTGCAGTTTGACGAAACAGGAGAGGCGTTTTTGCAAGTAGGCCCTGATGTCCTCTAAAAGTCCCAGGCTGGTATAAGGCCGCAACGGATCGCGCAGGTTATGGAATTGCTGGTTCGGAACAGTCACGATGGTGACATGGCCCGGTGCCAGTTCTCTGTAAATAGTGCTGCCGTGCTCGTTGTCATAAAAGGTATGGTTCAGGCATTTGGCCTGATAGATTTGCGGGAAGGCTTCCAGCAACAAATGTTCATAATCCCAAAGACCGATGGCCCGATCCTTGTGCCGCAGGCGTTCGCTGATGCGGGTATAAAATGTACCGGCCTGTTCATCGCCTCTGCCGCCAAAACTCGGAAAGGGCTGATTGATGCTTTTGACCGCGGCATCGGGTGTGTCGAGTTTGGTGATGGTTCCTGCCGCTAAGGTTTTAGTCGGTAAGGCTTTGGCCGGAAAGTCGGGCGCATTACCCTGATTTTTGAAGGTGGCGGTCAGGCCTTGAGCTGCTACGGTCAGCAACCGACAGACCGTATCGCTTTCCCCTGCGACGGCAGCCCTTATCCAGTGCCGCTCTGCCGGCAGTAAAGTATTGGATGATGAAGCGTCATCGGGTATCGACAGCGTGATGATGCCGGAATTTAACAGTTCTGCAGTACCGTCCTGCACGGAATTTTCAGCAAAACTTATCCATTCGTTATTCCGCAAATAACTCCAATGAATATGCGGCTTTGGCTTTAACGATAAGGGATCGGCAGTGCCGTCGGCAACCTGAAAAAACAAGGCTAGATTTTGCGGTGGCTTAAGGTCGGTGATGCCGATATAGCATTCCGCTTCATGATTGACTGCGTGACCGGTCGGTAATTGCTTATCCGCACTGTTAAGATGTTTGAACTGCGGCAACAAATAGAGCGTAGTGTCCGGTGCGCCGATTTTCAGAAACGCATGTTGTTCGGCATGACCGAACGGCGCGAGATGAAAAAAACGTCCCATGCGCGTGTCGAAATCGACTGGCTTGTCGCTGCCGGGCAAAAGCGTTTGTGTAGCCGTGTAAGCCAGCGTGAGTTGGGTAATGAAGGGGCCGACCGGCGGTGTGGGTTTGGGATTCTTGGTGGGATCAACTTGGCCTATCACGTTGGCTATATAAGTAACCAGTGCCTGTTCATACTTGCGCTGGCCAAAATCGTTGGTGAGTTTCAGGCGCACATAGCCATGGCGGGACGTGGTATTGAATGGTTCCTGTACCGAAAAATCGGGCGCGTCTATGAAGGGTTTAACCGCCTTTGCAAGGCCGCCGGTCAGCACAAATGCCGTTTCGCCAACGGCAAACGGCTGTATTCCCGCTGATTGCCATTGACCTTTTTCCAGGAATTCGACATCAATGGTCACGACCTGGTCTTTAAAAGGGGCAGGCGAGGATTGCCAGGCTACCGTAACGGTACAAGTGGAAAGCTGTTTTTGAAAAGCTTCCCGCGAACCGATAGCCAACGTGCTATGGATAGCCGGGGTCGCGCCGAACGGTTGAAACGGCTTGGAGGCATCTATAGGGCCGAAGTCGTTACTCAACGCCAGTGTTTTTAAACCGCTTGCGCTTACATGGATGTCAATCTGTTGAATACTGACAGTCTCAAGCGCGGCATAAAGAAAATCCGCGTCGGCCCGATGCGCCAGTTTAAGCTGTAAAACCGGTAAATCCGTGTCGAAGCTATAACCATGAGCTTTGGCCGAATAAGGCGTAATTGCGGGAGCCGAGCCGTCCAGGTGAATAGTGACTTGCAACCCGTTACCGGTGGCAATGATAAAGTCGCTTACCTTTGCCTGAAACCAGCCTTGTTCGCTCGTGACCAGACAGATGACATCAGATTGATGGTTAGTCCCTAATAGTCCCGGATTAGCCGCTAAGGCGGTATCTGCAGTAATACTAAAGTCCAACGTAACGGTTCGATCGCCTTCCGCCAGCAATAAATAATGCGAGGCGATGGCAAATCCCAGTTCGGCTTTAGGCATCCTGATTTCAGCCAGTTCGCCCTGCTTGTAAATCTTGTTAAAGAAAGGTTGCCAGGATTGGTCGGCCGAGCTCAGTTTTGCGCCCAAGCCGTCATCGGAATTGGCTATCGGCGATGCAAACAGACGACCATTGTCGAACGCCGAGCTGTCATGCACGGAATTTGTGTGCCGATACAAGGAAAGAAGCGCGTCAACTTTGCCTTTGTTGGCGACAAAAGTCCGGTCATTGGCAAAATAAACGTTGATCCCGGAATCATCCTTGCCGGCTTTAAACAGCGCCTCAGCGGCTATTTCATGGCTATCCGACTGCTTGGCCAGTTCCACCAGAAGATGGACATGAGCGGGTTGTGCGGGTTTTTCTTTCAGGCCCAGGATTTGCCGGTAATAGAAATCCAGATGCCGGGCGGTCAGGGTATTGGTCTCCGCGCGGACGTAATCAAAGAGCCGGAGGAAAGCCAGGAATAGCGCATAGTGTGGTTCGTGGTCGTCCCTGTTGGTCAGGTTTTGTTGCAATGCCTGCCCGGCATCGACGACGATACGCGCATAAACTTTTAGGAATTGTTCAAAAATCCCGGTAAACAGGTTGTGGGTCGCAATATGGTTGGTTTTATCGAAGATACTGCCTAATGGCTTACCGTAAATGCCGGTGTTTTCCTGAATGCTCGATTGATAAGTCGTCCAGCCCATGTCTTTGCTCCAGTCGTCCGATAAACCGGTCGCTAGCACGGATGCAAAGGTGAGGGCAGGGCTGCCCAGCAGGTCAATCTTCAGGTCAGGGACTGCATCGACGTCGATAACAGAGAGCGTTTGCCCGGCTTTGAAACAGGCAATCATCTGTTCGAAAGCCGGGACAAGCTGGTTTTTAATCAGGTTTTTTAGGACCTCTTTTAAGGGAGTTCCCGGCGGCAACATCTCTTTTAAAGTGTCCAGTTGTTTGGCAAGGGTGCCGACAAGACTAAACAAGTAGCCCAGATGTTGCTTTAATTCGCTTGCTTTTGCGGGGACATCATGACTGCGATTATTTAAAAAGTCGAAGGAAGTCTTGATGTTGCTTTTGTAATAGTCGACATCCTGTATGGCGGCAACGGCCAGTTGTGCCGAAATATCATTGCCAAAAAAGGGCTCCCAGTTACCGGTAACAGTATTATTGACACCATAAAATTTCACATGCTTCGAATAAGTTTTTGCAAATACCAGCGCATGTTCGAGTTTGCGCTGATCGACCGGCGCATAGACGGGATTCAGTTCGACAGCAAAACGCTGGTCCTGGCGGGTGCCCTGATGGATCAGTTTCATAGGATCGGTGTTTTGCGTGCATTCGCTTGAAGTCGCCATAATCAAGCACCGTCAGGCAAGAGGTTGAGGGTTGTCGTGAGATTAATGTCGGTTCCTTCCAGCTTGTAGTAAGGATAAACAAAATTGAACCTGGAATTGGTGGCTTTAACCCGGTAAATGATCTCGATCAGCACCACGCCCTCCAATTGCCGGCTGTCATCGAGCTGCACTTTTTCCAATTCGATGCGTGGCTCGTGATACAAAATGGCGGACTCGACCTTATCGGCCATCAGCGTTTTCATGCGCATATCGAGGTTTTCAAACAGCAGCTCGTCGAGATTACAGCCGTATTGCGGCAACATAATCCGCTCGCCTTGACGCGTACCGAGCAATATTTCCAGGCTGGAGGCAATATCGGCTTCCTGTTCCAGCATCTCGACCCCCGCCTTGCGGGAATCAAACGAAGGCGGAAAAGACCAGCCGCGACCGAGAAATGCGCGATCCATGTCAGCCACCGATCAACACGGTTAGCGCGCCGGGCGGCAGAATGACGCCGCCGCCCACCGTCGAATCGGCGATTCGCGCGGCCGGGAGTCCGCCGATCAGGACGGTTGCCGAGCCTTTGATAATCGCATCGACGCCGCAGCTATCGCCGATGCGCGCCGCCGGTAAACCGCCAATGAGCACGTTAGGTGCGCCGGGCGGTAGGATCGGGGCTGGAATACCTAATGTCGCCGTGCTGACGATCAGGTCGCTTATGCGTGCTGCAGGAAGCATTGCTAAATCTCCGGATCAGTTGATTTGAACCACGCCACCCTTGATAACGGTTGTGGCGCTGCCATTAATAGTGATGCTGGCGCCTGTAATTTCGGCGCTGCCGCTGCCCGATGCCTTGAAGGCGGCCTGTGCTTTCAAGTCGATGTTCATGCCCTCGATCTTGATATTCTTGGCGGCTTTCAGGATCAGATCTTTACCGCTTTCCATCTTGATGCCGCTGTTATCCAGGGTGATTTTGTTGCCGTTCTGGTCTTCCAGGAAAATGCCCTTATCCTCCTCGGAAAGCGTGATTTTGTTGCCGCCCGGTGTTTCCAGCATGATGATTTTTTTTTCATCGTCAAACGTGAGCTGCATTTTTTCGCGGCTGACATAACCTTTCCGGTGATTGTCGTCTTTTGCCTGTTCAGGTGCGGGCTTGGCGCTGCTGTGACACATGCCCAGGACAACCGGGTGGCGGGGATCGTCATTCAGAAACCCGACGATGACTTCATCGCCGATTTCCGGGCGGAAAAAAGTACCGCGTCCCTTACCGGCATCCAGTGTGGCAAGCCGCGCCCAGATACCGTCTTCCGAGGTGCTGATCATCGGCATCCGCACTTTGATCCGATCTTCGCCATCGGGGTCATTTTCCAGCACCGTCACGATACCGATTTGCAGGCCGCCGATTGACGGTAGTAGGCCGGAGGCCGGTAGAGGATGCAGGTTACAGGTTTCCGCGAATAATTCAGGGTTTAGCCCTAACTGCACATCGGTTTCCCAATTGCCTTTGGCGAAACTGTGGCGGATGCCGGATACATACAGCTTGCCTTCAAAGCGCTCGCCAATGCCCTTTATTTCCATGATCTTGCCCGGCAAGATACCGGCAAAACCCTGGAATTTGGCTCGTCCGCGCACTTTCGACAAGCGTTCTTTCAGCAAGCGTCCGTCAGCCCAGGCCTGTAATTCGGGTTGGCTCAGTTTGCCGCCATGCCTGATGGTATGCGCTTCGCCGCCGATCACATCGGCAAGTTTGGCGGCATTAATATTGCCGTTGGCGGTTGTTGTGGGTTCTTTTGCTTCTGCTGCCAATAATTCCTGGTCGGTTGCGTTCCAGCTTTGCGCGGTGATGCCTTTGCTTTGCAGGCGCGCATCGATTTCGGCATCCAGTTCCAGCAGGGTTGCACCATATTGAATGTTAAGCACGGATTGCCCGCTTGTGGCCGGCGGTGCCACGGTAATTTTGCCGTCTTCCACGTTGACGACCAAGCCGTTGGCTTCGGCGCGACACAGCAGAAAATCCCAATCGCTGGCATCGTATTGCACCACTTCTTTCAGTTCTGCCCGTGTCGGTGAGACGTCTTTCGGCAAGCCGTATAAGCCGATAATTTCCTCCATGATGGCGCTGTCTTTCTTGTCGCTATAATAGCGGCTTTGGTTTCCGCAGGTCATTTTTACCGCCTCATCCCGGCATTCCACGATGAGCTGGGTACTGTTTTTACGGATTTTGATACTGTGTTTGATGATAATACCTTTGAACACCGAAGCATTTTGTGAGCGATAGCCGAGCTGAATCTCAATTTTTTTACCCGGAATAAAATGTTCGGTATTGCTGGCTTTAAACGTGGCTTTTGACGCCTCTCCATCTTGCAGGTACAGCGTTGCCGCCGGTATCCGGTTTAATTCCCTGGTCACATAAACCGACAACACATGAAATTCGCCTGAGATTTGCGCTCCGTCGATAAGCACGGCAACGGTACAAACATCAGGTGTTGCCGGCGTTGGCACAGTCGATTCGTTGCTCACGATGATGCCGAGGAATTAGCCAGCGGTGGAAAGATCAAATCGGTACCGGGCGTCAGCAGGCGGAAGTTACCGAGATTGTTGGCTTCTGCAACTTGCAGGTAATATTTGGGGTCGCCGTAAATCCGGTAACACATTAACGGCAAGGTATCGCCGGCCTTAACTTTTCGTACATGGCTTAGGTCGGGCGAGCTCTTGTTTTCCTGCAAGGCGCGTTTTTTCTCTTCAACGCTACCCTTAAACTTAGCCTTGGCAACGGCGCGTATCGGCTGTCCGTTGGGATTGAACAACTTATAGGTAATGCCGAGTTCGATGGCCCGGCCTTTGAAAATCAGATTGCCCCAAACCAGTTTAAGATGATAGGGTTCATGCGATGAACCCTGGTAAGCCGTGAGCATCTGCCGGAAATGGTTAACGTCATCAAACACGCCGTCGGGCTTGGCTTTACCGTCTATGATGCCGGTATTATCAAACAGAAATTCGAAGCTGAGTTCTTCCGGCAGGGTATATTCAAATTTAGCCTGCGCCTTGCTGGTGCCCTGGCCCTGTCCTTCCGCGGTTTTAACCTTATAATCCAGCGTATAGGTTTCAGGATTGATCAAGGCTTCAAACTTGTCCTTGGCTTCCAATAGACCGCCGTTTTCAGCGGCTTCGGAAGACTCGAAGGCTAGAATGAGCATTTTTTCCAGTTTACCGGCCATTAGCTAGCGCTCCTTTTTATTTTGCAGGATTTGCAGAACCTGTTCGACGCACTCGGCGATGATCGCTTCAATGTCATTATCCTTAGCTCCTCCGGCGCTGCTTTGCCTGCCTGTTGGCGCAGGCCCGGCAGGGGTCGTATTGACTTCAACATGGATATGCAACTCTTTTATCTCAATGGGCATCGCCGGGCTACCGTATGGTCGATCATGATCGCTGTGCTTTACTGAATACTGAAATAGCGGTAAGTCAATTCCAGCGTTTCAATAACGATTGCGCTTTCGTTGGCGTTCAAGTCGCTGACCAGCCATTTTTTAGGGATGGCATGAGCGACCTTCCAGGTTCGTAACGGCTCGCCCTTTTCGTTCATCAGAATCACATTGATGTCAGACGGTTTAAAGGTACGATCGCGGAAGGCGTCAAGAAACCATTTCAGTACGGCGGAGTCGGTCAACATGCCGCGCTTGAGAACCATGTCGGTATATTTGGTGCGTACCGGCAATTTATGTTCAAAGCGGTTTTCTCCGCCCTCCTTGAAATTTTCATAATCGTACTCGACCGACAGCCCCGACACGGACTGAAAGCGCACATCGTTTTTGTCCTTGCTGATGCCGAATTCCACTTTGTAGTAAAAACCCAGCGGCGGATAATATTCAATCGTTCGTTCAGCCATCGGAGCCATCCGCCTAGACTTTCATCAGTTTCAAGCCTTCATGGGCGATTTCAATGCTTTCCACGGCGATTTCATTGGCGTCCGATTTTAGGTCAGGGGCCGTGACTTTCACCGGAAAACAGCGCACCGCCGACCAGGCGGCAACCGGTACATGTTTTTCATTAAGCAGACGGATGATGATGTCGCGCCGACCGTTGACCCGCTCGTTGGCGATGGCGTCCAGCCAGATGTTATAGTCAAAATCGCCTTCAAACTTGCCGCGCTTCAAGGTGATATTACTGTTCTTGACCATGCCCGGCATGCTGATTTTATTGAAGTCCTTACTGTCGCTATGCCGGTATTCGATTTTTTCCCGTTCCATCACCAGACCGGTGACTTCGGTAAAGCTGATTTTTGCGCCGCCCCAGTCGACCTGGAAATGAAATCGGGGAATGGGATATTCTTGTGCCATGATGTTTATCCTTGTTGCTTAATGAGTAATAAGACGTTCGCTTGGCTATGCTTTTAGGATTCAGCCATTTTGTGCGAGAACTTGAGGATGATGAATTCGGCAGGACGCACAGCCGCCATGCCGATTTCAATAATCATACGACCTTCGAGAATGTCGAGCGGGGTCATGGTTTTGCCTAAGCCGACAACGACATAGAAGGCGTGTTCCGGTTTAATGCCTTGTAACGCGCCTTGGCGCCACAACACGGTAAGAAAATTCTCGATCATCGCCTGCACCTTTACCCAAGTATTGGCATCATTCGGCTCGAATACGAATTGCTCGGTAGCTTTTTTAACCGATTCTTCAACAAAATTAAAAAAGCGCCTTACGCTGACATAACGCCATTCATTGTCATTGCCGGCCAGCGTGCGCGCCCCCCAGACCAGCGTGCCTTTGCCGATGAAAAAACGAATAATATTGATGGATTTACCGGCGTTGACATCAACGTTATAAGATTCTTGTTCTTCGTGTGAAACTTGCAGGGCCGGAGCGATGACTGAACTCAGGCTGACATTGGCGGGTGCTTTCCAGACGCCACGGTCACGGTCAACGGCGGCGTAAATGCCCGCCATGATTCCTGAAGGCGGCATCAGGTTGAGGGTATCCGCTGCTTTGGCCGCCAGTGTTTTATAGGTGCCGAAACTTTCAAGCAAGGCCTGATTGAGCTTCAGCTCGTATTCGGATAGGGTTCGTGCGTAGAAACGAAAATCTTCCAAAATCCCGGCGCTTGCAGCGGTTAAGGCGTTAAAGGCAATCTCCGCCCTGTTGATGTCCGTCAAGCCTGCCGTCGTATAGTTCGCGGTCAAATCAGGCAAGCTGGCGTCTGCAAGCATCAGGGCCGACGTTCCGAAGCCAAGATAGCTTGCCAAATCGGTCAGGTCTACAGCGGCAAACAGCACTATTGCAGGACCGGCGGTGTTTGCTTCAAGCGCTTTATGATGACCTGCAAGTAAGAGCAGGCCGGACATCAAGCCCGAATTAAGCCTGAACTTTTCCAAGTCCGATTTTATTTTGAATAGGGTTGTTGCAGGGTCCGGTGCTGAGGTTTCAGCCAGCCGAACTCTCTTGATAACAGCCAGATAAAATGCCGCTATACCTTGTAAAGCGGTCTGTAATACAGCTTTAGCTGGGGCTCCCTTGGCTGCTTCGGTTCGGTAGGCGTCGAACACTTCAGCCAATCGGTCGGTGAGCTTTTTCTTGCTGCCCACAGCACCGCCGCTGAGAGTTTCTTCGACTTGTTCGATACTGTTTATGCCGTTGCCGCCATAGACACTGTTTTCCACATCGATAAGCGTCGTGATAAGGTTCTTGATATCGCTGTCTGAAGTCAGGCTTTGCAGAATATCCGTACCGGGCGTTCCGCTGCGCTCAATCGGCATGTTTCGCCGTGTTATAAAGCGCGGCAGCCCCGCCTGAATCCACGGTCCGTAGGCCGCCGCGTATTTCAGGTTATTGATGCCTATTTTGTCGCGGAAATTTTTGACGGAGGTAGCAAAAGCCGCTTTATCCAGGGCTTTTTCCAGGTCGCAAATGACAAAGCGGTCTTTCAGTTTTCCTGATTGAGCCAGGGCGTTTTGCTGAACCGTATAAAGACTGTTACCGAGATGAACCGCATCGGGCATGACGATGAGTGTCGGTTCGTCCTCGTTTTCCAGCGCTATAAAGGCCGCATCATAGGGCGCGGCAGTCAGCCCCGTTGTACTTGCCGGATATGCACCCAGGGTAATGATGTAACATTTCCCACCGCCGTTAGCGTAGAACATTCGTAAACTGTCGTAGAGATAAAAAGCAACAGTCGGCTTGGCATTGCTGAAATTATTGAAAGCATCAAGCTCTACGGTGACAGCTTGACGAGGGGCTGTGCCGAATATTTCTTCATACTCAGCAATTGAATCGATCGGCACGGCTTTTCCTGTAAGTAATTCGCCTTTTAGCTTGTCGAATTGCGTATAGCCTATAAACGCCGGTATCGCCGTTTCTACCGCGGCAATGGAAGGGGGGAACTTGGGGATTTCTTCGATGTAAACGCCAGGGGTTTTGTAACTTGTTGCCATGTTTTTCACCGTATAGATTGACAATGAGAGTGTTATACAAAGATTTCCGAGATCAGTCGGGTGATTTTTGCGCCGCTTTTTTCCGCTTTTACCCAACCTTCCGTCGGCGCCGGATTTAAATCCGAGCTTGGGCTTCTGAAACAGGTTAACGGAAGCGGCTCGGTTTCTGTCAGGACGACAGCGCCGGTACGTTTGTTAATATAACGCCGGATGGTTGAACGATTTTTAAAGCGAACCTGGAAAATCGGGTAAGGTGTTTTGGCCAGGCCGTTGCCGTCAGTAAAGTTGAAACTATTATCATCGGCCCTGAGCGGCGACAAACGGATCAGGGCAAAAACATTGTCGGGAATATCCTTCGACAGTCGGATACCACGCTGGGGCGCGCCGACTAAACCGATGGGCGGTACGATGGCCGGGATGTCATTCTGATGAACAAAAACCGGCAGATTACTTGCCTGGGCATTGAGTTGCTGGGAAGTCGGGTTAGGAGTATCGCTGGTTAATTGCGTCAACGCGCCGCCCGCGGCAATAACCAATGATTCGACCTTGTCGCCGGGGCTACGTGCGGAATACTTGCTTGATAAAAACAGTGACTTATTACTGCTTAAGCCTCGTGAAACACCGGTCAGGTTAGACAGTAGAGGGACATTTGCCTTATAGCGATAAACGGTATCTTCGGGCGGGTAATAAATCTCGGCGATTTTCTGTGTCGGTAGCGTCAGGGCGGTGTAGTTGAAAAAATCGCTATTGGTTACCGTGATGACAAATTCGAACAAGGTGTCGGCGGGAATGACCTTTGTGCCCGGTGAGGCGACGACAAAGCCCATGGCGCTGTCTTTATAAACACAGCCCAGTCCTTTCAAGCGCTTTGCGGTAGCGGCGGTCGGCGCTACCGCCAGAAAGGAACGCCGGTCATAGCGCAGCAGGCGTTGGTTTTTTTTGTCGGTGTCGCTGATCAGGTCAAACACGGTAACGTCTTCATCCAACCAGTAATGGTGCAGCAGCCGGACTTCAAACAGGGGTTTATAAAGGCTGGTAAGCGTCTCAGTCATGGGCTTGCTACCGTATCTTTGTGATAGAAATCCCTGACAATTTCGGTAATCAGTCCGCTTTCGCTGTGTACGGCGCTGAATTTCAGGTCAAGCATGCGCAGCATGTACAACGCGAAAGGATATTGCTTGCCGCCTAACGTCCCCCAAAGATGATTGACTTCTTCCATTGACGGTGAGTACAAATCAAAGATCAGTTTGAACTCATCCAAACGGTCAAGCGGATTAATAGGTTGATTATTGGTGATTGAGCCGGGCGCAACGTTATCCTGAGTAAATACATTTTTATGTTGAAAAAAACGTAATGCCCTGGAAAGCATCAACAAGGCGCTGGTGTAATTGATATGGGTCGCAACGATGAGTATCTGGAAATTAAGAAAAACGGGCGGATTCTCGTAAATTGCCGTGAGCTTTGTATCGTTGCGAGTGTAGCTCGGCAGGTTTTTAAGCGATTTTTCTTCTTTGATATTGACCAGCGATAAATTGAGGATGTCTCTTGCAACGCCGGGACCATTGCCGCCTCCCGAGTGAAAGCCCTCAGCCAAATTGCCCAGTTGGCAAACACCGGTGCCGCCATAAGTTGCCAGATGGGCATTCAACTCATTGATGAATATGGTTAATGCGTGCGAAATCATCTTGAAAAACCGCCTTACAGAGTTTTAGTTAAATGCTCACTCTAACGTTTGAGTGGGGCGCATTTCACTCTTCAAAATACAATCAGTCAACCGGTTTTATTTGCTTAAAAGACCTGGATCACATTTTTCAATCTTGATAATGACGACTAATCAGAGTTTTGCTCTGGTCAGGAATTTGTTGGCGACAGAGGCGAGGGGCGCCTGCACACCCCGGCAATGAACACGATGACTTGATTGAGTATACCGAAAGCCCAGCCATTGCAGATAAACTATTGCAACTTGCAGTAGCGAGGATATTGGCAGCCATCTACGAGCAAGACTTTTTATCTTGCAGTTATGGATACCGACCTGATTTTTTTGTGTGTACTTTGAATATAATGGAACATGATCCTTAAGACCGACAGACTCCTAGGGGAAACTCAGCAACTGGCGATTATCGCCGCATTGTTAAACACCTTTCGGCGCTGATTTAGCCGTGCTGAAAAAATAGGCATTGGTATCATCCAAATTAGGATGTTAGCGCACCAGCGACCTGTGCACCCCGTTATTAACAAGGTCTATTTATGAACATACAACTGCAACCCGAATTCGACGACATACTACAGCCACTTGGCCACGATGCGGCGGCCTTTTTTTTGGCGGCAAGTCTCTACCATGCCAGAAAAATTAGCTTTGCCAGCGCCGCCCACTTGGCGGGATTAGATTTCGAGGCGTTTAAAGCGCGTTTACAAGAACATTTCGACCAAGGCTACATCATGGCTGACGAATGTGTTTTGGGTGACTTAGAGACCGTAGCAAACATGGCTGATCAATGAAAATCGTGCTGAATACCAGCCCGATCATTTTTCTGGGCAAGATAGACGCGCTGAAACTTTTATCGTCCTGCACTGATGAAGCTTACACGCCGCAAGGCGTTGTTGCAGAATTGCATGAGTATGAGCTGCCCCAGTTTATTCAGGCACTCGCTGTGTCTGATGTCGGCCTAGGCTATGTGAGGGGCGCATTAGGCCGGTTGCATCAAGGCGAACTCGAGGACATCGTTTTAGCAAAAGAACTGGCCGCTGATTATGTCGTATTGGATGATTTGTTGGCCAGACGTAAAGCGCAGAATTTAGGTTTACAAGTCATCGGCACGGTAGGCTTGCTGCTTTGGATGGAAAAAAAGCAGCAATTAAATGCCGTGCAAACGTGGCAAAAATTACAACAATTGACGGAGCTGCATGGCATGTATGTGTCGCCATCACTACGCGAACAACTCAAACAACAACTGCTTGGCGGGCATTAACGATGACGGACAATAATAAGCCCTTAAGGCATCTGCTCGGTTTATCGGGTGGCAAGTGCGGACAGTCAGTTTCGCCGAAATCCCGTTCGGTAAGCCGCCCAACTTGACAGGCGATAGCCGCAATGTCAAAGCCGTGTCCCGCCTTGCTACAGCTTTATCAAAAATTACTGCTGCTCAATCCTGAACATCCTGATTATGATTTAAAATAGCTATAACCAGGTTAATTTTGCAACGCTAACTTCAGATTAAGGAATTTTTTATCGATGAATTGGCAATTAATTGCACAACAAATTGAATCTGCAAGCGGACAACGGTTTAAAATCCAGTCGGCAAAAGCGCTGGCCGGTGGCGACATTAATGCCGCCTATCGGCTTCAAGGTATTGATAATAATTATTTTATTAAGCTGAATCGCGCTGATTTATTGGCTATGTTTGAAGCTGAGTCGGCAGGATTGGACGAGCTGGCCTCGACTCAAACCATTCGGGTTCCCAAACCCGTTGTTTGCGGGCAAAGCGAAGGACATGCTTTTTTGGTGCTGGAATATCTTGAACTCGGCCATTCAAGTCAAGCCTCCGATCGCTTATTAGGACACCAACTTGCCCAATTGCATCAGCAGCTCCAACCTTTTTTCGGCTGGCATCGTGACAATACAATCGGCAGTACGCCGCAGCGTAATTATAAAACTGATGATTGGCTCGATTTCTGGCGTGAACAGCGCTTGGGTTTTCAGTTAAAACTGGCGGCTCAACAGGGTTATGGGGGCAAGCTGCAATCAGCGGGTGAGCGGTTGTGCAGCGATTTAGGTGTGCTTTTTGCCGATTATCGGCCGTCGCCTTCGTTATTGCACGGTGATTTGTGGGCCGGTAATGCGGCGGTCGACAGTCACGGTAAACCTTTTATTTTTGACCCGGCCTGTTATTATGGTGACAGGGAAGCCGATTTGGCGATGACCGAATTGTTCGGTGGATTTAGCCGCGATTTTTATGCTGCGTATCAGGCGGTTTGGCCTTTGGACGAAGGCTATGCGATCAGAAAGACGCTTTATAATCTGTACCATATTTTAAACCACCTGAATTTATTTGGCGGCGGTTACTTGCGGCAGGCTGAAAACAGTATTGCCATGCTGCTGGCTGAGATGAGTTAGTGAGGTTAAGAGTTTGACGTGCAAGAGGGGATTGACTCACCTTGCCGGATTAAGGGGGATGCGTGTAGCTTTCCACCTTAAAAATGCATTGTTCGAATTATTGTGTTTCATCGTGCCAGGAGTTGAACAATGTTGACGTCCCATTGGACTAAGAGCGGATATTAAGCCAAGCATCGGCTTCAAAACACATGAGAACAGTATGATTAAAATTTTTCACCTTAGCTTTGTCCTGATATCCATTTTCAGTTTTGTTGGTAGAGTCATTCTGTCTGAAACCCATCCTGCGATACTTAAACAAAAATTATTCAAAATCGCTCCGCATGTCATCGATACGATCTTGCTGCTTAGCGGTATTACGCTGGTTTTTCAGGGCCAGTGGCTGGCGACGGAGCATGGCTGGATTATTGCCAAGGTATTGGCTTTGCTGGGATATATCGGTTTCGGTGTGGTCGTCATGCGTACTCGCGGTACGCTTCGATGGCTGGCGTTTGTCGGCGCGATGGCCTGTTTTGTTTATATCGGTATTGTTGCCGTTACCAAAAATCCGCTGTTCTTTTTATAGATAAGCTTTGTATTAGCCACCGTCCGGTTGCGCCATTACAGGTGAAATTCCGTTTCGTTGATGATTTTATCCAAACGGCGCAATAGGTCTTTCGCGCTGTGCAGCGAGGATTCGTCCAGGTCAAGGTCTGCTTGATCGGTTATTACAGCCCAGCGGGATAGCTGGTTTTTTAATTGCAGCTTTTCGCTTACTGTAAAATGGTAACGTTGCAGTAAGGCTTCAAAAAGCTTCGGCTGAGGCTGGGTTATCAACCTTGCCAATCGAAGCAATTCCCCTAGTAATACTTCTATTGCCGGAATGTGCGTAGCGATTAAGGCTGAGACCTGTTTCGGATTGATGTAGGTCGCCGGTGATAATTGGTTATCCGAAATAACTTTCAGGCATTGAACCAGTTCGCCTGAAGAAAAACGCACCGCCGTTTCATAAAATGCCGACGCTTCCATGTCTGCAAGTTCTGTTTCGCTGTAATCTACCTGAGGTTTTGATACGGTTTGACTGCCGCAGGTAGGACAGGGCGGTGTAAAAACCAAAGGCGGATAGTAGTTTCGTTGGCTGTCAAAATCAGTGATTTTATCGATTAAAAACAGGCTGCCCAATGGCTGGTCTTTGTGCCCGGCAATTCCGACATTCAGCAAAACCGGGTTTTCGTGCGGCACGCGCGCCTGAGTGTACCCGATACCGGCGGCCATTGCGCTTTTCCCAATTCCGGTTACAGTGAGATGTATATCCTGGTTGAAATAAACAGCAAACGGTAAGGCCGTGGTATCTTTTTTTAACCTGAAATGCTCGATCAATGGTTTGGCTTCACAGGGCAGGGCGGTGTAAATAAAAATTCCAGGCGGGTTTGGCTGTATCATCATGATATTTCTTGGAAATCGCCTAACTGATATTTAAATGACTTAACGATATGTTTATCACTACGTTACCTATTATTTTCACATATACCGGCTTATTTACCCCGATTGAGGCAATTATATTTTTAATAGTTGTTTATTGCCTGGTTTATTTTTATGCGCCGGAGGTTAATGCCGGTTGGATCGATAATCCGGCCAAGGGTTTATATCATATATTGCTATCGGAGTGGTTGGGGATTGATTCATTATGGCGTGCATTCTGGCCGTTTTTCCTGTTAGTCAATGGCGTTCTTTACTACATTGATTACCGGGTCGCGAATAGTACCTATACCATAAACAGCTGGAAAACCGTCCACGGCATGCTGTTTCTTCCTATCGTCTGGTGGATCACCGCAGTGTGGCGATGTTCTGCAAACACCCGCTATAAATTCTGGGCCGGTGCCGCCCGTTCCGTTACTCTCTGTCTGATTATAGAGTTCTGTCTGCGATTTCTCATCAGCACTCAATATCCCAATACGCTATTTGATTGCCAGCTTTTGCTTGCGGTGTACGGCGACTGCTTGTAGGGCAACATTAGTTCAGCAGTGTAAAAACCAATAGCTGCCTTTATGAATACAATATGCATCTAATTGGTTAACAATATTAAAAATAAATTCATAATTGGTGCGTAATATTGATATAATTGCACCTGCCTGATACAGACGGGCACACGAAAAGTCCTTTCATCTTTATATACGACCGGCAACGAACAGTCGTTTTCATATCACTAATAAAACCCTCAGGCCCTTGGTAGATAGGGTTTCTTTGATTTTATTTTGTATTTTGGCAGTATCAGTTGGCCATGATAATAGTGTTATGGCGCGTAAATTGCTTATTTATTATTGAAGAATAAATGAGATTGAACCACAATAGTCTCATTCAAATTTTCGATTATTTATACAGGCTGATGTAAGTGCATTTTCTTAAGCAAACGTAGCCCGGACGATGATGTCGTTTTCGTTATCCTGTCATACTCGTTAATTATGCTTATTTGTACTGAATGTTTACATCAGTCTTATAGCGAGGAAAAAATTATGATCATTCCAACTACCTTATTCGACGTTGATTTCGTATTACCGCCCCGCTTGTCGGCAGAAATGGCGGCGCTTGTTTTGCTGGTGTTTTTTGGCCTGTTCGCGTCCTTTGAATTACTCTTTCCAAGGGAGCGCGTGCCTAAAAAACACTTGTATAGATCCTATCAGGCTAATATCAGTCTGTTCGTTTTTAACAGCACCGTCATGTCGTTATTATCGGTCTCGTCGCTTTTTATATTAGCGGAACATTATTCAGAGCGGGGGTTGTTGCGGTACCTGTCGAATTCGGTAATACACCTGCCGGTAGCGGCGCAGGCGCTCCTGTCGTTTTTATTACTCGACTTGCTGCTCTATCTTTGGCACAAGGCATGCCACAGTTTTGATGCTCTGTGGATGTTTCACCGGGTGCATCACAACGATCCGTATTTGAATATATCGACCGCATTCCGAGTACATGTTCTGGAGTTGCTTATCACCAACCTGCTGAAAGTCGCTTACATTTTATTGTTGGGTATTAATGAGGCGATGGTGTTAACGAATGAGGCGATCATTACCCTGTTTGTCATGTTCCATCACAGCAATATTTCTTTTAAAGGTGAAAAACTGCTGGGACGGGTGATTATTGTGCCGCATTTACATCGTGCTCATCATTCAACGCAACGCAACGAACACGACAGTAACTATGGAGCGGTCTTATCACTTTGGGATCGCCTGTTTGGAACCTTGGCTGATCTGCAACCTGCAGCAGTCGGCATTAAAGGCAATTCGCCCCAGGATTTTATCAATCTGGTGAAATTCGGCTTTACCATGCAAGCGCCTTCCCCGGTTCCGGTTGTCAGCCTTGAGGCTATGATTGCCGAGGCCGCCTATTACAAGGCGGAAAAACGCAATTTTTATCCCGGTTATGAGCTGCTTGACTGGCTGGAAGCAAAAAGGGAAATTATCAGCATGGTCTATGGCGATAAGCAGGCTAAAAAACAGCCGCTACGAAATCCACAGCCTAATTGTTTTAAGTTTATGAATTTCAATATGAATCTTGCATTGAAATAGCAAGGTGTAAAAATGCGCGGGCGGTTTTAATAACTGAAAACCGCCCAGGTTGAGTTGGTTACCGCCAACTCAACTCAATAAAGTCCGGTCAATATTGAAGTCGGCCCGGAAAGGCGAGAGGTATTTTAGTTAAGCAAATGAGCAAAAACTGTAATAAGATAGCCGCAGTTTCTACATTGAAAGAGCCACTGTCATGCGTCGTTTTATTTTACTTGGTATTCTTGCCTTTCCTGCTTTTGCTGTTGATGAGCGACCACCCAGGCTTGAATCTGTACCTGAAGTACCGGAACCGCCTCGTCCTGTGCAAAGTGGAGAGACACTAGAGCCTGATAGTACCGTTATTCCTCCGGGTAAAAAACCGCCCGAGCAAGGAGAAGCGGAGCCTGAGTCAGTTGATGCTATTCCCTCGGGCAGGGAGCGGCTTCCTGAGCAAGATGAGGAAGAGACAGGGACTGTTGACATTAGGCGCCTGGGTAAAAAGATGATCCATGAATACCGCAGAGGGGGCAGGCTTTATATGGTAAAAGTGGTTCCTGATATCGGCCCCCCTTATTATTTTCTTGACTCCAACGGTGACGGCAAGCTGGATATTCGTCGTAGCGATTTGAGCCAGGATACCAATGTCAATATGTGGAAATTACTGGAATGGGATTAATGGGGTTGGAGTAGCTCCCATTCATTATTATCTCTTCGTATTCGAACAGCTCTTCATCTCTTTGCGTAAAAAACTCTAACACTGCGCCCGGCAATTACGCCGTATTAAACCTGAGCAATCCGGTTTGGCGCATAGGCGCATCTAAATAATCACTCTCAGGAAACAAAATGCAGTACCAAGTTGACCATGAAGGTTTGAAACCTGATCTTATCCTTCCCTGGACTATCGTCGGCATCATGCTGCTTATGCTGGCGGCTTATGTTATTGCCTGTCAAGTCATGGGCGAACAGTTGCAAAGCCCTCTGCCCGAGGCGCAAAGAGTGCTGATCAGGACGGTATTTTATGGCATCGCCATCATGACATTTCCGATGACTAATCTGATTCGACATATTCAGTTGCGGCTTAACCAAACGATGCCTCTTTCAGGGCAGAACATTGCCGACGCGGTAAAAAGCCGCTATCTGGTGACGATTATTGTTTCCATGTCTTTGGTTGAGAGTGTCGGAATTTTTGGCTTTGTCATGTTTATTTTGGGTGATGGTTTTAACACCTTGTATATATTTACCGGCTTATCCGCATTGGGCCTGTTTTTATATCGGCCAAAACCGGATGAATATAAAGGGATAATTGAGGCGCTGGCTCGTGCAGAAAAATGAAATATTGTTAGCCGATGCCGACATTTGTGTTAAATGCGGTTTATGTTTGCCCCATTGCCCAACCTATTCCAAGACACAAAATGAAAATGAATCGCCGCGTGGCCGTATTGCCCTGATTCAGGCCTGGGCCGGTGATCACCTCGATACATCGGAAAAACTTCTTGAGCACATCGACAACTGCCTCCTTTGCCGGTCTTGCGAACGGGTATGCCCGGCTTTGGTGCCTTATGGACGCTTGATCGATAATTTTCGTGCACAGGTATACCTGCCAAGTGAAGTTTCGTCGTCATTATCGCTGTTGAAAAAAATCGCTCACAATAAAAAGCTTAATCGCCTAGCAGAGTCGGGCTTGAGGTTTTATCAATCAACACCTTTGCAAAAAACAGCCCGCTTGTTGAAATTACCCAAATTGTTAGGGCTCGATAAACTTGATCGTTTGTTGCCTGAATCTGTTTATTTAGAAGCTGTTTCCACAGGCGGAAATAGGGTAATACAGGAGGTTAAAGGAAATGTCGGGCTATTCATCGGTTGTATGGGCTCGTTGCTGGATCATGAAACGGTGAATGCGGCAATTAGGGTATTAACGGCTGCCGGTTTTAATGTTCATGTGCCGGAACGTCAAACCTGTTGCGGTGCGTTGGATTTGCATGACGGGGATATTGCTACGGCGGAAGATTTGGCGTCGGCAAATTGCAGTGCCTTTGCCGATCAGCCGCTGGATGCGATAGTTACCATTGCCAGCGGCTGCGGTAGCCAGTTAAAGGAATATGAGCAAACAGAATTTGCCGGTAAAGTGGTTGATATTAGCCAATTTTTAATTGAATCGTCTGTCGACCTGAGCGAGCAACTGGCGCCGTTGACCGGATCGGTTTGTTTGCATACGCCATGCTCGTTAAAAAATGTCATGCGTGAGGAAAAAGGTGCATTAAAGCTCTTACAGCAAATCCCAGGCATTACCATAACGGCATTACCTGAAACGATACAGTGCTGTGGTTCGGCGGGCACTTATATGGTGGAACATCCGCTTATGGCTGCCGCCTTGTTAAACGATGTATTGAATGCGGCGTTGGAAAGTCAACCGGCTTATCTGCTTAGTTCAAATATCGGTTGTGCATTGCATATTGCCGCCGGATTAAGGGGGCGGGGTATTGCGCTGGAAGTCATTCATCCTGTTGTTTTAATTGCGAGGCAGTTAAAACAATGAATCTTGATGGAGGGCCGGCTGTTGATTGGGCTGACTCAACAACCGGTTTTCCTTTTTGGAGCGACTGAATTTTAATCAGGTCCAAAAATATCAAGATAGCGGTTCAGCAACCTTTATCTTCTTGCGCCGATAATTGTGACCATAAAAAATTTCAGCCACTTCTCTTTGCAACTTTTTTTCTATCTCTGCCTTTTGAGCGGCGGTCAGGTTGCTTTCTTTTTCAAATAAATAATTTTCCAGCTCGGTTTCCTTGAGCATCATTTTGGTGTGGAAAATATTTTCCTGATACACATTCACATCAATCATCTGATAACTTTCTTGCGTATCCAAAGCGATATAATCCTGAATAGACGTGATTTTATGATCGATATAATGTTTT
>SXGS01461307.1_pt1 | contig 41867 bp, 29 predicted proteins | sample 3174681 | NCBI WGS metagenome assembly SXGS01 (sample SAMN11356861, study PRJNA531348) | freshwater metagenome | isolation source: freshwater sample F1-80 | place: China: Fuxian Lake, Yuxi | collected 2017-12-25 | reverse complement strand
TCTCCTGGTTCCAGCGAAAATTTCGCCGTCTTGTCGTCCGCTGGGAGCGCATCGAAGCCTGCTTCGACGCCTTTCTCTCCCTCGCTTTCATCCACATCTGGCTCAATCGCATCCTTAATCCCATTTAGTGGGATAGGTTCAGGGGATGCGCGGATGCGCACGAAAAGACGACCTGGGTGTGGGCTGGTCGCGGCGTGTGTTGTCGGTGGCTGTGTTGGGCGGGTCGAACGAGGGTGCAAAACGCGCCTGGGAGCTCGGAGCGGGCCGGGGCGATTGGAGGCGGCATGGGCAACGTGATCCTGCCCAAAGCCCTCAAGCAGGAAGCGCTGCGGCCTCCAACTCCCTGCTCCAGCCTCGCTCTGCGGCCAGAACGTGGCGGACAAGGGCGGCGGCGACGGTCCCTGCACCAGTGTTTTAATCGGTGACAGGTCATGGAGTTAGCTTGCCCCGTCGTTGTTATCTCGGATGGTGAGGGTGTGCTTGAGGATTGGGATGACAACGAGATCTTTAGAGCGTCCAGCCCGTTCTTTGATCTCGATAAGCATCTCCAAAGTCAATAATCTCAAGGGCTTACCATCAAAGAAGATGATTTGGCTGTGTGCGACGAGTTCGTCGAAGCCCTTTCCCTCATCAATAGTGCCCAATACATCGAGAGCGCCTGCGGCTGTCTCCAGCAATGAATGTCCAGGACCCACGAGATGCGATTGGTTTGGTTCAATGAGCTTGGGGTGGAAGCGAAAATGTGCATCAAGCTCGCTCAGTGCTGCCAGGACGCGCTCAATGTTCTCGTCGGTGCGCTTGTGGACGATGTCGAGATCGAGCGTGGTGATGGGGACTCCATGTAGGACGGCGCAGACCCCGCCAACGACAATGAAGTCGGCTTCGTGCTTGAGCAGAGTGTTGATTGCGAGGAAGAAGTCAGGCGAGGCCATTGTCACGACGCATTTTAAGGATGAATTGGGCCTGTGACTGCATGGCGTGCAAGCGGTCTTCAACGGTCAGGGCCAACATCCAGCGGATCAAGGTCAGGTCCGTGCCATCTGGTGCGTGGGTGGGCAGGTCAGGCACTTGTCCATCAGGGAAAATGATGAGGGGGTTTGTTGTGGATGTCTCAGGCATGTCCGCCTCCTTGCGTCGATACGATAATCTCCCCAACGGTTTTTTGCCAGTGGGTGAGTAAAGGCAAGCTGCGGGGCTCACGGCGGGCTCTGGACCAGCCCGCAGCCTCGTGCCGCTCGGCCCAGCCCCTCAACATCAAGTGCCGCTTGTGTGGGGTGACACGCTGCCTGGAGGTTGACGGCCCGTCGCCAGCCCCGAAGGGGCGTCCCTTCCCTGTAGCCCCGGGCGCGAGCCTGGGGCGGCTGGTGCGTCCGGACCTTCGCTGAGCCAACCTGTCCAACGAAGCCAACCCGACGGGGTCGATTGTTCCCGACGGGGTCTCTGTTCCCGACGGGGTCTCTGTTCCCGACGGGGTCTTGCCCGCCGCGACGGGATCGCGTGCAGCATCGTTGGCCCGTGATCCGGGTGGGCGCTCAGTCCTTGGGTATCCACGCGCCGTTCTTGAAGATTTTGACCTCGCCGCTGGCGACGATCTTGCGCTCGATCGCGCCGTCCTTGCGGGTCCACTTCTCGTCGTCGTTCTCGTCGCGGTCGATGTCGACCTTGGCCCGATCCCAGGTGCCGTCGTTGTCGTCGTCGTAGAGGTTGATCTTGGCGCCCTTGCCGTCGAGGATGTCCTTGGCCTTGCCGCCGGAGGCGCGCTCGTCGAGCATCTTGCGGGCGACGTCGGCGAAGCGGGTGTCGCCCGAGGACGCTGGCTTGTCGTTGGAGGCCGCCGGGGTCTCGGCCACCACGTCGACCTCGGCCGGCGCGTCGGCGGGCGCGTTGGCGTTGGCGGGCGCGTTGGCGCCGCCGGCCTTGTCGGCGGAGACCCAGGCGCCGCCGACCCAGACCATCGCGCCGCCGTCCTTCTCCCAGCGGCCTTCCTTCCAGGTCCACTTCTCGTCGTCGACCTCGTCGCGATTCTTGTCGATCTTGGCGCGGTCGTAGTGGTCGTCGCCGGTCTCCTCGTAGAGGTTGATCTTCCAGCCCTTGCCCTCAAAGGCGTCCTTGAGCTTGCTGTTGGGCGAGGCGCGGCGGTTGGCGATCTCGATGGCGCGGGCGTCGTCGCTGGCTGCGGAGCGCGGCGTGTCCTGCCGGTCGGGGGCGGAGCGCTTCGAGGGGCGGTCGGGCCGGTCACCCTCGGGGGCGCTGGTCTGGGTCGAGGGCGCGCTGGCGTCGCCGCCGGCGCACATGAAGCAGGAGCCGATCCCGAGAACGAGCGCGCCGATGACGCCGAGCGGGAGCAGGACGAGGGCCGCGTTTCGGACGTGCTGGTATCGGATGTACATCAGAGATCTCCGGTCGAGAGGGGCTCAGGCGTCGCCGCGATGCCCTGGATCATGCCACGGTGGATGGGGACGGTGCAATTGCAGTGGGTGTAGGGGCAGCGGCGCGGGCCGTCGAGCAGCTCGATGCCCTCGATGAAGGACCCCAGGTGCGCCTTGTGCCCCCCGATGCGGCTGGCCGGGTAGCACCTGTAGACCTCGCCGGAGGACTTGATCACGAGGTAGTTGGCCCCCGCGTAGCACAGGCGGCCCAGGAAGGAGGGCGCGATCTGGCCGGTGTGGTTGTGGCCGCCGAGCTCCAGCAGGATGGCGCGCTCGGCCTCGGTGTAGTGGCGCAGCTTGCCGTGGATCTTCTCGGGCTGGATCTTGAAGGCGATGCCGTGGCGGGCAAAAAGCGGGGCGACCTCGTCGCGCAGCTGGACCAGGCGCTCAGGCGAGGCGACGGACGTGACACAGAAGTGCGCGCCTTCATTGAGGAATGGTTTGACGATGTGGAAGCGATCGACGAAGGCCTCGGGGGTGTCGTACTCCAGGTGGAGGCTGGCGGCGAAGACGCTCATGGCGCCCTGGCAGGCGCGCAGGAAGCCGAGCAGCTTGCGCTCGGGGGCGGAGAAGTTGGTCTGGACGGAGATGACGTGTCCCTGGGCGACGAGGCCGGCGACGATCTCGTCGAGGCCGGGCTGCTGGAAGGGCTCGCCGCCGCTGATCTTGATCTCCCAGGCGCCGGGCAGGCGGGCGAAGGCGGCCAGCCACAGCTCGATCTCCTCCAGGCGGTAGGTGCGCTGGGGCATGAAGCGCTGGGTGCAGTAGGAGCAGCGGTAGTTGCAGGTGTCGTTGATGTTCCAGCTGATCACGCCGCGCAGCTCGCGGCCGAGGATCATCAGCGGGCTCATGGGCTTGAGCCGCGCTCGCAGGGTGTCGTCAAAGCCCATCGTCGACTCCAGGGCGCGGAAGAGGGTGTCCTCGGTGTGGACAAGGCCCCCGGGTGTCGTCAAAGCCCATCGTCGACTCCAGGGCGCGGGCCGGGCAGCCGGACGACGCCGCGGTTGGCCGGCACGGTGCAGGGGCAGATGGGCCAGGGGCAGGGCCCGCCCTTGAGCCTGCGGGCGAAGGTGCCGTCGGTCAGGTTGCCCAGCGAGGCGTCGGCGTCGGCGTCGGAGAAGCGCTTGCCGGTGCGGCAGGACCAGGCCTGGCCGGTCTGATCGACGACGAAGTACCACGCGCCGGCCTCGCAGTGCAGGCCCTGGTAGCTGGGGGCGCGGTTGACGGCGTTGGGATCGTGGTTGCCGCCGGTCAGCGCCTCGATCCGCGCCACGTCGCGGTCATCGTAAGGGTAGACGCCGCCCTTGATCTTCATCAACTGAGGGAAGTAGCGCAGGCCCTCGGCCTCGACGAGGGCCTTGATCGCCGCCTGGGCCTCAAGGCGCCCGGGGACCAGGACGGAGTTGACCACGAAGCTGCTGTGGGGGTTGTGGCGCGCGCGCAGATCGCGGTAGGCCGCCGCCTTGGCGATGAAGTCGTCCGGCTCGACGTGCTCCAGGTGGAGGCTGGCGCTGGTGATCCCCAGCCGCTCGCCGGTCAGCGCGCAGAAGCGCTCCAGCACGGGCAGGGGCGCCGACAGGTTGGTCAGGATCGAGATCCGGTGGGCGGTGCGCTCGACGAGGCCGGGGATGACCCACTTCATCAGGCCGTGGAAGGCGAAGGGCTCGCCGCCGGACATCTTGATCTCCCAGACGCCCGGCAGCGCGGCGAAGCCCTCGATGATGCGGGCGACCCGCTCCTCGTCGGGCATCCCGACGCGGTGCTTCCTGGACTGGATGCAGTAGGTGCAGTCGTAGTTGCACAGGCCGTTGACCTGCCACTCGACCGTCGGCTGGAGGTCGTCGAAGGGCGGCCGGTCGGGCGCGAGGCGCCGCCGGAGCCACTGGCCCAGCGCGCTCAAGGGGCCTCCTGGGGGCCGCGGCCGAGCAGGCGCGCGAAGTCGGCCTCCGGCAGCGTCGCCCTGAGCTTCTGGGACCACTTGACGTTCTGCTTGTACTTTCCGCACTGATCGCAGCCCTTGAAGTAGACCCCGCGCCGGACGCTGTCGCGCAGCGCCTGCCAGCGCTCCCCTCGCCAGAGAGCGCCGAAGTCCTCGATCTCATCCAGATGCCCGACCTTCACCTCGGTATTACAGCAAAAGAGCACCTCGCCCTCCACCGTGATCCGCGTGTACATCAGGCCCATGAAGCAGCCGACCTCCTCGATGGGGGCCGTGGCGTGGTCGTCGAGGTGGATCTGGGTGGCGAAGTCGTCCAGGTCGGTGTCGAGGCCGAAGGCGTGGGCGAAGGCCTGGGCGCGGGGGATGAGGTCGTCGAGCAGGCGCTCCTTCTGCTCGGGGCTCAGGGCGACGGCCTCGGTGCCGTTGGCCAGGGAGGCGAACTTGAAGTTGACCCTCCTGGCGGGGAAGTGGCGGGTGAAGCGGACCATGTCCACCAGCTCGTGGAAGTTCTGGTTGTTGATCACCTGGACGTGCTTGGGCAGGAAGCGGCGCGCCTTGAGGATCTCGAGCTGGGCGGTGAGGCGGGCGAAGCCGTCGGGGCGAGGGTGGGCGTGGAAGGCGTGCCAGACGGGCTCGGTGACGCCGCAGATGGAGGTCAGCAGGTCGAGCTGGCCGGGGCTCTCCAGCAGGCGCGGGAGGTCCGCGCCGAGCAGGTTGGTGATGATCGTGACGCCGACCCCGGCCCCGTGGGCGTGGGCGACCATGTCGTAGATGTCGTCGTTGAGGAAGGGCTCGCCCATGCCGGACAGGATGATCTGCTCCAGGCCGCCGAGGTCGACGAGGTCGTCGAAGACGGCCTTGAAGCGCGCCAGGGGGAGCTTGAGGCGCTTCCAGGCCGCCGAGGGGACCCGGTCGGCCAGCAGGTGGGGGCTGTGGTCCCAGCAGGTCGTGCAGCGGGTGTTGCAGGCGTTGGCGATGTCGAAGTGGGCCGTCTGGGGGCCGAGCAGGGGCTTGTTGGACAGGACGGCTTCGAGGCGCAGGTTCTTGCGTTGCTTGCGGGCCTCGTCGATCTGGGGGGTCGAGGTCATCGGGCGAGCCCCTGGGCGAAGGTCTCCAGGAGAGACTGGGTGACGCGCTTGTGGGCGAACTTGAGCACGCGCAGGCGCTGGAGGAGGTCGGGGGCGCCCAGGGCGGCCTCGCCGGCGCGGCGCAGCGCGGCCTCGAAGAGATCCAGGGCGCGGGCGGCGTCGGCGTCGACGAGGCGCGGGGCGACGCGGTAGATCTGGGCGACCTCGGCGGGCGACAGGTGCCGTCGCGGGGCGGTCAGCAAGGCGACCAGGCGCCGGATCAGGGTGCAGATCCAGGGCATCCAGAGGCGGTCGCGCTCCTGAACCAGCGGGTGCTTCTTGATGGCCGCGCCGACGAGGTCGGTGAGATCCTCGACCCCGCCGGGCCAGGTCGGGGCCAGGGCCAGCAGATCCCCGAGGTGCTCGGAGACGCGGCGCATGGCCTGTGTGTCCTCGTCGCGGGCGACGAGGGCGCGCAGCTCGTCGGCGGCGGCGTCGGAGAGCTGATCGACGAGGGCCTGGAAGCTGGGCCGGGCGCTGAGGTGGTCGAGCTGGGCGTGGGGGACGACCTGGGGCAGCCAGCGGGCCATGGCGTCGAGCCCCTCGGGGCCGTTGTCTTCGAAGGCCTTGGCCAGCCGCGGGCTGAGCAGCTCGCCGGCCCAGGCCAGCCTGTCCTCGTCGTAGAGGCTCGACAGCAAGGCGCGGGCGCAGCGCGCGGCGCCGTTCTCGGGCAGCAGGGCCTCGCAGGCCGCCGCCGCCGAGCGGGCGAAAGCCGGGTCCAGCGCGCGGGCCAGCGCGCCGCGCGCCTGACTCAGATCCTCAATCTGGAGGCAGGCGCCGGCCCCGGCGGCCTGCGCGATGCGCCGCCGCTGGTCGTCGGCGATCTTCTCCTGGGCGAAAAACACTGTCGGGACGCGCAGATAGAGCAGCTCGTGGAAGGTGTTGTAGCCCCCGGCGCTGACGGCGGCGTCGCAGGCCGACATCAGTTCGAAGGCGCCCGGATCGGCGCTCCAGATCAAGCGAGGCCCGCCGAGGCGGCGACCGCGGTAGAGAGGTCCGGCGCCGACGATCAGGGTCAGGGAGGGGTCCTGGCCGAGATCGGCGGCGAGCGCCTCCAGGGCCGCCTCGGCGCCAGGATCGCCGCCGCCGCCTGCGCTGACGTAGATCAGCCGCGAGCCGGGGGCCACGCCGAGGGAGCGCCGGATCGCGTCGCGCGCGGGCAGCTCGACGCGGTCGAACTGGAGCACCTCCCCGGTCCAGATCATGGCGCGGCCGGGGAAGGGGGAGGGCGGCGGCGCGTCGGCGGGCGCTCCTGGGGGCGGTTCGGGGGGGCGGTGGGGGGAGACGATGGTGTCGTAGAGGCCGGCGGCGGCCTGGAAGACGGGGCGCTCGGCGAACTCCGGCTTGACCTCGCGGTGGATGAAGGCCTTGTGGAAGGGGCCGTCGAGGAGCTGGAGCAGCTCGTCGAAGCTGCCGGCCGGGAAGGTGTCGACGACGAGCAGGTCGGGGTTGAAGACGCCGAGCGTCTGCCAGACGAAGTGCCGGGCGAGCCTGCGGTACTCCAGCACGTCCATGCCGGCCAGGCGCACGACGGTCTTGCTGGGCAGCTTGAAGGAGACGAAGCCGGCCCGCAGCAGCACCGCGCTGGCCTCCGAGGAGGTCAGGAAGATCACCTCGGGCACCTGGCCGTCGAGCAGCGCCATGGTGCGCCGCAGCCACCGCGCCACGCCCAGCAGCCGCGTCAGGTGCCCGAGCCCGGCGCCGTTGACGGCGTAGAGGACGATACGGCGAGGTCGCTTCATGGCGCCGGCCGCCCTCGCGGCGCCTCGGCGCGCAGCGCCTCGCCGCGCAGCTCGTCGGCGCGCAGCCCATCGGCGCGCCGCCCGTCGGCGCACTGCGTCTCGGTGCACTGCGTCTCGGCGCGCAGCGTCTCGGCGCACAGCGCCCCGGCGCACTGCGTCTCGGCGCGCGCTGCCTCGTCTTCCCCTGGCCCTTCGAACCGCGTCACCTGTTCCACCTCGTGTCCGTCATCTTGTTGATATTGAACGTGATTTGGTCATTTTAAGGGCGCGGCCCCGTCGGGTCGGTGGCTCGATGCCGCTCAAGGGATCATGAGCCGTCGTGGGCCCAGTCACTCTCTCGCGCGGTGGACAGATCCTCGACGAGCCGCGGCGCGGCCTGGTCGATGGCGCGGCTCGGGGTGTGCGTGTGGCGCTCCCAGGGGTCCGCGTAATCGGTGTAGCGCCAGCCGGGGTGCTGTCGCCGGAAGGTGCGCACCTCGTAGATGTCGTCGGCGGGCGCGCCGCCGGTCATGACGTCCCACCACAGGTAGTCGCTGGCGACGGAGCCTCGCTGGTATTTGTTGAAGTGCGCCACGCGCTGGCGGTCTCTTCGGAGGCGCTCGTGCCGCTTGTGCCAGGTGTCCTCCTTGAGGACGGCCATCTTCTGGACCTCGGCGTCGTCGTAGTACCTCGGCTTGCGGTGGGCCTTGGTGATCTTGGCTTCGAGGGCGTGGCGCTCCGTCTCGGCGGCGGTCATCAGGGGGCTCAGGCGGGCGGTCTTCAGCTCGGAGAGGTACTGGACCTGCTTGCTCAACCCGGCGCCCTTCTTCAGGAATGTGGTCAGGTGCTTGTCGCCCGAGGCCAACTCCAGCCGCAGGGCCTCCGGGCAGCTCTCCAGGTGCTGGGCGATCGCCTCGCTGAGCGCGCCGAACATGGCCTCAAAGAGCCTGTCCGGGGCCTGCCGCAGCTCCTGGACCCGCTGCCAGCGGGCGTCGAGCGCCTCCAGGCGTCGCTGAAGGTCGCCGTGGAGTTCGAAGATGGGCAGGGCCTCATCGCGCAGCGCCACGAAGACCTCGCGGACCTTCTGGGGGGTGGGGAAGTCGAGGGTCGTGGAGCGCTCCAGATCCGCCATGAGGAAGGAGATGGATCGCCAGTCGCGCATGCTCTGGAGCAGGCCGGGCCGGTAGCCTGGGTGGAAGAAGCCCTGAGCGTCCAGGCGGACGAAGTGGTCGCTGGCCTCCCAGATCGCCATGCGCCCCTTGAGGTCGGCGTGGGCGTCCTCGATCGCGCTCAGCTCGTCCTGGGTCTGGGCGCGGTGGAACTCGTAGTGCTCGACCTCGGGGTGTGGCTCAAGCTCGGCCAGCTCGCGCTGGGCTTTGTCCAGCTGCGCCTCGAAGCGCCCCTTGATCGCCATCAGGCTGGGGTACTGGAGGCGCTCCTGGAGGGCGGCGATGGCGTCGTCGTCGACCTCGGCCAGCAGGTAGGCGGCCAGCTCCTTGCGGTTGTCCGCCTGGAGGGCCTTGAGGCGGTCGATCTCGACGTTGAACTCGCGGGCCTGCTCGTGGAGCTGCTCGATCTGCTTCTGGAGGAAGTGGCGCTTGTTGTGGGCTGCTGCGACGAAGTCGCTTGAACTGGCCATGGATCGCCTGGGTTGGTCCGATCACCATCGAAGGGGATGGAGTGTGCCGTCGAGAGCGACACTATGAACCAGGGCGGCGGGTTTGAAAAGCCGACCGCCGCGGACGGGCGGTCGGCGGGGAGGTCCCGAAGCACCAGCCCCCCCACGATACCCCTCGGACCACGATCGCCCCACGCTCCTCGCACCGCCCCCCACAAGGGGGGACGGGCTCGTCGGGTGGGGCTTGGAAACCCAGGGTGGGCTGCGCCCTGTCGGTCGCAGGCCTGCGCACGACCGAAGTTGACACCTGGGGGCGTGAAAACCCCAATCCATAGGCCCACTTCGACGCGCCGAACCGACCCTGCGATCCGCTGTCGCCCTTGCGCTGGCCTGCGCCCAGCGGGCGCAGCCCGCCCGCGCATCCAAGCCCCACCCGACGAGCCCGTCCCCCCTTGTGGGGGGCGGTGCGAGGAGCGTGGGGCGATCGTGGGGCGTAGGACGCTCGTCGAACGTGGGGCGGCGGTCGTGACTTGTGGGGGGTTGGCACCTTCACCGAGCGAATCTGCGGTCGGCGAGGGAGGGCAGGGGGGCTACTTGAACTGGACCTCGATGGCGACGTCGAGGCCGTCGCTGGTGGGCTTGATGTTCAAGGCCCAGGAGCTGAAGGCCTTGAAGATCTCGGCCTCGGGGCCCTGGGCGTCCTCACCGGCGAGCTTCATCAGGCGGGAGACGTCGATGGCGACGCCGGTGCCGCTCTTGCCCGAGAGCAGCTCCTTGGCCACGCCCTTGCTGAAGGCGCCCGAGGGGCCCTTGCCATTGCCCGAGGCCATCTCGGTGAGCTTCTTCTCGCCCAGCTCGCCCGAGCCCAGGACGGCGACCTTCTCGCCGACGGCCATGATGAAGCCCTCCTTGCCCTTGCCCAGCGTAAAGACGGTCACGTCGCCCGCGGCGACCTCCGCGCCCATCTTCTTGGCCAGCGGCTCCAGGGCCGCGATGAGCTTCTTGGCGTCCTTGACCCCGATGGCCACCGTCACGTCGCCGTTCTGGAAGAGCTTCTGGGCGTCGGCGCCCATCAGCTCCTGGGCGTTGCCGCCGGTCACGGTCACGACGTAGTTGCCGTCGAGGTTGGGCTCGATGTCCTTCTCGAAGTTGATCCCCACCTCGGTCTCGGCCTGCTTGAGCCCCTGATCCATCTCGCTCTTCAAGTTCGGGTCGATCTTGCCGAGCTCCTTGATGAGCTGCCCCTGGTCGAGCGAGAGGCGCAGGATGAAGACCGGCTTGCCGTCGATGGCCCCGGCGATGTTCTTGAAGTCACCCGAGGCCGACAGCACCTTCGTCAGCGCCTTGACCGTCTTCTCCTCGCCCATGGCGAAGACCTTGGCGTTGAAGCCCGTCTTTTCGGCGCTGATCCCCAAGCCCAGCCAGCCGGTCCTCTCCGCGATCGCGTTCATGACCTCCGCGTCGTTCGGCGAGCGCTTGGCCTCCTGCTTGAGCAGCGAGGGCACGTTGACGTAGGCCGTCAACACCCGCCCGTCGCCGAGCTTCTCCTTGAGCGACTTGTAATCCTTGGCCTCGGAGAGCGCCTTGGCCTCCTTGAGATTGGCCATGTCCGTCAGCAGCCCGATCCCGTCGCCGGTGTTGGGATCCTCGCCGGGGAAGACCAGCGCGGTCTTGCCCTTGACCATCCAGGCGAACTTGATGTTGTCCTTGGCCGGCTTCTTGGCGCCCTTGGCGATCATGGCGTAGATCGTGTCGTTGCCGGCCTTCTCCTCGTGGATCTTCGGATCGAGCTCCTCGTCCTCCTTGGCCTCCTTCTCCAGACCCTTCTTGAAGGTGTCCGCGTCGGCCAGCGGCAGCAGCATCAGGAGCTGCTCGTCGATGTAGACGATCCCCAGCGGGCCGTTGATGTCCAGGCCCCGCTCCTTGAGCGACTTGGCGTCGGTCAAGTCCAGCCCCGTCTCCTTCTCGAAGTCCTTGAAGCCTTCCTTGATGGGGGCGTTCTTGCCGAACTTCTTCTCGATGATGTCCAGCGCGTCGACCATCTTCTGCCAGTCCGGCGTGAAGACCGCGACGTCCGTATCGGCAGGCACGAGCTCGGCCAGCGCCGCCGCCTTGGGCGCCTCCTTGGCCTCCTCCTTGCCCTCGCCCACCTTGCCCGACTCACCGCCCTCGCCGCCGTCGCCGCCGCAAGGCCCGCAGGCGCAGGAGGCGCTCAACAGGCTCACCGTCAACAACAACGCCAACCACGCCCCGCGTGTGAACCTTCTCTCGCTCATCGCTTCCTCTCCTCGCTTCATCATCTGTTGCCCGCGCCGCGCCGCGACCCTGGCCGCGCCGAGGCCACCAACGCCCAAAGCCTCTCTGCCCGATCCTTGAGTGACTCGCGCATCCATCGATCTTCACTGGCAGGCCTTCCTATCCCGCGTGGCCTTGTCCGTCAAGGCTCCGCGCCTCTCTGAGCCCCCCGAGCCGCGCGATCTGCGTCCCTGCTCCGGCGCCAGGGAGGCCGCCTTGACGCTCCCCCCCCTCGGCCCTCAGACTGAGGGAAGGCATCGACGGCGAGGCGAGCGTTGAGGCGAGCGTTGGACAAATCTGGGGTGGTCGTGGCGCTGGCGCTGCTGGCCGTCTCCTGCCAGGAGGAGCCCGCGCGGCTCCATCCAGGCCCCTGCTTCGCCGAGTGGACGGTCTACAAGGCGGTCAGCCTCGGCCCGTGGCGCCTGCGGCTGCCCGTGTCCGAGGGCGACGCGCGGCGGATGACCTTCACCTACGACGAGCAGGGGCGGCTCGCGCGGGTCGACGACGACTACGATCAGGACGGCGCCCTGGAGCACCGGATCGATCTGGTGCGCGATACGCAAGGTCGTGTGATTGCTCAGTATTTTGATCGCGGTGCGGACGGCGTGATCGAGGTGAGCGCCGCCTTCACCTACGGCGCCTACGACACCGCCGAGGCCGTCATTGACACGCTGGACGAGGGGACCGGCGAGCTTCAGCGCCGGGTCGAGGTCGGCGGCGCCCCGATGGGCGGGATCTGGGAGCGGTGCTATGGTCAGTGCGCCTACGACGGCGCCGGCAACCTCCTCGAAGACCGCGATCCCGCAGGCGGCGACGTCATTCGATACTTCCATGAGTGCTGGGGGCCATGAGCGGCGATCTGGTGGCGCGAGGTGACGGGATGACGACAGAGGTGCGCTCCAGGCCCGCGCCGGGGTGGCCGCGCAAGGCCGCGACAGCAGCCGCGATCCTCATCCCCGCGCTGGTGACCGGCTTTGCGGTCTGGCGGGCGGCCTCGGAGGGGGTCGCGGCGCTGTCGCTGGGGCTCTTTGCCGGGATGTATCTGCTGTCGGGCTTCGGGATCACGGTGGGCTTTCATCGGATGCTGACCCACAACAGCCTGGAGGCGTGGGGGGGGCTCAAGGCCGCGCTGCTGGTCGCCGGTTGCATGGCGGTGCAGGGCTCGCCGGTCGCCTGGGCCGCGGGGCACCTTGAGCACCACACCGACGCGGACGGCGAAGGCGACCCGCACAGCCCCCGTCGCGGCCTCACGCACGCGCACGCCGGCTGGCTGCTCACTCACAGCGCCGATCCGGCGCGCTTCGCGCGGCACTTGCTCCAGGATCGGGTCGTGATGGCCGTCGACAGGACCTGGGGGCTGTGGGCGCTGCTGGGCCTGGCCGCCCCGTGGGCGATCGGAGGCTTTGAGGGGCTCTTGTGGGGCGGCTTCGTGCGGATCTTCGCGGTCCACCACGCCACCTGGTGCGTCAACTCGATCTGCCACCGCTTCGGCGCTCGCCCCTTTGACACCCACGACGGCAGCCGCAACAACGCCTTCGTCGCGCTCATCGCGCTGGGGGAGGGGTGGCACAACAACCACCACGCCTTCCCGGCCTCGGCGATCCAGGGGTTGAGGTGGTTCGAGGTCGACCTGTCGGGCTTGCTCATCCGGGCGCTGGCCCGGGTCGGTCTGGTGCGCCGCTTCAAGGGGCCGCCGCCTGGGGTTGCTTGAACTCGGCGCGGTCGGCGCGGTAGCTTGCGGCGCGCCGGGGCGGTCTGGCGGAGGGGTTGTTGCCATGCGAAGCACGATCAAGAAGGTCGGTCAGGGGGGCGCGCGGCGGGTCGGGGACTTCAAGCGGGGTTTCGCGGCGCCCATTCGGGGGATCGCGTACCTGGCGCGGAACCCTGGGACGCTGAAGTTCGCGCTGCCGCCCATCCCGATCATCTTCGCGCTGCTGGCCAGCGCGATCTACGCCTCGGTGGGCTACTCCGACGATCTCCTGGCCTCGCTCTGGAGCCAGCCGGTCGGCGAGGCGTGGTATGTGACGTGGCTGCTGGGGCCGCTGTGGTTGGTGGCCTGGGGGCTGGTGATGCTCGTGCTGGGGGCCGTGGGCGTGGTCCTGGTGGCGCTGCTGGGCATCCCGCTGGCGGGGCCCTTCATGGAGCTGCTCTCGGAGAAGGTCGAGGCGATCGAGACAGGCTTCGAGGCGCCCTTTGACTGGGGGGTGATGCTGCGCAACATCGGCATCACGCTCATCCACGTCCTGATCTTCACGACGATGGGGCTCCTGGTCACGGGCGTCGGCTTCGGGCTGGGCTTCATCCCCGTGGCGGGGCAGGCGCTGGCGCTGGCGGTGAGCTTTACGATCGTGCCGGTCATGCTGGCCTTTACGCCGCTGGACTACCCGATGACCATCCGGCTGTGGCCCTTCGGCGACAAGATGCGCTTCGTGTGGCGCAACCTGAGCCTCGTCTACGGTTTTTCGCTGGCCACCTACCTCTTCCTCTACGTCCCGATCCTCAACCTCTTCCTGCTGCCGGCCTGCGTCGTCGCCTCCACGCGCCTGCTCATCGAGCTTCAAGAGGAGGGCCGGATCGCCTTCCGGGACCGCCGCAAGGAGGTGCTGGTGGCCAGGGCCAGGATCGAGCCCGATGGCGTCGAGGTCGCCGCCGCGCCACCCGGCGGGGCAGGGGAGGTTGCCGCCGCGCCGCCTGGAGGAGCAGGGGAGGGCGCGCTGGACTCGGCGGGCTCGGACGCTGTGGCCGTCGCCGAGATCGAGGTGGGCGCAGGCGAGCCCTCGGGAGAGGCCGACGAGATCGCGCAGGAGCCGGGCGCGAGGGCGACCGACGCCGAGATCGCGGCGGAGGCCGGCGAGATTGGGCAAGAGCTGGGCGCGAGGGCGACCGTTGCCGAGATCGCGGCGGAGGCCAACGAGATCGCGCAGGGGTTGGGCGCGAGGGCGGCCGGCGCCGAGATCGCGACGGGTCCGGGCGAGCCGACCGGGGAGGGCGCTGAGGCGCTTGCAGACGCCGAAGGTGTCGAGATCACTCAAGAATCCACGGCCCGCGCCTGATCGCCGGGCCTTGTCAAGGACGACCATGACCTTCACCCCCTACGGCGGCGAGCGCTATCTGGACTTTGACCAGCTCACCGCGTGGTGCCGCGAGGCCGCCGAGTCCCTGCCCGACTGGGTGTCGCTCGACGCCGTCGGCCAAAGCCGCTTCGGCCGCCCGATCTGGGCGCTGACCCTTGGCGCCGCAGGCGAGGGGCGCGGCGAGAGGCCCGGCTTCTGGCTGGACGGCGGCACCCACGCCAGCGAGTTCACCGGCGTCATGGCGGCCCTGTTCTGCGCCTCGCGCTGGATCGCCGCTCTGCTGGACGCCGACCCCGCCGCTCTGGCCTGGTTCAGCCGCCACACCGTCACGATCCTGCCCTGCCTGAGCCCCGATGGCTTCGACGCCCTGTGCAAGGGCGCCCCCTTCATGCGCTCGACGCTGCGCCCCCCGCTGGAGGGCGCCGTCCGCATCGGCCTCGACCCTCAGGATCTCGACGGCGACGGCGCCGTCCGCTGGATGCGCTGGCGCCACCCCGCCGGCCCCTGCGTCCCCGACGCCGACGAGCCCCTCTTCATGCGCCCGCGCCGGATCGACGACGACCCCTCCGAGGCCTTCTTCGTCGCCCAGGAGGGCCTCTTCTTGAGCTGGGACGGCGCGCGCTGGACCCAGGCCTCCCTCAAGCACGGCATGGACCTCAACCGCAACTTCCCCGGCTCGTGGGCGCCCTTCTCGATGTTCGGCATGGACGGCGGCCTCTTCCCCCTGAGCGAGCCCGAGAGCCGCGCCGCCGTCGACGCCTTCGCCGCCCGCCCCCACCTCGCCGCGGCCATCACCAACCACACCTACACCGGCTGCCTGCTGACCCAGCCCTACCGCGCCGAAACCCCCCTGGAGCGCCCCGACATCGATCTCATGGAGGCGCTGGCCCGCGACGCCGTCGAGGGCACCGGCTACGACGTCTTCAAGGTCCACCCCGACTTCAACTACGACCCGAAGCGCCCGACCGTAGGCGTCTGGGCCGACACCCTGGCGACCATCTTCGGCGTCCCAGGCTACACCCTTGAGCTGTGGAACCCCATGAAGTACGCGGGGATAGAGGTCAAGAATCCCATCGACGCCTTCATGCGCCCCGAGCCCGAGGCCACCCAGGCGCTGATCGCCCGATTCGCCCAGGACCCCACCCTGCGTCGCCCCTGGACCCCCTTCGAACACCCCCAGCTTGGCCCCGTCGAGCTCGGCGGCCTGGAGTACCTGCGCACCGTCCGCAACCCCCCCGAGCCGCTGCTGGCCGAGGAGTGCCGCAGGGGCTTCACCATCATCGATCGCGTCCGCCGCGCGCTGCCGCGCGTCACCGCCGCCGCCACGGTCGAAGCCCTGGCCCCCGACCTCTGGCGCCTGGAGCTGATCCTGGAGAACCACGGCTTCCTCCCCACCAGCGGCCTCGCCCACGGCGCCCGGATCGGCGCCTCCCCCGCCGTCTCCGCCACGCTGATCCCCGGCGAGGTCCAGATCGTCGAGGGCACCGCGGCCCAGGCCCTCCAGCACCTGGAGGGCTGGGGCCAGAGCCGCGTCGGCGCCACCCGCAACGTCATCTACCCTGGCCTGCCCGCCCTCGGTCATCGCGCCCGCGCGACGTGGCTCCTGCGCGGCCACGGCCCCGTCGAGATCGCGTGGATCGCCGGCCGCGCCGGCCGAGGACGCCTGAGCGTCCACCCCTGATCCTCCCCTGGGGATCGGCGGGTCGACTTCGTTGACGGGCACGAAGAGATCAACGAGTCGACTTCGTTGATGCACACGTCGGGATCGGCGAGTTGGCTTCGTTGACGGTCAAGGGGAGATCGGCGGGTCGACTTCGTTGGTGCGATCCGCACGTTGGCGGTCCCCCCGGGCTCGCGCCCGGGGCTAGCATTTGTCCAGGGACGCCCCGCCATCCGGCGGGGCTGGCGCGGGGGCGTCAACCTTCAGGCGACAGACCCTCTCAAGTCTGCGCGACGCCTGCTTCCCAACCCCCCAACATCTCCGGTGAGGTCGACACGGGTGACAAGCCCCACGCACGCTGACACCCTGTCGCTAGCCCCAAAGGGGCGTCCCTGGACAAGCTGTAGCCCCGGGCGCGAGCCCGGGGGGACCGCCAATGTGCGGATCACATCATCGAAGCCGACTCGACGATCCCGACGTGCCCGACAACGAAGTCGACCCGCCGATCTCCCCTTGACCGTCAACGAAGTCGACCCGCTGGGTCGCTTCGGGGATCTCTCGCGAACGTCGTTCGCGGGTGTTAGTATCTCGGCCTCGGCGCCGGGCGGTGGGGCGAGGTGCGTTGTGGTGGGGGATCCGATGAAGCGGTGGATGTTGGGGCTGGCGGTCGTGGTGGGGATCGTGGCGGGCTGCGGAGGGCCTCAGGAGGTCGGGGGCGAGCCGGAGGGGGAGCCTGAGGGCGACGGCGGCTTCGTCGGCGTCGAGCCTGAGGGTGCGCCTGAGGGTGAGCCGGAGGGGGAGCCGGAGCGGTGCGAGCCTCGGCGGGCGGAGGCGCCTGCGGCCGACTATTTTACCGACATCTCCGACGCCAGCGGGGTCCGCAAGGACAACTATGTGGCGGCGCCGCCGATCCCCATCCCCATCAACGATCACAGCCGCCTGGGCTTCGTCGATCTCAACGGCGATGGCTTCGATGAGGTCGTGGCGCACAGCCTCTTCCCCAACCCGCAGGCCGGGGTGCCCTTCGATCACCTCGTCTTCATCAACAAGGGCGACGGCACCTTCGAGGACTTCAGCGACGCCTCGGGGCTGCGCGCGGTGCAGGCCGGGTTTTTTGCCTACGGGGATGTGGACAACGACGGGGATCAGGACGTCTTCGCGGGCCTGGACGTGCCGCTGGACGGCAAGACGCATCAGGTCCTGCTCAACGACGGGCGAGGTGTCTTCACGGTCAAGGCCGCCAGCGGCGTCGAGAGGTTGTCTCCGACCGCGGCCAACGCCGTCTTTCTGGACTTTGACAACGACGCGAAGCTCGACCTCTTCATCGGCCACGGTCACACCAGCTTCCTGGCGCCCGACAGCCTGCTCAGGGGGCGCGGGGACGGCACCTTCGAGGACGTGACGCGCCTGCTGGTCGGCAACCGCTCGGTGCCCTCCAACGGCTCGGTGGCCTGCGACTTCGACAACGACGGCGATCAGGACATCTTCGTCTCGACCTACTCGGTCAGCACCGAGCTTGGCGCCAACTTCCTGTATGAGAATACCGGCGAGGGCTTCCGGGATGTGGCTGTGGAGAAGGGCTTCGCGAGCCAGGCGACGGGGAATTACAACCTGGCCTCGACCAACAACGGCCTCGATCCCGAGCCCGGCAAGGGGCCGGGGGAGTATGTCGGGTCCAACGGCTTCGGCCTGGACTGCGGCGACGTCAACAACGACGGCCTGATGGACATCTTCCTGACGACCATCTCCCACCCCGTCAACGCGGACTACCTGCGCAAGTGGTCCGACCCCACCCAGCTGCTCATCAACCAGGGCCCCGAGGCCGGCTTCGCCTTCATCAACGAGTTCAAGGCGCGCGGCCTGCCCTTCAACGAGGGCGACATCGACGGCGGCGTCGTCGACTTCGACAACGACGGGCGCCTGGATCTGTCCGTCTCGCGCGACAACAAGTACGAGAGCGGCTACAACGCCGTGGACCAGAAGTCGTGGTTTGGCCTGATGTACCAGCGCTCCGACGGCACCTTCGCCAGCCTCGGCCCCTCCAGCGGCGTCAACGCCGTCGACGCCGTCGACGCGGCCTCGCTGGCCGAGTGCGCGGCCGACGACCAGTGCCCCGCCTCCGAGCGCTGCCTCGCCGAGCGCTGCCGCATCCCGTGCGAGACCAGCGCCGACTGCGCCTCGACCGAGAGCTGTCACACGGGCGGCTTCTGCCGCACGCTCCTGACCATGAAGAAGGCCCAGAACCACGCGTGGTCCGACATCGACCGCGACGGGGACATGGACCTGCTCGTCGGCGGCCGCGACGCCGGAGGGGGGCGCCCCAATTTTCTTTTTCGGAACGATCTCGGGCACTTGAACCGATGGATCGCCTTCGAGGTCCGGGGCGACGGGCTGAAGGTCAACCGCGACGGCGTCGGCGCTCGCGTCTCGATCGTCTTCGCCGACCGCACCTTGACCCGCGAGGTCCACACGAGCCGGGGCACCTACAACTCCACCGACATGCGCGCGCTGCACTTTGGCCTCGGCGGCCTGCCCTGCGATTACACGGTGGAGGTGCGCTGGCCCGACGGCGTGACGGTCACGCTCCCGAGCGAGGCGCTGGTCGAGGGCGCCTACACGACCCTGACCTACCCGGACCGCCTCGGCCCCTGAGTCTGGGTGGCTGGCCGGTGATCGCAGACCTGGGCGGTATTACTTGCGCTCAAGCCAGCGCCGGCTGAAGACCTCGGCCTCCAGCTTGACGCCGAAGAGGACGTCTTCCAGGGCCAGGACGGTGGTGGAGCCCTTGCGGACCTGATCCTTGAACTCCATCCGGTGGGCGACGGGGCGGTCCTGGATCATGCGGACGTCGGACATGGTCCAGGTCTTGAGGAGCATCCCGGAGAGGGCGAAGAGTTCTTGCTGGACGGGGAGCAGCCAGGCCTTGTCGATCAGGATGACTCTGCGGGGGTAGCTGACGGTGTCGTTCTTGGCGGTGGCCTCAAGCTTCCAGCAGGGCCGCCCGTTGACGGTGGCCTCTCCGGTGACCTTGGCGGTGTAGAGGTCGAGGAACTGGGTCGCCTGCATGAAGTCCTCGTAGGAGAGGTCCGAGCCCATCATGCCCTGGCGCAGCAGGTGTCCGGAGATCTTCTGGACGCGCTCGGCGCGCGGGATGAAGAGCCACAGGTTGTCCTGCTGCTTGAGCATCCGGGTGCCCTTGTCCCGGGCGGGGGAGAGGTACTCGACGGCGGCCTCGTCGAGGCCGCGCGAGAAGCTCTGCATCTGGTAGGTGCGGGTCGCGCGGCCGTCGTCGACGGTCATGGTGGCGCGGACGCTGCGGGTGTCGAACTGGAGGTTGCGGTCCATGGCCGCCAGCAGGGCCTCGGCGGTGGGCGGCGCCTTGGCCGGGTCGGAGGGGCCCTGGGCCAGCGCGGCGGTCGCGAGCAGGGTCATCGTCAGGCAGGCGGCGGCCAGCGAGGCGAGGGCGCGGCCATGACCGTGCCCGGCGCGGGGGCCCTGGAAGGTCGTCAGGCAGGCGGAGGCCAGCGAGGCGAGTCGGCGCGCGATCGGCGGGGCGGTCTGGGGCAGGGCGGGGGTCTTCATTGGCGCCTCCTCATGGCGGTGACGGGTTGGACGCTGGCGGCGCGCATCGAGGGGATGAGGGCGCCGAGCAGCGCGATGACCAGGCCCAGCAGCGCGGCCTGGATCAGGATGTCCGGGGTGAGCTGGGCGTAGAAGGTGGTGCGGACGGGCAGGACGGAGGCCATGCGCTCGGCGAAGTCCTCGGCCAGCGTGACGCCGTGGATCTGGAGGTAGAGGGCGGGCAGGGCGCCGAGCGCCGCGCCGAGGACGCCGCCGACGGCGCCGATGGCGGCGGCCTCGACGGCGAAGAGGCCCACGGCGCCTGCGCCGGACAGGCCCATGGCGCGCATGACCCCGATCTCCTCGGTGCGCTCGACGACGCTCATCGTCATCGTGTTGAAGATGGCCAGCGAGGCGATGAAGACGATCAGGAGTTGGATGAAGAGGCGCACCGCGTCGATGATCCCGACCAGGACCGCCCAGGGGTCCTGCGTGTACCAGGGGCGGGCGATCAGCGCGCCGCTCTGCGGCAGGGCGGCCAGCCGGGCGGCTACGGGGGCCACGTCCTCGGGTTCGAGCGAGGCGGCGTAGACCAGCACCTCCATGGCCCCCCCCTCCAGGTCCAGCATCCACTGGGCCTCCTCCAGGGTCACGAAGGCCTGCTGCTCCATCATCGCGTCGCCGGCGACGACGCCGACGACCTTGGCGTTGATCGGGGCCATCGAGCCGTGCTGGGTCTGGCCCAGCAGCAGGATCTCCTCGCCCACGGCGCTGCCGGTGTCCCGCGCGGTGATCCGGCCCAGCACCACCTCCCCGGCCTTGCCGCTGAGCCAGCGCCCCGAGACGATCGCCTCCGGGCCCTTGAGGCGCTCGCGATAATAGGTGTCCGTACCCCCCACCAGCAGGGCGAAGTCCTCACCGAGCGCCTCGTCGCGGGTCAGCGCGACGCCCGTCGTGATCCGGGGCTCGGCGGCGACCACGCCGGGGGTGGCCCGGGCGGCCTCCAGCAGCGGGGCGACGTCCGGGATGTTCTCGTAGAGCGGCTGGAGCTCCTCGCGGGCGGCGAAGTCCGCGTCGACAAGGCGGATGTGCCCGCTGACGGCGGTGAACTGCGTCGTCATCCCCCCGAACATCCCCTGGATCCAGGCCGAGGTGACGGTGTACAGAGCGGTCGCCACGATCACGGTCAGCGCCGTCAGCCCCGAGCGGCGGATGTTCCGGGCCGCGTTGCGCAGCGCCAGCTTGAGCCACAACCCCATCTCAACCCCTCACGGCGTCGGCGGGCTCCAGCCGCGAGGCCAGCAGCGCCGGGTAGACGGACGCGGCCGCCGCGATCACGACGCCGAAGGCCACCGCCCAGGCGATGGTCGAGGGCGAGTGCTCCAGATAGAGCGTGGCCGAAAAACTCAAGCTCTCGGCCGCCTCCCCGGCCCCCTCCAGGAAGCCGCTCAGGTCGACGCCCTTTTCGCTGTAGTGGTAGACCAGCGCGCCGCCGAGCAGCCCGCCGATGGCGCCGCCGCCCGCCCCCATCAGCAGCCCCTCGATCATGAAGAGCGCGACGATGGCGCCGCGCGTCATGCCCATCGCCCGCAGCGTCCCGATCTCCCGCGTCCGCTCGTAGGCCGCCATCAAGACCGTGTTGGCGATGCCCGCCGCCGCGATGGCCAAAATCGCCAGCGCGATCATGTCCATCACCCGCTGCCGGATCGACTGGACCTGCAGCATCGCCTCGGCCTCCTGCGCCCACGTCCGCACCCTGGCGCCCTCGCCGAGCGCCCGCCGCAGCTCGACCGCGGCCGCGTCGGCCTCGCCACGATCCTGGAGCCGGACGCACAGGTGCGAGTGGAGCGACCCCGAGCGCAAGAGCGCCTGGACCGTCTGCGCCGGTACGAAGATGCCCAGCCGGTCGACGATCAGGTTCCCGGTGCGCACGATCCCGACCACCGGCAGCGCCAGCGCGTTGAGCGCGCCAGCCACCGTCCTCGTCTCCAGCAGCAGGTCGTCGCCGACCTTGAGCTGCAGCACGCGCGCGACGCCCACCGAGATCACCACCCCCTCCTGCGCGCCGTCGGGGATGCGCCCCTCGACCTTCCACTGGTCGCGCGGGAAGACCGCCTCGTCCGTCACCGGATCGTAGCCAAAGGCGCGCAGCCGCACCGCGTCGCGGCCCTTGATCGCCTTCGGGGAGAACATCACTCGCCGTGTCCAGGTAACTGTATTTTTGTTCAGCCATTCGGTGGCCGGCGGCGACAACTCCAGCAGGTGATCGATGGGGTGCTGTACGCCCGCGGTGGGGTAATCGGCCGGGGTCGCCACCAGGTGCCCGCTGACCGCGTCGATCTGCGCCCGGACGATGTTCTCGTTCAGCCCCCGGATCAGCCCCCGGCTGGCGATGATCACCGCCACCCCGGCGATGATGCTCACCATCGACAGCGTCGTGCGCGAGATCTGCCGCGTCACATTGCGGCCCGCGAGCTTGAGCAGGAAGTTCATGGCGCCTCCGCGGTCGTCGTGTCGCGGCCGTCGCGGTCGTCGCCCTCGCGGCCGCTCGCCGCCCGATCCCCGTCCTCGCGGCCGCTCGCCGCCCGATCCTCGCCCTCGCGGCGCTCGTCTGCGGTCAGGACGCCGTCGCGCATCGTCAAGAGGCGGCTGACCCGCGACATGACCAGGGTGTCGTGGGTCGAGAGCAAGAAGGTGGCGCCGAGCTGCTGGTTCATCTCCCGCATCAAGTCCAGGATGCGCCCGCCCGTCTCCGAGTCGAGGTTGGCCGTCGGCTCGTCGGCGATGACCAGCGCCGGCCGCTTGACCAGCGCGCGGGCCACCGCCACGCGCTGCTGCGGCCCCCCCGAGAGTTGTCCGGGCCGACGGCCGACCATGTCCCCCAGGCCCACGGCCGCCAGCATCTCGCGGGCCATCGCCGGCCTGTTCCCCGGCGTCCGGGCCAGGTGCAGCGCCGTCTCCACGTTCTCCGCCGCGCTGAGCACCGGGATGAGGTTGAAGGTCTGGAAGATGAAGCCGATCTTCTCGGCCCGCAGCCGCGCCCGCTCCCGCGCCGACAAGGCCCCGATCTCCGTCCCCGCGATCTCCACGACCCCGCTGGTCTGCACGTCCAGACACCCGAGCAGGTTCAGCAATGTCGTCTTGCCCGAGCCCGAAGGCCCGCATATCGCCGCGAACTCCCCGGCCTCGATCGTCAGGTCCACCCCTCGAAGCGCACGCACCGAGGTCGGGCCGCTGCCGTAGGTCTTCGTGACCCCCTTGAGTTGACAGATGCTCATCAGAAGCTCACCCGCGTCCAGAAGGTCAAGGTCGCCGCCGGCACCAGGCCGCTGAAGTCGATCGTCGGCCCCCCCTCGATCAGCGCCACCTTCAACGCCTCATCGCTCGGGTCCAACTCCCCGCCCTCGCCAAAAATCGTCAGCGGCACCTGCGCGGAGGCCGCAAGCTCCAGCCGCGAGAAGTGGGTCATGGCCGTCGGCACGAGGAAGGCCGTCCCGTCCCCCAGGTTCTGCACATAGAGCGCCGACACCGACGTGTCGGGCGTCACCGCCAGCTGCGCCCCGGCCATGGCGTAATGCCGACCCCTGAAGATCGGCGCGAAGGGATCGCGCTTCGGCGGCTCCGGCAGCGGGACGCGCGCCGGGCACTCCGGCGGCTCCAAGGCCCCCAGCGCGCCCCCCGACGCCGAGGGCTGCCCGACCCCCCCGCCATTGCGATAGACCTGGGCGGTCAACACCAGCGCGTCCAGCACCTCGAAGGAGTAATCCACCCCCACGGCGATCTCCTCAAAGGGCTCCTCGCCCTTCGGGAGGTGCACGCTGCCCTCGATCCACCACCCCACCCCCAGCGTCCCCCGCACGTCCATCCCCAGCAGCCCCTCGTCCGTCTCCCCCCTCCAGGCCGCCGTCGCCGCCACGTCGACCTCCCCGAAGACCGCCGCGATCCGCCCCGCCGCCCGGCCATGCCTCAAGGTGTCGTCAGCGCCAAGCACCACCGTCACCTGATCCTGCTCGCCCACCGGCACGTTGATCCTGGCCGCGTTGACCCCCGCCCGCGGCTTCCACGGCTCCGTCAGCAACACCTCCGGGAAGGGATCGGTCGGGTTGACCACGAAGGCCGACCCCCAACGCACCGCCTGACGGCCCAGCCTCATATCCGCCCTCGGCAGGTAGGCGTCCAGGTAGAGCCGCTCCACCGACAGGTAATCGGACACCTCCGAGATCCCCAGCCGCTCGTTCTCCTCCTTGGGCCACTGGCAGCCGAGGGCGGCCAGCGCCGGACCCAGCGCCGAAGCCTCCACCGTCCGCTGCACCTCGTCCTGAAGATCGCGCCCCTGCTCCAGCGCCGCCTCGACCTCGATCGTCAGGCTCACCCGCTCGACCACCTCCGCCGTGACCTCCGGCCGGGCCCGCTCGACCAACTGCAATGGCTGCCCCTCGACGCCCAGAAAGCCGTGCGCCCTCAACTCCACGAAGCCCGCCGCCTCCTGCGCGCGACCCCCGGTCGGGATCGTCAACACACCCAGCGCAACTGCGGCCCCCATCACCCAGCGCGTCATCCAGCCCCCTTTCGCCCCGCGCCGATGCGCTCCCCCCCTTCGCCCTCAACCCTGCGCCGCAGACCCCGGGAGATCCACGCTCACCGCGGAGTTTACGCCCGGCGCTGACGGGCCGCAATCGTCGCCGCCCCTTCAGCAAGGACCGGGCGCGTCAACTTCGATGGTGGACACGTCGGGCAACTCCCCTTCCTGTCCTCCCCCGAGGGGTCAGTGACCCTCGGCACTGCCTCCGCTTCGCAAGGGGGAGGGACGCTCGCGGTTGGGACACGGCGGATTGGCGAGTCGACTTCGTTGGTGTGATCCGCACGTTGGCGGTCCCCCCAGGCTCGCGCCTGGGGCTACAATTTGTCCCGGGACGCCCCTGCGGGGCTGGCGACGGGCCTTCAAGAATCGAGGGACAGACCCTCTGAAGATCATTCGATGTCTGCCTCCCATCTCCTGAATTTCTCTTGTGAGGTCAACGCAGGTGACACGCCGAGCAGGTTGACACCCTGTCACCAGCCCCGCAGGGGCGTCTCTGGACAAGCTGTAGCCCCAGGCGCGAGCCTGGGGGGATCGTCCGAATTGACGGGGGGATTGACGGGGCGCGCGGGATTGGGGAGCCTGTGCGGGTGCGCGCGGAAGTGTTGGGGTCGTGGCAGGTTGTCTGGCTTGGGATCGGGGGGAGCCATGAGGCGGGTCGGGGTGGTCGGGCTGTTGGTGGCAGGGCTTGGGCTTTGCGGCCTCGGGTGCGAGGACGAGGCGGGGTCGAGGGGGGCCGGCGCGGGCCTGCCGGACGCGGGGCCAGGGGAAGGCGACGCGCCGGAGGAGGTGCGGGAGCCGGAGGCGACGCCCGAGCCGGAGGCCGCGCCCGAGCCCGAGGCCGCGCCCGAGCCGGAGCCGCCGCCGGAGTGCAGGGAGCCGGGGCGCCGTCGTTGCGTGGGGCCGACGACGCTGGAGGAGTGCCTGGAGAACGGCCGCCTGAGCACGCGGGAGTGCGGAGAGGGCGACGTGTGTCAGGCGCTGGGCGGGTGCGTGCCGGATCCGCAGGGGTGCCAGCGAGGGCAGCGGATCTGCCTGGATGACGACCTGCCGGCGGAGTGCGAGCTTGGGGCCGCGTGGCGGCCGCTGGCGCCCTGTGAGCAGGGCGAGTCGTGCCTGGAGGGGGAGTGTCGGGGGTTGAGGTGCGCGCAGGCGGCGCAGACGTCGAGCTACCTGGGCTGCGACTACCTGGCGACGGACCTGCCGAACCTGGCCTGGGCGCCCTTCGGGGGGACGCCCGCGTCGCCGCTGGGGGTGGTGCTGGCCAACCCCAGCGAGCAGGAGCCGGCGGCCTTCTCGGTGTATGATCCGGAGGGCGGGGGGCTGGCCGAGCTGGTCGCGGAGGTGACCATCGATCCGCCCTTCATCGTGGGGGGGCAGTACGCGCCGGTCACGGTGCGCAGTGAGGTGCTCGATCGCGACGGGCTGGTGGTGCAGGATCGGGTGACGCGGGCCGACCACCTGGAGATCCCGCCGGGGGGGATGGCCGTGGTGCTGCTGCCGAACCACGGCTACCTGGAGCGGACGTCGATCGTGGCCCAGGCGTGGCACATCCAGACGGACGCGCCGGTGGCGGCCTACCAGTTCGGCCCCTACTGCTGCAACTTCAGCTTCTCCAACGACGCGAGCCTGCTCTTCCCGATCTCGACCTGGGGCAGGGATTACGGCTACCTGGGGGTGCCGGCCTGGGCGCAGGCGGGCGGGGAGGAGGATCCGGGCTCGAACATCCCGGCGGCGATGACGCTGATCGGGGCCTACAACGACACGCGGGTCGAGATCGCGCTCAAGCCCGGCGTGGTCGTGGTGCCGGACGCGGCCGGCCGCGTCGTGGTGCAGGGCCAGCGGGCGACGGCGACGCTCCAAGCCCGCGAAGTCCTTCACCTTTTTACGGACAGGGTCAACGTGGAGCGCTTCCCGTTGCGGGGGACGGACCTGAGCGGGACGCGGATCACGTCGAGCCGGCCGGTGGCGGTCTTCTCGGGGCACCCGTGCACCTTCTACCCGCAGACGCAGGGGGCCTGCGACCACCTGGAGGAGCAGCTCTTCCCGACCGAGACCTGGGGCCAGGAGTTCGCGCTGGCGCCGCCGATCTTGCGGACGCGCTCGCCGCAGAGCGCCACGGAGGCGATCTACTGGAAGATCCTGGCCGGCGAGGCCGGCACCGAGGTGCGCTTGAGCGTCCCGATGGCGGACCTGGATCCGATAGGGCCGGGCTTCGAGGGCGTGCCGGACTGCCGCGACCGGATGAGCGACGGCAGCACGATCCTGCTGGGCCAGGACGAGTATTGCGAGTTTGGGACGCGGGCGCCGGTCTTCGTGAGGGCCAGCGCGCCCTTGATGGTGATGGGGATCATCAGCGGTCAGGACACGACGGGGTTCTCGGGGGCCTTCTTTGGGAACCACGCGGGCGATCCGGCGATCTTTCTGGTGCCGCCGGCCCGACAGTATCGAGATCGTTACACTTTTCTGGCGACGAAGACCTACTTCAACGACTACCTGACGGTGATCACGTCCTCGGCCGCGCGGGTGGAGCTGGACGGGGTGATGGTGGACATGAGCGGCGCGGCGGGGATCCCGGGGACGGATCAGGTCTTCAAGCACATTACGATCGAGGACGGCGCGCACGAGGTCGTCAGCAGCCACCCGCTCGGTATCCTGGTGTACGCCTACGACGATTACGTCTCCTACGCCTTCACGGGCGGCCTCAACCTCATCAAGCGCGGCGCGCAGTAGGGGACGATGGACAAGGCTCGGGTGGTGGCAGGCTACAAGCTCCTGGAGCGCCTTGGGGAGGGCGGGATGGGGGTGGTCTACCTGGCCGAGGGGCCAGCGGGAGGGCGAGTTGCCCTCAAGACGCTCCGTGCGCCCGACGCGAGGCACCTGCACGCGCTGCGACAGGAGATCCGCGCGCTGAGGCGGCTGAGGCACCCGGGGGTGGTGCGGGTTCTGGACGACGGGGTCGAGGGGGGCCTGCCCTGGGTCGCGATGGAGTTCGTCGAGGGCCGCTCGCTGGGGGCGATTCTCAGCGGCACGCGCGGGGCCGATGGTGGGCTCAACACCTCGCAGACGCGCAACCTGCCTGATCTGGAGACGATCGACGCGGTGGCAGCGCCGAAGGAGGTATCCTCGCCGCTCGTGGAGGCGTCGGGGCCGGGCTCAGCGGCGCCCTCGGAGGCGGTCGATGTGCTGTCAACCTCCTCGGTGGGTGCGCCGGTCAAGACGCTCTCGGGGCCCTGGGCGCAGGGGTCGCCCTCGCGGACGATCTTGATGGGGGAGTCGCAGCCGAGGATCCCTGTGGTGCCGAAGCCCTCGATGTCGGCCGATCAGCCGCTGGACGCGCGCAAGCGGGAGCTGCTGGGGTGGGTGGGGCAGGTGTGTCGGGCGCTGGCCTTCATGCACGGCGAGGGGGTGGTGCATTGCGACTTGAAGCCGGACAATATCGTGGTGACGGGGGAGGGCAGGGCGGTGCTGCTGGACTTCGGGCTGGCGGCGCAGATCGGGACGCGGCTGGACTCGGACGAGGTGGAGCGCGCGGGCTTGCTCAGCGGCACGGCTCTGTATCTGTGTCCGGAGCGCATCCAGGGGTCGCAGTTTGACGCTCGGGCGGATCTGTACGCGATCGGCTGCATCCTCTACGAGATCTTGACGGGTCGGCCGCCCTTCGAGGGCGAGACGGTCACGCACACCTACATGCGGCACTTGACGCAGGATCCGCTGTCGATAGGCGCGCTGGCGCCGGGCGTGCCGCCGCGGCTGGAGGCGCTGGTGATGGCCTTGCTGGCGAAGTTGCCGCAGGGGCGTCCGGGGCACGCGCACGTGGTCGTGGACGTGCTGGAGGATCTGGGGGTGGAGACGGGCGCGGCCTTGGCGCAGCCGCCGACGCGGCCCTACCTCTACCGCGCGTCGCTCCAGGGTCGCGAGGAGCTGCTGGAGAGGCTCAAGGTGGCGCAGCGCGAGGCGTCGCGGGGTCGGGGTCGGGCGGTCATGATCGGCGGCGAGAGCGGGTCGGGAAAGACGGCGCTGGCGATAGAGGTGGTGCGGCGCGCGCGGGGTCGGAACGTGGAGGTGCTCAGCGGGCAATGCTCGGCGGGCGAGGGTCGCAGGTCGCTGGAGGCGATGCTTGGGCCGCTGCGCAAGGTGGCGGATCGGTGTCGCCAGCAGGGGGCGCAGGGGGGTGGGGCGCCGCAGGAGGCGCAGGCGGTGGCGACGCGGGAGGTGTTCGGGGATCGGCTGGGGGTGCTGGCGCCCTACGCGCCCTTTCTGGCGGATCTGGGCGGCGGGGGCGAGCTGGAGTTGCTGGAGGAGCTGCCGGCGGACGCGGCGCGGTTGAGGCTCTTTCGGGCTCTGGAGCAGACGCTGGAGGCCTTCGCGGGGGGTCGCCCCTTGATGCTGTTGGTGGACGATCTGCAGTGGGCCGACGCGCTCTCGCTGGCGTGCCTGAGGTACCTGTGCGGGCCGCGGCTCAGGGAGAGGCCCTGGTTCATCCTGGGGACCTGCAGGGACGAGGGCGCCGAGGCGGTCGCGGGCCTGCTGTCGCAGGAGCGGGTCGAGGCGATGCGGGTCGAGCGGCTGCCGCGCGCGGTGATCGGCGAGATCATGGCGCAGACGCTGGGGTTGGAGGAGGTCCCGGCGCGGTTCGTGGAGATGGTGGACGACAGGGCGGCGGGCAACCCCTTCTTCGTGGCCGAGACGATGCAGATGGCCGTGGAGCGGGGGATGCTGGTGATGACGGCCTCGGGGAACTGGCGCTGGCGGGAGCCGCAGGAGGGCGCGCAGGGGTCGTCGGCGAGGTTGTCGCTGCCGGCGTCCTTGCAGTCGGTGCTGGCGCACCGGCTCCAGTCGATCGAGGGCGACGCGCGGCGGGCCTGCGCGGCGGCGGCGGTGCTTGGGGGGCAGGGCGAGGCGGCGCTGCTCTTCGAGGTCGCGGGGTTGGCGGAGGAGGCCTTCTTCGAGGCGCTCTTGATCCTGGAGCGCCAGCGGATCATCCAGGACGCGAGGGCCGCGGTGATCCGCATCGCGCACGACAAGCTGCGGGAGGAGGCCTACGAGCGGCTGGAGGCGGTCGAGCGCAGCGCGCTGCACCGGAGGGCGGCGGCGGCGCTGGATGGGCGCCTGGGGCGCGGACAGGCTGTGGAGCTGGGGCGGCTTGGCTGGCACTGGGAGCAATGCGGGGAGCTTCAGAAGGCGCGGGTGACGCTGCTGGCGGCGGCGCAGGAGGCCGTCGACAGGCTGGCGCTCGACGAGGCCGAGCGGCACTTTATCAAGGTCCTGGCCTTGCTGGAGGCCGAGCCGGGCAATGCGCTGCTGGACCTGATGGTCGTCGCGACACGGATCAAGCTCACCGAGCAGGTCTTGATGCAGCTCGATCGGCACGAGGACGCCGAGGGCCAGCTCGGGCTGGCCGTCGAGGGGGCCAGGAGGGCGGGGTCGCGGCGGGAGCTGGCGGCGGCCTTGAGCCTGCTGGGGGACGTGCGCAACCGGCAGGGGAAGATCAAGGAGGCCATCGAGCCGCTGGAGGAGGCGCTGCTGCTCCACGAGCACCTCAAGGATCCGCGCAGCAAGGGCAACACGCTCAAGAACCTGGCCAACGTCACGCTCAACCAGGGGCTCATCATCGAGGCCAGGGCGACCTACGAGGAGGCCCTGGGGCTCTTTGAGCAGGTCGACGATCGCTTCGGACAGGCCAACGCGCTGCACAACCTCGGGCTGACCGACCAGCGCCTTGAGCGCCACGACGCGGCCATGGCCTTCTACGAGGCCTCGCTGGCGCTCTACCGGGCCCTGGGCAAGAAGCGCGGCGAGAGCATCGCGCTCAACTCCATGGCGATGGTGCTGCGCAAGCAGCGGCGCACGGACGAGGCGCTGGCCCGGCACCGGGAGGGGCTGCTGATCCACCGGGCGATGGGCAACCGCCTGACCGAGGCGATGACGCTGAACAACATGGCCGTCGTCTACCGCGACATCGGCGACTTCGACGAGGCCATGCTCCTGTACGCCCAGGCCCTCGAGATCCGGCGCGAGGTCGGCGACGCGCGGCGCGAGGTCATGACCCTGAACAACATGGGCAACCTGCACCTGGATCAAGGCGATCTGGGCGCGGCGCTGTCGCTCTACACCCGCGCCCTGGAGGTCGCCCGCGCCGACGACGCCCAGGGCGCCGAGGCGGTGGTGCTGGCCTCCATCGCCTTCATCCGGCGAGTCAGCGGCGATCTGGAGGGCGCCCTGGCGATGACCGACGAGGCCCTGGCGCTCTGCGCGCGCCTGGATGACCAGGGCCGCCAGGCCGCCGCGCACGTCGAGCGCGGCAGGATTCTCCTTGAAATGCGCGATCTTGACGCCGCCTCAGGGGCGCTTGAGCGCGGCCTCGACATGGCCCGCGCCCAGGGCGCCGTCGCGCTTGAGGCCCACGCCCAGGTGCTGCTGTGCCGCCGAGGCCGCCTTGAGGGCGCGCTGCGCCCGGCCCTCGAATCCCTGGCGCTGGCCCAGGCCAGCTTCGAGGCCCACGCCGACAACCAGGGCCTCGCCGTCTGCCTCTGCGAGCAGGGCCACCTCGCCCTGGCGCTGCGTCAGGACGCCAGACCCTACCTCCAGCGGGCCGCCGCGCTCGCCCAGACCCTCGGCGGCCTCGCGCGCGCGGAGGTCGACGCCGACGTCCAGGCCCTGGCGGCCCTCACCCGGGAGATCCCATGAAGACCCAGCGCGTCGGCCGCTTCGCCCTGCGCTACCTCCACCAGGGCCAGGGCCCCCCGCTGGTCTTCCTCCAGGGCTTCGGCATCCGCCCGTCCTTCTACGCCCCCCTCATCGACCGGCTCGCGCGGCGCTTCGAAGTCATCGCCCCCGATCTGCTGCGCCCCAACACCCTGCCCGACCACCCCGGCGCGCTGGCCGACAGCGCCGAGATCGTCGCCGGGTTGTGCGCCGGGCTCGGCCTCGACCGGCCCGCCCTCGTCGGCCACTCGATGGGCGGCGCCGTGGCGATGACGGCGGCCGCAGCCGGCCTGGACGCCCGACGGATCGTCGGCCTCAACCCCGCGCTGCCCGTCGACTACGGCCGCGCCGGCTTCCTGGCCCGCTCGATGGTCAAGAGCGCGCGCGAGGCCACCGGGCTCGGCGGCGGGCTGGCCGGCGTGCGCTTCTCGGCCCGCTTCCACGGCCCCTTCCTGCGCGACACCCTGGCCGACCTGCGCGGCGCCGCCCGCTTCATGCGCGCCGCCCGCGACCTCGATCTGCGCACCCTGCGCGTCCAGCAGCCCACCCTCGTCCTCTTCGCCGAGCGCGACGAGTACTTCAAGCTCGACCCCAACGCCGAGCGCGCCCTCTTCGAAGCCGTCGCCGACCTTCGCCTCAAGCGGCTGGCTCGCCTCAACCACGACTGGCCCGTCTTCCACCCCGATCGCGCCGCCGACGAGATCCTCCCCTTCCTCGCCCTCCCCGACGCCCCGACCTGAGCCCGCCGCGATCCAACCGCGATCCCACCCCTCGCCTTGGGTCAACCCCCCCCCTTATGCCATACTCCACCCGTCGATCACGCGGGCGTGGTTGGTGAAGCAACTCCAGACCTCAAGGAGACCCTGATGAAGCGCACGAACAAGAACATGTGGTGGGCAGCCGCAACATTGGGGCTCGCCCTCGCCCCGGCCACGGCTGCGGCCCAGGACAACGACTGTGCGGCGACCGACGTGTGCCTGGAAGCGTGCGAAGGGCCGACGGACACCGAATGCGTCAACGCGTGCATCGGGCAGGCCGCGCCCGAGGTCGCCGCGGTCTACCAGAGCGTCTTCACCTGCCTCACCGCCAGCGGCTGCGATCCCGAGGACGACGAGTGCTTCTTCGAGGCGTGCGGAGAAGAGCTTGAGGCGCTCTTCGCGGCCTGCGGAGAAGTCGAGGACGACTGCGCCGAGAACCCCGGCCCGGACTGCTGCGGCTTCGCCAACGACGGCGCGTGCGACGAGCCCGACCTGTGCGCCGAAGGCACCGACACCACCGACTGCACCAACTTCCCAGGCTGCGACGAGCAACCCGGACCCGACTGCTGCAACTTCGCCAACGACGGCGAGTGCGACGAGCCCGACTTCTGCGATCCTGGCACCGACACCACCGACTGCGGCGGCGGCAACCCCGAGCCCGAAGGCAACCCCGAAGGCGAACCCGAAGGCGAGCCCGAGGGCAACCCAGAGGGCGAGCCCGATGGCAACCCCGAAGGCGAGCCCGACGTGGGCGACACCGCCGAGCCCGAGGCCGGCGGCGGCACCCCGTCGACCTGCTCCACCTCACAAGGCCGCGCCTCATCCGGCGGCCTCCTGCTCCTGCTCGGCCTCGCCCTCCTGGCCTGGCGCCGCCAGCGCTGAGGCTCCGCCCACCTCGAGACCCTGTCGGGAACAATCGAGATCGGCGAGTCGACTTCGTTGGTGGACAAAGGGAGAGTGGCGAGTCGACTTCGTTGGCGGGCACGTCGGGATCGGGGAGTCGACTTCGATGACGCACACGTCGAGATCGGGGAGTCGACTTCGTTGATGAGCTCTGCACGTTGACGGTCCACCCGGGCTTGCGCCCGGGCCTTGGGTTTTGTCCTGCGTCGCCCCGCCATCCGGCGGGGCTGGCGACGGGGCGTCAACGTGTGTGGGGCGTGTCACCCGTGTTGAGCTCAGATGAGAAACTCAGGGGCTGGGAAGCAGACATCGAGCGGCCTTGAGAGGGTCTGTCGCTTGAAGGTTGACTTCCTGTCGCCAGCCCCGCAGGGGCGTCCCTGGACAAATTGTAGGCCCGGGCGCGAGCCCGGGTGGACCGTCAACGTGCGGATCTCACCCAACGAAGTCGACTCGCCGATCCCGACGTGTCCGTCATCGAAGTCGACTCCCCGATCCACCCATCCCGTAATACGAGCGTCCCTCCCCCTTGCGAAGCGAGGGGGAGGACAGGAGGGGGAGTTGCCGTGACCCTCAACGAAGTCGACTCGCCGATCTCCCCTTGTCTTCTTCACCTCCGACGTCGCCCCTGGCCGATTGCAATCGGCGTGGAGGGCGGCTAGTTTGCGCCCTCTTCGCCCGATCCCGGGCGGCGTACGGAGTTCAGGTGGGCGCCATGACCTCGCAAATGGACATCGAGGAGCTTGTCGAGAGTTTTTCCTTCTTCGATGAGTGGACCGACAAGTACCGCTACCTCATCGATCTGGGCCGCAAGCTGACCCCGCTGGATGAGAGCCTGAAGATCGACGCCTTCCGCGTCGAGGGCTGCCAGAGCCAGGTCTGGCTGGTGGTCGAGCGCGATCCCGGCTCCGAGCGGCTGCGCTTCCTGGCCGACAGCGACTCGGCCATCGTCAAGGGGCTGATCGCCCTCCTGCTGACCCTCTACTCCAACAAGACGCCCGAGGACATCCTCCAGGCCGACGTCGAGGGCGTCTTCTCCCGCATCGGCCTCGACAACCACCTGAGCCCCAACCGCCGCAACGGCTTCTTCTCCATGGTCGGCCGGATCAAGACGACCGCCGAGCAGCAGATCGCAGGCCGGGGTTGATCGGTAAGCGCTTGTCCTGACTTGTGAAAGTTGACCAGGGCGCCCTCGGCGGCGCCACCTGTCGGGCGAGCCGGCGCGCCCGGCGCAGGTCAGCGCAGCGCGCGGACCGTCAGGGTGTGGACCATCTTCACGGCGCCCTCGCGCCCGCTGTAGTAGCCGGGCGTGCGCCCTCGCTCGACGAAGCCCAGAGTCTTGTAGAAGCGCTGCGCGCCCTGGTTGCCCTCCCGGACCTCAAGGTGGACGCTCTCGATCCCCGCCGCGCGGGCGCAGGCCTCGTGCCAGTCGATGAGCCTGCGCCCGAGCCCTCGGCGCCGGTGCGAGGGCGCGACGGCCAGCAGGAGCAGGTGCGCCTGAAGGTCGCCGTAGCTGGCGATGGCGAAGGCGACGACGCGGCGATCCTCGCGCACGACGACGCCGAGCGTGTCCGAGCGCGCGAGCTGGCGTGTGACCCGCGCGGGGCGCCAGCTCCACCCCAGGCCCTCCTCGATCAGCGCCCGCGACATCTCGGCGATGGTCGTTGCGTCCGAGGCCTTCGCCCGCTTGATGATCAGCCCGTCCATTCGAAACCTCCAGGTCCGACAACAGCCCACCCACCCTGGCTCATCCGAGGTTGTCGAGGCTGAAGTGTTCGGCACGCGGGAAGAGCGCCCTGGCGTGGGGAGTAGGGGGCGCGAGGAGGTCAGCGAGCGATCTGGCGCGGGGAGATGAGGGACGCGAGGAGTCGGAGTGAAGGGGGGGTTGGTCGGCGGAGGGCGTGCTGGGAGTGAAGGGGGGGTTGGTCAGCGGAGGGCGTGCTGGCGGAGGGGGTCGAGGCGAGTGGCCTCCAGATCGTCGCGGTAGAAGAGGTTGTAGGTGTCAAAGGGGATCAGGCGGCCGTCGGGGTGGACGATGTGGACGCAGGTCTTCTTGATGCTGCGGACGTCGAAGTCGTGGGCGTCGATGAAGGCCATGATCATGACCCTGAAGAGGTTGGCGTAGCCCAGGGCGCCGGGGATCTCGACCTTCGGGAGGCAGCACAGGAGATCGCCGAGGGTGGTGGCCTGCGACTGGGGGGAGGCGGCGGTGGAGAAGAGGGACAGGAGGTGGTCGCGCACGGGGCTGTCTTTTTCGAAGATGACGGTGTTGGCGCCCTCCAGCAGGGCGTCGAGGGGGACGTAGCGGGTCAGGGGGTGGACCTGGCCGTCGATCTTGAGGGCGTAGGCCATGGCGAGGCTGTCGGGGTGGCAGGGGACGGGGATGAGGTCCTCGGGGGAGAAGAGGGAGGTCTGGGTCAGGATGTTGCGGCGGACCTCGGTCAGCGTGAGGCGGTCGCGGGCGGGATCGTAGCCTTCGGTGCGGCCGGCGTCCTGGATGGGCTGGAAGGTCACGCCCCGGACGCAGGGCTGGGCGAGGCCGTAGTCGATGATGGCGCCAAGCTCGTGGTCGTTGAGGCCCTTCTTGACGGTGACGACCAGGGTGACGGAGAGCCCGAGGTCATTGCAGCGGGCGATGGCCTGCTCGCGGACGGAGCGCAGGTCCGCGCCGCGGAGTTCGAGGAGCGCCTCGCGCTCGAAGGAGTCGAACTGGAGGTAGATTTCGAAGCCCTGCCTGTAGGTGGCCAGCCGCTGGGCAAAGGCCTCGTCGCGGGCCAGCCGGATGCCGTTGGTGTTGAGCATGAGGTGGCGGATGGGGCGAGCGCGGGCGGCGTCGAGGATGTTGAAGAAGGCCGGGTGGAGGGTCGGCTCGCCGCCGGAGATCTGGACGACGTCGGGCTCGATCTCGTTGGCGACGATGGCGTCGAGCATGGCCTCGACTTGCTCAAGGCTCCTGTAGGTCTGCCGCAGGGGCGAGCTGTCCGCGTAGCAGATGGGGCAGGTCAGGTTGCAGGCGTCGCAGATCTCGAGGACCGTCAGGCAGGAGTGCTGCTCGTGGTCGTGGCACAGGCCGCAGTCGTAGGGGCAGCCGTACTTGATCGGGGTGTTGTACCTCTCGGGTTGTTCGGGAGGTTTGATGAAGATCTCTCGACACTTTCGATAGTAGTCGACGTCGTCGGCCAGCAGCACCTTTTGCCAGCCGTGCTCGGGGCAGCGCTTGGTCATCACGACGCGGTCGTCTTCGAAGAGGATCTTGCCCTCGACCTTGCGGAAGCACTTTGAGCAGATCGAGATGACGGCGTCGTAGAAGAGGTAGGGGCGCTGGCGCTTGGACATGGGGCCGGTCCATGGGAGGGGCGGCGTCGGCGCCGCCGTGTGGATCGGGGCGGACAGTAGCGCAGGGGTCCGCATGGGGCAACAGGCGGCGAGGCGGGCTCGTCGGGCGGATTCGTCGGGTCGGGCTCGTCGGAAGGGCTTGTCGGGTCGGGCTCGTCGGGCGGGCTCGTCGGGGCGGGCCGTCGGTCAAGCTGAGTCGTCGCTGTGCAGGCGGTAGAGGCGCTGCTGGAGGTCGTCGCGGGCGCCTTCGGCGTGGGGGGGGAAGGGCGGCCTGAAGGTGAAGGTGCGGGCCTGGCGCTGGATCAGCCTCATGCGGGCGTTGATGCCCCAGCCCGAGCCTTCGAGGATGGCGCTCAGGTCGCGCTTGTGGAGCTTGATCATGGCCATGAGGGCGACCGGCGCGATGATCAGGAGGGCGAGCCCCATCAGGGTGAACATCACCGCCTCCCAGCCCATCTGGGAGATGGTCTGGGTCATGAAGGCCGCGGCCGATCCCATGGCGGCCAGCGCGATCCCGCCGCTGGCCACCATCCCGGCCTTCGAGGCCGGCGGCGCCGCGGCTGCGGGCGTGGGCGTGGGCTGAGGCGAGGGGGCGCTGTGGGGCACCTTCGCCAGGGTGTCCAGGGTGTCCTTCTGGATGGCCTTCTCGCTCTCCTCGGTCAGCTTCTCGATCCGGACCGAGAGCGCGCGCCCGAGCCGCTTGAAGGGCGCCACGATGGCCTCGATGAGGCTGATGGGGTTCTCGACGATGTGGACCACGGTGGCGAAGCGCTCGACGCCCTCGATGTCGCAGAAGATCCCGTGCTTGCCGACCTGGAGGTTTCCCCGGCCCCCCGAGGTGACCGGCACGGCGACCTCATGGAGCACCTCGCCCTCCCTGGCGCAGACCTCGACGTAGAGCACGAACATGTTGCTCATGTCGCTCAGCCGCGCGTGTCGGGCGCGATCGTGGACCTTGACGGCCAGATCAAAGCGGCGGCCGTCCATGATCAGCGTGCCCATCTCGAAGAGCGCCCGCCGCTTCGGGTTGTAGAGGTCGGGGAAGCTCACGAAGCTGTTGCACACCTCCAGCAGGTGAGCCTGGAAGAGGATGAGCTTCTCCAACAACCGGACGTCGTCCACGACAAGGGCATTGCGGTGGCTCTCGCGCAGCAGCGCACGCAGCCCCTCGACGGCCTCGTCGCCCTCGGCGGCGAGCGCCTCCAGGCGCTCGACTGGGATGTCGCCGACCGCGCCCTCGGGTCGGCGAGCGCGCCAGCCTCGGTAGGGAGCCAGGCGCTCGACGAGCGCCCGCCACCGGCTCGCCTCGATGGCCTCGACCGGGGCGCCGTCCAACTCGGCCAGCGCGGCGCCCAGCTCCCGCAGCTGGCCCGCGTAGGCGGGGTTGAGGGCCCCGCCGAGGGTCAGCGCGCCCCCCGGCTCGGGCCTCGCCAGCGGGCCGTCGGTCAGCAGGGCCTGGACCTGCCCCCGATCCGAGAAGTTGATCCGCCCGAGCGCCTCGCCGCTGGGCCAGATCGCCTCCGCGACGCGGGCGTCGAGCTCGACGGCCTGCGACAGGATGAAGTGTTGCTCGATCTTGGCGCCCAGGGCCTCGACCAGCGCGAAGATCCTCGCCGTCTGCGCGCCGAAGGGCGCGATCTGCGCCCCTCGCTCGGGCTGCCCTTCGCCCCACCATGCGATAAATGCCCTTGATTGTTCAAGAAAGTCATCCAGGCAGGCGTCCGTGACCCCGACCTCGCCGGTGAGGTGGTGCTTGCCGCCGCCGCAGGCCAGGATGTCCCGCATGAGCGCGGCGATCTCGGGCTGCTGGGCGGCGGCGGGCAGGACGTGGCCGGCCTCGCTGAGCCCGCGGGCCTCCTCCTGCTGGCGAACGGCCCGGACCTCGGCCAGCGTGATCTCCTGAGCACCGGCGCCGCGCGCGAGGATCTTGGCGGCCGCCTTGAAGGCGCGGTCGCCGTCGTCGACGCCGCGCTCGATCGCCTCGAGCTTGAGCGACCTGGCGCCATGGGTCACGCCCCTGTGATCCTTGAGGGTCGAGAGCAGCCAGCGGATCGAGGCCTTGATCTCCCGAGCCTGAATCCGCCCGTCACCCTCCGGATCGAGGTGCTTGAGGAGGTCCGGGTCGGTCCTGAGCGACTGCGTCGGCGCGCTCGTCGCCACCCAGTGCGCCTCGTCGAGTCTGGCCGCCATCGCCAGCCCCTCGGCGTTGGACAGCTTGAGGTGGTGGGCGCGGCCGTAACGTTCGAAGACAAAGCGGTCAGCGGCTTGGGTCACTTCAACTCCTTGCTCATCCACGACGGGGTCTTGTGCCCGGCGACGGAGCCTTCCAGCGCAGCCTTCAGCACCGCACCCACCCCCGGATGTCCTCGCCGTGGGCGTTGCGGTGGAAGGTGAGGTGCGGCCACAGCATGGCAAAGTCCCGCGGCGCGATCCACGGCGCGCCGATCTGCTGGATCGGCAGCGCGGCCGAGACGTCGCGCTGCGGCAGCAGGATTCGAAGCCGCAAGAGGGAGACCGTCGTCGGCCCGGTCAGGGGCACCAGCGTCAGGCCCAGCTCAAGCGCCTCGCCAGGAACCAGCCAGACCGTCGGGTGCAGCGCGAAGGGCTCCCCCCACGTCAGCTGCGCGCTCTGCCGGCCCTCGATGTTGGCCGTGATCCCGGTCGAGGTCAGCTGGAGCTGACCCCGCCGCCGCTGCCCCGCCAGCCAGCTCAACATCCCCTGGAGGCCCTCCGTGGGTGGCGCGGCGTAGAGCGTCATGTCGTGCCGCTGGACCAGAGACTGCGGCAGAGGAAGCGGCGGCGGGTCCGCGGGGGAGTAGCCCCGGCGGTCGGCCTCGGCCGCCATCGGGCGACGGCTGTAGAAGGCGCCCCGGAGCCCCGACGCCACGGCCGCGCCGCTCGCGAACCCCTCCGGCCAGCGCGTCTCCCGGTCCTCCGTCGCGCCTCGCCAGGACGCCCGCTGCGCCCCGACGACCCGCAGATCCGCCCCTTGGAGCAGCGCGCCGTCGAAGGCCGCCTCCTCCACCTGCGCGCCCAGCAGATCCGCCCCGCGCAGGTTGACGCCGCGCAGATCCGCCCCTTGCAGATCCCCGCGGCGCAGCGACGCGCCGCTCAGGTCCGCGCCCCTCAGGTCCGCCCCCTGGAGGTTGGCCCCCGACAGATCCGCCCCCGACAGATCCGCCTCGCGCAGATCCGCCAGGTGCAGCAGCGCGCCCTTCATCTGCGCTCCCTTCGCTCTGGCCCGCTGGAGCCTGGCCTGCTGCATCTGCGAGCGCGACAGGTCGCAGCCCTCCAGATCCACGTCGGCGGCCTCGGCGCTCTGGAGCGCGCTGCCCTGGAGGCTCGCCCCCGCGAAGCCCGCACGCGTCAGGTCGGCCCCGTTGAGCGCGCAGCGCACCAGCGCGCTCTCCCGGGCCTCGACCCCCCAGAGCCTGGCGCCGCTCAGATCGGCATTGCGGGCCTGGGTCCGCGCCAGCGTGGCGCTGGTCAGGTCGGCGCCGCGCAGATCGGCCTGATCAAGCCGCGCTCCGCTCAGATCGGCGTTGACCAGGATCGCCTTGCGCGCGTCGACCCGATTGAGCACCGCGTCGACCAGCGCGGCCCCCTTGAGCCGCGCTTCAAAAAGCGCCGCGCGCGTCAGATCGGCCTCGGCCAGATCTGCGCCCGTCAGGTCGGCGCTCGACAGATCCGCCTCCCTCAAGGCGGCGCCGCGCGCCGCCGCCCCGGCCAGATCGGCGCCCGCGAACGCCGCCTTGGGCCCGAAGGCGCCCGAGGTGCGGTGCGCGAAGCGGCTGGGCCACTGGGTCGATGCGTCGTAGAAGGCGCCAGAGAGCAGCGCCTCGTCGAGCGCGGCCTCCTGCAGCAGCGCGCCTCGGAGGTCGGCGCCTCGGAGGTCGGCGCCCTTGAACCTCGCGCCCTGAAGCGCCGCCTCGCGAAGACGGGCGCGCCTCAGATCGGCGCCCTCCAGCGTCGCGCCGGCGAGCACCGCGCCCTCCAGGTCCGCCTGTTCAAGCCGGGCGCGCCTCAGGTCCGCGCCCTCCAGATCGAGGCGGGCCAGCCGGGCCAGCGCCAGCGCGGCCTCGGGCAGGATCGTCGAGGGCCCGAAGGCGCCCTGGCTGGTGTGGGAGAAACCCTTGGGCCAGCGCGTCGTTCTGTCGTAGATCGAGCCGGCCAGGAGGGCGCCCTCAAGGACGCATTGGCGCAAGTCCGCGCCCTGGAGCGCCGCCCCTTGGAGGTTGGCGCCCTTGAGCATCGCGCCGCTCAAGTCCGTCCGGCGCAGATCAGCGCCGCTCAGGTCGGCCTCGCCCAGATCGGCCTCGCGAAGCCAGACTCCGCGCAGATCGGCGCCGCCGAGGTTCGCGCGGCGCAGGCTGGCGCCCTGCAGGAAGACCCCGCGCAAGATCGCGCCGGGGCCGATGGCCCCGCAACGGGTGGCGTCGAAGCCCTCAGGCCAGCGCGTCGAGGCGTCAAAGAACGCGCCGGTCAAGGTCACGCGCTCCATCTGCGCCGCGCTCAGGTCAGCCCCGCGCAGGTTCGCGCCCGCCAGCGAGGTGTCGGCCAGCGCGTCCCCCGCGAGCGCCACGCCCTGGAGGTCGACGCCCGGGCCGAGGGCGCCGCAGCGGGCTGGATCGAAGCCCTCGGGCCAGATCGTGGCCGCGTCGAAGCGCGCCCTGGCCAACTCGACGCCGTCGAACTCGGCCCCGATGAGCCGCGCGCCGCACAGGTTGGCGCCCCCGAGCCTCGCCGCCCTCAACGACGCGCCGGTCAGATCGGCCCGGCGCAGGTCGGCGCCGCTCAGATCTGCGCCGCTCAGGTCCAGGCCCCTCAGATCGGCCCCTTTGAGGACAGATCCGGGCCCGATGGCCCCGCTGGTCGCCCCGACGAAGCCCTCGGGCCAGCGCGTCGCGGCGTCGAAGGAGGCCCCTTCGAGCCTGGCCCACTGGAGGCTGGCGGCGCTCAGGTCGACCTGCCCCAGCCTCGCGCCGCGAAGATCCGCGCCGTAGAGATCAGCGCCGCGCAGGCTCGCGCCGGTCAGGTCGGCGCCCCGCAGCGAGACCTCGCGCAGGGAGCGACCGCCGAGATCGGCGCAGCGCAGATCCGCGCCCGGCCCCAGCGCGCCGCTCTTTGCCCAGGCGAAGCCCTCGGGCCACCGGGTCTCCCCATCGAAGCGCGCCCCCGTGAAGTCGGCGTGCCTCACTCTGGCCCCCTCCAGACTGGCGCCGCGCAGATCAGCGCCGCGCAGATCGGCCTCGACCAGATCCGACCCCGACAGCCGGGCGCCGCGCAGATCGGCGTTGGCGAGCACGGCGCCGCGCAGGATCGCGCCAGAGGCCCGCGCCTGCGACAGATCAGCGCCGCTCAAATCGGCGCCGCTCATGCTCACGTCGATGAGATCCTCGCGCGAGAGCTTGACGCCGGGCAGCGAAAGCCCTTCGAATATCGCCTGACCCTCCCTGCGACGTCGGAGAAAACCGTCCAGATCGATCGCGTCTCCAGGCTTGTGGGCAGGGTTGTCCATGAGCGAGGGATGATGCTGGAGGCCTCCCCAGCCGTCAAGTCGACTTCGTTGTCGGATACGTCGGGATCGGCGCGTCGACTTTGATAACGGGCAAGTCGAGATCGGCGAGTCGACTTCGTTGACGCACACGTCGGGATCGGCGAGTCGACTTCGTTGGTGCACACGTCGGGATCGGCGAGTCGACTTCGATGCCGGGCACGTCGGGATCATCGAGTCGACTTCGATGACGGGCACGTCGAGATCGGTGAGTTGACTTCGTTGGTGGACAAGGGGAGAGCGGCGAATCAGCAGAGATGACGGACACTTCGAGATCGGCGAGTCGACTTCGATGCCGGGCACGTCGAGATCATCGAGTCAACTTCGTTGGTGCACACGTCGGGATCGGCGAGTCGACTTCGATGCCGGGCACGTCGAGATCATCGATTCGACTTCGTTGACGGTCACGTCGAGATCAACGAGTCGACTTCGTTGACGGGCACGTCGAGATCGGGGAGTCAACTTCGTTGATGCGATCCGCACGTTGACGGTCCACCCGGGCTTGCGCCCGGGCCTTGGGTTTTGTCCCGGGTCGCCCCGCCGGAGGGCGGGGCTGGCGACGGGGCGTCCGTGTGCGGGGGGCGTGTCACCCGTTTTGTCCTCACAGG
>SXGS01632210.1_pt1 | contig 41888 bp, 32 predicted proteins | sample 3174681 | NCBI WGS metagenome assembly SXGS01 (sample SAMN11356861, study PRJNA531348) | freshwater metagenome | isolation source: freshwater sample F1-80 | place: China: Fuxian Lake, Yuxi | collected 2017-12-25 | reverse complement strand
TCGTAAAATTTAGCAGCCATATAATAGCTGTTAGAATAATTAAAATTAAATTTACTATTTTTAAGTATCGTCGTTGGGTTAACTGTTATTTCTGGAGACAATACGCTATCCTTGCTGGCCTCAAAAGGAATTTCAATAATGTTATATTGTCCAGTTATGCTTGAATCTCCTGCACCGATTTTTTCTTCTTCAGTGAGATTGTCGTAGATGTTTGTTCTATCTATAAGGTTTTTTGGCCTTCCATTAAGAAAATCTTCCCCTGAAAATGGGAATTTAGAAAGATATATATAAACGCCAGCTATATCTGTAAAGGCGTTATTCCTTAGTCCTAATTTAATTAAGCCGTCCGCTGTTATATATTGCTCCGTGGTAACATTTTCACAGCTTATTGAGTCTCCCGGCCTTTTACCTTGATCTTTTCTAGGCGTTAGAAAATAATTTATCGGTTTAGGATTATCTATCTCCATTAAATCCCATCCGGTAGATTTAGTAAAGCTATTCGATGAACTTTCCCCTTCTTCATCTATGGCCTCTACAGTTATAATAAAGTTTCTTCTTGGTCCATTGCTGGATGCAGCATTTAAATTAAAAGTATAATTAAAGAACTTATCTGTAGTAAGGAACGTTTGAATTACGTTTTCGCTTAAAAGCAAATCACTAGAATTCGTATTTGCGGGGTGAATTCTTACTTTATAAGTTAATGGAACATAAACTATTCCGCCACCAAATAGGGATGTTTCCCACTTTATTGCCGCGTCTTTTGATGTTATCTGTCTGTATAATGTAGTACTTGATGGGTTGGTGTCGTTATTATCCGTCTGTAGTCGAAGGGAATTTATTTCAACGTCTCTTATTGGAAAATGGTCGGTAACAATCTGGTTGTTGTCTTTATAGTCGTTAGATAGTATAGATGAAGAATTTATAGCAAATACCCTAAAGTAATAAGTCTCATTGTTTTTAGATGGGACATAAAATATTTGCAGATTAGAGTCGCCGCTTAGTCTATCTGACAAAAATACTGTTTGAAAATAAAACTCTTCTTTAGGGAGAGAAGAAGTGGTGGAAACAGTATCCCCGGAATTGAACGCGCTTCCCTTTTTAGCAAAAATTTTATATCCATGAGTTGATCCGATATTTGTTGGTGGGGTTATTGATATATTTATTTGCCTTGTCGATGTGGAGCCGGAATAGTACGCCAAGGATAAACCTAAACCATCTGGAGCGGGAGGGACAGCTAATACTGTAGACGAAAATACAGGGCTTGTAGAATACGAGATGCCAGACTCTATGAACTCGTATTTAAGGGGCTCGTAGATGACGCCTTCTATGTCGTATTTAAAATTTTCTTGTTCTTTGATGGAGGTTATTACATATTGGTTATTGGAGTAGTCGTTATCTATTAATGTCCATACTGCATTGTCTATTATAGATCCAGAATTAACGGAATTTTCGAACATCGGATTAGCCGCGTCGTTGTAATTTATTTGAGTTCCAGACTCGGCACCATTTATGGATTCTCTAATTTGAACTTTATTTATATTTATCGCGCTGGATGAAGGAGAAAATACGAAAGATTGGATATGGGATTTTCTAATATCTTTTATGTGATTAGAGGTTATTCCATCTACCAAAGATGTGTCATAAAAGAAAGAGGGTGTGGTTAGAAATAAGGTATAGTTCTTATTGCTACTTAAAAGTAAATCCTTGTCTAAAGTAACCCCTGAAATATTACCATTCGTATTATTATTTATAGGCGCATAATTTACAATCCTTCCGCCGTAATGTTCCAATGCTCTGTTTTCGTCAGCCACTCTAATAACGTCTCCGGGTCTTAACAGCAGTCCCTCTGGGCCAGCTACAAAATGAATCATTTCCGCCTGAGCCGACTCCGTTGACAATATCCATCTTCCAAGCCTAATTGCTTGAGATTTGCTTGTACACGCAAATGCGGTAATTTCCTTTTCTAAAACTCCAAACCTTTTTATTCCGTCAGCGTCTTCCACATATTCTATGGCTGGTTTGTAAAAATTCTTTTTATCGTTATATCTAACAAGACATACGGTTGGTCTGCTTTTTTTACTTGAAGAAGTATAAGAAAAGTCTCCTTCTTCTACGTTAGAGTTAGTAAACTGAGCAATCTCTTTTCTAGGTTTGTCTTGAACCGCTTGTAAGCTGCCGAAACCATAGTAGACAATAGACCTAAAACAGCTTGCAAAATCTTGAATTACTTTATGGGCATCTTCCTTCGTGGTTATTAGCGTGTTGCAAGAAAATCTAGGTTCTACATCCCCTTCTCCATTAGATACAAGAACGTCGCAGTATTTTGATATTTCATATAATGTCCATTTGTCTATATTTACTTCCTCAATAAATTTTCCAACTCCATATCTTTTATTTGTAAGAAGGTCGTAAAAAATCCACACAGGATTGTCTGTCCATTGCTTTTTAAATGTTCCATCGCCATTTTTTTGAAAGTCTCCATTCCACTCTGAAGAATATTGTCTCGTTATGGGGTCGTAACCCACTGGCAATTTAACCTTGAGTAATCTTACGTCATAAGATCTATTTGGTATTTGGGAAAAATATTCTGCATCGAAATTTAAAGAAACCATTGCTGAATTAGGGTAAGACAACGCATTGTCGCTAATTTCAGTTACGCTTTCTACGAAAGTTTCATTAGATACGTTAGACTCTATAGAGTTGGGAGTGGTTCTCGTTATTTCGACTTCCCATCCGTTTAATTTTTCTGTTGTTATTTTGGTGTTGTTTAGTAAATTCTGGTCGTAAACGTCTATTTCCGCCTCATATATATAGGCGCTTCTAGTCAATCCTTTTATTGTATGAGATATGGGTACAGATGGATACCAACCTCTATCGGATCCTCTTGCCGTATCATCTGTATATAGCGGCCTAAATCTTAATTTAAAATTTACACTCGTGCCAACCGTTTTTCCGACATCTTCAATGGGGAATTTTTCGATAGTTTTGATATATACAAGGCTTGATACTTTGATATTTACTCTTATTTTTTTTAAGTATTTGTTAAAAAGCCTATATGTTTTAGGATGGTACAACCAAGGATTGTCAGCGCTTCCTCCCGTATCTGGCCCATATAAATTTTCATTTATAATCCTACTTTTTTCAGTATTATTAGAGGAACCAACGTTTAAAAATTTATCGCCAACTCTTAGTCCTTCTGGTGCGCCATTGAAGGCTGATAATTCTAATTTTTGAAAATTATATTGATTATGTATATTTACAACGGGAACTTCATTGAGATAAACTGATCTTAAAAAACCTTCCGACGTGCCTGATGAGTAGTGTTCAAACTTAACATTTTCGTACCCTAATCTACCAATATAATTATTAGATCCGTATGGAATATATTCTCCACTAACAAGCCCTTCTATTTCCCCTTCTCCCAATAAATCTAATACTTTTACTACGCTTCTTGAGGTAAGGTTTACATCTTCCCCTCCTTCAACGCCAGAAAAAATTCCTTCTCCGCTTTTATCCCATATATCAATAGGGCTAATTCCGAATAACCCGCTTTGAATTAGGTTTGCGCCAGAAACATTAATTCCATACGACTGATTGCCGCCAGACGAACTAGAAACGTTGGATACCGTGTTTCCCATTTTATCTTACTCCTCCGGCCTTTTTAATGTTTATATACCTAATGTCATGAGAAGACATTATCACTTGGCTTCCTACTATAAGTCTACCGTAACCAAGAGGAACAGGGCCACCTTCATTAAGGATATTTACCGCTCCACTAAATAGGTAAGAATTAGCAAGAGCGCTAGGATCAGAACTGGGGTTTGATATTTGCCTTTGTTCTGGAATTTTAGGAGGCTTAGAAAAAAGGTTACTAATTCCAGTGGTAAGCAAAGCTAAGGAAGCCATCTTAATCATTGGACCACCAGAAAAGAAACCAACGGCACCAAGAATAATCCCCATCCAATCAAGAATTCCAGATCCCTCCAAAACGGGAATTATATCTAGTCTTTTGAAATTTTCAGAAATCACCAATAACTCATTATTCTTATAGAAATTTTCATCAAAGGAAAATGGCACTTCTTTGTCGTTAACTAACACTTTATATCTTGCGTATCCGTTTGAAGGTTTTAAAAAAAATTTTCTTATTGAGTCTTTGCTAAGAACGTTAATGGCGTGTAAGGCTTCGGCTGGACTCTTGACGTTAAGACTCCAATGGTCTTTTCCAATGGCTTTACCCATTTCTCCGTGTAGAAAAATTTCAACTACTTTATCCATATATTTTAAAATTGTTAGATGCTGTAGAAAACATTATAATTGGTAATTGATGAGCATTACTAACTAACTTATCGAAAGTCGAAAATTCTTCATTACCTTCTGTGTGAGAATGGTAAAAGGCCGTGATTTTGCCTTCGTTAGATGCCTTTAAGTATTCTTGAGGAGATATTTCAAAAAAATATTTTTTATTATTTGCTATATTCATGCAGCGAACTATTTTACTATCAACTAAAAGTCCACAACACTCGTTGGGAAATTCTTCAATAGCGTGTTTAGCTATATCGTTTTTATTTTGATCGTTAAGATGCATATTATTGGGTTACAGTTTGACTATTAGTGCCCGGAAAACCTCCGAACATTAAGAGGTCGTTAGAATGAGTCCTAACCCCACTAACTAATTCTTGAGCTTTTCCGCCTATCCCCCATCTTAATTTGCACCCCTCTATAGTCTTTGAACATTTATCTGGTTCCCAATATAAGATGTTTGGGGGTGGGAATCCAGCATTTGCATTTGTTTTTGCTACAAAATAGTATTTTACTTCATTTTTAGTTATGTATACTATCGATCCAAGCTCGTATCCAAGTGAAGAATTGTATTCTCCAATTATCTTGGTGTGCGCCGTTTCAGTGGAATAACCAAGCACAAGACCGGTAAGCGGTATATTGGATTCATTAGCTACTGGGGGCGCAAATTCGGGGAGCTTACTTGTACTCCCAAAAAAGTTTTTTTGAGACGTTTCGTTTCCCATTTTAGGATCGTTCGGATACTTTGCGGCATTATATTCATAAGAGCAGCCCTCTCCTCTATAAATAAACGGACACCTATTAGCTAAGCATAATCTACCCGGCAATTTAAAATTCTCTAAATCTAAAACAGACGATAATTCAAGCGAAATCAATTCCTTATTCTCTTGAGATTTCCTTTCTACGTAATAAATTTCTCTTGGAAATTCTGGATTTATTCCTGTGAACTGTCCAGCGCCATTAATGTTATTCGAGGAGTCTAAATATTTAAGAAACGTTCTTACCCTAGTGACTCTAGCTCCAATTAAATTATCTAACTCTAAAATCACCCTTTTAAGGGTTCTGAAATTTTCTTTTCCTTCTTTTATATTTTCGCTTATTCCTCTTAAAGACAAAAAAGATATGGTTGGTCTAGGAACCGATCCTCCCGAATCTAATTCAAACCCATCTGTTATTATTGGCATCGCATGATACACTTCTCCTTTAAATGAAATAGAATTTGATCCAAAAACATTATAATTATGAAATCTTAAATAATCTTCGATACCAAGCAGTGAAGATCCTAAATGTAAATTCTTTTTAATATCCCCAATATAAATTTCATACAAAGAAACTATAGAAGAAGACTCAAGGGAATGAAGTTCCTTAGATACTTCTTTAAGAGTATCAACTGCGGTATTTGGATTTATTTTTTCTGGCATTTTTAGACTACCTCTTCAAAAATTACAGAAACAGAAATATTATTATCAAATTCTAATTGAGACGACCAACTCTTGCATACAAATTTTTTAATTATATTGTACGGAGGAGGCAACTTAAAATAAAAAGATTTGTACCCCTCTCTTGAAGCAAGAAAGTGGACTATGGACTCGGATTCTTTTTCGCTTCTGTTGTTGAAATTTAAAGTTAATGATAATAAGTCGTTATTTGCGCCGTCTGCCATTCTCTGTTCGTAACCATTGCCGAATTTAATAGATACGACTTTCGGCTCATTGTCGGTTTGGACGCCGTAAGAGGGTGCCCAAAAAAAATAAGGATGAGCCTTGGTTACGCCGGTAAGAGTTATGTTAATTAACCCGCTCCAATAAGAAGAGCCGACAACGGGAGTTTTATCTAGATTGTCTTCTCTGGAAGAATAAAAGAACAGACCTTCGTGTTTTACGATGTCAAATTTAGAATAAACCTCGCTATTAGACCAATTACTAATATTAAATATATTATTACCCATATTCCTTTAGCCTTTACTTGTTGTTTACACTATAATAGTTAAAATAAAGCATCTTTTTAGCAAAAAAATGATAACTTACTCGCACAAAGATATTAAGGTCATGGTTAATGACAAAGACATATTTTGTTCTTCACTTAATGTTTCTCGTGAAGCACCTTTAGAGCCTTTATTTACAATAAATGATACAGTATCAAACAATTATTATTCGTCAGACTTTCCAGATGGAAGTATAGACTTATCTTATTATATTACAGGAGTCGATGAATTCTCTAATTTTTCCGATAAAACAAAGAAGTATAAAATAGACTTCGGAGGGTGTACCATTAATTCAGCCACGCTATCTTCTTATAGTCTATCTGTAGATAGCAATGAATTGTTAATAGCTTCTATTTCTTTAAGTTTTTACGATAATATAAGCGGAATTTTTGCTCCCGAAACAAGTTCTGGTTATTCGTCAGAAAACGTAGATGTGCTAAAATCTACAGAAGTTTCTGTCGACGGCGGAATTGAAATAAATGAAGGTTTAATAAGTAATTTAAGCTATTCGTACAAGACTAATTTTAGCCCAAATTACGCTTTAGGTGGGGGTATTACTCCTTATAACCTCTCTTTTAAAGAGGATTCAGTAAGTCTAAGTATGCGTATTTATGACTATAATCTAAATGTTCCAATTACAGGTCAAAGGGCTAATTTTGCATTAAATTTAAAAGATAAGGATTACAATACGATAATCTCTATTCCAGTAAGCGCGTTAATTAACAGTAAAAAAATAAGTCTTGGCGCAAGCGACACTCCAATAGTAGATCTAGAGTTAATACAGGCGAACTTAGGGAATCTAAAAGAGGAAGATCTTCCAAGTATATACAGTTTTTCGCCTTTGTCTGGTCAGATGGGGGCTAGTGTGAATCTGTCGGGAAATAGCTTTATTAATATAGAAAAAGTTATGTTGGGAGAATTTAGATGCGAAATACTAAAAGATGTCTCCACGGAGACTAATCTTTCTATAAGATTACCTAACACTTTAGCCTCTGGATACAAGGCTCCTTTTATTGTGAAAACGTTAGGCGGGACAAATTATTTTTCTGATTCAGGATTCTTTATAACGAGCGGGGTTAATATTTAATTTTTCTAATTCTTTCTATTAATTCGAAGATCTTAATTTTAGGAATATCTTCTAAAGAGCTGAGTGAATCTGAATCTTCGTAATTTTCTTTTTTTAGTCTTAGTTTTATTTGGTCGAACGTAACGCTTTTTTCTCTCATTAAGGAAGCCAATATACTTCTTGGATCGAGGGATTTTTCGTTACCCGTATCACTCTCTAATTTAGAGTTACCCAATTCTTCTTGAGCAACAATGTTAATCTTAAGGAAGTTGCGCACACACCTTACAAACGCTCTGTTCTCAGCTATAGGGCCGAGGAAAAATCTTGCGAAGCTCTTTGTATTGTTAACTGATGCGTCACCAATAGCGGAAAACACAACCTCTTTACCTTCCGTTTCAAAGTTTGGGACAAATGCAATCTTACAAACTGCAATGACATAATCTGGTGAAGGAGACTTAATATCGTAAGTAACACTGGTAAAACCTCTTATTTGCGCAAGCTCCTTAATTCCTCCAAGTAAAATTATAAGCTCTGAATCTTGCAGCTTTGAAACGTCTGTCTCTCTGGTCTTGTCTCTGTTGGGAACAAGGTGTTCCGCTTTAATCATCCTTCTCCAGTCAATTAGCGAGTTCTCTGTGAACTTGTATTCTATATGGTCGAAAAGACCATCTTCATTTCTTTTAAATTTTTGCATATTAGTTATTAACCTTTTCTAAAATTATATAATCGTCTAGATTTTTCCAAAAAGATTCTTCGTTTATTACCGGGGCGGGATTGTTCCCTCTTGTTTTGTCTACAGGAACATTTTCTGAATTATTAGAGTTAGACATATACATCTTATCCTCTATAATCGATATGGAAGAACTTTTAAAGAATATATTTTTAAGGTCTTTTTCTTTTATCTTTTGAATTGTGTCATCATTTTTTTGCTTAATAATGATGGGCCCAATATCTATATATTTTAACTTGAAGTCGTTAGTTTCCTCTTCACTCTTTTCGCTTATTAAGAAAAATTTAATACCTTTTCTCTTCAATTCTTGAAGGTAAAGGGTGTCGCTGTTTTCGTCAACTAGAAAAATTAATTCTGTAATCTTCTTCCTAAAGAAAGATAATAAATTTATATTAATTGGAAGCTTTGAAACTATCGAACATGGCACTAACTCAAGCTGCTTCATTAAAACATTTTCTTCAAAAAAAATGTCCATCCTAACAATTAGAGACGGAATCTTAAGCTGCGATATATCTCTAATGAAGTTTGTGGGTATTAATTCTATCTTTCTGTTTTGAAAACTTCTCCCTATGTGTAGAGTTCTGAAAGGGTAATTAAATTCTATACCCAATAGCTTACATACCGATTCGGCTATTTTTTCTGGTTTGATTTTATTAATGGTTTTGGGGTCTTCTACGGGGGAATAGCTGCATTTTTCATCCTTATCTCTCTCCGGTTCTAGGATAATAACGTTATCTTTGTTACTCCAATATGGGCCGGAAGATGATGGAGGCATGACATTGTAAAGTGCCACTATTTTTTTATCTAATCCAGACGCGATATGAACCCCTGAACTATCAACACCCAAATGTAGTAGGGAGTTACTTATTAAATAAGCTGTTTGATTGTAGTCCGTTCTACCAGATAAACTAATCGTCCCGTAAATGTCCGGCTCATTACCACCTCCGAGTTTGACAATTTTGATTTTATTTTTTTCTAAAATTGGCCCTAGAATTTCTATAGTCTCTTCCCAATAGTCATATTTCCTAGAGTCGTATTTACCAAAGGGTTGAAAGGTTATATAGTTGCCGCTAAAAGATAAGGGAAAATATTTTTCATAAATATATGGCTTGCCTATCTTAAGGCCAGAATTCAAGGCGAAAGATTCAACAATGTGCATACCAAAATTATAACTCCATTAGCTTTGCGGAAAGCTTATAAAAAACTAAGGATAAAAGATTACATATTGGAATTAATATCAATGAATCAGTAAGATAACAAGCTACCACAGTAACCCAAAGAGAAAGGCACAGCGGACACGTTATTAGTTTTATGAAAAAACTATTATAATTTTCACTTAAATATCTAATCCAATCAATAGTGGGATTGCCTAATAGTTTATATCTATAAGTATCAATGCCAAAAAACTTTTCAAGCCCAAAAAACGTGGCATACTCAATAAATGCGTCACTATTAAACCAAACTAATAAAATTAAGGCTACCGAGCTAGATAGAAAAAGTAAATCAAATAATTGATGGTTCATGATGGATAAGTTTTATGTTAAATTCTTTAGCTAAATTTAATGAGGTTCCGTCGTGTAAATAACCAACTTGATAATATATCTCTTTTATACCGTAGGATGCGATCATTTTTAAGCAATCGTTGCAAGGTAAAAGGGTACTAGCTATTAAGTAGCATTCTCCCGGCTTAGAATATCTAAGCGCATTAACTTCCGCATGAATGACCCTCTTTCTTCTTTCATCCCTGTCTAGCCAATTTATGTCAATTTTAGAAGGGGCACCATTATATCCTACCCCAGCTACGCTATTGTCTAGCCTCAGAACGCAAGCGCCGACCTTTACATAGGGGTCTTCGCTGCGCTCTGAGGCCGCTAGGGCAATTTTTAATGCGTACTGGTACCAATCTAGCCTCCCTTTCATTTACGCTCTCTTGTAGACGTATTGTGGGCGTCCAGAGCTTCCCTTTAGGGTAGAGACAACTACCAGTGTGCCATTAGAAACGAGGAGCTTCATTGCCTTTCTTAGAGAGGATGGAGACGCCTTATTCTTTTCTCTTAGATAGCTAAAGGTAAATTGTCCTTCAGGGACGACCACCTTAGTTTCTGCCCTCGTTCTCTTTACCTTTGCGGCTTGATTCATTGAGCATTGAGTATTTTGTTGCTGATTTTGTTCGTTAGTTTCCATAACAAAGACAATATAGTTCTTTCCACTAAAAAAGCAATATATTTTTCACAAATATTTTGAGATAATGGATAACGATATGACATCCCTTGAGGCATCTATTGAACTTTACAAGTGGTTTTCTGAAAATGATTCTTTCTGTCTGGAAGAAGATTTCAAGAAAGTTATCACTATAACCGAAAATTTAGAAAGAGATAAAGCATCGCTTCTCTCTGCGCTAGAAGACTTTGTGAAGAATGAAATGATTTCTAGGGTTGAAATAAAGGATACTAAATATTGGATACTAAGAAAAAGTTTTGCATCTTTTAATCAAAGCGTATCTATTTCTCCAGATTTAGCGATGGGTATGTCCTTAATATTAAATAAATTTCACGAAAATATGGAAGCAGAAATACAACAATGCGACCCATCTTCTCTGGGAGAGAAAGATATAAAAAACCTTTTTGGAATTACCAACTTCTTGATACAAAAAATAAATGTTGACAAGGAAGAGAAGGAAGACTAAGCTTTCTTAGTTAAAAAAGGTGAAAATCCTTTTCAGCCTGCCGAGAAGAAAACGGTAAGGTTTCCCTAGTGAGACAATATCGAGGTTTTATACCGTCAGGATTTCATTCCGAGATCCATAACGAAGGGAATAATCGGAAAAGAGTTTCATACACTCTAAAAAACTGGCAGATAACTTCTGCTGCAATTGACCCGGCGTGTCGTGGTTGATTATCGTAATGAGTTTTTAAGCATAGTTTCTCATCCTTACGAAAGGAAGATAATCCTCGAATTAACGAGTTACGTATGTGCCGCTGAATGTCCTATCAGCACTCGCATAAACGCGAAAAGCAACACAAGGCCCAAAAGAAAGAGCATATCCGCATAACGTAAAAGCCCCCTTCAATGGGGGTTTTTTGCCTTATTTTCCCAAAGAAATATCATATCCCCCCATTCACCCAACCGTTCACCCAACCTCCGGCGCTAAAAAAGAAAGCCTCGAAGTAACAAAAAGACGATGCAAAACGTTTACAAAAAAAATAAAAAAGCTATCACGGAATCTTTTTTGGACCATGGACCTACGTATCCGGTAATTTATTAAATTTTAAATTTATTATGGGATCGTTTTGGACCATGGACCTTTTAGATATTTATTAAATTACTTAAAGAAAAGGCTTGACTTTTCGGACTTAATAAACTACTCTTACAAGACGCGCCTGTTGTTGTAGTGAAAGAAATTAAGGCTAGGGATTTAGTAATATCTCCATGTAAAGTTGGAGACATTAGAGATTTCGTGGAGACCAATCATTATTCTCGGAACATTAATGGCGTCAAAATTAGTTATTGCTTCAAGGTAGAAAATGAGGAAAGATTAGTAGGCGGAGTTATTTTTGGAGCTATGTCTACTACGGCATGGAAAAAGTTTGCTAATTCGGAAAAAAACTTTCTAGAGCTTAGAAGATTGGTTCTCGTTAATGAAGCCGGAAAGAATTCGGAGAGCAGGGTTATTGGCTGGTGCTTGAGATACATTAAAAAAACTGATAAAGAAGTCTCCATTATCGTATCCTACGCTGATCCTTACCACAACCATAACGGAACGATTTATAAAGCTTCTAATTTTGTTTATATGGGGCTAAGCGGTAAAGATAATGGATTTTACGATACCGAAACTAAAAAAACTTATCATTCAAGAGCGTTACGCACTAAATACAAAGGAGACTATAAACCATTTGTCAAAAAGTTGAGAGAAAAATTAAAAAACGGTATATTAGTGCCGATTAAAATTCCACCCAAACATTGTTTTGCTTTTCAACTAAGAAAGAGCTATATTAAGACTGTAGATGTTAAATAACAGAAGTCCTCCCTATAAAAATAAGTTTTTTTTAAAATAATTTTTATTTTTTATATGTCTAACAAATTACAATTGAAACCCATAGGTATTAGTGGAGTCGCTGGTTCTGGTAAGGACTTATTTTTTTCTCTTTTGAAGAAAAAGATTTCCGTTAAAAGGTATGCCTTGGCGGATAAATTAAAAGAAGATTTATCGGAGTGGAGTATTAGCAAATACGGAATTGATCCCACGAAATGCTCTCGTGAAGAAAAGGAGCAAATCAGGAACTTAATGACTTTCCATGCAAATTTTCTTAGAAATAAAACTCAAGGAAGATGTTGGATAGATAGAATATATCCAGAAATCCAAGCTCATCTTGCAAACAATCCTCATAACGAAATTCCAGTTATAACAGATATAAGATTTAAAGAATTTGAAGAAGATGAAGTGTTTTGGTTAAAATCTCAATTGGGCGGAGTTTTGGTGCATATTTCCCAATACACAATGGTAAATGGCTATAAAATGTGGATACAAGCGCCTAACGAAAGTGAAGCTAAACAGAACCCGATATTGAAAAAGAGTGCTGATTACGTTGTAGAGTGGGAAAAAGTAAAAGACGCTGATCCCGAAAATTCCAACGTCTTAATAGGTGTGGTAGATGATTTTCTAAAATGGTATAAACAAAAAGTATGAAACCTGCAGAAGAGGCATCTTTAATTAGAAAAGTTAAAAATAAAGAGTGTAGTGCCAGCTTTTTGAAGCTGAAAGAAAAGCACGGCAATCTATTTTTCTCCATTGTTAATAAGTTCTCCAAGAGAATAAATGTTGAAAATATTTATTTAGATTTAGATTTCGTTTTCTTTAAGGCTATTCTATCTTATGACAATAAGAAAGGATCCAAGTTTTCTACGTGGCTTGGTAACTGCACCAGATATCATTGTTTGAATTACTTAAAAAAGAATAGTAAATACGTCCAAACCGAAGATGATCAGGTGACATCTTTTTTTGATAAAAAGTCATTCGAGGATTACAGCAATTGTAAAAATTTCAAAAACGAAGCTAATCACGTCCTAAATATTTTAAATGAAGCGGAAGATAAAAGAATAGTTAAAATATTTAAATTAAGATACTTAAACGGTAACGGGAAGATGACATGGAGAGATATAGCGACCGAGTTTAATCTAACTCCACAAACTGTCATTAACCTACACACAAAAGGAAAGAAAATTATTGTTAGGAGAATGAAACAATAGTCTTGACATTATGTTCTTTAGGTGTTACAATCAAGCCTAGGTATAGTAACTTATAATACAAAAATAAAATTATGGAAACCAAAGAAAACCAAACTAACGAAAACAAAGTGAAGCCGAATAACGATTGGAAGGATAGAGAGATTGGGGCGCTCTGGAAGAGAGAGGGAACTAATCAAAAATATCTTACTGGCAAGATAAATGTTGACGGAACAGAAAAGAAGGTCGTTGTTTTTAGCAATAAGCACAAGAACAAAGATTCCCATCCAGACTTCAGGATTTATCTAAGCAAGGATGCGGAAACGACCAGCACTTCACCAAACTGGACTGGAAACGAAGAGTTGCTCTAATAACACCGAGGACAAAGGATGACATTTAATTGTCCAATTAATCCTACGTCTTTTGGCCAAGTGTCTGTCGCCCTTCTTAGGGAAGCCTACAAGAAGGGTGACGGACACCTTATTTCTTTAATAGGAAATGTTGCCGACCTAAAGAGCCAAGAAACTAATGTTGATTTTTTTAGCTGGATAGACAAGAGAATCCTTGATTTTCCAAGTAAACACAGCAGAAAAGATCCCACATTTAAATTATGGCATATTAACGGTTCAATAGGATTCATTAGTGATAATCAGGCATTAATGACATTTCATGAGACGAACGAATTAACAGAAGTCGAAGCTAATGTTCTTAGGAATAATAATAAAGTTATTGTAACTTCAAAATACGCAAAAGAAGTTTTCTCAAGTAAAAACGTAGACTCTCATTATATTCCACTAGGGTTTGACAGTAGTAATTTTTCAAAGTTAGACAAAAAATATTACAACGACGAAAGAATTGTTTTTACGTTAAATGGAAAATTCGAAAACAGAAAAAGACACTCGAAAATTCTATCTGCTTGGAGCAAGAAGTTCGGAGATAACAGAAAATATTTTTTACAATGCGCATTGTATAATCCTTTTTTAAACGAAAAGGTTAATAACGATTTGATTTCAAACGCCTTAAATGGTAAAAGATATTTTAACGTTAGCTTCTTAAAGATGATGGAGAAGAACTCCGAGTATAACGACCATCTAAATAGTGGAAACATAACGATAGGAATGTCTGGTGGAGAAGGATGGGGTTTGCCGGAATTTCAGTCTGTAGCCATAGGTAAACACGCCGTCATTTTAAATGCTCACGGATATAAGGAATGGGCTAATTCAAAAAATTGTGTTTTAGTTAATCATTCAAAAAACATAGATTGCCATGATGGTATCTTTTTTGAAAAGGGTGGCAACTTTAATCAAGGTCAAATCTTTGATTGGGAAGAGGATGATTTCATAAGCGCTTGCGAAGAAGCCGTGAAAAGAGTAGAGAGGAACCGAGTAAACAGCGAGGGAATCAAACTCCAAAAAGAATTTACTTACGATAAGACTTACGGAGAAATCACAAAACTATTAAACTCTTAATGTTGTGGCTGTTTATCTTTATCAACATCCCGTAACTAAAGAAGTAATAGAAGTCGTACAACAAGTAAAAGACAAGCACGAACATACAGACTCAAAAGGAGTAAAGTATGATAGAGTGTGGACAATACCGCAAGCTTCTTTTAATTCACAGATAGATCCATTTAGTTCAAAGTCTTTTGTAGATAAAACCAGAGGAAAGAAGCTGTCTGTTGGTGATTTGTGGGATATTTCAGCAGAAATGAGTAATAAAAGATTAGATAAAGACGGGGGTGATAACGTTAAAAAATCTTACGACACAAAAGAAAAAGAGAAGAGAAAGGGAAAAAATCTTTCCAAATCAGACGCAAGAGACGGTAAAAAAAGATGAAAGAATATGTCGTAAAATTAAAAGAGAGCGAGAGGAATTTGACAAGCTCCGCCAGCGAAAAAATCAATGAACTGGAAATGGCCCTTCAGATTTGGCAAGATTTAACTGTAATTCACGCCAACGGAAATTCTAGCGAGGAAGATAGTTTGGTAAGAAATATATTGGAGCAAATTTTAGTGTCGAATTTTGGAGATAAAGATAAGATTCCCATGCCAGCTTATTACAAGCAACTTCTACTTAAAAAATGATAGATAACTTAAACGTAAAAAAGGTTTTAATTACCGGAATACTCGGCCAAGATGGTTCAAACATGGCCGAATTTCTTTTAAACGAAACTGATTGTTATGTATATGGGATGATGCGAAGGAGTGCGAATCCAAATTATATAAATACATTAAGCTTTAGAGATCATGAAAGATTTAATTTTGTTTTCGGAGACTTAACTGATGAAGTAAGTATTAATAATTTGATTATAAAAATCGGGCCCGACTATTTAATTAATTTTGCAGCAAACTCTTTTGTTGGTATAAGTTGGGAAATGCCAATGCAGGTTTTTGACGTTAATACTTTAGGGGTTTTAAGATGTTTGGAAGCTGTTAAAAAATATAGCCCAAAATGTAGAATATATAGCGCCGGTTCTTCAGAAGAATTTGGTGACGTGGATTATTCTCCTCAAGACTTAAAGCACCCAATAAAACCAAGGAGTCCTTATGGAGCCTCCAAGGCTTCTGCACGCCACCTAATAAAAGTCTACAGAGAATCTTATAATATGTATGCCGTACATGGTATATTATTTAATCATGAAGGAATCAGGAGGGGAGAAGAGTTTGTTTCGAGAAAGATAACCAAAGGAGCGGCAAGAATAGCCAAGAGCATAAAAGAAGGATGCTTATTTAGTCCACTAGAATTAGGCAACATAGATTCAAAAAGAGATTTTAGTAACAGCAAGGATATAATTAAAGGAGTATGGCTAATGCTTAACCAGAGTAAGCCGAAAGATTATTTACTAGCTAGTGGAGAGACTCACTCTATAAGAGAATTTGTAGAAAAAGCTTTTTACTTTGCCGGTGTTAAAGGGTATTGGAATAAGAAGGGTGTGGAAGAAGAATTTTGTTTAGGGGAACCGTGCGGAGAAGAAGACATTAATTATGCAAATGTTTTGGTTAAAATTAACCCCATGTTTTATAGACCAGCGGAGGTTGATGTATTAATGGGAGACCCAAGACAAGCAATAGAAGAATTAGGATGGAAACCTAGCGGAAGTTTTGATTTACTTGTGAAGGAGATGGTTGAATATGATGTGGCTATGGAATATAAGTAAAGATGAAAGAGACGAATCTGAATATTGTAAACTAATAGTTGGAAATTTTTCTAAATTTGAGAAAGGAAATTATTCATCCAAGCTAGAGGCGGCGAAAAAGATTTATAAAAAATATCCAGATAAGGACTTTTGGAATTGGATGTTTTTGAATTGCGATATTAAAGTGGAGAATCTTTCGTTTTTTTTAACTAAGGACGGAGCAGAGTTTTTAATTAAAAAAAATAAACTAAGAAATTTTTCACCTTCAAAAAAGATTGACTTAATCACGGAAAGCGGTAAAATTGGGGAGGATAAAAAGATTACAAAAAAAGGATCCACCATAATAGGCTTCATTAAAAATGACAAAAAAATATAAAAACCAAACAGAAGTAGAGGAAGATGTAGCGTCGAACGCCGGAAGTCCCGTTAATCAAATCAAAGAGTATCTCAAGCAACATAAAGGGGATCATTATAATTTTGAAGAAGAAAAACATTATGTAGTGTCTAGTGGTAGCCTTTTATTAGATATCGAAATGGGCGGGGGAATAAGGCCCGGAATAATCAGAGCTTCAGGTGTAGCTGAAGGAGGTAAGACTTCTTGCGCCCTTTCTTTTGGTCGTAATTTTCAGAACCTAGAAAACTCAATGGTAATTTATATTAAATCAGAAGGAAGGCTTTCCAATGAGATTGTAAGTAGGTCTGGAATAAATACAGACGAAACTAAGTGGTTTGTTTTTAAGTGCAACGTTTATGAGACTGTGATTGATTTTATAAGACAGATGGTTAAGGATAATCCTACCGAGACTAAGTATATGTTTATCATAGACTCCATGGATGCTCTTATTCCAAAGGGAGACATGGAAAAGAGAGCGGATGAAGCAGTTAAGGTAGCGGGCGGCTCATTGTTAACTTCTGATTTTCTTAAGAGGATGGCTCTTGGACTCGGCACTCGCGGTCACGTTTGTTACATGATTTCGCAAGTAAGAAGTAAAGTACAGATAAACCCCTATGAAAAGGGAGACCCAAGACTAACTAATGCGTCTGGCGGAAATGCTATATACCATTATAGCGATTGGATTTTGGAGTTTCAGCCAAGATTTGTAAGAGACCTTATCACCACAGAAGCTAACGGTAAGGGGGATATGCTGGGCCATTGGTGTAAGGTTGTGTTCAGAAAGACCACAAATGAGAAAACTGGTGCGGAAGTAAAATACCCAATTTGCTATAAAAGAACTGGCGGCAACAGTATTTGGGTGGAATACGAGATAGTAGATATGTTACTAGCTTGGGAAATGGCGGTCGCTAAGGGCGCTTGGGTAACGATTTCCGACGAGATAATTAAAGACGTGCAAAAAGACATTAATGTAGAATTCAAGAAACAACATCAAGGTATGGATAATCTCAGGAAATACATAGAAGAAAATAAAGAAATAGGTAAATATCTATTTAATAAGTTTAGAGACGTGCTAAAAAAGAGTTAAGCCGTCTACATAGCAGTAAATTAGTGTATTACAATATAGACTCTGGTGCTTCAGAAAGGTGTTTAGAGTTTAGACTTAAACCCTCACCAGAGTTAAGTTATTGAGGAAGTTAGGGATGAAGCTTCTTAACATAAAAGGCAAACCTCAGAGTAAAAATGTTTCCAAATACCTCATAAAATGGGACAAAAAGTCTCGTTCCGGCATACAATTTAATGTTAAAAAGTACCTTAAAACCATTTGGAAAAACGATTCGGTTTATGAAGAATTCCCTGTGTTTGGATCCTTATTGAAGGTAGACTTCTTAAATTCAACCAAAAAGATAGCAATAGAGGTAAATGGCCCCCAACATAGCTCATATAACCCTTTTTTTCACAATAATTCTATATCTAATTTCTTAAAATCCATAAAAAGAGACTGTTCTAAGTCTGAATGGCTAAAGTTAAATGGCTATAAATTAATAGAAATAGACGAAAACAACATAAATAAAATAAATACTTTATTGATTTAGGGGTGTATTTTATGATTATATTTGGATTAAGGATAATTAGAGACAATGGCCTTTACAACCCTATACGGAACATTTACCGAGACGGATAGTTGTAGGGATGCATTCTATCAGCCAGTTACTTGCTCCCTTATAGTTGGAGCTTATCTTGAAAGTGACGCAATTAGTCTTCTTTCATCAAACCCCTCCGCCAATTCTCTTACCGTCTATTGGGGTGGGAATTTAAGCGTTGGCACTACCCTTTATTGTAGTGACTCCTTAATGCAAACAGCCGTTTGTTCTGCATCTTCAGCATCAAACTTAAGTTGCGTTGCTTGTTTTTCTACTCTTTTAAAAGTATATACTGGCGGCGTATATTTTGCTGATGTAACAAATGATCAGGTAATTAAAATAGACGATAATTCTCAGGTTGTTCAAATAATTTCAGGCACCACAGAAACAGAGACGCATACTCCTACCGTATCGGCTACTCCTACCGTATCGGCTACTCCTACCGTATCGGCTACTCCTACTGTATCGGCTACCCCTACGATTTCAGACACGCCTACTCCTACCGTGTCGGCTACTCCTACTGTATCGGCTACCCCTACGATTTCAGACACGCCTACTCCTACCGTGTCGGCTACTCCTACCGTATCGGCTACCCCTACGATTTCAGCTACGCCTACTCCTACCGTATCTGATGCACCGATTGTATCGGTTACTCCTACGATTTCAGCTACACCTACACCAACTGTTTCTGGTGATCCGACCGAAACGGAAGTCGCTACTCCTACGGCTACCCCTGAGCCCCCTTTGCCGTCTAGTTTTTATAAAGCAAAGGTTTGCGATAATTTTAGAGAAGATTCCGGTAGAATTATTTATTTTGAAGGATGTTCTACTGAAAACGTTATCAGTGAATCTACAATTGTTTTGGTAAATTTTGCAAAAAAATCCTTCTGTTCAGAGGTTCTAGGTTACATAGATGAAGAATTTTGGAATAATCTACCCGCAGAAGATAAGGGCAAAATAGAATGTGCAGAAAATAAAAGTGTCAATAATTTTTATAACTGTGAACTTTGTCTTAGCAACATTAGAACTTACGAAGGAGAGATTTGCGCCACAGAGAATGATTCTTCTATACCTCAATATATAAATTTTAATCTTTTTGATAAGGATGCAATTAAAGAATTAGATAAAATTAAAGAATACGGCATTCCATTAGTTGAATCAAATTACTTTATAAATGTATTCTCCGATGAACTTCCCGTTCGTATTATACATGACCTTGGACAAGGTGCTGGACCTAACATAAGTAGCCATATCGCTCCAAAAAACTCTCTGATTCTCCCCTACTGCAACAGTACAGAGTATTACTATAAAGGAATACCTTGCTCAACTGTAAACCCCACAGTTGGAGATTATAAAAGTTTCGTTTCTTTCGATTTTTTGAACATAGATGGCTCCTATGCCAATAAGGTATTTAAAGTTTCCAAAACTCCATTTAATGATGCTTTTATTGATGAAGATTATCTATGTTTATATAGTATAACAGTATCCTCTAAAGAAGAGTGGGAGCATTCAAAACTTTACTTTAACGCAAAAGCAGCGGAAGACAAAATGGGATTGGAAAAAGCTGTTAAATTTTTTGTACATGATTCTTGTGATTCGTGTAAGGCGGAGACGGAGAGATTTCATAATAAAGGTTCTGTATGCGATATGACAGACGAATTCGTATTCTTTAAAAGTCGAACAGCTTTGTTGGTGGGAAGCTTTGCGAAAGTAAGAGACAATAAAAATAACACTTTTTGCGTTAAGGTTGAAGAGATAAATGTCGATGCTAATGATTTTTTTGTTGATTATAAAATAAACGATCTTCCATTTCCATTCACGGGAAATGAAGATACTCAATTATTTAACAACTGCAATAATTGCAAAGAATTGAATCGAATAATATTAAAAGGCGCACAATCAGGTGAAGTATATTTGTATGAATCCTTATCAAAAATGGAGGGGTGGGCGAACGCTGACCTAGCGTGTTCAAGCGGTCTTACCAGCACTATTTCTTCGTTTTTTTATTTTAAAAATAACACCGATCATGAATTAAAAACTGGAGATATCCTTTATTATAACAAAGAAGAAAACCTCGCAGTTCTTCCCCATCTTTACGATCCGGTTTCTCCACCAGTTCTGCCTTCAATTACGGAGGATCATCATTTTATCTCCAATACAATAGAGCCTAATTGGAATTGGTTTTATTATGAAGATAAAAAATTAGCAATTAAAATAGGTCAAGACTCAACAATAACTTCTATCATTAATTGTGAATCTCCCCCTATCTATTATATTGGAACAAGATGTGATTCTGACTTTGATGGTGATATTCCTAAGATTGCTTTTATATCCCATAAAGAAATAATAATTCCAGACAAAAGCGCTGAAAGACCTTTCGTAGTAGTGGAGTCGGTAGAATGCGGGACAACGGCGGGGTGCCAAGCTGGCGAAGAAAATGTGTGTGTCCGCGTAGAGTCTAAAATAATAGGAAGGGATAACTTAGTTAAAACTCACAAATTAAAAGGATCCACCCTTTATAAAGATTGTGAAACCTGCGGAGATCCGATACCTACATACTATTCGGGAAGTATGTGTATAGGGGGTTTTGAGGAGAAAATTATTTTTAAAAGGGAACCGGATTTAAAAGGGTTAACCATAGGTAAAGTCGTAAAAGTAGATTTAGACGGAGACGCCCTTAATTCTCATTGCGTCAAGATTGACTTAGTTTTAGGTAAAAATGATTCCAGAAGAGACGATTATCTTATCACGAGTCACGTACCCTCAACAGGAAATAAAGAATACGAAAAATGCTTAGAGTGTAGCGAACATGAAGATGCTCATTATTATTATAAAGGAGAAAGCTGCAATTCAGAATTTTCAGAATCTTACACTTTTAGGAGTTTAAAGCCTATAGAATTTTCCAAAAACGACAAGACTTTTAAATTTATCCACACAAATAAAAAATCTAATCCTGACCCCAACTCTTCTATTTGCGTTAGAGTAACCGAATCTTTAGGACAGAATGAGAGTGGTTATTATGATAATTCTCCTAATTTATATCAGACGGTTAAAGCAAAGGGAGAGATAGCGTTTGAAATTCCTACTATAATTCACTCAAATTGTGATGAGTGTGGCGAACCCATTCCTTACTATTACAAAGGAACAAAATGTGATTCGTCAGAAGGAGAAAGAATTATTACTTTTTCTCATACAAAAAAACTAAATATTACAGAAAAAGATGCCTCAATAAAACTAAACAAAAGTGGCGCATTGAATTGTAGTGGAGAATTTTGTGTTTCTAATATAACTTCCCTTGGGACAAATGATAACAATACTTCCGACAAAAAAATAGTGAAAGATATCTATGAAATAGTAGATCCCATGACGGTAGAAGGTAATGTGGACAAATTGACCTACATTAATTGTGATTGTTGTAGTAATAGTGTTAAAGAAAATATTCCAGAAGTCCCAACGTCCGGTATGTGTCTTTTTAGCGCTAGAAAATGTACAGATGGATATTATTCTTATGAAGGAAATGCTATAGAGAAAGTAAGAGTGGAAGGTTTCATCAAATCAATAAATCAAGAAGAAACAAACGAAAATCTTTCAAAACTCAAAAATAAGTTTGTATCTACCAACTCCGGGTGTTTTTTACTTATTGATCCGATAGGTAACGTTTCAATACCAGACGACAACATAGATGACTATAAAGGGGTACGCTGGAACTCGGCTTCAAACCAAGAGTGTGTATGTACTCATCCAGATATCCCCAATGGGTTTAATTTTGGTCAGCCCAATTTTTTCATTGGGCAAGAGTGTGAAACTAATAAAATTTTTTACTTTAAAAAAGAAGACGATAGTATAAGTTTATCACCATTAGAAATAGTACAAATAGTAAAATCAGGTGAAAACTCGGTTTTTGTAAAAGTTAAAGGCGGGGGAAACGGCCAAGATTATCAACGACTTGGAGAATGGAAGTTTAAAGAGAAAGCTGATAATAGCCATCTGTGTCCCACTGAACCCCCGCCAGCCCCAGCCCCCGATGGTGTAGATGCAGTTGCTTACAGTGAACTTAATGGAAACTACATGGGAGAGAAATGCGGTACTGGCGAAGTAATACATTTTTACTCTAACGTCAAACTTTGTATTGATGGCCAAAAGTACGTTCAAGTAAGAAACAACAATGCTGGCATTATACCAAACCCCATTTGTGTAAGAGTTATTGGTGTGAGTCCTGAAGCAGATACAACACACAAACTTCTCACAAGTTCTAAGTGCGGCTTTGAATATTCAACATGTAGCGAATGTTTAAAGGGAGAAAAGAATAAAGAAGAAGAGAAAAATTCCGAAGAGAGGAAGGGTACAAAACTTAATTTTTATACATTATTAATTTTTAATGGGTGCGAATCGAAGCTTTATAGACCAAGGCCAATATCTTATATTTTACACAAAGAAGTGTACGCAAAATGGTGGCGTTATAAAAAAATTCATGAAAAACGTTCCCCCCAAAACAAAGATGAAAAATCCTCGATGTTTGATGGAAAAATTTTATTAAACGATTTCTTTTCGGGTGCAGACGAAAAAGGAACGGGGTTAGGTTTTAATTTTGAAAATCACAAAGGTTTTCTAACCAACATCTCTTTAGACGCAGAAGATGTGAAAAGTTCCTTTTTAATATATGACGATCCAGCAATTCGATTAATAGAAGTTTCTGGAGGAAACATAGCGCAAAGTGCAGAAATAAATTACAGTGGAGTCCTTAACGAAACAGGAGATGTCAAGTTTTTGTACAAGCACATGCACGTATCACAAAGTTTAGAAAAACATATTAATGAATACGCTAAGTCAGCCATCAATAGGGACGTAATTAGTTTCGACAAATCAATTAATGATGAAAGCGATTATATTCCAAGGAAAATTGTAGACATAGTACATAAAAAGGACTTTTTCCCAAAGGATAAAATTGGATATTCTAAATATCTTAAATATATATTTCCCAAAGATAATGAACCTTTTAATTTTAAAATTTGCAAAAATTGTAAAGATTGCCAAGAAAGCGACGAAAGCGAAAGACTTATTGTAAATCTTTTAACTCCTCACGAAAATGCAATAGAATTAACTATTCCGAAAAAAAAGGATAGAATGGAAGTTAAAATCGGCGACAAAACTTGGGACAATCTTATAATAATGGGAGCCTCTTTCGATTCTTTAGTTAAAAAAGGATTCGGTATACAAATGTTTAATACTTCGGAAAAAGAGTCTTTTAAAAATCCCAATTTTGGTATTAGTTTTCCCATTGAGTTTCTAACTTCTTATGTTTTTGAGCTTCCGTCAGGACTCGGAGGAATTCCTTTACCTTGCAACTACTTAAAGTACAATTCAAGATACGAAAAAAATGAAAACAGCATTTACTTACCTGAAGATGGAGAAGGTAGTGGCTCATTAACATTGTTCTACATGGGTAAAAACCAAGTAATAGGCAGGGGAATGATTTTTAGTGACGAAGGTTTAAGTTCTCAAAATGCAACAAGCAAAAAACTGATGCCCAAGTCCTTAACGACAGATGGCTTTATTGAGTTTTCACGCCTAAAATATGATGAAAAAAAGTTAAAAAGCCTAATAAAAAAAGAGAATCATTTGAATTCAATTTTTCATAAATTAAAATTTCACGCTAACCCCCATCTTTTAGAAATTCTTATAAGAACTTTTATTTTGTCTAATTTTACTTTTCAAGTATTATTTACAGGCGGTACTCGTCCCGATGGAATAACGGAAAATTCTCTTACTGACGATATAGTAGACGCCTTAATCAGAGTTCTCGGGGTTGACAATTTAGCGAAATTGACTTCTGATTACAAAACATCAAAAAATAAAGAAGAAATAATTAAAAAAATTTGTAATGCAGTTTCAGAAGCAAAAGGACGAAATATAAATCTCTCCATCAATGATATCGTTAATAACAGAATATTAGCAATAAAAAGAGATCTTTCTAATCTTTCCCCAGAAGGCCGAGCAACAATAGAGCGAGCTCTGAATGGAACTAGCGGCGTCGATAAAAATATTATCGGTTTTAAAAAATACCCCAACGATTCACCAGTAAACCTGCTTGGGATTCACTTTCTCTCTTTGGGTGATGATATTAGAATTCATATCCCAGAAATTGAAGATAAAAATGATGATGTTATCATTGCTAATTTGCCGAATCATTATAATAAATACAACTTTAATTTAGCTATAGAAAATCTTTCTGTGGGAGAAGGTTATCATCTTGTTAAAACGGAATCTAAACTTCTTTTCTTGGTGGAAAATGAAGACTCATCAAAAGCATATGTAAAAGTCCTTAAAAAAGCTAAAAAGCCAATCGTTTTAAAAGCGTACGAAGAAATGATTTATAATAAAGAAAATTTATCATTTGTTAAATACATCGGTGCCGACAACGACTACTTAGTTTTTAAGAACTTCAACGTAGAGAATAAAGATGTTACTGATTTTTTTGCTTTAAAGCACGAAGGGGCTATCTCTTACAACTCAGAAAAGCCTTCTTTAGATATTAAAGGTGCAAGCACTATTGACGCCGAAAGCATCATGAAAAAAAGTAGTGATATTTCCCCCGAAAGTAAATCTTTTGGTCTTGTTCTAAAATATAAACTACTTAAACTAAGGGAAGGCGGAAATAAAAATTATATTGCTGGAGAATCCCCAAGGGACTCCTTAAAAGATGCCCCCTCTTATGACGGGCGCTTTTATTCGGCACCTAAAGACCTAGAGCTAACCGTGGTTTTCTTCTGGGGCGAGTCCGCAACTAAATTTATTTATTCCAATATAATGGAAGGAACATAAAATATGGAAGACGAATTTTTTATAGCAAGCACTAATGAAATAACTTTTCATTTTCCAATCGGAAGTAAAATGGCTCTAAAGTCATTTTCCATAGAAAGACAAACAAAAGTGGGAGGGGAATTAACATGGAGCATTTTTTTATCTATTAATAATGAAAATGGTTCTTTCACTGAGTTTTCTAATTTTTATACCGCCCATTTAATAGATAGGAATGGTGAAAAAAAGGAGATAAGCAAGAGCGGCATTCTTTTCTCTGGCAACTCCTATTTGTCAGATGACATTATTAACTTCCAGATTGAAGTAGAAAGAAAACCCAACGTTTCAGAAAAAATGACAGATTTAGGTGAACCTGCATTCAATTTAGTGCTATCATCTTTTTTCAACAATACGATAACTGGTAGAGAAACTCTGAGCGTTTTAGTTGAAACTGAAGGAGAAGTTAGTGAAAAAGATGTTCTTTTTTATGAAATTAAGCCTTGTGGTGACGCCCCAAATGAAAAAGAGACCTCGGATACAGCCCCTATTCCCTGTGGTGATCCAAGATCCGGGGACTGCTCCAAGCTTAAATATATAATGGTAGATAAAACTAAGCTTTTTTGCTCAATGGAAGGATCCGCTAGAGGAGAAATAGCAGATGGAAGATCATTTAAAATAAATCTGAGAAATAAAAACATTAATGGCACACAGAATGATCCCCCCGAATGTTATAAATTAGAAAGACTTGAAGGGATGCCTCCAGCAATAAAAGACACTAAAGAATGCTGCAATAGGATGGAGAATCCTAAAGAAACTATATGCACCGTATCATCCTCGCAAATTAGGCCGTATGCAGATTGTGCAGAATGCAATAGTTCTCTCAACAAATCTCTAAAATTTAAAGAGGAATGCGTTGCTTATTTATTAGCTCGCGGATGGTTGGCAGATTTGGGTCATCAGGATACTAAACTAGGAAAAATAGAAATTGCTTTAGAGCATTACGACGATGGAACACCACTTGAACCTGAGTATACCGAATATAATGTGTCTGCTACTAGCGGTATGGTCAGAAGACTTCTCCCGAATGGGGCAAGTTCCTCAGAAAAACGAATGATGACTAATGTTCCTTTGTCATTTAATAAAAATGTAAGAATGGATGAATCTTATCTTAAGTACACCATAAATCATTCTTCGGAACAATCTATTATGTTGGTGTCTAGATTAAGGGCTCAATTTTTGTTTGAGCAGCCCATGGTGGCGAGGGTTTACGGCGATGGAGGGGGAATTAAAACATTAAAAAGGATACACGACATAAAAGGAGACAAAGCTTTCATACAATATCTTCACACCAATAAGATGTCTAATCTTTTAAATTTTAAAAATGGAAAACATTTTTCTGTGGGCGCAAATTATTCTTACTCACTTAATAGCTTAACTAGCCCAGAGGCGGGATCAGGGAAGACATCAAGAACTATTGAAGTAAAGTCTTTTTTCGAGATTTCGGATATATTAGAACTTTTTACTAACGCTCCTACAAACGAAACTGAATCACAATTTAAGCAAAGAGCAAGGAGTAAGATAAAAGTAGAGATGTCCGCCAGCGGTTCTTCTGCGGTAAAAAAGCCAAAGAATGAAATGCTTAATCTTATTCAACAAGCATATATAGCCGGACAAGGACCTATGGGTGGGTTAGCAAACCTACTTTTAGCCATTCAAAATATTAGAAATCAAGATTCTGTTGTAAAATCTGTCGGATTGAGTTTCGAGAGATATTTTACGAACGGCTCCCATTTAAAAGCTTTTTCAAAAACAACAAGCAGAACAGAAAAAAAAGGAGAATTAAGCTCAAATGACTTCAGTAAATATCCCGAAGATCCTAACGATCCCAATAAACCAATAGAAAATTATGAATACAGAATAAATGGAATTGAACTAAAATTAGAACCACTCGACGGCACGGTTTTATCCCTCATTCATCATGATGATAACGGTGAACTAGAACTGGGTATAAATTATACAAAAGAATTTAAAGAACTTGGTTTTTTAAATGATTTTGCGAATCGTTTAGGCGATGGAGAAGGGGCAATGACTTTTTATTCAGGAATGTCCTTAATTACTTCGGCGAATTCAGGGGATGAAAATAAAAGATACGGATTTAATTCTGGCTTAAGCCTTAGTGGTAAATTTCAAAAACGAACAAATCTAGCGGAAGACGAGAAATTTAAAATTTTTATGTCCGGTTTCAATTATAATCTTAATGCAAGTTTAAGGGAAGGACCTCGAGGCGCGGTGAATTGGCAAAAAGAAAAAGAAAATATACTTCATCAAAGCGATAATTCTTGGATAAAATTGAATTATAAACTTGAGGCGGGACTAGATGGGGCTTTTTCTAAACCGCATTTTGATGGCAAAGCTGAAATTGATTTCTTATACCAAAGAAGACTTTTCGAATTTGAAGGTTTTCTGGGGTCAATTGAATTAGAATTAAGAGCCAATGCTCAAGCTAAACTCGACAACAACTCTGGAAGTATATCCCAAATGGCTCTCGTATCTGTTATTGCTTCTGCTAAATTAACATGGAAGAATGAGTTTTTTTCTTATTTTGGTTTTGGGTTTGATATTTACCCAAGTGTCGGCGTGAGTTTTGGTTTCGATTTTGTTGGAAATACGAAAATAAAAATGGACGGAATAACGGGCCAAAAGGGGCCAATTGCCTTGGCAACAGTTCCTTTTGGTGCTTTTTCTTTCGATATTGTTATTCCTAGTGAATTTGATGATTTTATTCGGTTAAGAAGTACTTCTTTTTTCACTTTTCTTGGAGAATATGCTGAAGAAATTCCGCTTGCCGGATTTTTTTTGGGTACTGCACTCAGGGTAATTGGGGGCTTACCGCTTATTTCAAGATTAGGGAAAAATGAAAGCATTTTCGAATATTTGATAAGGCTGTTTTATACAAAATTTTATTTAAATTTTTTAAAAGCGGCTTATGAGTGTGAAGAAGAAATAGTAAAAAGAGCTACAACCTTCGCTCAACCGGAGAGATTAAAAATAGAAGAAAATTTCAGAAGTCTGATTAATTCCAAACCCACCTCAAAGGAAGAGGCGGAAGAAATACTAAAGAAAAATAAGGAATTTTTGGCTTTACCATCCGTTATCGGCGCTAGTCTTTATGAAATTAACAGTTTTTTTAAGTCTGGTGTTTATAGCGGAATATCTTTTTACGAACATCTTGAAAAAAAGACTAATAAAGATTCCCGAGACTCGTTTATCAATTCTTTGCAAACTGAAAAAGATAAATTTATAGAAGAAAAAATGAGATCAGCGATTGGAAAATTATATAAAGACCCTCGTGATTGTAATTGTGTTAGCAGACTGTTTAAAATATCCCAAGAAGACATGAAGCAAGTATATATAGGCGCAGTAAAGAACTTTCCTCAACTTGGTGGCGATCTTGGGATAATAGAGTTGTTTTTTGAAAAAATGGGAAATATATATTTTTCTGTTTTGTTTAAAAGACTAATGAATAAAGAATTTAAAATTAAAAATATTAATGGAGAATATTATATATCTCACGACCTTGCTAATAACAAGGGTATAAAGGATGAGATAATCGATGGAATTAAAAAGCTATACAGTGATGAGGATGTAATGTTTTCAAAAATAATTGAAGACTATCCCGATTTTCACAAAGGTAAAACGGGCCAAACCATTGCGTCAGTATTATATATTTTGCCATTACCAGATAGTCAAAGTGAGAAAACAAAAAAATTACAAGAGGCACTCAATAATACAAGTAAAGAAAGAGTTTTAGGAGATATAATTAGAGAATGCTATACATTTGGGGGAGAAGAGAACTATTGTAGAAGCATTTTTTATGAATGGATAAGGTTTTCAAAAATATTGGGCGACACAAGAAATATCAGAGATGAAAATTGGAATATAAAGCTTTTAAGCTCAAATAACACAAATCGCACGAACCTCAGAGACGAAGGAGCTAAAAACCGGAAGACATACGATGACTGGATAAGATACATGCAGGATCTATTTGGTACAGGAAAAATTTCAACCTCAAAAATAATTTCAAAAAAATGCGAATGCAATAAACCATATGTAAGTTTTTATCAAGATTTCAGTACTGTAAATCCTAAAGAAATTACGGAAAAGATGATGTTTTTCGGGGGAGACAATATTCCCGGACAAGATTTGGAAGAAGCTATATCGTCGCTTTCTTATGTGGTAAACCATATAGGTGATTGCATGTCAGCTAGTATACCCGTTCCAAAATGGGAAAGCGTGGAAAAACTTGGTTATTATTACAATTCTCCGACAAGCATAATAGAGCCCCAAAAAGACGTGACGTATAAAGGCTTTAACGAACCCTTTTCTCCTAATCCTCATGATATAAAAATTATGGCTTCTGATTTTCTTTCCAGAATGACTGTTCTTAAAAAAAATATTGGAGTTTTCGATAGTAAAGAGACGCTATCAGATTGGTACATTTATTTAGCTACAAAAAAATCGGGCACCAATGATATCGGTATATTTTCTAATACTCCATTTCAATATAAAAATCCATATACAAATAGCGATATAAAGGTTGAAGAGGCTCTTGATCATTTTAAAAACGTGCGTGGACTTGCTGATAGAATGAAAAATTTATTAAAAGAATTAGCGTTTACCGTAATAAATCACGATAATTCTGGTCAGTTTAAGGAATTTTTCTACGGCATAATAAACGATCTCAGATTCCTAATGAGGGACGTTTATGAGGAGAAGATTTCAGTGATGAATCCGGGAGATTTGACCGGCAGCGAAGAAGAAAAATTAAAAAAAGTTTTAACATTAAAATTCACATTATCTCTCAAAGAAACTGCGCTGGCTATCATTGATAAAGACTTATATATTTTTGCGGAAATATTAAAACAAATAGTCGAAGCAGAACTAAACGCCGAAAGAGACGGCCCCCTCCTTTCTGAGGCGATAAATGATTCGAGAGCTGATATAAAATCGATTTCTGACGAAATTAAAAAACGCCTACTATACGATAATGAAGAAAATTTTGATTTAGAGTTTTTGTTCGATCCTTCGTCACTTATAAGATCTTTAATGCCAAAAAATAAAAAGGATGGTCACAGAATACCTACGGCAAGGGAAGCGTCTGAACACAAAGCATTTAATGATAATATTGGTAGACATTATTTTCAATACAAAAACAGCAAAAAACCTAATGTGAAAGCCAAGGAAATTAGTAGCGGTTCATTTAGTTGCTCAGATGAACCCGTTGGAAAACAACTAGAGTACAAAGCTTTATATAAAGGCGTAGACAGAAACTCCCCTCATAGATCTCAATATCTAGTAGCTAAAAGGTTTTCAGGCAAAGTGCTGAAAGAGGTAGGCCAAATTGGATTTAGTAATAAAGCTTACAAAAAAATATCAAACTTGTTTCCTTACGTTTTATATTCGGCGATAGATACGAATAGAGCGGCGACGTTTTCGGCTGACGGGTTGGGGATAAATACAGGCGGACGCTTTAATTATCCTTGTGGAATAATTTTACTAAACGGCATTCACGGGGAAGGTAACTTAAAATAAGAATAAATTTTTACTTTACTTTTAGTTACTTCCGATGTACACTGGGTAAAGTACATGTCTAAACAGATTTTTTCCCACCAAGTAGAGAAACACGTTCTTGGCGGACTAATAAAATATCCACAGGTCTTTCCAGACATCGCGCCGTTTATTTCTGAGAAAGACTTTTATCAAGATGTTCATTCAACAATCTTTTCAGTAATCAAGCAGTCTGTTTTAGTTAACGAAAAAATAGATAAAGTCCTAATCGCCAATAAAATAAAAAATTTAGGCATTTCTTTCAAAGACGAAATTAATATCTTTGATTATATAGAAAACCTATCTTTCCAAGAGATAACAGAACAGGCAACAATGGATGCTTGCCGAGAGCTATCAAAACTGAGGGTTTGCAGGGAGATTCACGGAACATTTAGTGACGGCCAAAAATACATAGAAAATAATTTAAACGACTCGATTGATGAAGTAATTTCAAATTGCGATAAAATTTATGGTAACAAGATTTCTTCTTACACATTTGGGAAAGAGCCTAAGAATATCTTTTCTAATCTAGAAGAAATGGTGGAAGAGAAGGGGAATAATCCACTAAAAGAATCAGGACTAGAGACTCCTTATCCAGAGTTCAATAGAATGTTTGGCGGACTCCTTCCCGGAAACATTTACTCCATTATTTCTCGACCCGGAGAAGGAAAAACTACATGGATAAACGACATGTGTTTTAAGACGGCTATCAAGAATAACGCTGCTCCGCTAATTCTTGATACGGAAATGAGTACAGAAGAAATACAAGCTAGAACAATTGCGGCGATGAGTGGAGTGCCTCTATGGTATATCCAAACTGGTAACTGGAGAAAAAGTCCAGAAATGTGCGAAAAGGTGCGTTCCGTTTGGAAAAAGATAAAGGACTTTAAGTGTTACCATTATCCGATAGGCAACATAAGTATCGAAGAAGTTTGCTCTCTTATTAGAAGGTGGTATTACTCAAAAGTTGGAAGAGGCAACCCGTGTATCATTGCTTACGACTACATAAAACTAACAGGAGAAAAAGTATCCCAAAATTGGGCGGAGTATCAGGCGATAGGTCAAAAGATTGATACTCTAAAGAAAATTTCCGAAGAAATTCAATGCCCAATTATTACCGCAATGCAGCAAAATCGCTCTGGGGATCACTTCAACAAGAAGTCAAGCGCGATACTAGACGACTCATCAACCGCTGCTCAATCCGATAGACTACAGTGGTTCGCCAGTTTCGTGGGAATTTTTAGACGTAAAGTGCCAGACGAAATCGCTCAAGACACAGACTCATTTGGGACTCACAAACTAATTGCGCTTAAGACTCGATTCCAAGGTAGGGACGCTGCGGGCCATCAAGATATTTTACAAAGGAGCGTAAGCGACAGTTTTGGCGGCAAAACGGTATCTGCAAAAAAATGGATTCCTAATTACATAAATTACGAAGTAAACAATTTTTCAGTAAAAGAAAAAGGCTCACTAAGGCACATTATAGAAAAAGAAAAAGAAGTTTACGAAATCGAAGATGGCAACAAAAACGGTGACGATATCCTCTGATGGATACACTAGGTATAAAAGATATTCTTACGGATATTGGTTTTTCTCTTAAAGACTATGGTAAGGAGTATCGCGCAAAACCTATTTATAGAGATTCTGATAATAATACAGTTCTTAGCATCAAGAAAGATACCGGAAGATGGATAGACTTCAAAGATGGTACAAGCGGAAATTTTGAAGATTTAATCAAGCTTTCTCTTAACTTAAATACAGAAGACGTTAAAAAATACCTCGAAAAAAGAACTGACTTTTCGATTCCTGTTAACACGGCAAAGCCTCAAGTTACAAGTTGTAGGGTGTTTTCAGAGTTTTTTTTGGATAAAATAAAAAAAGATAATTCTTACTGGAATAACAGAGGAGTTTCAGACGAAACGTTAAATGTATTTAAAGGGGGAGTTTGCGAGTCTGGCAAAATGAAGGGTAGGTATGTTTTTCCCATCTACAATCTTAATAATAAACTTGTTGGCGTTTCAGGAAGAGACGTATTTAAAAGCTCAACAAACAGACCAAAATGGAAGCACATTGGGAATAAGGCGGAATGGCAATATCCCGTTTTTCTAAATCAAGACGAAATTAAAATTAAAAAAGAAATTATTCTTGTAGAAAGTATTGGAGATATGCTTGCTCTTTGGGACTCTGGGGTTTATAATTCTATGGTTATTTTTGGGCTATCAATGGGCGCGGCAGTTTTTAATCTTTTACTTAGGCTAGACCCGTCAAGAATTATTTTGAGTCTAAATAATGACTCCAGCAATGAGTTCGCTGGGAACAACGCAGCAAATAAAATAAAAGAAAAACTTAAGAATCACTTTGATGAAAAGCAGTTAAAGGTATCATTACCAACGAGAAAAGACTTTGGCGAAATGACAAAGGAAGAAATCTCTCTTTGGTACAAAAATCTAAATGGATAAAGAAAAAAAGTATATTTCAGCTTCGAGGATCAAGACGTTAGACTCTTGCAGTTGGCTTTATTGGGGAAAGTATCACTTAGGTCTTCCTGATAAATCAAACGAAGGCGCTCTTAGGGGTACTATTTGTCATTTAGTCTTCGAGTGTCTCCTTAAGAAAAGGCATAAGAAACACTACGATTTAATTGTAAATTCCAGAAGCATTTCCGGCTCTCCCCCCATCTACAAAATAGTAAAAAGATTTCTAAAGAAAAACAACATAGACAACGAAGAAAACAACGAGTTAGTCAATGACATGATACTCGTAGGGTTAAACCAAGATTTCTTTGGTGAAAAAGGAGTTCAAATAGGTGAACCAGAACAAGAGTTTAAAATAGAAAATGATACTCCTAAATATTATATATACGGATTCATTGACAAAATATTAAAATATAAAAAGGGTAGCACTATAAAAATAGTTGATTATAAATCCAGCAAAGCCAAATTTAAAGGGGAGGAGCTTGAGTCGAATACTCAAGCGTTGTTGTATTCTGTTGTCGCAAAAAAGATGTGGCCTGAATTTAAAAGAGTATTAGTACAATTTGTATTTCTTCGTTTTCCAAAATCTCCAATTCAGGAGTTAGAATTCTCAGAAGATGCAATGAGCGGCTTTGAAAAGTATTTGGAACATGTAAATAATATTATTACAAACTTTGAGGAAAAAGACAGCAGAAGCAATCTCGCTGTTGGCGGCAAAAACAAATGGTTGTGTGGCGTAAACAAATGGGTGTGTCCATTAAAACATCCGTTTGATTATTACGTTCTCTCCGATAAAGACGGAAAAAAAATAAAATCTTCATTTGAAAATGATTTAGTTGCCGCCGAGAATCAGACCGTAGAAAAAAGAAAGTATGATGGTTGCCCCGCTTTTTATTCTAAAGACGGAACAGGACACGGAGTAAGTGCTTCTGCGTCGTCTAAAGAAAAAGATCCGTTTGACTTCTAATCAACTTCATGTTATAGTACATCTGTGTCGGAAGTATTGCCGCTATTTAAGTCTCACTACAGTATCGGTAGGAGCATTCTAACTCTAGAAAACGATGAAGGAAAATATCCTAACTATCCCGATTCAATAATTGATATATGTAAAGATAACGGAATCAAGAAGTTTACTTTAGTTGACGATAACATGAATGGTTTTTTACAAGCCTATTCTAGCTCTAAAGATTCAAAATTAGATTTATGCTTCGGGATAAGGATCGGCATTACAGATGACTGCGAAGAAAAGTCGGAAGATTCCATGTCAAAAACATGCAAGTACGTTATCTTTGCGAAAAATAGCGATGGATATAAGAGCTTAATTGAAATATATAGTTACGCCGCAAAGGTTGGTTTTTATTATGTTCCTAGATTAGATTTTAAAACCCTAAAAAAGTTTTGGAAAAATAAAGACCTATTACTATGTATTCCATTTTATGATTCTTTCATTTTTAGAAATAGTCTTGAGTATTCTGCTTGCGTGCCGGAACTAGACTTTACAAGCCCAACTTTCTTTTTGGAGAATAATAATTTGCCGTTTGATAATATTCTAAGAAAAAGGGTTCTTGATTTCTGCAAGGACAACTATCAAACTCAAGAGTCCAAAAGTATTTATTATAAAAATAAAGATGATTTTAAATCTTATTTGACTTTCCGTTGCATTAACAACAGAACAACCCTTAACAAGCCTGAATTTAGACACATGAGTAGCGACGAATTTAGCTTTGAAAGCTGGAAGAAAGTAGGTTTATGAACTTTTTGGCAATAGGAGATAGTTGCTCTGATGTTTTTATATACGGGGAATGTAAACGTATTTGTCCAGAGGCTCCAGTTCCAGTCCTGACGCCGACTTTTAAAAATGTTTACGGCGGAATGGCGAAGAACGTGAAGAAAAATATAGAATCATTAGGAGGGAATTGTGACGTTATAACTAATACTAGCGAAATACTCAAAACTAGATATGTAGACTCTAAAACTAACCAAATGCTCTTAAGGGTGGACGAGTTCGATCAAACTGAGGATTCATTCAATAGCTCTAAAGTAGAGTACGGCAAATACGATGGGATTTTAGTTTCTAATTACAACAAGGGATTCCTTAAAGAAGGTGACATTTACGAAATTTGTAGAAATCATAATAATGTTTTTTACGATTCTAAGATGCCGTTTAAGAGAGATTTGCCGGTAAACTTAAAAATCTTAAAGATAAATCAATACGAGCTAGAACTAAGTCCACTTTTCAAACTAACAATAGAAAAAGAAACCAATGACGGGTTACACTTTAGTCGACCAGATCAAATCATAGTTACCTATGGAGGTAAGGGATGTAAATACATGGGAAGAATGTACGCTCCGCCCCAATATGTTGTATCTCAAGACCTATCGGGAGCAGGGGATACTTTTTTTGCGGCCTTGGCTTACTCTATGACGGAAAATAAAACCGTGATAGACTCCATACATTTCGCAAACAGTTGCGCGTCTACGGTGGTTACGCGCAGGGGTATATCAACGATTTAACGAATAGAATATGGATGAAAATTTACTAAGATTTGAAGTGGATAAAAAAATAGTTTTCATAGATTGTGAGACTGAAAATTTATGCCTTCACAATAGCCATAATGTTCCTTGGCAGATAGCAATGATAAAATCCGTAGGCGGAAAAAAGGAGGCTGAGAAAAATTTCTTAGTTCATTACGACAGAGAATTAAACGTAAGCAAGGAAGCGGCGGCTATAACCAGATTTAATTCTTCAGAAGTCTCTAAATCATCCGTACCATTTAAAAATGTATTTCCAACCATAAAAGAATGGCTAGATTCAGCGGACTATATTGCTGGTCACAATATTCTTGGTTTTGATATCCACTTGATAAAAGGGATGTACGAAAGCCATAACGAAGATTACAAGCATTTAATGGAAAAAATAATTGATACAATGTGTATCGCCAAGGGGATTAAAATGGGTGCTAAGTACAAGCCCGATTCAGAATCATTTATAGAATATCAATATAAAGTTTATCACCAAAAAGTCGAAGGAATAAAAACTAATTTAATGACTCTAGGCAAGGAATATAGCATAGATCACAATTACGAAATGCTTCACGACGCAATTAATGATTTGGAGTTAAATTTAAAAGTTTGGAATAAGTTAAAGTGGATGCTGGACTACTAAATATGAATAAGGCTTGCAATTTTTTAGATCATTTTGAGAGTATCAAACTTGACCTTCACGGAGTAAGGCTTCCTACTTTCGAAATTGATAAAAAGTACAAACAAAGAATAGGAGTTAGCGAAGATGTAGATAATTTTAATTTCTTAAAAGCGTTATGTATTTTGGGGATTAAAAATCTAAATCTGGAGAAAGAGTTTTCCGGCAAGGGCAAATATAAAGAAAGAGCATTACATGAACTGAATACCTTAAAGGATTTGGGGTTTATTGATTATACTCTTTTAGTTTGGGATGTAATTAATTTTTGCAATGAAAACGATATCCCAACAGGACCGGGAAGAGGCAGTTCAGCGGGTAGTTTAGTGCTGTATTTGATAGGAGTAACAAAAATAGATCCTATTAAATATGACCTTTATTTTGAGAGATTCGTTTCTAAGATTCGAGCAAAAAAGAAAATCGTAGACGGAATAACATATCTTGATGGCTCATTGATGTGTGACGTTGATTTAGATATATGTTATTACAACCGTCCGAAAGTAATTAAGTATCTTGAAGAAAAATTTCCAGGTAAAACTTCAAAAATATTAACGTTAAATACTCTAAATACAAAACTTTTAATTAAAGAATGTGGTAAAATTATCGGTGACAAGTCGGAAGATGAAATGAGCGGTGTCACCCTAATGATTCCAAAGGTCTTTGGTCTTGTTAAGGATATAGAAGAATCTTATAATGAAGTTAAGGAATTTAAAGAATGGTGCGATGACAACAAAGATGTTTATAAGATTGCTCTTAAATTAAGGGGGCTTATAAAAAACAAAGGCGTTCACCCTTCGGGGATGCTTTTGTCTCACTCTCTGATGAAAGACTCTTGCCCGATAGAACTATCTTCGGATAAAGATGACGTTTCATCTTATGACATGAATTGGGCTTCCCTGTTTAATGTTAAACTTGATTTACTTGGATTACGTAGCGTTTCTGTGGCTGATGATGTATGCAAAATGATTGGAATAAAAATATCGGAAATAGATTTAAATGACCCGATAATCTATCAATCCCTACAAGACCTAAAAACCCCACATGGAATATTCCAGATTGAAGCGGATATGGCGTATAGGGTTAGTCAAGCTGTAAAACCCAAGAACCTAAATGAATTGAGTGCTGTTCTAGCAATAGCGCGTCCGGGGGCAATGGGTTTTATTAAACAGTATGCAGACTATTGCAATACCGGCGAATACACTCCTATCCACCCGTTCTTTGATGACATTTTAAAAGATACGGGAGGGGTAGCCCTATATCAAGAACAGCTAATGAAAATGGCCAACAAAATAGGTTTTTCCTTAGATGAGGCGGAACTTCTCCGCCGTATTGTTGGAAAAAAGAAAACTTCTGAAGTTAAGGTGTGGAAGGAAAAAATCAAAACAAAAATTAAAGAAAACAATCTCGACGAGAAGGTTGGAGAAATTTTTTGGAAAGTTTTAGAAGATTCCTCGAATTATTCTTTCAATAAGTCGCATTCAATAGCCTATTCCGCGCTATCCGCTATTACAGTTTATTTGAAATTCAAGCATCCAAAAGAATTTTTCTTGAGTTTATTGAAAATGACCAAGCATGAGCCAGACGCAATAAATGAAATTTCTAAAATACAAAAAGAACTAAGCTCATTTGGCATCAAGCTTCTCCCCCCACATTTAATGAAGTCTGAAATGTCTTTCTCTATTGAAGATGGAGATATAAGATTTGGCCTTTTATCTATTAAGGGAATCAGTGATAAAAGCATTGAGAAATTAAATAATTTTAGAAATAGATACGCTAATAAATTTGAGGCGTTTAAGACCGCTAAACAGTCGGGGCTATCTATTGGAGCCTTATCCGCCCTTATCCAAGCTGGCGCGTTAGGTGGATTCAATGAAACTCGGTCTAAGTCCGTTTATGAAGCTCAGCTTTGGAATCTGTTGTCCGAAAAAGAAAAGATGTACGCCATCAAATTCGGAGAAGAGTTTAATTTTAATTTAGTAAATATAATTAAAAAACTTACAGAATTCAAGGGGAACGATAATAAAGTAGTTATTAAAGAGTCTCGATTTGAAACTATAAAAAGAGACTGTGAACCATACAAAAAGATTTACGAGGTTAATAAAAAGTCGGAAGAATACGCCAACTGGTACTATGAGAAGAAGCTCTTAGGGTACAGTAGCTCTACAACACTAAATCACATTTACGGTTCCGTAAGGGCGGGGCTTATATTTATTAACGAATTTAAGAAAAAACCAGTAAACTACAAAGGAACATTTGTTGGCGTTATTGAAGAAATATTTTCTAGAGTATCTAAGAATAAGAAAAAATATCTAAAAATTAAAATATCAGATGAAACATCTTTTACTGACGTTTTGATGTTTAACGAGAGCGCGGAAGAGTTCTTAACCACCAACAATGGGCTACCGGAAGAAAATAGCATTGTTTTAGTTAAGGGGACAAAGAAGGAGGATTGTATCTTTGCTAATTTTATAAGCGTTCAAAGTAATAAATTTTACACAAAACTATCAGAAATGAAAGAGCCCGAGTAAAATAATACTTGCTTTTTGATTGGGTTAAGTTTATATTAGTACATTATGATACAGTTTTACAAGCCTAATAAAAAAGTCACAGGAACAGCTAGTTCTTTTTGGGCTAGTGCTGATGGTGGCTTTTGGGTGTCTATGATTAAGCAATCTGCCCCAATTGGGCAGAGTCCTTTTGCAAAAAATAAAGATAACGCCAACAAGAAGGTTATCGCCAAACTAAGTGCCGTCGAAGTAGCTGGAATAATTGACACGGTAGACAGGCGTTCTGCTTGGGTCGCCTTTCACGAAAGCGGAAATCAAAAACTCAATCTGTCTTTTAAGCTAGTTCAATACACTAATTCAAGCGGAGAACAAAAAGAGGGGTTTGCCTTTTCGATTCTTAAACAGGACAAGACAGACTCGCAAAATAAACTGTCTTTTTCGATAGGTCTTGAAAATTCTGAATCTCGCTATTTAAAGGAGTATTTAATTTATTGCTTAAGGAACAGCTTTGAGCGTGCCAAGAATTTGTATGAGAGCAGCAAGGAAGGTCAGCCTCGAACGTCGCAAAAGAGCAACGTCGACTATTCTCACCAAGAGAAGGAAGAGGTTAACAGAGAGGGCGACGCTAATCACAATGCTCCGTTAGTCAAAACGCAAAGCCCTGTAGCCGCAAATGTTGATGATGATTTATGGTAGAAAAAAAGAAAAAGAAAAAAATATTCTATCATAGTGATTTTTCCTTGGTTAAAAGTGGCTTTGGAAAAATATCTTTATTATTATTGTCTCATTTATATAAGACAAAAAAATATGATATAGTAGAATTTTGTTGTGGGGTTCCAGATGGCCTTCCTTCTTTTGGGATGGTTCCTTGGAAATGTATTGGGGCTACCTCTAGTGATTTATCTGTAAGACAGCGTTCTCAAAGAGATCCTAGGCATCTACAATTAGATAATTATGGAGCCTTTAAAATAGATGAAACGATTTGCGAAGAGAAGCCTGATTTTTATTTAGGCGTTCAAGATATTTGGGGTATAGATTACGCAGCCAATAAAAAGTGGTTCAGCAAGGATAACTCTGTGATATGGACAACGCTAGACTCCCTCCCCATTCTTCCTTCCGCAGTTAGGACGAGTAAAATGGTTAATAATTTTTGGGTTTGGAGCGACTTTGCGGCAAATGCGCTACACAAAATGGGGATTCACCATGTTAAAACGGTACATGGGCCGCTAGATCCAAATAATTTTTTTAAATTAAGTGATGAAAGGAAATCATTTCTAAGAAGCTCCCTTAAAATACCACTATCTAGTTTTGTAATTGGATTCGTATTTAGAAATCAGTCTAGAAAATCTTTACCTAATCTTCTTGAGGGGTATAAGCTATTTAAGGCTAGAAACCCTGAATTAAATAAAAGTGGATCTTATCTTTTGTTGCACACATCCTTTCAAGAGGGGTGGGATATTAGAAAATTGGCCGAAGAGGCTGGCATAGGAAAAAAAGAGATTTTAGCTACTTACGTTTGCGATAAGTGCGGGGCTTATACAATAAATGAGTTTATTGGTAATGATTTAAATTGCTCGAACTGCTTGAGTGAAAAAAGCGTGGCTACCGCTTCTGTTAAAAACGGAGTAACAGAGAAGCAGTTGAATGAAATATATAATTTAATGGATGTTTATTGTCATCCCTTTAACTCAGGAGGGCAAGAGATTCCAATTCAAGAAGCGAAATTAACTGAATTAATTACTCTCGTTACCAACTATAGTTGCGGGGAAGATATGTGTTCAAAAGACGCGCATTCCCTGCCCTTAGATTGGATAAAATATAGGGAAATTTCTACCGGATTTGTAAAAGCTAACACTTCACCAGAGTCAATTTGCAAACAGTTGACTAAAGTTCTAAAAATGAAGCCTCAGAAAAAGGCGGATATGGGGGCAAAGGCTAGAGATTGGGTTATAGAGAATTTCTCAATAGAAAGAATAGGCAAAATATTTGAGGATATTATCGACTCTTCCCCAGAGCTAGACAAAAGCATTTATGACATCAAATCAAATAAAAACCCCAACGCCTTAATAGACGAATCCTTGAATAATAAAGAGTGGATAACCAGTTTGTACAAAAACATTTTAGATATTAATATAAACGAAGATCATAAAGAATTTCTATATTGGGAAAATGAACTTAAAAGAGGAGCCCCAAGGGAGAATGTATCGAAATACTTTAGAGAAATAGCAAACAAAGAAAAACTTCAAAAAACATCAATAAAAGACGCACTCGACAAATACGACGAAGGCCGACGAATTTTATTTGTTATTCCAGAAAGTGCTGGTGATGTTTATATGGCAACAAGTCTTTTTGATAGTTGTAAGGAGCAGTATCCAGATTATAATTTATATGTTGCTACATCTCCTCAGTATATGGATATATTAATTGGAAATCCAAATATACACAAAGTTATACCGTTTTGTCCAGAAATGGAAAATTCTATGTTACTAGAAGGGAGAGGGAAAGAAAAGGGATTATTTGAAATAGTTTTTCTTCCCCATATTGGAGTGCAAAAAGCAACCAACTACATCCATAACGGGTTAGATAAGATAGCTTTTGACATTAGGGCTTAAAAAACATATTATAAAAAGGAAGCAAAAAGGATTTCTTAAAATGACCAGAGACATAATGAACATGGTAGAGTTTTTTCAGATTTTAAGTGCGTCAGATATGTTGGGTTTTAACGATAGAATAAAGGCTTTCGTAGAGTCTTATAATAATATCAACAAGGGGTGCGGATGCTCAAGAAAGGCGAGGATATCCAATACCGAAAACCTTTACCTTGAAAC
>SXGS01541792.1_pt1 | contig 41900 bp, 39 predicted proteins | sample 3174681 | NCBI WGS metagenome assembly SXGS01 (sample SAMN11356861, study PRJNA531348) | freshwater metagenome | isolation source: freshwater sample F1-80 | place: China: Fuxian Lake, Yuxi | collected 2017-12-25 | reverse complement strand
GTTGACGCGCGCTTACGTGTCACGTAATATTCCAGCGAAACGGGCTGTGGCGCAGATGGTCGCGCGCTTCGTTCGGGACGAAGAGGCCGTGGGTTCGAATCCCGCCACCCCGACGCCAGATCGGGGGCTGATCAATTGATCGGCCCCCGGTCAACCGCCCAACAAGATGAGCACCCAAAAAAGTGCACGGCCGAGCGGAGGAGGTGGCGATGACGGTTCCTGATCGCCGACCCGATCGCGCCGAATTGGGGCCGATCACCGCCGCCTATGTCAAAGCCATCGGCTGGCGTTCGATCAACGCCCATACCCATATCTCCTTGGTCAACCAATATGTCTATGTCGAGGTTCCGAAAGCCGGATGCGGCACGATGAAGGCCACCTTGGGTGGCCTGGAGGCCGCACGGCTTGGACCCAAGGTCGTGGAGCGGGTGCAGGCGGCACCCCATGACCGCGCCAAGATGACCCCGTTCGTCAGGCCATTCCAATTACCCCCCGAGCAACTCGAGGGGGTATTTACCTCCCCCACTTTCAAGAGGTTCACCGTGGTTCGCGATCCTGCTGCGCGGCTACTCTCTGGCTATCTGGAGAAGATCCGGCAAGGGCTGCAGCAAAGTGCGCCGATTTTCCAGATATTGACTGACCTTGGCCGCGCGCCGAAGTCAGCCGCGGATATCTCATTCGCGGATTTCATTGACGTAATTGGCGCTCAGGCGTCACGCGATCAAGACCCACACTGGCGACGGCAGGTTGACCACCTCGGACTGCCCGGCATGCAATACGACGCGTTGATTCACCTCGAAGAGCTGGGTGCGTCCTGGGGCCAAATTGGCGCACTGATAAATGTGCCGGAGGTGCAAGAGCAATTCTTCTGTCGCAATTCAACTCAGGCTGGTGCACACCTAACGGAGCACTACACCCCTGAACTGTTCGCGAGGGTTGCTGAAATCTACGCCGACGACTACGCAACTTTGGACTACCCAGCCCAGTTGTGAGCTGTAGTTGGTCGTCACATCACCGCGTCGAGGAATCTTTGGGTTTCTGGCAGACGCGAGCCATCAAACATCTGCTCCGGTTCACACTGCTCATGAATCCTTCCTTCATGGAAGAAGCACATTCGCGTGGCCACCTCCCGAGCGAATCCCATTTCATGGGTGACCACGACCATCGTGGTGGAGTGATCGTGAGCCAGATTGCGCATCACAGCCAGCACCTCGTGAATCAGCTCAGGGTCAAGGGCGGAGGTTGGCTCATCGAAAAGCATCACTTGTGGCCGCATAGCGAGGGCCCGGGCGATAGCCACCCGCTGCTGCTGCCCACCCGAGAGCCGGATCGGGTACTCGGCCGCCTTATCCGCAAGCCCTACATCAGCAAGCAGTGACATTGCGTGATCCCGCACCTGCTTGGCCGATTGCGTTGAAATACGCCGGGGTGCCTCCATGACGTTGTCAAGAACACTCATATGCGGGAACAGGTTGAACTGCTGAAAGACCATTCCGCAGGTCCTGCGCAGGTGCTGCACCTGCTTTCTTCGGAACCGAGTCGGAATACCGGCAGCGATACTTCTGCCCGCCACCTCAATCGTGCCCTGCGTTGGCTCCTCGAGAAAATTGATGCACCTTAGGAACGTGCTCTTACCTGAACCGGAGCGTCCAAAGACCACGATCACCTCGCCAGCATTGATCTGCATGTCAACGCCCTTGAGTACCTCCAAGGAGCCAAAGGATTTGTGTAGTCCCGCGACACGAACTATTGGTTCGCTCATGATGCGTCCTTCACTTGACGCACGTAACCCTTGCTCATCCGTTCCTCCAATTTTCGCTGGAAGAAGGAGAACACTGCGGTCAGACCCCAGTAGACGAGGGCTGCTGCAATTAGGGCTTCGAGGTTGCGGAAGTCAGCCTTGCCCGACAGTTGCGCCATCCGAAATGGATCAGCCCAGAGCAAGGTCGTGCCCAGGAGGCCGATGAGTGCGGTGTCCTTCATCATCGCGATGAATTCATTTCCCGTCGCCGGTATCACGATGCGGGTGGCCTGCGGCAAGATGATCCTGCGCATCTGCTGCCCCGGAGACATCCCAAGGGCCGCGGCCGCCTCGGCTTGCCCGTGCGGCACCGCCTCGATACCGGAGCGGAAAATCTCCGTCATGTAAGCCCCGTAATTAAAGGCAATACCGACGATGCCAGCGACCTGTGCCGGCCAGATGAACCAGGTCGCATATTGCTGCGGTAAGAGCCCGAGCGCCAACTGCGGCAGCGCCAGGTACCACAAAAATAGTTGGACGATCAACGGCGTGCCACGAAAGAACGACGTATAGAAACCACTGATTCCGTAGGCGATTGGATTTCGTGAAACCCGGCCAAGGGCACCCAAGAGCGCGAGCGCAACAGCGCAGGCGATCGCAATTATCGAGAAGGCAATGGTGACCCACACCGCCTTCGCGATGGCGAAGGCGTGGTCACCCATCCAGGCAATATCAAAGCCACTCTTTAAGAATCCGCCGAGCAGCAGGCAGCCGATCACCAGCCAGACAGCCGCGACTTTAACCCGGAAGGGCACCTTGAGGCTATACAGCTCGAGAGACTGGGCGAGGCCGTGCCGCTGGTGCGGCACGGCCTCGTCAGTTGGGGCTAAGGCCATCGTGGATTATGAACCGGCGGCCTTGGTGAAATCAGTTCCATACCACTTCATGGAAAGATCACTCAAAGTTCCGTCCGCTCGCATGGCCTCGATGACCGCGTTGATTTCAGTTACCAGGGTATCGACGGGCAGTAGAGACGCTCTATCGGTCGCCACTGAGAGTGGCTCCTGGAAGATCGCATCGCCAAGCAGCGCGATCTTCTTGCCCTTCTTGATCGCCTCCTCCAAAGTTGGAGCAGATGAGACCATCGCGTCGATACGCCCCAGCGCGAGATCTTGAATACCCGTGGAGTCGGTGTCGTAGGTGACCAACTCGACATCCTCAGGCACCACGAATGAGAATTCAAAACCCGGTATCTTAAGTGTGCGGTTTAGGTAGAACTCATATGTGCAAGCACCGCAAACACCGACCTTCTTACCCGACAGCTGGTCGACCGAGGTGACGTCGCTACCCGCTCCAACCGCAACCCCAGCCGGCGTGAAATAGTAGGGCGTCGTGAATTGAAGAACTTTGTCCCGCTCCTCGGTGATCGTCATCGAGCCAACTGAGACATCCCAGCGATCATTCCAGTTGCCCGCGGTCAGAACATCCCATGATGGCGTCTCCCACTGCACCGTCGTACCCAGCCTATTAGCGATCTCGGTGGCAACATCGATATCGAAGCCCGCCCACTCGCCCGTGGCCTCGTCAAATGAGGACTGCGGTGGATACGCCGGGTCTGTGGAAACTCGCAGCACCCCATCACGTTGGATCCGCTCAAGCAATGTGGTGGGCTCTGCGGGCGCCGCCTCACTTGGCTCCGTCGCCGGGGCTGCGGGCGCAGCACTTTCCGGTGCCGCGGGTGCGGGTGCCGCACTTTGTGCCGTGGATCCACTACTAGAACTACAACCAACCGCAAACACCGCGGTGACCGCGAGAATGCTTGCGGTGGCGACTGTCTTCCAGGTGCGCATTATTTGACTCCCTAAATTGCGTGGGCATGGGTACTTCTTGGGCAATTGTGGGCGGGGTCGTCAGATCTGGTGGCACTTTCGCAAGATTGTTTCCAAACTGGTTTTGGCCCCGCCGATAACCCCTAGTTCCTTTGGGAGTAGGAAACGGGTATGTCAACTAACGCCGATCGGCAAGATCGCGCCCCATATGCCGCCGCTCTCCAACTTAATGCCGGGCAAGGGTGGGTGCGGCTTGGGGTGCCAGGCCATCAAGATCAGCCGGCCAATTACCCATCGTTGATGGCACTGGCCGGGCCGCAGCTACTCGCCATGGATGTCCCGATGTTCACCGAAGGAGTCGACCTTTCACCTGCTGCCGAACCCGGACCCAGCCCCCTGCAGGAAGCCCTCGACCTGGCAGCCGATGCCTGGGGCGCTAAGCGCACCTGGTTTTTGACCAACGGCGCCTCGCAGGGCAACCATGCGGCCTGCCTCGCCCTGCGCGCGCTCAGCGGGCACGCGGTGGTGCAACGTTCGGTGCACACCTCCGTCATTGACGGCGCCATCTTGGCGGGAATGCGGTTGGAGTTCGTCCACCCAAATGTTGATGTAAACCTCGGGATCGCCCACGGCGTGACCCCAGCGGCGCTTGACGAAGTGCTCACCATGCATCCGGGAGCTGCTGCAGCCTACGTCGTCACTCCGTCGTATTTCGGCGCGGTTGGTGATGTGCGCGCACTGGCCGGCGTCGCCCACCGACACGGGGTTCCACTTGTTGTCGATGAGGCTTGGGGTAGCCACTTTGGCTTCCACCCCGATCTGCCGGCGAGCGCGCTAGCAAGCGGTGCGGATCTGGTCATCTCAAGTACCCATAAACTCGCCGGAAGCCTCTCGCAATCGGCAATGCTGCATCTTGGGCACGGGCCATTCGCTGACCTCCTAGAAGCGCCGATTACCCGAGCTCTTACCGCCTTGCAATCAACTAGCCCATCGGCGTTGTTGCTCGGTTCACTAGATGTGGCGCGTCGCGATCTATGTCTCCTAGGTCATGAGCGCATCCGCGCCAGCATCGATGATGCGAACCTTGTGCGCGCTCTAATTGCGCAAGGCGGGCGATTCACTGATCCCGGACCTGCGATGCTCGCATCAGCCGATGTGATTGCCTTGGATCCGCTGCATGTCGTGATAAACACAGGCTCGGGCGGGGTACCTGGCTTCCAGGCTCGACGCCTGCTCGAAGCAAGTAGCCGCATCCATGTGGAAATGGCGACGGACTCGGTCATCGTCGCAATTGTCGGAGCCGGTAGTCGCATCGACGCGCAGTTCATCGTCAACGCACTGCACTCGATGCCGGCGGCGGATGAATACGTGCACCGGGTAAGAGACCGGCAGCCAATCGCGTTGCCCCAGACGGGGCCAAGGGCCCGCGATGTGCGCGATGCCTACTTCGCCGCCGCCGAGCAGGTGCCGGCAGCGCAGGCGGTGGGCCGCATTTCGGTTGACACCTTGGCCGCCTACCCGCCGGGAGTTGCCAACATCTTGCCCGGTGAGGTGGTCACAGCGCAGGTGGTCGAGTTCCTGCAGGCCACCGCGCAGGCCCCTTACGGTTGGGTCCGCGGCGCCGTGGATCCAAGTGTTGCGCACCTTCGGGTACTACTCGAGCAGTAAACTGGCCCCGGGCCGACAGCGGTCAGGGGCCAGCAACAAGGTTTAAACACCCCACCTAGCGGGGTGACAGCGTGCTACTCTTCGTTACCCTCAAAACAATTTCCCGCCGTATACCGGCCACATACCCCTACCCCGTATTGCCCCGGGTTTAGGGTGCCGCCGATACCGGCCACACCCGGGCGCACCCAACCAACACCAAGTGCCAACCGATCACTGGCCACCGAACTAACCGGGGCACTAACTTCCACACTAGGCATTTAATTCTCCTTCCCAAAGGGTTAGCGGCCCGCAAATCAGCCACCCTCAATGGAAACACCGCAACCGCCAAAAAGCAACAGCGAAACGTCAAGGAATCCCCGACGACTTCCCTATGGACCCACATCTGATTAGCCGCATAGGGCAACGGGTGGGCGCGGGCGCGGCGCCTAGGACCCGCTCCCGGCATGGTTGTCGTGAAATACCGACAATTGCACTTGTAATTTCACTAAAAGCGTGTTCCCATACTCTTCACCACCTAGTGACATAATGCATGTTCCCGGACCGGAGGCACCAAAATGACGACCAATTCAGTTGCGGCACCCATCAGCGCCGCCCCCGTTGATCGCCTGGCACTCAAGGTCACCTGGGTACGCCCAGGTGCTGCCGGAATCAGCGGCACCGCGAGCCCAGCGCACGTAAATGCGATGTGCTGCTCACAGTATGCGGCCTGCTTCGAAAGCAACGACGAGTAACTAATTGTGCTGGCCCGGTTAATCGGGCAGGTTGGCCGCCACTAGTTCAGCTATCTGCACCGCGTTCAGTGCGGCGCCCTTACGCAGATTGTCGCTGCTTACGAATAACGCCAGCCCTTTGCCGCCGGCCACCGAAGAGTCTTGACGTATCCGCCCGACGAATGACGGGTCAGCGCCGGCCGCCTGCAGCGGCGTTGGCACCTCTGATAACTGAACACCAGGCGCAACGGCTAACAGCGCAGTAGCCCGCTCCACCGTTATTGGCCGGTCGAACTCGGCATTTATCGCTAGCGAGTGCCCGGTGAATACCGGAACCCGCACGCACGTACCTGACACGAGCAGATCAGGGATGTTCAGAATCTTGCGGCTCTCATTGCGCAGTTTTTGCTCCTCATCGGTTTCGAGGGAGCCGTCATCAACTAGATTTCCAGCTAGCGGGATGACATCGAATGCGATGGTGCGCGCGTACTTTTGCGCCTGCGGGAATATGACCGCCCCGCCATCATGGGTAAGACCTGAAATGTCCTGACTGATCGCCGCCCTTACCTGATCATCGAGTTCCTTGACACCGGCGAGTCCACTGCCCGACACCGCTTGGTATGAACTAACCACTAGTCGGCGCAGCCCGGCCTCAGCGTGCAGGGGCTGCAACACCGGCATGGCAGCCATCGTCGTGCAATTGGGGTTGGCGATAATCCCTTTGCGGGCCTCGCCAATCGCCTGCGGGTTGACCTCGCTCACCACAAGTGGCACATCCGGGTCCATCCGCCAAGCCGATGAGTTATCGATGACGATTGCGCCCGCTGCCGCGTACTTCGGCGCCAGTTCCTTTGACGACGCCCCACCTGCGGAGAAAAGTGCAATATCAATGCCGGTTAAATCGGCGGTCGCCGCATCCTCGACAAGGATATCCGTGCCACGCCAAGGCAAGGTGCTGCCTGCTGACCGCGCCGATGCGAAGAATCTCACCTGCTGCATCCCGAAATCGCGTTCGTCAAGGAGTCGGCGCATTACGGTGCCTACTTGACCGGTTGCCCCGACTACCGCAACAACTGGCTTGCGGCTCATCTGCCGGAACCTCCGTAAACAACCGCCTCACCATCTGCGTCTAAGCCAAAAGCGGTATGCAGTGCCTGCACCGCGCGCTTGGCATCATCAACCCGGGTGACACTGGAAATCCTGATTTCGGAGGTCGAGATCATTTCGACGTTGATGCCGGCGTCCGCAAGGGCCGAGAAGAAGGTCGCTGAGACACCGGGATGCGAACGCATGCCAGCACCAACAAGGGAGACCTTTGCGATTTGATCGTCAACTGACAAGGATTCGAAACCGATGGCAGTTTGCTCTTTCTCCAATGCCCTGGTTGCCTGCCGCGCAACCCCCTGCGGGCAGGTGAAGGTCACATCGGTGCGGCCGGTCGATGCCGCCGACACGTTCTGCACGATCATGTCGACATTTATGCCGGCGTTGGCCAAGGCACGGAAGATGGCGGCCGCGCGGCCAGGCTTATCGGGCACACCCACTACCGTGATTTTCGCATCATTGATGTCGGCCGCGACTCCAGAAATGATGGGTTGTTCCATGGCTCTTCCTTCGGCTACCGCGGCTGCGATCGCAGCCGGTGACATGACAAATGTGCCCTCGCGATCAGAGAATGACGAACGCACGTGAATGGGTAGATCAAATCTCCGTGCATACTCCACGCAGCGCAGGTGCAAAACTTTGGCGCCAACGGCTGCGAGTTCGAGCATTTCTTCATAGGTGATAAATGGCACCTGCCGGGCGAGCGGTACCACTCGGGGATCAGCGCTGAAGACGCCATCGACATCGGTATAGATCTCACAGACCGAGGCCTCAAGGGCTGCCGCCAGCGCAACCGCGGTGGTGTCCGAACCGCCCCGGCCAAGGGTGGTGATGTCCTTGGTGTCTTGGGCCACCCCTTGGAATCCGGCGACGATCGGGATCGCACCGTCGGCAATTGCCTCTTTAATCCGCCCCGGGGTCACGTCGATAATGCGGGCCGCGCCATGGGCCGAGTCGGTGATCAAACCGGCCTGTGAGCCCGTATATGACCGGGCATCGGCCCCTAGGTCCGAGATGGCCATCGCCACCAGAGCCATCGAGATGCGCTCACCTGAGGTCAACAGCATGTCGAGTTCGCGGGCCGGGGGGTTTGGGGATACCTGCTCGGCGAGGTCCAGCAGCTCATCGGTGGTATCACCCATGGCCGAAACAACCACCACGACCTGATGCCCGGCCAATTTGGTATCGACAATTCGGCGGGCCACCCGCTTCACACTGGCGGCATCGGCCAGGCTGGAGCCACCGAATTTCTGCACGATCAAGGACACAATGCATAATTCTAATAACTGCCGCTTCGTGGCCGGTTATCGAGGTCAGGCCTGGCGACACCTTTACACGAGGCGCCGACCTTCAAATGCCCTACCTAGGGTGACTTCATCGGCATACTCAAGGTCGCCGCCGACCGGCAGGCCACTTGCCAGCCGTGACACCGCGATACCAAGAGGCGTGATCAACCGCGCTAGGTAAGTTGCGGTGGCTTCACCTTCTAGGTTCGGATCCGTTGCCAGAATAACTTCGGTGATCGCGCCATCGGCCAACCTCGCGATCAACTCGCGAATCCGCAGCGCGTCTGGGCCGATACCTTCGATTGGGCTGATGGCACCGCCTAGTACGTGATAGCGCCCGCGGAATTCACGGGTCTTCTCGATCGCGACTACATCCTTGGATTCCTCAACAACACACAAGATCGTAAGATCGCGCTTTGGGTCACGGCAGATGCGGCAGTGATCTTCCTCGGCCACATTGCCGCAGACAATGCAGAACTGCACCTTGTCCTTTACTTCGCGGAGCGCATGAGCCAAGCGCTCGACGTCAATTGGATCGCTAGCGAGAATGTAGAAGGCAATCCGCTGCGCACTCTTGGGGCCGACGCCAGGGAGCCGACCTAACTCATCGATCAGGTCTTGGACTACGCCTTCATACACGTCAGTGCTCGATCTCGCCGATTTGGGTGGCACCGAGCTCTCGCAGGGCTAGGTCAACGCCAACAGCGTCGTCCATGTTCTCGTCGTCCATGCTCGGGGTATCGGTGACCTGCGGCCCGGTGCGCTTGGCGCCGGTCGCAGTGACCGCCCCGCCCACATTGGGTGCGAGCACTACATCAATCTTGACGTCAAGGTGCATCACGTCGAGGATTGCCTGCCGCAGGCGCTCATCGTGGCCGCTCGCGCGCGCATTGTTGATCTTGTTCGCATTATCAAGGCCCACGGCCAGCACCCTATTTTCGAGCGACAATGGTGCCGAGACACTAAAGAGCACCCACGCCACACGGGAATAAGCCTTAACGGCGTCAAGCACCGCCGGCCACATCGACTTCAGCTCGGGCAGGCCCGCGGCACTTGCCTCGACGATTTCAACCGGCTGGGCAGCCGCCGGTTCGGTAACCACCGGCTCGGCACTAGCCGCCGCCTTGCCGGTCGATGGGGCGACTTCTGACAGCTTGCGGGGGCGCGCCGGCGGTGCTGGTGCACTTGCAGCGGCTGGCGCAGCGCCTGACCGCGCTGCAACTACCTGCTGGAACTCACCGGTCAACATGCGCCGTTCGAGTTGGTCTAGGCGTGCGAGAAACCCACGCTCATCAGCATCGACCGCCGGCAGGAGCAGGCGCGAGGCCATCAACTCAAGTTGCAGCCGCGGTGCGGTGGCCCCCTTGAGCGCGCTCAAGGTTTCGTTCACCACATCAGCAGCACGCGCGAGTTCAGCGGCACCGAAGAGGCGCGCCTGCTCGATCTCACGAGCCACCTGATCATCTGGTGCATCGATCAACCCGGTTTCGACGGCCCCTGGCACATTTTGCAAAACAATAAGGTCGCGCAGCCGCTCGAGAAGATCCGTGACGAAGCGGCGCGGCTCATGTCCGGCCTCCATCACGCGATCGATGACGATGAAGAGCGCCGCACCATCATGAGCAGCTAGAGCATCAATGGCTTCATCTAGCAAGGTGGCGTCGGTCATGCCCAACTGCAACACCGCCTCGGCGTAGGTCACGCCATCGGGGCCACTGCCCGAGATGATCTGGCCAAGTACCGACAAACTGTCGCGCACACTGCCGGCGCCCGCCCGAGCTATCAAGGCCAAGGCCGCCGGCTCGGCCGAGATGCCCTCGGCCGCGCAGACGGTGGCCAGGTGCTCCTGCAGTAATTTCACCGGCAGCAGCCGGAAGGTGTAGTTGTGGGTGCGCGACCGGATGGTCGGCAGCACCTTCTCAGCCTCGGTGGTCGCAAAGATGAACCGCACGTGCTCCGGTGGCTCTTCAACCAACTTAAGCAGGGCGTTGAACCCCGCCGATGAGACCATATGCGCTTCGTCGATGATGTAGATCTTGTAACGCGATGACGCCGGGGCAAACATGGCGCGCTCGCGCAGATCGCGGGTGTCGTCAACACCACCGTGGCTGGCCGCATCAAGTTCGATCACATCAAGTGAGCCCGGGCCATTGGCCGCAAGGTCGGTGCAACTTTGGCAGATGCCGCACGGATCCGGGGTTGGACCCTGCTCGCAGTTAAGGGAGCGGGCCATGATGCGCGCGGTTGAGGTCTTGCCGCAGCCACGTGGACCGGCAAACAAATATGCGTGATGGACGCGGTCATTGGTTAAGGCTCTGCGCAGCGGGCCGGTGACATGCTCCTGACCGACGACTTCGTCCAAGGTTGCCGGGCGATAGGTGCGATACAAAGCCATAGACACAAGCGCCACCTTAACTGCCCACTATGACCACGCTCGCGGTTGCAGGCTAGATAAGTTGCGGGCCGATACAGGGACCCCCCGCACACCCATCAGAGCCCGCCTGCCCTTGCTGCCTTCCGGCCCTGGGGGGGTTCAGCGAGGTGACGCCGCACGAGGGGTCAACCGCAAGGATAACGCCGTCGCACCCGTGCCGGGAATACCGGTAGCCACGTGCACCGGCAGGGGCGAGCACTTGTAATCTCCGGAGCGGAGGATTCGCCTAGTGGCCTCTGGCGCTCGCTTGGAAAGCGGGTTGGGGGAAACCCCTCAGGGGTTCAAATCCCCTATCCTCCGCTCCTTGGGCTCAGGCAGCTGGCAAATACCTGCTGGCCCCCATCCTGATTGCGGCTGGTGCCCGCGGCGCTTGTAAAGTTCTTCGCGGTGGCGTGTCCGAGCGGCCAAAGGAGCACGCCTCGAAAGCGTGTGTGGGGGGAACTCCACCGTGGGTTCAAATCCCACCGCCACCGCCAAAATAATCACCTAGCCAAGGAATCGCAGTCACCCCTAGTTCGGGACGAACGGGAACTGCTGCATGGTGCCGTCAGCCCAAGGTTGCTCCGTTGGCGCCAATCGCTTTGCCGTGCGCTCGGCGTTCAGGAGCGCCGCCATGACCTGTTGGGTGCCGATGTAGCTTGGGTTTCCGTAGAGGTTTGTCAGTTCGGCAGGGTCAGTGCTCGCGTTATACAACTCGAACTGATCGGCCGGTGGTGCGATCTGTTCGCCGGTCGGGTTGGCCTGTTTCACCACCGTCGTGGCGACTTTATTGCCCGGCTGGTTCACTCTGCCCGCAACGATTGTCATGACGTCTTGCACATTCGGCGTCGTCCAGAACTGCGGGTTATCCCAATAACGTGAGTACTTCCATCGCTCCTTTGTCCCGACCGGGCCGGTCGGCAGGTAGGCGACGACTGTCTCGACGCAGTTCGGCTGATCGACCGGGGTATAGGGCAACCCGGTCACTGAAACCGCATTGGCGCCCTTGAACGGCTGATCGTCGGTCATGAAGTAGACCGGGCTCTTTTCCAACCGCGCCGTATCCTCCTCTCCCAGCAAGATGCCTGAGAGGTCCTGGCCAACCAGTCGCCGAACCTGGGTATGCGAACTGCTCAACTGCCTTCCGAGTGAAAGCTCGTCCAACCCGGCTAGGCCGAGCATCGTCGGGATGAGATCTGCATGACTCGTCAGGGCATCGCTTGTCACGTGACCGCGGAAGAGCTCGGGGTTGTGGAAGATGAACGGTACGCGCAGCATCTCGTCGTAGCCAGAATGCCACTTTTGGAACATGCCACCGTGGGCACCGAGCATCTCACCGTGGTCGGAGAGGTAAATAACGACCGTATCGCGATACTGCTCGCGATCCTCGGTCAGTGTGTTGATCACCTTACCGATTTGCTCGTCGACATTTTTTTGCAGTTGGTAATAGAAACGGTGGTATGCCTCATTGTTATTCAGCGGCTGAAACGCCTTGGGGTATTGCGCCACGAAGCTCTTCTGCGCCACCGGCTTGGTGCTGAGATCCTCATTGGTCGACGCCGTATAGGCCGGGCCAAAGAGATTCCGCGGCACATTGGAGCCCAACAACTGTTGCGCCAGGTAGAAGGAGCCTTGGCTGCCGGAGAGATCCCCAGCCAGGCTTAGGCTCCCCCACACGGTGATGTCGTGCGGATTGACGAAGGACGTAACCAACAGCCATGGCTTGTCGGTGCGTCGCAGACGTTGTAGCTGCTCCGAGCCCAGTTCGGCATAGACCTCGTCGCGGCCCCGGCCGCCTGGACCAGAGGACCCGGAGTTAAGCGGGTTACTACCGTGGGGCTCGGGGCCGATGAAACCGGTGAAGCCGTAGCGGTCAAGGCGCTCGGCTTCCAGGTAGATGTCCTCAAGGTATCGATCCCGGCCACCCACATTGTTGTATGACGGCAACGGATTATAGGAACCGGCCTGATAAAGATCCTCATCCGAGATGTGCCACTTGCCCTTCCAGTAGGTGTCGTACCCGGCTGTCCGAAACCAGTTACCCAAGGTCGGCACCGTCGTGGGGTCGAGCCAGAAGAGATCCTCCTCAATAGCGGACTTGGCCGCGCCCGAAGTCTGCGCGACGCCATGTAGGGACGGGTACTGCCCGGTGTAGATGGATGCCCGGCTGGGCTGGCAGGCCACCGACATCACATGGTGGTGGGTGAACTCAAAGGAATTGCTACGCAGAAAGTTCTGAGTGGCCAGGTTCTGAAGGCGCCAAAGTTGCAGTTCTGGCGACTCGTAGAACGGCGCTGCGCGCTGCTCATCCATCATGACAATCAAGAAGTTGGGGCGCCGCTTCAACCGGCCGCGCGGCTTGAACTTTGGCAGCGGGGCGGCCTGCGCCGTCGGGCGACCGGATGCGGCCAGTCCTGCTGCAGTTACACCGGCCACACTCGTTGCCTGCAGGAACTTGCGCCGGCTCAGGTTTGGCTTGTTGTTCTCTGACATTTAACTAGTTACCTTTCAAGGTGGAGTCGTGCAGCGATATCGTGCCCACCACTAAGTCATAAGTGAGGGTGTAGTCAAAGTAAAAGGAATTTCCGGTGTTAATGAATGGTTGGCCCCTTGGAATGAGGCGCACTCGATTACGTGAGCCGGTGTTTCCGGCAATGAACTCATGCCCGTAGTAAGCACTCCCCGCCGCGGCAATTTTGACCCTTGTTCCCGGTCTCACCAGATTCGTGCTCGCATGGGGAACCCGGGCAAAGTTGCGTCCGATCACTCGCATCAACGTAAAGCCGGAGTCGAACCAAGTTGGTACGCACTGCTCGCGTAACACTGCGAATTTCCAGCAACCAGTGGCCTCATGATCATCCCAGTTCAGAGCCCCGTTGATATCTTGGCTCACGTATGGCAATTCGAAAGCCATCGTTGGGTCAACCGGCGGCTCGGCCCCGAGTATCAGGGCCCCTGGCCGGCCAATTGGGGTGCCGATATTGCGATTGAGATGAATACTCCAACGCAGCCCAAGCGCACCGGGCATGGACTTCAAGATGTTTGTCATGTTGCCACCATCGCCGGTACCAAGACCGATGATCCCGGAGATACCACGGTTCTTCCACTGCGCGATGTAGGGGTTGTCGGTGTCGACGAGGGAAATCACCACCGGTTGGGTGGTGGTGACTCCACCGATCGTGACGGGTGCGGTGACGATCGCGCCGGGGATCTTGACACCGTGAATCGTGGTGGTGGTGCGCTTGGCCGTCGGATTCACGCCGGCGGGCCTCCCGAAAAGCACCAGACCCACGATGCCGGTGTCAACCATGACCGAGATGGGCGCGGCGCGACCCACGCGCACCAGCAAGATGCCGTTTTGGCCACTGCCGTCGGGGGTGTTCATCGTCCGGATCGGCACAGAGACAGTAACCGGCTCCCGCGACGACTGGCTCTGACTGTCTTGGTCATCGGCCTGCGCGACTGGCACCGAGATTAGGCAGGTACAAAGTACGGTCGCAAGACCCCTAGTTACCCAACGAATTGTGCCACCTCCCATGAGTCCCCCACGATACGGATCTACGTAGATAAAAAAGGGGAAACCACGGAATCAGTTAGTGCAGCGCGAATTCAATCAAGTGGCGCTGGGTGACGGCGAGATTTCGGCACCAGCCTCAGTCACCTGATCTGAGCTGGCCGGCGCAGCACTAGAGCAGCCGGGGCCAGAAGTTGATGGCGATGGTGAAGCCATCGCGGCCGCGATCTGGGCCTCGCCTTCTAGTTTGGTGAATGCTGCCCCCACGGCTACGTCAACGATTTTGCCCGAGCGATTATCTTGAACAAGAATCGCGCCCGGAAAGTGGAAGGCGAGCAATTGCGCGCGGGCGGCCCCCTTCGGGCCGTAGCGGATTTCAGCAACACCTTGAACGTTCTTGCTCATCGGGTCGTTGCCAACCTCATTGATGAGGAACCCGCGGGCCTTAAGTACTTTGGCGGTGTCGCCCGCCAACCCGATCTTGTTCGTTGAGTTGTAAACCGACACCTTGACCTTGCTGCTGACGGGTAGCACCTCGGCCGGATTGACCATCGTGGTTTCACAGGGCAGTGGTTCCGACATTGCACTTTGCGCTGGGTCGGCCTGCGGGGCATCACCACCTCGGAAGATCATCGACACACCAAACCCGATAGCGAACAGCACGATAATGCCCATCAAGATGATGATCAGCAGCCGCCAGATCGGTACCCGACGTCGCGGCGCCGGGCGACGGGTTATCGAGCTCTCTCGGTAGCTCATCAGGCCTCCTGCGTGGCGCGGTGGGTGGCTAAGAACCCGCGCACTAGCGTGCCACACTCCTCGGCCATTACCCCACCGACTACCTCGGGCCGGTGGTTCAGGCGACGGTCTCGCACTAAATCCCAGTTGGAGCCGGCGGCTCCGTACTCAAGGTTCCAGGCGCCGAATACCAGCCGGTCCACCCGCGACATGACAACCGCCCCCGCACACATCGGGCACGGCTCCATGGTCACCACCAAAGTGCAGCCGGTAAGTCGCCAACTCCCCAGCTCAAGGGCCGCTGCGCGCAAGGCAAGGACCTCCGCATGCGCCGTCGGGTCGTTCAGATCCTCGCGGCTGTTATGCGCTTTGGCGATGACTCGACCGGTCGAATCGACGACCACCGCACCGATCGGAATATCACCAGAAGCAATAGCCGACCGTGCGCAGGCCATGGCAGATTTCATCAGGTCGAGATCTGACTCTAGAAAGTGCATTAGTTCGCGCGCAAAACTGATTTCAATTGCTGACTAAATCCGATCCGCTTGGCAATCGCCTTGATCTGCTGATCCGGATAAAGGTCTTCATCGCGGCAAAGTAAGCCAAGCTCATCCTCGTCAAGTCCGAAGTCGGCGAAAATGCTCATGTCGCCAACCGGCTCGAAGTCCTCAAGGTCATCGTCGTCAATATCAAGTCCGATGACGTCGGCAGCTTCCTCAGCAAGCACCCAGTCCAAAATCGCCGCACCATCACTGATCATCGCGCGGGCGGAGCCGGCAACCTCGCGCACCACAATGAAGTATTCATCGACAACGCCAACGAACCCAAATACCCCACCCTCACCCGGCAGTTGCCGCAGCGCCTTGGTGAGCTCATCCATCGAGGTGGCCACGCGCGCCGGCAGCGCCGAAGCCAGCCACTGGCCCTCCTCGCGCCAGACCGCGACCGCAAAGTCAATCGAGTCGGCGTCCATCTGCTGCGTTCCCATGGGTAGATGGTGGCACGTCGGGTATCTTCACCGCCGGTCAACCACTACTCTCGGCGCTATGCGCACCCTGGTGATCGACCACCCCCTCGTAGCCCACAAGCTCACCCGGCTGCGCCGGTCGGAGACTTCGTCGGCCACTTTCCGCCTACTTGCCGAGGAGTTGGTCACCTTATTGGCCTACGAAGCCACCGAGACCCTGCGCATCCAACCGGTCACCATCTCAACCCCGGTGGCCGATTGCCTGGGTGTCGAGATGGCCGATCCGCGACCCCTCGTGGTGCCGATCCTGCGCGCCGGCCTTGGCATGCTAAACGGCATGGTCAAGTTGATGCCCACCGCCGAAGTCGGATTCTTGGGCATGGTCCGAGACGAGGATTCGCTGCTCGCCACCACCTACGCCGATCGCCTGCCCCACCACCTCGCCAACCGCCAGGTGTTCGTGCTCGACCCAATGCTCGCCACTGGCGGCACCTTGGTGGCGGCCATCGATCTCTTGCTCGAACGTGGTGCCCGTGACGTCACGGCCATCTGCCTACTCGCAGCACCCGAAGGCCTCAAACGCCTCGAGGATGCCTATAGCGATCGCGATGTCGAAGTCACGGTGGTAACTGCCGCCCTGGATTCCCATCTAAATGAGAAGGGTTACATCGTGCCCGGGCTTGGCGATGCCGGTGACCGCCTGTACGGCCTCGTCTAATACCCACCAAGCAGGTGCAACACGTAATTGCGGATCGACTTGGCTTGCCCTAAAGGTTCTTTAGGGAAGAAACCACCTTGTTCAATGAATCCTTGGCGTCACCAAAGAGCAGCATTGTCTTTTGGTCATAGAGAATCTCGTTCTCAATGCCGGCGAACCCCGGGCGCATCGACCGCTTCAAGAACACCACCTGCTGGGCTTGATCCACGTTGAGGATAGGCATGCCGTAGATCGGTGCCGACTTATCGGTGCGCGCAGCCGGGTTCACGACATCATTGGCGCCGACTACGAGTACGACATCGGTTGACGCGAACTCCGGATTGATCTCGTCCATTTCCTTAAGCTGCTCATAGGGCACACTCGCCTCGGCGAGTAGCACGTTCATATGCCCGGGCATTCGGCCGGCGACGGGGTGAATTGCGTAATCAACTTCGACCCCACGCGCGGTGAGCAGATCGGCAAGTTCGCGCAAGGTGCCCTGGGCTTGGGCCACCGCCAAGCCGTAACCGGGCACCAGGATCACCTTGTTGGCAAAGCCGAGCATGATCGCGACGTCATTTGGGCCACCTGAGCGCACCGGACGATCGCCGCCGGTCGAGGTATTGCCCGCGGTGGTGCCATTGAAGGCGCCGAACAAGGTCGAGGTGATCGGGCGACCCATGGCCTTGGCCATCTCCTTGGTCAAGAGCGTGCCGGAGGCGCCCACCAGGGTGCCGGCGATGATCAGCAGCACATTGCCGAGCACATAGCCAGATGCCGCGACGGACAGGCCGGTGAAGGCGTTTAGTAGCGAGATGACGATCGGCACATCGGCACCGCCAACGGGCAGCACGAACAGCATGCCGAAAATCAGGGAAAGCAGCAGCAGCGCAACCAGCAGCCAGACCTGCGGGCTGATGACCAGCCATACCGCGCCGACCACGGTTAGGGCCGCAACTAGCATCGTTACCCACTTGCCCGCGGGAATGGTCACCGGGCGTGAGGTCATCAGCTCTTGCAACTTCAAGAAGGTGATGATCGATCCGCTGAACGAGACCGAACCGATGACCACCGTGAACACGGTTGCCGCGAGCGAGATCTTGTTCGCGCCACCGACTTCTAGGTACTCGATTACCGCAACGAGGGCCGCCGCGCCGCCACCAACTCCATTAAAAAGCGCCACCAGTTGCGGCATCTGGGTCATCTGGACCCTACGGGCCGAGATCCAGCCGATTGCACTGCCGACGAGTACCGCGGCAAGGATCAGCAAGATGTTCGCCAATGGGATACCGCTGACGAAAAGCACGGCGGTCGCTAGCAGGGCACCTGCGGCTCCGAGCAGGTTGCCGTTACGCGCACTTTTCGGCGACGACAAACCCTTGAGCGCGAAGATGAACAGCACCGCGGCTAGGAGGTTCGCCAACTGCACCCAGGTTGGTGTCATGCCCCACCGCCATCATCGGATCGGGCAACGGATTTCTTGGGCTTGAACATCTCCAGCATGCGATCAGTTACCACGAAGCCGCCGACGAGGTTGATCGCGCCTAGCAAGGTTGCAATGACGCCGAGGGTGATCTCAAGTGGATGGGTGGCCGCTCCGGTGACCGTAATGCCACCGATGAGCACGATGCCATGGATGGCGTTCGCGCCCGACATCAACGGGGTGTGGAGCACCGTCGAGACTTTGGAGACGACCTCAAACCCGACGAAAATACTCAGGATGAAGATGGTGAGGAGTGCAACGCCATCCATGCCTATGAACCTCCACCGAGCGCGTCCAGCGCCATTTGATTTCGGACTACCCCATCGAGTACCACGGCGCAGCCGGCTAAAACTTCATCGTCTGGATCAACTACAACCGCACCTTCCTTAACTGTCAGTGCGAGTAACGACATGATATTCATCGAATAAAGCTGCGAGGCGTGCACCGGCATCTGGCTGGCAACATCCTTGGCACCCCAAACCAAGACTTCACCGAACTTGATCTCCTCGCCCGGCATCGAGCCTTCGACGTTGCCGCCGGTCTCACTCGCCAGGTCAACTACGACCGAACCCGGCTTCATGCCTTCGACCATCGAGCGGGTGACGAGCAGTGGCGCCTGCCGGCCGGGCACCGCCGCCGTCGTGATCAGCACATCTGCCGCGGCGATATACGGAGCGAGTAGTTCACGCTGGCGATCGGCCCGATCCTCGGTCATCTCCCGCGCGTAGCCACCGGCGCCTTCAAGGGCTTCGAGCTCCAAGGTCACGAAAGTGGCGCCCATCGACTTGATCTCATCGGCACTTGCCGGGCGCACGTCATAGGCCGAGACTTTGGCTCCGAGCCGCTTGGCCGTGGCGATGGCTTGCAACCCGGCGACACCGGCGCCGAGCACTAGTACCTTGGCCGGTTGAATCGTGCCCGCTGCCGTCATGAATAGCGGAAAGAACGAGGGCAACCGATCCGCGCCGACCAGGGCTGCGCGATAACCGGTAACCAGGGCCTGCGAACTCAAGGCATCCATCGACTGAGCCCTCGAGATGCGCGGTAAGACATCAAAGGAAAGTCCGGTAGCGCCAGCGTCGCGTAAGCCGCGAATTGTCTCCAGATCGCCGACTGGGGAAAGAAATGAAACGGTGACGGTACCGTTGCGCAGCCTGGAAGCGCGCGGGTAGTCAAGCGGGCGCACGCTAGCAATTACGTCCGCACTTTCGAAGGCGCCCGCCAGATGGTTGTCATCGATCACGATCGCACCAGCGGCCCGGTAGGCGTCGTCACCAGCAAAGGCCAGGCGGCCGGCACCACTTTGGATATGGACTTCAAAGCCCAATGCGGTGAACTTGGCGACCACCTGCGGGACAATCGCTACTCGATGCTCACCGGGTCTGGTCTCACTTGGCACGAGAATTCTCACGGTGGACACCCTAAGGCTAGCCTGCCCCCAATGTCCCTTCGGACTGCTCAACAAGAGCTCCATCGGGATGTGACACTTGACTCAATTGGCCAGCCCCCCCCCCCAGAAAGGCGAATCCGTGAAAGGACCGATCGCGGCGGTGCGCGGGTTACGCCGACCCGAGGCCTTTCACGGCCGCGGGGTCACCACCGGGTTCTTCGAGGGCTGGTACGTGAAGCTGGTGTCGGCCGATCGGTCAGCGCGGTGGGCGGTAATCCCCGGAGTGTTCCGCGGGATCGGCGGCCCATCAGCAACGTCAACCGATGAGGCTTTCGTCCAAGTTCTAGACGGCGTAACCGGCCGCTCGTGGTACCACCGCTACCCAACCGCGCAGTTCCAGGCATCGGTAGATGAGTTTCAGGTCAGCGTCGGGCAGAACCGGTTTTCGAGTTCCGGGGTGCACCTTGAATTACCGCAACTGCGGGGCGACCTCGAATTCACCGGTGGCCTGGACCCGTGGCCCGTGACCTGGCGCAGCCCCGGCATCATGGGTTGGTACGGGTTGGTGCCGTTCATGGAGTGCTATCACGGCATCGTCTCCTTCGGCCACGGATTATGTGGCCGCCTCGAAGTCGAAGGCAGCCAGAAGTCATTTGACGATGGCCGCGGCTATCTGGAAAAGGATTGGGGTAAGGGCTTTCCCGCGGGCTACGTCTGGATGCACAGCAATCACATTGATGTGGACGCATCGGCGTCACTTATTGCCTCGGTAGCACTTATCCCTTGGCTGCGAAGTTCATTCCGCGGCTTCATCGTTGGGCTAAAGCACCACGGTCAGCTTTACAAGTGGGCAACATATAACCGCTCGCGGGAGACCCACTTGCGCATTGACGACACTCAGGTGCACTGGGCCCTGGACGGGCCGGATGGGCGCCTGATCTTGTCGGCAGAGCGTGTTCGCGGCGGTCTGCTACATGCGCCTCTTCGAACCGCAATGCACCAGCGGGTCGAGGAAACCCTAGATGCCATCATCAATATTCGACACGAGGATGCGAGCGGTCGGGTCTTACTTTGTGGTGTTGGCGATTGCGCAGGGATGGAGGTCTTCGGCGACACCGACCGCCTGCTCGCGGTTAAGACGAAGTAAACGCTAACTCTTGCGCATTAACGTTTTTAGGTAACCGTCGAAAATATCGGCGACTTCGCGGCCACCGGCGGTGCGGATGCGATGCACCGGCATCCCGGTGCCCTCCGCCTGCTGCACCGCAATGCGCTCGGGAATGACCGGCTTCATCAACGTGACGCGGCCGTAGATGTCGGTCAACTCCTGCTTGCGGTACTCATGCTCCTCGGCCGTCGAGCGGACTCGGTTAACAACGATGCCGGCCAGCTTCAAGTTCGGGTTTACGCTCTTTCGAATCTCCTCGACCTCGGCAACGGCGCGTTCAACACCTTGGGAGCCGAAGAAAGTCGGCGTGGTGACGACAATCGCGAAGTCAGAAGCGGCCAGCGCCTCGCGGGTCAGCGCGCCCAGGGATGGCGGGCAGTCGATGAGGGTGAGGTCATAGCCGGTTAGGTGCGATAGCGCGCGCGCCAACTTCGGCCGCAAGGTACCGCCACTCCAGGAGTCAAAGCGGATGATGTTCGGGTGGCTGGGCAGCACATCGACCTCGCCGGGGGCCAGTTCCCAGTCGCAGGCGGTCAACGCCGCTTCAACTGTCTCCTTGGTCGGGTGGGCGAGCACATCGGCCACCGTGGTCTTGCGGGCATGTGTTGACAATAAGGAGGTAGCGTTGCCCTGGGGGTCAAGATCAACGACCAAGGTCGCGAGTCCGCGCACGGTGGCGGCACTTGCCAGCCCGAGTACCACGGAGGTTTTTCCGACGCCGCCCTTCAGGGCGATCACACTGATAGTAGGCATGGCTCCAAGTGTGCCGGGGCACCGGGCTGCGGACAACCCAAACCGGGTTAGTGGGTCATTACAGTGGGGGGCACCCCGAACGACAACCACAGGAGCCACATGCGTCACGCTCGTCCCCACCCCCGCGGAGTCGCCCGATGGACCGGATCAAGCGCGCTCGCGGTGAGCCTGCTCGCAACTGGTCTGCTGACTGCCGGGCTGGCAACCCCCGCCGCGGCCGCCCCGAGCATTGGTGAGTGTTACAACTATCCGATCGCGATTCGCGATGGGATCTCTTCGGCGGCGGCGGCGGTCGCCTGCACCACCCCGCATACCGCCGAGACCTACTGGACCGGCAACCTCAAGGCCAGCTTCGGCCCACCCACCAAGGCCACGCAGGGAGCCCGGCTCGCCGCCACCACCGCCTGCGATACCAAGACACTAAATGCCTATGTCGCACTGACTTCCGCCGCGATTCCAGATCGCACCCTGCCCAGCCGCTGGCTCTCCGTTGCCCTGTTCCCCACCGATGCAGGGTGGGCCGCCGGTGAGCGTTGGGTGCGCTGCGATGCCGTGCTGAAAACCGGTTTGAAACTCACGGACCTGACTACCCGGGCTGCGGACTTTGTCACCGCCAGCGGCGTCGACTACTTCAATTTCTGCACCCCGGCCCAGCCCAATGCCCGCAACACCGAGAGCTACCCGTGCACCGATCCCAAGAAGAACTGGATCATGGTCGAAGCTCGGGATCTCGGTGGCCCGGGTACTAAATTCCCGGGCACCAGCAACGTCGAGAAGCGAACGAGAACGCTCTGTGCGAAATTAGGTAAGCGCTTCAACGGCGGTTCCAGTTTCCCCAGCTGGTGGGGGATCTGGCCGACCGAGCGCGGTTGGAAGGAAGGCCGGCGCGAAGCCCAGTGCCTGGTTCCCCTGTCGCAATACAACAAGGAAGTCGCCCCGGGCACGCCAGCGGCCTAGCACAAAGGTGCGACTTCGGCGCCGAGTTCGCATTCATCGCAGGCCTTCAGTGCGATCATGACAGGAGCTCGCCTAAGTCGTGCTGACGCGATTACCCAATATCGAAGCCACGGTTCGCTCAGCCGCTGCCAAGGCTCCCTCTATATGGCCGGCATAGGTAGGCGCTGTCTCAGTCGAGGACCAGTGCAGTCGGCCTGCCAACGCGGGTTGCTGATAAACCCTATGGCCGAACTTTGCGTAATCCGGGAGGACATAGGTGCCAGGTGGCACGGTCCACTGCTCCCTGCTCCAATCTTGGATCAGTACCTCGAGGGGTTCCGATGCCCTCGTTCCGAACATTCGAATAAGTTGTTCGCGAATATCAATTTCGATGTCGGCATGCATGGATGCAGCACGCGCGAAGCCGAACAAAGCGGCAGGCTCGCCGCCTGGACCCGACATGTCATGCAATTCAGCGAGTGGACCGCGCCTGCTCATGGCAGCGCCAGCTAATCCATCGCGGCGCCAGAAGGGCTCCTTAAAGTGCGCAACGACTTTAACCGAATCCCCCATCCACACTGGAGTTCGCGCAGCAACATCAATCAGCTCCGCCGGGAGTTCAGGCGGCAGCGTAATTGAGTGAACAGCTAATGCGGGTGGTAGCGCAATAACTACATGATGCGCTTGCCAACGGTGCTCGCGAGTTGCAATGTGGAGATCAGAAGTTATCTCATGCACCGGTTGCTGTAGCTGAAGGGTGCCAAGCGGGAACTCTGCGGTGAGGGCGGCCGCCAGCGCAGACGTGCCACCGGCGATCCGATACGAAGGAACATCAATCGGATTACCAGGGTAACGCTGCAAGCCGGCCATGTCGTCAATAAGTGCGTCACCGGTTCGATACTGCTCAAATGTATCGATTGCGAGCCGCTGCGTCAGCGCGATAACGCGGTGCTCCCCGGGCCAATACCACGAGGCGCCTAGATCAAGGGGTGAGCCAAGTAGTCGCCCACCTACGCGAGCACGCGCTTCCAGCACACAGACCGAGAGGCCTGCACGGATCAATTGGTCGGCAACTGCAAGTCCACTTATGCCTGCGCCAATAACTGCGACTTCGACACAACGCAACTTATTCGAATTCACAGATCCGCGTATGGAGTCGTATCTCGATTCACTCATGGCCTTTCATGTCAAGAGTGTGGCATGGACAACGTTTGTGGGCCGGATTGCGCGTTTTCCCTGCGCGGCTTATCGACAACCTGATATTCGGGTTCACTCCACCGTAATCAAACTCCAAGGCGGCGGGACACTGCAGGTATTTGGCGCGGTTAGCCCGGCAAATCGATCCGCAATCCACCCTGCCACGGCGGGGACAGCCAGGTCAGCGACACCAATGTGATCCACCCCCTCAAGCCAAAGGGCATTGAAGGTGGAACCGGCAGCGCACCATGATTCCTGCAGGTTGGCATTGGGGCCGGCTAAAACTATTTGATCAGCCGTCCCCTGAACCAGCATGATCGGTAACGCTGCCGAATACGGCGGTGGTGTCTGCTCTATCAGTGCTTGCGCCCACAGGGGATTGTTCGCGGGGTTGTCCGCAAAAAAATCCTGCCTGAATATGTCGTGGCGGACCGTGCCTTCAATGAAAGAGCCGAAGGTGCAACTTTCGGCTATTCGCTCGAAGTTGTCCCGCGCCGCGTCAGTGAGAAAGGGATTGACCGGGAGATCCGGATAAGCAATTGACCACGACCGCGTGACATCCGCTCCGATGCCCCAGCCCACGACCGAATCCCATTGGCGATCGATGATTGACGTCAAGTCTGCAGCGGGAGCTGCGGCGGCAACTCCCACGAGGTCTAGCTCGGGAGCGAACTGCTTGCTGAGGTGGCCCGTCCACAATGCGGAGTGCCCACCTTGGGAATACCCATAAACGGCAAAGTCATTGCCCGTCAAGGCATTAGGAAGTGCTCTCAAGGCGCGAATGCTGTTGACGGTGTCATGGACTTCCTGATCCTTGATCAGATACAGCTGAACCCCCTGCGTTCCCACCCCGTATTCGTCCGGAGCGACCACGGCCCAGCCTTGGGCCATTGCCTCCGGAAGGAAACTCTGAATCTCGTAGAGCGGATCACTTGAGCGCGACGGCGCACAGGCATCACCTTGACCTGTGGTTCCCTGAAGAAATGCGACCATGGGCCGAGGAGTATCGGGCTTCGTGTCAGGAATAAATGCCATGCCCGCGGCCACGGCGGGTTTACCCTGCTGGTCCTCAGTCACATAAAGCAATCGATACTCCTTGGCATCGGCGACATCAACACCAAGTGGTTCCCATCGAAGGAGCGTGCCAGGGATCTGACTGAAGTCTTCGGGTGTGGCGTAAAACGCAGCCAGGCTCGATTCGTGGGCGTTAGTTGTCCATGCGCGGAAGGCAAGGAAGGCAATAATCAGCAAAATGCCTGCGCCAATGATCGCCCCAGCGACAATCAACGCCTTTCGCAGAACGGCCACCCCCGAAGCATAAAGACCTCTTGTGCAGTCCATTAGGAAAACCTCGCCGAGTCATGGGCCTATAGGTGCATGTTCGGGCAATGCCTTAGGCACTGCCCTCCACAGCTGCGAGCCTGTCGACGGTTCCAGCACATTGAACCTAACATTTCCCTATGCGCAGTCGACCCATCATTTCGGCCCTGCTCGGAGTAACCGCCGCACTCGCCCTCACCGCATGCGCGAGTCAGACGGCCGAGCTGCCCGCAGGGTTCACCCGTTTGTCCGACGTCGCTCCCGAAATCGTGCAGGAGATCCGCTATCACGGGGAGCACAACTTCATGGGTCGGCCCGTCACCGGGTACCACGCTCCCGAGTGCTGGCTCACCACTGAAGCGGCGCAGGCCCTGGCAGAAGTGCAGGCCGCCGTCAAGACCAATGGCTACTCGCTCAAGGTCTACGACTGCTACCGCCCGCAACGGGCCGTCAACGACTTCGTGGAATGGGCGAAGGATCCCGGTGACGACGTCACGCGCGGTGAGTTCTATCCGCGCCTGGCGAAGGACCAGTTGTTTCCGCTGGGCCTGATTGCTGACAAGAGCGGGCATAGCCGGGGATCGACGCTCGATGTCACCCTCGTGCCCCTTGGGTCGGCGGCCAGCCCGCAGTGGGTCGTGCAAGACCCCATCGTCGACTGCGCTGCACCCGTGGGCGTGCGGTTCGCCGACACTTCCCTCGACATGGGCACCGGCTTCGACTGCTTCGACCCCCTTGCGGCGACTGCGAGCCAGGACATCACGATGGAGCAAAAGGCCAATCGGCACCTGCTCGTTTCCGTGATGGAGGCGGCTGGCTTCATTAACCTACCCGAGGAGTGGTGGCACTACACGCTCGCCAACGAGCCCTTCCCCGAGACCTACTTTGACTCTCCCATCAAGTGATCACATCGGCCTCCACGGATCGACGAGGGTGACTCTGGTGTGCTCGAAGTCTTGCACGTTGCGGGTGACCAACGTCGCGCGATGGGTGCCGAAGATGGCGGCGATTACGCCGCCGGCCTTCAGCGCCTCCAGCAGCTCCAACAGGGCCGACTGGTCCTTAGCCACCCGGCAGATTCCTCTCATGAGTTGATTGCAGCCTTCGCACTGACCTTCGCACGATGGCCTTCTAGCCGCGCGGTGCCCCCGCTGAAAGAAGGGGCCGCACAACTGTCAGACTGCGGCATGAGCGAAATAAGGAACGGTCGAAGCAGCGGTGCGTTCTGGGTCTATCTGGGTGTCGCTGCCATCGGGCTGATCGGTACCGGATATTTCAACATCGTGGGCTTTACCAACCCATCAGGCTCCTTCTTTGCTGCCTGGTTCGCGAATCCGTCGGTCACCTCGTTGTCAATTGATCTGCTGGCTACCGCGAGCGCTGCCTCAATTTTTATCATCCTTGAAGGACGACGCCTTGGCATCCGCTGGTACTGGCTCTATGTGCTCGGATCCTTCGTAACCGCGGTTGCTTTCACGTTCCCGCTGTTTCTGGCAATTCGCGAACGTCGACTTGCAGGCCTTTCCTGAGGGGGGAATTGCGCAAAGGCAACCACTATTGACCGCCCCGAAATTCTAGAAAATCCTGCCTTTTAACATTTGCGCGATTTCACATAGTCACTAATCACGTAATCCCCGAGGCGATCGGGCTCTGTGGCCAGCACCTTACCCCCGTTTCGACGGGCCATGCTCTCAAGGAATTGTGCCAGTTTTGGATCATCGCCAAGGCGGAACCAGGTGATGGCTACCTTACGTTTCGTCATGGCGTCGACTTGAGCGATCGTTCGTTCAATGGTTTCGCGACTCGGTGGCCAGTCAAACCACCAGTTACCGTCAGACAGCAGGTGCGCCGTGGGCTCACCATCGGTGACCACCATGACAATACGTTGCGAACCGGGATGTTTATCGAGAAACCTGCCGGCAAGCATCAGCGCGTGTTGGAGATTGGTACCTTGGACTTCGCTGGCCTCAAGGTTCGGGATTTCCATCGGCTCAATGGTTCGTGCCAGATTGGCGAACCCGATCACCTGGAGTGCATCCAAGGGGTAACTCGTGGTGGTCAGGGACGAAAGGGCCAGTGCCATAGTTTTAGCAGCACTCCAAGTGTCGTTCATCACCATGGAGAAAGACTGATCTACCAGTAGGGCTACTGCGGCCCGCGTAACGGTCTCGGTCTCAGCGACGTCGAAATCCTTCGGGTCAAGCAAGGCGGTGGATAAGCCATTTCGGGTGGGTGTCGCGATCCCAGTAATTCCGGTGCTGAGCCGGCGGCGGCTAGCATTTTGCACGGTACGCACTACGTCAATAGCTTCATCGTCACCGAAGAGCCACCGCCGGTGAGCACCGGTGGGTTCACCGGATGCCCCCGTGCGGTGCATGTCGTGCTCACCCCGAGTCGTTGCATTGATGTGCTCAAAGACCTCACGAAGCGCCGATTGACCTATCCGCCGGACCGCTTTCGGACTTAGGCGCAAGGACTCTGCATCACCGACGAGAAATCCTTGGTCTTCTAGATCACGCTGCATTTGCTGCATCGCTGCTGCATCGTCTCGTGCAATGCCGCCAAGTGCGCGTTCGAGAACATCTAGGTCGACCTGCGAAAAGTCGGCCATCGCATCTGCATCGCCAAGTTGACTCATTAATGATTCCAAGTCAGCCATTTCCGAAAGTGCCTGAGTCGCTTCGGGTAGACGAATGGGAGCGTCTCCGTTGAGCACCGGGCCACGCTGCCTGGCAAACTCCGGACGAAGCGCCCGCAGGTTCTTTTGAAGTTTAGCCATCTCCTCTTGCAATCCAAGGTCACTCAGCGCCTGCTGAATCGCTTCCGCCAACTCCGCGCGCTGGTCAGGAGTCATTGACGCGAGCATGCGATTCATCGCCGCAGACTGTCGAGCCAGTTCGTCGATAAACTCGTCGAGGGATCGCGGTGCGCCCGGGAAAAACTTCTCCTGTTTCTTTATGAATTCCTGATAGTCATCTTCGGTGGCTGTACCTTCACGGTGCCTTTCAAGGAGTTGATTTAGCTGACCCATCATCTCGGCCATGGCCACTTGGCTTCTTGGGTCGGCCAGGTTTTGTACGGACTGACTCAGCCCAGCGAATTGCTGATCGATCACATCTCGACGCAGTCGATCTTGCATGTCCTGAAATATTTGCTGCGCCTTTGGTGAGCGCCATTTATAGTCGCCAAGCGCCGCCAGAGCGCGTGGCACCTCATCGGGTAGGGCATCGAGCATGGCTTCGGCAAAGCGGGCATCGTCGCCGGGATCAGGAAATAGTGCCAAACGCTCAGCGTTCAGTGCTTCATCAAGCATGGCGCGCAAATCATCGAGTAGGCCATTCATCTGACCAGACTCACGCAGTTCGCGATACTGGTTGCGGATTTGGCGGGCCATCTCCGAGAGCCCTTGCCGGCCTTGGCTTCCAGCCCTCAGCATTTCCCGCAGGGCGTCGCGCACCGATTTTCCGCCGAGGATGCTTTTACCGATCTCGTCGATACCAGCTCCAGCATCCACCCGCTGCGCCAGCGGGTCCGGGCCGCCGCGAAAACGGCCGTAAATGGATGGGCTTCGCCGGCTCACTCGTTCTGCGTCTCCGGGGCTGAACCCGCGTAGGTGCTGACTCCACCCACATCGTCCTTGTCAATTCGGCGGGTGAGCCACAGCCCCTCGGCCGCAAATTCCACGCATGCCGCAGCCAACCCGGGTGACTCGGCCATCGCGGGTTCGACCGCGCCGATGACCACTCCGAGGCCTTCGAGTGGGCCGATAGCCCGCAGAATCTGGTGTCCACTCATCACGTCCGATGTTGCAAGTGTGTTACCCGCGTCGAACCACTCAACTAGGTGCGTCAGGAAGGGTCGAGCCAGTTGGCCCCCTAGCTGGGCGCGCCAGGTGACCGCGGTAGCCTGCCGGGCAAGCAGCACCAATGTCTCTTCTTCAAAGCCTTCCTGAGTAACGTCAAACTCCACTTTCCCACGGAGCGAAGGCACAACGTCAACCAAATCACCGATGCGGGCTACGGGTTCGTCACCGGTTATGGCGGCACGTCTCAAAGCTGCACCCGATAGCTCTTCAACGCAGGCAATCGAAAAACGGGCTGACACCCCACTGCGTTGATCGATAGCATTCGACTCGCGGACCCCCCGCGTGAATCTCGCTACAATTTCAAGGAGATGTCGCGGGATCACCGCGCGAATAATGGCCTCCTGCTCGATCAGGGCTATCTCGAGATCAAGTTCAAGGGGATAGTGGGTGCGAATTTCGGCGCCAAATCGATCCTTCAGCGGTGTGATGATTCGACCACGGTTGGTGTAGTCCTCAGGGTTTGCGCTCGCTACCACGAGCATATCCAACGGCAAACGTAAGTTGTAGCCACGCACCTGAATATCGCGCTCCTCCAAAACATTCAATAACGCAACTTGAATACGCTCGACAAGATCCGGTAACTCATTTATCGCAAAAATTCCGCGATTGGTGCGCGGTACCAGGCCGTAGTGAATAGTTTCCGGATCACCAAGTGAACGGCCCTCGGCGACCTTGATCGGGTCCACGTCACCCACTAAATCACCGACCGACGTATCCGGAGTGGCGAGTTTTTCACCATACCTTTCCCCACGATAACGCCAACTGATCGGCAGTTGCTCGCCAAGTTCGTCAGCAAGTCGCCGGCACCGCGCACAAACCGGGGCCGTCGGCTCATCAGTGATTTCGCAACCCTTCACATAAGGCACCCATTCATCCAGCAGTCCGACAAGTGACCTAATCAATCGGGTTTTACCCTGACCACGCTCCCCCAGCAGCACAAAATCATGCCCCGCCAGCAAGGCTCGTTCCACCTGCGGGCCAACGGAGTCTTCGAAGCCGACGATTCCCGGCAGGGTTTGCTCCCCCGCGCGCAACCGGTCGAGCAGGTTGGCCTGGATTTCGGCCTTGACACTTCGCGGTAGATACCCGGTGGCCAGGAGGGCCCCTAGGTCACGGGGCAGTTCGGCTGGCGGAGTCGGCGCAAATGTGGTCACCTTCAGACCGTAAGACCGCCAACACGATTGCGCGAGTCCAATTTTTAGGGGAAAAGTGTTTGACGGCTATCTGGAGCTCCTGCCCATCCAGGGCGGTCTTGTCGCCGCGGTCTTCCTCGTGGTGGCGGTCTACCGGATCCTCAAAGGGGCGTCGGGCCGAAATGCCGTGAAATGGAATGCCATCGGGATAATTTCACTACTTTACCTTTTCACCATCGGTGCTTGGTTCGCATTTGGCCAGCCGGGTTAAACGCCAGAAAAACATACTGAACTCTTCGGAGTGCGGCAGGCGAGCAGATTGCTCGCAAGAGCCGGGCGACGTTTTGCTAACCCTTTGGACTAGTGCCCGGGAATCCCAGCAATTCGTGCAGTAAAGGACCTGCCCCCATCGATTGACTCATAAATTGTGTCTCCAACGTGAGCAGCGACAGTGGTCTTAGTGGCCGCGAGTGCTCCGGGCTGCGCCGGCAGTGAGCCTCGCGGGCTCCAGGTAAGCCCGCCGTCTTCAGAGACCACAACTTGCCCGTCCACGTCAGCACCGAAAAGGGTGTCGCCCGCCCAGGCAACTAGCACGAGCAATGGCGCTCCCGCGATCGGCTGGAAAGTAAACCCCGAGTCGGTGCTGCGGACCGGTCCGCTCTCCGAGGTGCCCACGATGACGGTCGAATCCAGCTGGCTGATGGCCAAATCGTAAAGCCCCGGGGTCCCTAATTCGGTCCAGGTCAGGCCGCCGTCTGCTGATCGAAGTAGTGCTCCATCGTGGGAATTGAGGCCGACGACGACGTCACCCGAGTTCGCCAAACGGTGGAAGTCGGCCTTGCCACTCAGGGACATCGCGGTCCAGGTTCGACCCTGATCGGTGGACTTCAACAGCCCTAGGCTCTCGGGCCCAGCCATGGTCGACCCCGGATGGCCCGAGGTAAACCAGCGGTCGTTAGCCAGCGTTAATCCCATCACGTCAAAATTCGAACCCGCCTTCAGGGCCGGCGGCCCGTCCATGTCCTGAGCCCAAAGACCTTGATGGGTGCCGATTAAAAGGACTCGACCGTCGTAGCCGAGGTTGTGGATGTGGCCGACCAATTCGGCACCACTTACCGGCTGACCCGGTTCTGAGGGTTTCGCCACCGCAGACGGTCGCGTCGGATCCGCTGGGGAGCCAACGGGTGCGCCACAAGCCGCCAGCGACAAGGAGGCCACCAGCAAAGCAGTCAGGGGGAGACGCTCAATCCTTCGCGTCACTGAATCACCAGTTGCGACGGCTCCACAAACTGACACTCCGGCAAAGCCGGACCGCAGCCGGTGGCTTGGCATTGCACCGACATCCTGGTGAAGCAGTGAGTTCTTACTTTCATCGCTTCCACCTCGCCTACCCTGGGTGCCAGCCTGCCTTTGTCAACCTTTTCTTTCCCACTGCCTAAAGTAACCCGCCGGACAAGGGCCGGCAATTTGGCACGAAGCCCGGCTGTTTGCATCCAATGCAGCAGACTTATTGAAATTGAGGTGCGGGACTAGAAATAAGGGTTCCCGAGGACAATTAGAGGCGACCGAAGAGCGCAATGTCTTCATCGAACCGGGCAATATCCAGGTCAGACACCGTTCGCCTCGTCTGGCTGATGGCGAGCAAATAATCTCCGGTGGCAGCGCCAACAGGACCGGCTGATTCGCCATTTGCCATCTCGCGCTCGAACGAGGCTTGGGCTGCCGAGCGCGAAGCGAACTCAATATCCGCCGGAGTGAAGTGCTCGGACGCCTCAACCAGTGCGGTGATGTCAACATCTGCCCTTGATGATCGTGAGACGAATGACGACCAGATAGCAGCTCGTGCGGAGCCGTCCGGTGGGCCAATCGGGATCACATAATCAAATCGACCTGGGCGCAAGAACGCTTGGTCCAAGGACCGGACCGAGTTTGTCGCGCAAACCAGCAGGCGCGTATCTCGCTGCCGAAATGCCGGGATAATCTTTAAAAGTTCATTGGTCACGCCATGTGCAGGGCTTTTGCTAACGCCTTCACGCGCCGATGCGATCTCCTCTACCTCGTCAATAAAGACAAGGACTTTCTCTAAGTTGTCAACGAGTGCGAAGGTGTCGTGCAAGGCCTGCGCTAATCCAGTGGACTCCGTGGTTAGCCGTGAGGGGAAGATCTCCACGAAAGGCCAGGCGAGTCGCGAGGCGATGGCGCGCGCGAAAGTTGTCTTGCCGGTTCCCGGTGGCCCGAAGAGCACAACGGCGTGCGGGGCCATCACCCCGTGCGCGGATGCACGCTCCGGGTTGCTCAGCGGCATCACAACCCGCTTGTCAATCATGTCCTTCTCCTCGTGCATCCCCGCGAGGCGCTGCCACAGGTCGCGAGTTAAAACCCGACCACCGAGTGCGTTCAAGGTGAGCGCCTCACCCGGGGTGAGAGCCTCTCGTTTTTCCCAATAGGCGGCGGCTTCATGGCGGGTATAACCGGCCCGCGAGAGACCTTCTGCCATCGGCTCCTCCTGCGTCAGGAGATAAGAAATGGTCGCCATCCCAGCGTTAACCAATCTGTCCTCAAGGTGGGTGAGCAGCGCCGAGGGTACCCCTTCACCGCGATGATCCGGATCCACGGCCAAGCGCATGACCCAGGCCCGGGCGTCGGAGACACTGGCCACCGCCGCACCCACCACCTTGTCCTGATGCACCGCCACCACAGCCGGGCCACCAACCCGCAGGGACATGATGCATTCCGCAATTGAGTAAACCGACGCCATGCCAGGGGTAACCTCCCAAAGGTGGACCACCGGCTCTAGGTCACTGTCTTGATAATTCCGAACAATAAATGACATTTTGACCCCTTCCACCCGCTCCCGGTGCCCAACCCTAAGCCCTGGTTCCACTACCTGCGTTTCGAGCAGTCAGCGCCTGCACAACTTTTTGGTGCGGGAGCAAAAATCTAGTTTCGTTTGCCCTATGCCGGGGCCGAGATCAACTTGGGAAGGCAACCGCCTGCACCGGGTTCGCTAATGTCCCGATGGCATCGATCGTGCATGCCACCACATCACCGGGCTGCAGGAAAGTCGGCGGGTTCATCGCCGCCCCGACTCCTTGGGGTGATCCGGTCGCGATGACATCACCAGGTTCAAGGGTGACCCCGGAGCTGATGTCGGCGATTAGGGTCGCGATCTTGAATAACATGTGCTTGGAGTTGCCGTTCTGCCGCTGCACTCCGTTGACCGTAAGGGAGAGCTGAAGCTCATGCGGATCGGTGATCTCATCCGACGTAACGATCATCGGGCCGAACGGGCAATAGGAATCCTGGCCTTTGGAGAAGAACCACTGCCCGGAGCGACGCTGATCGCGGGCACTGATGTCGTTGACGATGCTGTATCCGAAAACGTGCTTCATCGCATTTGCCTCAGTGACGTTTCGCGCGAGCACACCGATTACCACGGCCAGCTCGCACTCCCAATCCAGCTGCTGCGTCATTGCACCATTGTGCTGAATTGGATCACCCGGACCAATGACGGCGGTACCCGGTTTACTGAAGAGCACCGGTCGGGTCGGGAGCTCCTTGTCGGTGTCGAGTGAGCGGCTCGACTCAGCCACGTGCTCTACGTAGTTCAGGCCGACGCCAACTACCTTGCCTGGGCGAAGCGGTGCATGCAGGCGTGCATTGGCTAGCGGTGAGCTAGCGCCCGTAGCCCATGCACCCGCCGCCGCAGCAGCGCGCACCTTGGCGTGGAGTTCCTCTCCTGCTGCGATGTAGTCGATCAGGTCCACCGGGACATCGACAGTGCCGGCGAGTGCCGCGCGGAGGTCGACGACGGTGTCGCCGCCCACCACGAGACCGATGCGTGGTACGGCGGGTGCCTCGGTGCTGAATGTGACAAAACGCATGCGATTTCCCTGCTGTTGGTTGGCGGACTTAGCTCTGTGTCGTTTCCGCATCAGAATCGGCACCAACGGGAGGTAGCTCACCGAAGGTGATCGACGGCTGTGGCTTGCGATTAACGTGCAACGAAAAGATGTCGAATCGGTTGTAGTGACCGATGATGTCGTGCATCTGCTTTGGCTGGATGCACTTGTTTAGGTCGATGTCGGCGTAGACAATGCCTTCTTCGTCAATGAGCGGGTCGCTGATCAAACGTCCGTCTGGCCCGAAGATCCCGCTGAATGCCGAGTGCTTGCGCTCGAGCATCGCCCGGGACTCTTCGTCATGCGCGACCGCATCGACGATCTCCGGGGTAATGGCGGAGCAGGCCACCACGGTAAAAACTTTCCCCTCGAAGGAGTGCGCGGCGGCCCGGACCTTTATCGCCTCCACCATGTCGTAATCCGCCGGTGCCGTCGGTAGGGCGATGTAATTGGCGGTATGGATGTTCTCCCCTTGCGCCAGCAATGCAAAGCGCGCGAGGGTATTCGTGTTCTCACCGCACGCCAAGCCACCAAGTCGACCGATAGCTGTGTCGTACACGCGCAGTGAACTGCCATCACCCCCCGCCCAGGTGAGTTTTTCAGCCCAAGTGGGCACGAGCTTGCGGTGCACGCCGAGGACGTTTCCAACGTCGTCAAGGAACAGCAGGGAGTTGTAAAGGGAGCCCATTGAGTAGGGGTCACGCTCATTGACGCCGATTACCACATGGACCCCGGCATCCCGGGCGGCAATGCGCAAGGCGTCGACTTCGGGTCCGGGTATGTCGATGGCAGCACGAAAGAGTTTCGCAAACCAAGGACTGCCCTGAAGCGGGGTCATCGTCCAGTTCCAGTATGGGTAGCCGGGGACGAAGACTTCCGGGAACACCACCAATTTGGCCCCGCCAGCAGCCGCCTGCCCGATTAGCCGGCAGGCTTTGGCCACCGTGGCATCGGTTTCCAGGAAGACGGGAGCGGCCTGCACGGCCGCGGCCCGGAACCGGGGGTAGGTGACCGCCACTTTCTCGCCTTCCCAATCTAACTGCCTCGACGCCGTCCACCGCCGCCGCGGGCCCTACGATAGCGAAGCCAAAAGGCTAACCTGTGACGTTACCGGATTGCCCAAGCTGGGCGAATCTAGATGGAGGTGGGGCAAGGTGGCAAAGATCGAGAACATAGCTGGTCGGTCCCGCGTGCACGACAATCCTGAGCTTGAGGATTTCTACGCCCGGCTGGACGCTGTTGGCACCGGTGCGCTTTGGAACGTAGCCAATGAGATCGAGCCCTGGTACCCGCAGCCTAAAAGTGTGCCCATGCACTGGAGGTACGCGAGCATGCGGCCGCTAGTGGTGGAGTCCGCCGCACTGGTGCAAGGCGAGGATGCCGGGCGCCGGGTTGTCTACCTGGTTAACGACGGGCGCCGCGAAATCGCCGCGGCGGTCGGCTTGCTCTACACCGGAATTCAGATCATGAATCCGGGTGAGTCGATGACAGCGCACCGGCATGCAGCCAGCGCACTTCGCTTTGTGATCGAAGGCACCGGTGCCTGGACGATAGTCGATGGTGATCGTCTGGAAGTCGGCCCCAATGACTTCGCCATCACCCCGTCAGGCACCTGGCATGAGCATGGCAACGAGGCCGACGACAATTTCGTAATCTGGCAGGACGGGCTCGACATACCGCTCGTGAATGCTCTCGACGCGAACTTCTACGAAGTCCACCCCGACCTCTACCAGCAGCCCGGAAAGGTGAACAACACCTCGATCCTCACCCATGGCAGCGGCATTCTCAAGCCGGCGAACCGCAATTGGGGCAAGCCGTACTCCCCACTACTTGGATTCCCGTGGGAGCAGACCCGCGATGCTCTCATGCAGCTGAGCCTGGTATCCGACGGCACCGACCACGACGGCGTGATCATGGAGTACGTGAGTCCACATACCGGCGGATCGGTCATGCCGACCATGGGTGCGCATATGCAGCTGCTCAAACCGGGTTTCGAATCCAAGGCTCATCGCCATACCGGGTCAGTCGTCTACCACGTCGCTGAAGGATGCGGCCATTCCATCATCGACGGCAAGCGCTACGACTGGCAGGAACACGACATCTTCGTCGTGCCATCCTGGTCCTGGCACGAGCACGTCAATGACGATGAAACGAATCCGGCATTCTTGTTCTCCTTCAACGACTTCCCGATGATCAACTCGCTCTCGCTCTTCGTTGAAGCCGAGTACGACACGAATGGTGGGCACCAAGAACTAGCGTGAGCCCAAATCCTCACCCAGCACGTGACCGGACCATGGCGTTTGGGCACCGCGCCCCGACCGGCCGGCCAACTTTGCGACGTCATGGCCGCTGGGCCCATCGGTAACTACCGGGGATGAGAACTACCAACCCTGACGATTAGCGGTGGTAAGTGCCGGGTCGCGGAAAGTCCACTACCGGACCCGGCTGCGCTCTGGATCAAAGAACGGCGGAAACTGCAAGGTCGCCGGGTAGCGGACACCATTGACGGTCACCTCGAAGCCGCCGCTGGCCAGCCATTCGGCGCTCACGTTGTCGGCATTTTCGAGGGTGGCCAGGCCAACCGAGGTACCAAGGGTGTGGCCGAACCCGCCCACCTGCAGGTGCCCCACCCGGATGCCATCCTTGTGCACCGGTTCGCTGCCGTGCAGCAGCGGTCGTGGATCGTCCACGCGCAGTGGCACCAGCCGGCTGGTGCGATCGGTGCGCAGTTTCGATAGCGCCTCCCGACCACGAAAGGCCGTGGGCTTATCCCAGGCCACCGCAAAGGACAGGCCCGCCGAAACCGGGGTATCGGTGACATCAATATCGACGCCGTAGTCGCGGTAGGCCTTCTCCAGGCGCAGGCCATGCATTGCGGCTAGGCCGACGGGCCGAAAGCCCAAATCCGCGCCGGCCACCTCCAGGGTCTCCCAAACCGACCGGGCCTGATCGCTCGGGATCAGCAGTTCAAACCCGAGCTCACCAACATAGGTGACCCGCAGGGCCCGGACCCGCGAGTAGCCGACCTCGATTTCCTGTGAAGTGAGGTACGGGAAGGCCGCCTCCGACAGGTCGTCGGGGCTGACCCGTTGCATTAGTTCGCGTGACTTCGGGCCTGAAATGGTCAGCAGGCAGTACCCGGAAGTCATATCGGATACGGTGGCAAACTCACCCGCGCGGGCTTCATCGGCCAGCATTCGCAGAACCCGGCGATGGGTGACGTCGGAGACGATCACCAAGAACTGTTCGTCGGCCAACCGGGTGACAGTGAGATCGGCCTCAATGCCCCCGCTCTCATTGCACCACTGGGTGTAGACGATGCCGCCAACGGCGCCGACAACGGCGTTGGCGCTGAGCCGGTCCAAGATCATCGCAGCATGTGGGCCTTGGACGAGGAACTTCGACATCAGGGTCATATCCATCGCCCCGACCGCCTCGCGGATAGTCCGGTGCTCCTCGGCTACCCAAGGCGACCAGAAACCGCGATCCCAGGTCCACGGGATATCGCGCTTAGCCTCGGCTTCGGGGTAGAACCACTCGGCGAACTCCCAGCCCGCCGAGACAGCGAAGTGGGCGCCCTTTGCCAGCCACACGTCGTGCAGTGGTGAGCGGCGAATCCCCCGCGCCGAGTGATTGTGAAATGTCGGATACCCGCCATCACCGAAGAGGACACCGAGTTGCTCGACGATGCGCTCGGATCGAAAGCGCTGCGAGTTCTCAAAGGGCAGGGCCCGCTCAATGGAGTAGCCGGAGATATCAACCGGGCACAGGCCGTCAACGATCCAGCTCGCCAGCACGCTGCCGACCCCACCGCCGAGCAGGATCCCGACCGAGTTGAGTCCGGCCGCGACCCAGAGCCCCTTGACCTCAGGAGCTGGGCCGAGCATTGGGGCAGCATCAGCGGTGAAGCTCTCCGGGCCGCAGAAAAAGGTGCGCACCCCGGCATCGGCTAGCGCTGGGATGCGCCGCATCGCCTTCTCCAGATGCGGGGTCATCCGCTCCCAGTCCGGTGGGATGGTGCCGAAGGCAAAGTCTTCCGGTGCCCCCTCCGGGTGCCAACCGGCGGCCTCGGGCTCGAATAGGCCCACGAGCATCCCGCCGCCCTCCTCGCGGAAGTAGCCATAGCAATCAAGGTCCTCAATGATCGGAAGGTCCCGATGCACACCCGCCATCGGCTCGGTGAGCAGGTAGTAGTGCTCCGCCGCCTGCAGCGGCACATCGACCCCGGCCTTGGCCGCCAATTGCCGGGTCCACAGGCCCGCGGCCAGCACCACGGTTTCGGCTTCCACCTCACCATGGTCGGTGCTCAACCCGGTGATCCGGTCCCCGCTGCGCAAGAAGCCGGTTACCCGAACACCTTCGGCGATGGTGGCGCCGCGCAGCTTGGCACCCTTGGCAAGCGCGGTGGCGACTCCGACCGGGTCGGCGCGGCCTTCATCGCTTACATAGGACCCACCGATCAGGTCGTCGACCCGGGCGAGCGGGAAAAGTTCCGCGATTTGCGCCGGTGTGACAATCTCGTTCGGCACTCCAAAGCCCACCTGAAAGTCACGTTCGCGCACCAGGGTCTCGAGGCGCTCCGGTGTCGAGGCAACCGACAGGTGGCCAACCGGGCGAAATCCGGTGGCGTGTCCGGTCTCCTTCTCTAGCCGCTCATACAGGTCGCGCGAGTAGCGGCACAGGTAAATCGAGGTCTCATCGTGAAAGCCCGCGCTGGTAATCAACCCGGCGGCGTGCCAAGTGGTGCCTGCCGTGAGGGCGTGCTTTTCAATCAGGAGGACGTCGCTGACGCCAAGTTGTGTTAAATGGTAGGCAATTGAACAGCCGATCACCCCACCGCCCACGATGACTACCTGGGCCCGGCTGGGCAGCTTGTCCACGACTCCTCCTCAAACGGGCGCCGCTAAGCGCAGGGTGCCTGCCGATACCATTCGTTCATAGGGTATTTGCGAGCGAACTGATATCGGTATTCTCCCCCTGCCGCCGCGACCACCGACGGTAAATCAGCCAGCCGACGATGATTACCGCCGCCGATACCACCAAGATGATAGTTGCCATCGCATTGAGAGCAGGCGTCGGTGCTGCTCGAGCAGTCTGATAGATCCGCATCGACGTTGTTTCCGTCGACGCATCAGATGATAAGTACCGCACCAGCACAAAGTCGTCCAGCACGTCCGCGAAGACGAGTACCGAACTCACCAGGATGGCCGGGAAAAGCATGGGCAGGATGATCCGACGCACCGCCCCGATAGCCGACGCGCCAAGATCGCGGGCCGCCTCCTCGTAGTGCGCGCCGATGGTAAGCAGCCGCGCCCGGCAGATGACGATCGGATAGGCCAGTTGAAAGGTCACCAGGCCGATCACCTGGGCCCACGTGCCCAGGCCAAAGGGCGTGGCGAGGTAGGTGACCATGAACAGCAGCCCGATCGCCAGGGCGATCTCCGGGATGACGAAAGTGATAAGGGCGATGAAGTTGGCCCCAGCTGGTATTCGGCCACGCCAGCGATCCAAAGCTAATGCGAAAAGGACGCCGAGCGGCACCGTGATGCAGGTGGCGATGACCGCCAGCAGCACGGTGTGGGTGAGCGCCGTCCGGATCGCCGGGTCGTTTATCACCGAGCCGGTGGGATCCCAGGTATACCAACGCAATGAGAAGCCCTGCCACGCAGAGCGCGAACGTCCCTCATTAAAGGAGAACAGGACGGTAATCGCCACGGGCACCAGGGCCCATAACAAGTAGACGGCCGTGATGGTACCGAGGCCGTAGGCCCGGGCTCCGGGGGTACCGCGCAACCGCGGCCGGATACCAGGTCCGGTGGCTTTCAGGGCCGCATCGGCGGGTGCGGCCAATATCGTCATGACCGCACCTCCGCCTTGGCGTTGCTTCTGGTGTACCAGATCATCGGGACGAGGAGCACTAGCAGGACGAGAATCAGTAACGCGCCCGCCTGGCCACTTTGCCCCGGTGTCGCGATGGACAAATTGATCAGGTTGCCGATCATCGCCGTATTGGGCGACTTCGACAGCATGTCGGAGGTGAAGTAATCACCCATCATCGGCAGCGCGATCAGCAAGGTGCCCGCAACGACTCCCGGTCCGCTCATGGGCAGGATGACGCGACGGAAGAGATCGAATCCACTCGCGCCGAGATCGCGTGCCGCCTCCAACAGACTTGGGCTTATCCGGTCTAAGGACGCAAATAGCGGGAGCAGCATGTACGGCACGTATCCGTAGATCAGGCCCATCACCACCGTGTAAGGATTGCCGCTGAGCCAATTGATATTGAGGGGCACCAAGCCACCCAAGGTGATTATCGAGTTGACGAGTCCATCTGGCTGCAGCAGGTTGATCCAAGCCAGCATGCGCATCATGTACGAAATCCAAAACGGTGCGATCAGCAACGCAAGCACGAGGCCGCGGTACCTTCCGGCGTACCGAGCGGTGAAGTAGGCAACAGGAAAGGCGATCAGCAGGCAGGCGCTGACAGCGACGACGACGTACACCAAGGTGCGCAGGACTGCCGGTAGATAGAAGTTGTTCGGCCCGACCAGCCGATCCCAGACCACCTGCACCTGAGCGAATTGCCAATCGAGTGGATTCCAGATCGGGATCGGTGAGCGAAAGACGGGGTCGACGGTACCGAAGGAGACGCATAGGACGACATAGAACGGGACGATGAAGAATAGGAGGATCCAAAACACCGTGGGCAGGCCAAGGATTGGCCAGAGCAAGCGCGTGGAGGGATCTCCCACCTCACGCCCCGGCTTTGAATTGCTGCCAGATCACCTGGTACTCGGCTTCCACCTCCGGCGGCAATTCAAGGATCGGGTATCCGACCTTGAAGTATCCGGGCTTAACCACCGCAGCCGCGAGGTTCTTCGGCAGGTAGCCATCGGCCACCATGGTCTCGGGGGTTAGGGCACGAAGGGGTGGCTGGTACCCGACGAATTCGAGATTCTTCAACGACTGCTTCTTGCCCAGCATGAAGTTGATGAAGTGGTGAGCCAGCACCGGGTTTTCACCGCCCTTGAGCACGACCATGAAGTCATTGCCGATAGCGCCCTTGCCATCGGGTGGTGACCAGTAGCGAAGCAGTGAGACGTCGACTCCCTTGGGCAGGTAATACTGACCGGTGATCATGTCACCCGACCAGCACTGCGCAAGTGAGAGCACTCCCTCGGGAATGTCGGTATAGCCGGTTATTGTCACACGCGGCTGGCTGCGGGCGAGCATCTCCAGCATTGCGTCACGGGCGGCGCCTAACACTGCTGGATCTGCTGAATTCAGATCCGTGCCGCCGTCGCGCAGAATGGTCATGCCGATGACTTCCCGATCGTCATCAAGTACCGCTATCTGCCCCGCGTACTTTGCATCCCAGAAGACGTCATACGGATTTGAGCGCGCACCGATGTCCTCGGGCATCAGGTCGCTGCGCCAGCCGATTCCCGTTGTGAAGATCACGTACGGGGCTGTGTACTGCCACTCCATGTCGTACCAGGGATTTTGAAACTCTTCCCAGACATCAACGATGTTCGGAACGTAGTCATGGGTCAACGGTCGGATCAAATCTCCGTAGACGAGCTTTGCGATGTGGTTGTAGGACAGGAAAGTCAGGTCATAGGGCACCGAGCCCGTGCGGATCTTTGTCAGCGCCTCGTTATAGTCATTGAATGTGGAGACTTCGACTTTAACGTTGTATTCGGCGTACTCCTTCTCAAAGTCCTTCAGCACAGCCTTGTTGAGGTAGTCCGGGTAGTTATAAAGTCGAAGGGTTGCGTTGGCCTCCGGCTCCAGGCCGCTGGCAATCGGCTCATTGCCCGGATTGATCGGCCATTTGACAGGGTTTTGCGGTGAGGCGATCTGAAGCTTGGTGGGCGGGGCCGACGACCCAGCGGACGCCGCCGGCGCCGCGGGCGAGGTGGCATTTGCCGGGCCGCCCATTGGTTGCTCCCGGGCGCAGGCCGCGAGCGCCCAAGCACCCGGTATGGCAAGCGCGGACGCCTGTAGCAACCGGCGGCGTGAAACAGGTCGTGGATTCATTAAGATACCAATCTTTCAACCGCCCCAACGGCTTACCTGACGCCAC
>SXGS01204563.1_pt1 | contig 41905 bp, 38 predicted proteins | sample 3174681 | NCBI WGS metagenome assembly SXGS01 (sample SAMN11356861, study PRJNA531348) | freshwater metagenome | isolation source: freshwater sample F1-80 | place: China: Fuxian Lake, Yuxi | collected 2017-12-25 | reverse complement strand
TCGAACCCTCGTCTCAGGCTTGGGAAGCCCACATTCTACCATTGAACCACACCCGCACCGGGTTGACGGTGCGTTGCTACCAAACGGCCTTGTCGACGGCAATCACTGATTTTCTCCCGCGCCTTGTGACTGCAAGCAACGCAGTCGTGTCCCGCATGGCGGGGCCACGCCGGACCACGCAGCACAGACCGCGCGGCTCTTGACCTGCCGGGCACGCTGCCTATCCTCCCGGGCATGGACATGAAACGTCTTTTCATCCTAACGGCCTTGGTGACGGGGCTTCAGGTGTCGGCGGCAACGCCCAGGCTGGTCAATGGCATAGTGGCCATTGTGAATCAGACCGTCATCACTGAGAGGGAGGCGCAGCAGTTCATCGAGCCGGCCATCGTTACGCTGGAGAGCCGGCCGGGCATCACCCGGAAGGAATTCTTCGAGCGCGAGATGGAGATTTACAAGGATGGCCTAAACCAGCTCGTCGAGCGGCAGCTCACACTGGATGACTTCAAGTCCGCCGGCTACAGCTTCCCGGAGAGCATCATTGAGGATTTCGTGCAGGACCGCATCCGCGAGCAATATGGCGACCGCGTGAAGCTCATCAAGACGCTCGAGGCACGGAGCATGACTTACGACCAGTTCCGCACGGAGATACGCGACCAGTTCATCGTCGAGCAGATGAATCTCAAGAACGTTTCCTCGGCGGTCATCATTTCGCCATTCAAGATCGAGACTTACTACAAGGATCACCCGGAGGTGTTCAAGCTGCCCGACCAAGTGCGTCTGCGCATGATTGAGCTGCGCAAGCGTGACGGCGGCGACCCCGAGGCGGTGCGCCAGCTGGCGCGAGAAATCGAGGCAGGGCTGGCGAAGGGCGCGAAGTTTGCTGACCAAGCGGCGATCTACTCCGAAGGATCTCAAAAGCGTGAGGGCGGCGACTTGGGCTGGGTGAACAGGTCGGTCCTGCGCAAGGAGTTCGCCGACGCCACCGCCAGTCTCAAGCCCGGCCAGCGCAGCGGTGTGCTCGAGGCTCCGGACGCGTGCTTTCTGCTGCTGGTGGAGGAAGTGAAGCCCGCGCAGCTGCGGCCGCTGGCGGAGGTGCGTGACGACATCGAGAAGACGCTCCTGAGCCAGGAGCGCGCGCGGCTTCAGAAGAAATACGTCGAGCGCCTGAAGAAGAAGTCGTTCGTGCGTTACTTCTCGCGAGACTGAGGGAGGAGCGTTCGTGCGCCTCTTTTTGCGCCGACCTTTCGCTGATCACACCAGCGGGAAGAGCTTCGCCAGGACCATCACCACGAACAGCCCGGTCAGCCCCATCAGGCTCACCATCGGCGAGAAGGTGGTCAGGCATTCCCGCTCGGTGAAGCCGCTCATCTTGCAAATCACCCAGAAGCCGCTGTCGTTCATCCACGGCATCATCTTCGAGCCGCAGCCGATGGCCAGCGCCACCCAGAGCGGATGGAAGCCCAGCAGTTCCGGCGTCGCCATGCCGCCGACCACGCCGACGGCGGTAATCATCGCCACCGTGGCCGAGCCTTGGGCGATGCGCACCAGCGCCGTCACCGCCCACGCCAGCGGCAGGATGGCGATGCTGTAGGTGGTCGAAAGTTCCTGCACGCGCAACCCGATGCCGCATTGCTGCAGCACGCCGCCGAACGCCCCGCCCGCCGAGGTGATGAGTATGATCAAGCCCGCCTCCTCAAGCGCGGTGGAAACGCCCTTGTCCAAAACCTCGCCGCTCTTGCGCCCCTGCCAGAGCAGCGTGGCCAGCGCGATGAGCGCGGAAATTCCTAGTGCCACGGTCGAGTCGCCCAGCACTTTGATGACTTGAATCGCCCCCGGCCAGAAGGCGAACAGGTCCGCGTAAAACTTCGCGCCACCCTTCGAGTCCAGCGGCGTGCCCGCGCTGATGAGCAGCACCGGCAGCAGGATGGGCAGCGCGGCCAGCCAGAACGGCGGCAGGCCCTTCTCATCGCGCTTTGACAAGGCCTCCAGATCAGCGAGGGAGAGCTTCGAGTTCTCGCGCAGCGGGATGTCCACGCGGCGGTTGATCCAGTGCGCGAAGGCCCAGCCGACCCCGGCGGTGATCACGCCGACGACGCAGCCGCCGAGGATCATCAGGCCCATGTCCACGTTCAGCTCCTTCGCCACGAAGAGTGGGCCGGGCGTCGGCGGCACGAGCGAGTGCGTCATCGTCGCGCCGGCGATGATCGAGAGCACGTAAAGCGTGTAGTTCTTCCCAGTCTGCATCCGCATCGCCTTGCCCAGCGGAATCATCAGCAGGAACACCGTGTCGAAGAACACCGGGATGCCGAGCAGGAAGCCGCTGAGGAGGAAGGCCAGCGGACCACGGTGCTCGCCCAGCACGCGCAGCGTCGTGCGCACGATGCGATCCGCGCCGCCAGAGTCCAACAGGCACTTGCCCACGATGGACGCGAACGCGATCAGCACGCCGATGCGTCCCGCCGTCGCGCCGAACTCGCGGGTGACGCGCTCGATGACGGGTTGATCGGCGACCTTCTGCGCGGCCTCGGGGGAGAGCTTCTTGGAAATGCCGTGCTTGACCACCGCCTCCGCCGGCGTGAACGCGGCGACGACCAGCGCGCCGAGCACGAGCGCCAGAAACGCGTGCAGGCGCAGGGCGAGGATGCCGCCGAGCACCACGACCATGCCGATAAACAGAATCCAGAGCGGGTCCATAGCTGAGTCAGAAAACCGGGTGACATGCGGAGTCTTCCGATGACGCGGGCGCGTGTCGAGGCGGGAGTGCGGCAGTGCGGAGCGGCCCGCTTGTTCCTGCTCGTGATCCTGATCCTAATCCTGCTCTGCTCGATGACGCGCTACTCCTGCAACGATGCCAGCACCTCCGGGTCGCGCACGTCCACCCAGCGGCCCGCGATTTGCAGCCCGGCCATCTGGTGTCCGGCGGCCAGCATCGCCGTGAGCGCGTCGGTCAGCTCGTATTCGCCGCGCGGAGATTTCTGGAGGGTCGCGGTGAACTCGAAGAGCGCGGGGTCGAAGAGATAGATGCCCGCGTTATACCACGCAGTCTCGCCCGGCTTGAGCCAGCCCTGCGCGGACAGCTCGGCGAGCTGCGCCGCGCTGGGCTTCTCCACGAGGTGCTTCAGGCAGAAGGCCGCGTCGAAGAAGAACAGCCCGCCCTTGGTCACGTCCTCGCTGCCGGTCACGGTGACGAGGCCGGAGAATTTTCCCTCGCTCCAACGCTTGAGCATGGCCGCGTAAGTCTCGGGCTTCACGAGAATGTCGCCGTAGGTCAGCAGGAACGGCTCGCTGCCCGCGAAGGACTTCGCAAGCTCCGGCGCCTTGCCCGTGCCGTCCTGCACGACCTGCCGCACGTAGCTGATGCGCGCGCCGAACTGCGAGCCATCGCCGAAGAAGCGCTCCACCACCTCCGCGTGCCAGCCCGTGACGATGCAGAACTCGCAGATGCCCACGCTCAACAGCCCCTCGACGATGTGCTGGAGGATGGGTTTGCCCTGCACGAGGAGCATGGGCTTGGGGATTTCATCGGTGAGGTCGCGCATGCGCGTGCCTTTGCCGGCGGCGAGGATGACGGCTTTCATTGGGCGTGCGGATTTTCCACGCGCGGAAGTTAGCGGCGAGGGCAGGACGGGCAAAGAATTTTTCCACAGGCACGCCACTGCGAAGCCACTGATCCCGCCGGACTGTTGGTCAAGGAATCCACCCCCGAGGAGTTGATTTCTTTGCCCCAATCCCTTGCCATCGGCCCTGCCCCGGATGTCCCGTGCAAATCCCCGCTCGCCAGCCCGCGAGCCGGGCAATAGTTTTTCCCCAATGGCAGCGCTGCCCAAACCAGACATCATCCTCACGCACGAGAGCGACCTCGACGGCCTGCTCTCCGGACTTTTGCTGCGTCGCCTCGCGCGCAAGCTCTTCGACCAGGACATCCGGCTGGAGGCGCACCATTACAACTCGTGGAAGCAGCGCCAGCTCCGCGAGCGCTCCGCCTGGGTGAGCGACTTCTGCTTCGAGCCGCGCATGGACCGGCCCGACTGGCTCATCCTCGACCATCACATGACCGACACGCCGGCCAAGCAGGCGCATCTCATCCACGACATCGGCAAGTCCGCCAGCCTCCTCTGCTACGAACTTTGCTGCGCGCACGGCCTCGGCAGGCCCGAGCTGGACCGCCTCGTCCACCTCAGCAACGTCGTGGACCTCTACCTCGTCGAGGACCCGGACTTCGAGCTGGCCTGCGATTACGGCAACTTGGTGAAGACCTACAATTTCTGGAACCTCCACGCGCTCATCGAAGGCAACCCGGAACGACTGCTCGACCACCCGCTGCTCGACGTGATGGCTGTGAAGCGCCGCGTGGAAGACCCGCTGGGCTTCGCGTGGAGCAAGCGCAACGTCGTTGAGATCAGCCCGACCATCGGCTTCGTGGACACCGTCGTCGGCAATGGGAACAGCATTGTCCACCGCCTGCTCAGAGCGAAGGCCACGCCCTACGCCGTCCTCGTCACGCTCTTCGTGAAGTCCAACCGCACGGTCATCGCCAGCTTCCGCAGCGAGAACGGCGAGGCGCTCAAGACCGCGCAGCAGTTCCAGGGCGGCGGTCACGCGAACGCCTCCGGCGCAACCCTGCCGCGCTCGGTCACCTCGCTGGAAGACGCTGTCCTCTACCTCCGCAGCGTCCTCGCGCCGACTCCGGAGAAGGGCGGCAGCCTGACAAGCCTTGAACAAGCCTTCGCCGCAGTTGAAAGCAAGGCGACAGGCCGGTAGTGGCTCGCTCTGAACTGGAGCGGCGCTCTGTGAGCGCCGTCCGAGCGCGTGGATCACCCAAGGAACGGCCGCCGCTACAGCGTGTGGCCGAGGATGGAACAGCGCGGCAGCTCGCCGGAAGTCTTTGGCAACTGGTAGCTGCCCTTCAGGGGACAGCGCGGCATCTGACTTCCCTTCAGATAACGCACCACCTCCGTCAAAACTACGTTGTCGTTTGTTGTCTTCCTGTGTTCGCTCGCCCAATACTGAACAGCACCGTCCATCTGCTTCAAGTTGGCAATGCACCCGTTTCTAGGGCTGGTTCTGGAACCAGCCGAGTTCATGACTACAAAGGACCAAGCCAATGCCGAACTCAGGCCGTCAACCGCAAAGAGTAGGAACCAGTCGGACGGCCGCCACTTTTCTGGGAAGAACGATTTCATCTACACCTTGCTCCACGGCGCACGGTTCTCGCGGCTTCGCAGCTTGTTCGCCTCGACGTCGCCGATGAACTCCTCCTTTTTCGGGTCCCACTTGAGCGGGTGGCGCAGCCAGTAGCCGATGTTGCCAAGCTGGCAGACGGCGGCAGTGCGCGCACCGATGGCCACGTCGGCCACGGGCTTCGCGCGGGACTTGATGCAGTCCACCCAGTTCTGTTTGTGGCTCGCGGCGATGGCGGGCAGGCGGAAATCTTTTTCGCCCAGCGGCGTTTCCAAAATGCTCTTGGGCGTGGACTCGATGCCCTTGCGATCCACGTAGATCGTGCCCAGCTCGCCCTCGAAGGTCGTGCCGCTCGGCCCGCCGTGGAACATCTCGATGCCGTTCGCATAGACGAAGCGCAGGCCGCTCTCGCCGCTGGCGGGCGGGTGGATCTCGACGGGACCGGAGTCGTCCATGCCCAGCGCCCATTGCGCGATGTCGAAGTGGTGCGCGCCCATGTCCGCGAGGCCGCCGCAGGCGTATTCCCGGTAGTTGCGCCACGCGGGGAAATGCTTGTGGATGTCCAGCGGGCAGAGGACTTGGTTGAAGGCGCGCTGCGGCGACGGGCCGTTCCACATTTCCCAGTCGGTCCCGGCGGGCACTGGCTCGGCCGGGAGGTCGCAGGACTTCGCCGGGCCACCGACACCCACGCGCACGGTCTTCACCTTCCCGATGCGCCCGTTGCGGACGTATTCCACGGCTTGGCGGAAGTAGCCCTTAAACTCCGTGCGCTGCTGGCTGCCGGTCTGGAAGACGATGTTGTTCTCGCGCGCTGAGTTCACCATTGCGCGGCCCTCAGCGATGGTGAGCGAGAGCGGCTTCTCGCAATACACGTCCTTCTTCGCGCGCGCGGCGAGGATGGCCGGGATGGCGTGCCAGTGATCCGGCGTGGCGATGCACACGGCGTCAATGTCCTTGCGCGCGATAAGCTCACGGAAATCACCGATGGCCGCGCAGCCCTTGTAGGCGCCAGACTCCTTGTCCTTCGCGTAAGCCTTGTGGACGCGTTCGACGGAGTCACCCAGCCGGTCCTTGTGCACGTCGCACACCGCAACGACCTGCACGTCCGCCATGCCGAGGAAGCCGCCGAGGTGGCCGCGGTTCATCATGCCCATGCCGATGAGGCCGAGGTTGATGCGACCATTTGGACCGGAGCCGGACTTGGCTGCAGCCCAGACGTGCGAGGGCAGGAGCATCGGCGCAGCGGAAGCGGCGAGGGTGGTTTGAAGAAACGAACGGCGAGTGACGGTGCGGTGGTTCATGGGCGCATTGAAGCAAAACGCCCGTTTGCGGGCCAGCCTGAATCGCGCGCCGGTCGGGCCGTCCATTGCTGCGCACATGAAATCCTTGCCCGCCCTGCTCCTCGCCCTTTGCGCCCTGCCTGCCCTCGCCGAGAACTGGCCCGGCTGGCGCGGCCCGCGCGGCGATGGCACGAGCTTGGAGAAGAACGTCCCCGTCAAGTGGAGCGGCACCGAGAACGTGTTGTGGAAGACGCCGCTCGCCGGTGGCCACGCCTCGGCCATCACGTGGGGCGACCGGCTCTTCACCGTCGGCGCGGTCGCGGAGACCGAAGGCCGCAACCTGATCTGCCTCGACAAGAACTCCGGGAAGATTCTCTGGGAGCAAGTCGTGGTGAAGTCGCCGCTCGAAAAGAAGCACCGCGAGAACAGCCACGCCTCCAGCACGCCCGCCACCGACGGCAAGCTCGTCTATGTCGCCTTCCTGGACGTGCAGGACATGGTCGTGGCGGCGTATGACTTCAGCGGCAAACAGCAGTGGCTCGCGCGGCCCGGCGTTTTCAAGAGCGTCCACGGCTTCTGCACTTCGCCCATCCTGCACAAGGACAAGGTCATCGTGAACGGCGACCACGACGGCGAGAGCTACCTTGCCGCGCTCGACAAGGCGACCGGCAAGACGCTTTGGAAAGTCCCGCGCGCGAACAAGACCCGCAGCTATTGCGCGCCGCTCATTCGCACGCTCTCGGGCCGCACGCAGATGATTCTCGCGGGTGACAAGTCCACTGCGAGCTATGACCCCGACACCGGCAAGCTCCACTGGTATTTCAAAGGCCCGACCGAGCAATACGTCGCCTCGCTCGTTTACAACGAGAAGGCCGACCTGCTCTTCCTGACAGCCGGCTTCCCGCAGCACCACCTGCTTGGCCTGCGTCACAACGGCAGCGGCGATCTCGGCGACATCTACCACCATGCAGAGATCACCCACCCGCAAGTCGCGTGGCACCACACCAAGGCCAGCATGGTTTCCTACGTGCCCTCGCCCATCAGCGAAGGCGACTACTTCCTCGTCGTCGGCGACCAGGGCCACGCCAACTGCCTCGTCGCGAAGACCGGCGAGCCGCTCTGGTCGGAGAAGATTGGCCGCAGCCACGCCTCGCTCGTGTCCGCGAACGGCCTGGTCTATTTCCTCAACGACGACGGTGTGGCCTTCGTGGTGAAACCCGGCCGGAACTACGAACTGGTCGCGCGCAACGAACTCGGCGAGCCAACCTACGCCTCGCCCGTCATCAGCGACGGCAAGCTCTTCCTCCGCGGCGACAAGCACCTCTTCTGCATCGGCACCGGCGCGGCGAAGACGGCGCAGCGGTAGGGACGTGTTCCACTGTAGCGGCGGTCTGCGACCGCCGAGTTTGGGCCAGTTCTTGCGATTCGTTTGGCGCTCTCAGAGCGCCACTACAGAAGCAACGGCCAATGGCCAAGTTTCACCTTCCCAGCCGCTGTCGGGTTGCTAGCTTCAGCCTGTCAACGAAACACAGCGCGTCCACACCATGCCCTCGCTCAACCGCCGGTCCTTCCTCCGTAACTCCTCCGCCTTCGCCGCAACCGCCGCGTCGCTGCACATCACCAGCGGCGTGCGCGCGCAAAGCCCGAATAGCAAGTTCACCGTCGGCCTCATCGGTCCGGGCGGCATGGGCACGGGGCACCTCAAGACGCTTGTGAAGAACGACGCCCTGGACCTGGCCTACGTGTGCGACGTGGACCAGACCCGGCTCGCGACGGCCGTGAAGAATGCCGAGGACGCCGGCCGCAAAGCGCCCAAGGCCGTCACCGACCTTCGCCGCATTTTGGAAGACAAGTCCGTGGATGCCGTCTTCATCGCCACGCCGGACCATTGGCACGCGCCCGCCACCATCCTCGCCTGCGACGCCGGCAAGCACGTCTATGTCGAGAAGCCCGGTTCGCACAACATCCGCGAGGGCCGGATGATGATCGAGGCCGCGCGCCGGACGAAACGCGTCGTGCAAGTCGGCACGCAGACGCGCAGCTCGGCGCACATGATGGAAGGCACGGCCAAGGTCCGCAGCGGCGCGATCGGCGACGTGCTGGCCTGCCGCGTCTGGAACAGCCAGCGCCGCCGAAACATCGGCAAGGCTTTGCCGTCCGCCCCGCCCGCGCATCTGGACTTCGACACTTGGATCGGCCCCGCGCCGATGGTTCCCTACAAGTCCACACTGCTGCACGCCGTGTGGCGGTGGTATTACGCCTTCGGAGCCGGCGACATGGGCAACGACGGCGTCCACGACATTGATGTCGGGCTGTGGGGCCTGGACGTCGGCTTCCGGCACCCGAACCGCATCGCGGCGCTGGGCGGGAAGTATTTCTTCGACGACGACCAGCAGTTCCCTGACACGCAGACGTGCATCTTCGAATGGGAGCTTCCCGGCGGGAAAAAGAAACAGCTCATCTACGAGCAGCGCATCTGGGCCCCTTACGTTCAGGAAGGCTACGAGAACGGCGACGCGTGGTATGGCACCAAGGGCTACGTCATCGGCGGCAAGGAATCCGGCTGGCAGATGTTCGCGGAGAAGAACAAGCCGGTCGAATCCGGCAAAGGCTCGCCCGACCTCCCGGCGCACCACCGCAACTTCCTGGACTGCATCAAGACCGGCGCGCGCCCGAACGCGGACGTGGAAATACACCACTACTCCGCCTGTCTCGTCCACCTCGGCAACATCGCCACGCGCCTTGGCCGGACGCTGAAGTTTGATTCAGCGAAGGAGCAGTTCATCGGCGACGCCGAGGCGAACGCGCTCGTGCGCCGCGCGTATCGCAAGGAAGGCCACTGGGGCGTGCCGAAGGGAGTGTGAGGCTCCGGTAGGGCGCGTCTGTCCCAGCGCGCCGCTTCGTGACCAATGCTGCGGCGGCGCGCTGGGACAGACGCGCCCTACCTTCTACTGCGGCAGTTGCAGGTGGACCACGCCGCTCTGGCTCTGGCCGAGGAAGTAGCCGGAGGTCCAGCCACGCTTTTGCAGCAGCGCGCCTCGGAACGCGGTCTCCTGCTTTGTGGCAGGATGGATGAAGGTTCCCTCCACGTAGCCGGTGTCAGGCCGGAAATTCCACGCGAAGTGCTGGAGCACTTGATGGCCCGGCATGCCGGCAACCAAGGACAGCCCGGAGTCGCCGAGGACGATCTTTTCCAGATTGCCGCCGCTCAACATCCCACCGACGCGCTGGTCGCCGCGCACCGCCGCGCCGCCGCCGGGCGTGTAGAGGTTCCCGAAGAGGTGCCGGCGTGTGGAGAAGCCGTTGGGATAGTAGCGGTCCTGCGGCGAGAGCGGCTTGTGCCAGATGACCTCGCCGAACGCGTCGAGGCCGGGGTCCTTGGAGACGGTGATCCAGCCCAGCAACATGCCGCGCCCACCGGCAAGCGGGACATGGAGCGGCCAGAGACCGTTGCGACCCATCACAGCCTCGTGGCGCACGAGCGTGCCGTCGGGAAGCTCGCCGGAGAACCTCACCTTGCCCGCGCCGTCCACAACGATCTCGCCGAACGCATCGCCGCCCGGGCTGGCCGGGGAGTTTGTCGCCATCGCCATGACGAACGTGTAGCGGCCCGCGAGCGGAGTGAAGCTGCTGCGGCCATCATAGACTTGCCGGTAGGCGAACATCTCGACGCCTTGGCCGTCATCGCTGAAGCGGCCCATCAGGCGCTCGCCCGCCACGGTGTCGAGCTGGAGCGAGACGGTCAGTGGCGAGAGGCCCGCGCGCGCGACGGTCGTGGTGGCCTGGCCGTTCAGGTCGAACTGCCCGCTCATCGCGTGGCTCGCGACGCCCTGCCGCAGCGAGCCGGTGTAGCTGCCGTCCGCCGCGACCGCGAGCTGGAAGAAGCCGCACCGCGACGGCGCGAGGGAGTTGGTCGGATACAGGAGGCCGTTGAACACGCCCCGGCTCAGGCTGGCCACGCGCGGGGCGAAGTTCGCCTCGATCACCAAGTTGGGTTGCATGGTGAATTGCAGCGATGGCGACACGCCGCTGACGCCACCGCTCCAGCCGGTGAAGACGTGGCCCGCCGCCGGAGTGGCTCGCACTTCGTAACCGACTCCGACGTCCAGGAGCCGCCCGTGTCCGTCCGGCGTCACGGTGCCCGCGCCGTTGACGCGCACCGTCAACACGCTGCCCACGGGATAGTGGAGCGTGCGCTGGAGCGGCACAGATTCGTTGCCCGCCTGGTCCACGGCGCGGACGCGCACGGTGTTCGGGCCGGGCCACGCAGCGCTTTGGAACATCCATGTGTCCGTGCCTTGCGCACGCTCCCACGGGCCGTTGTTGACGGAGACTTCGACGCGAGCCACGGACACGTTGTCGCGGGCCGCGCCTTGCAACGTAAACGCGGCGGATGACAAACGCGTGCCGTCGTCGGGCGAGGTGATCGCGACCTCGGGCAGCTCGCGCTCCATGTTGTAGCCGAACTGGAAGTTCGCCGAGAGGATCGTGCCAGTGCGCATGACGAAGCGGAGCACCGGCGAAGTGGATTCGATGCTGCCAGTCCAGCCGACGAACGCCGCGCCGCGCGCGGGCTGCGCCTCGACTGTGTAGGTCTGGCCGACTTCGAGTTCCGCGCCGTTGAGGTCGGGAATGACCTTGCCCGCGCCCGTGGCATAGACGCGGAGGACGGCCCGCACGCGGCCGGCGATGACTTCCATGGAGGGGCCTTGCAGCTCGGTGATGCCCTGCTGCGCGGTCTTGCCGGGCCGCATCTCGCGGACCTCGCGCGGCGGGGCGGGCATCTGCGGCATGCCGGGCATGTTCGTCTGCATTGCCATCGCGCGAGGGAGAAACAGGTTGTTCTGGTTCGTGACGGGTGCGTATTGCACGCGGGGGAAGTTGGTGGCGTTCAGCGCGCCGGGCGCGGTCGCACGCGGGTCGCGCACCACGATGTTGTTCGGCGGCCACTGCGCGGCGGGGCGGGGCTGCTGCGCGGACTGCGGCTGGCCTTGCTGCGCCTGCTGGTCCTTCTTGCTGCGGACGAAGAAGCCGCCGACGCGCGACCAGAAACCTGGCTTCTCCTCGCGGGCTTGAGGCTCAGCAGCGGCTTCAGGGACCGGCTGCACAACTTGGGGAACTGCAAACTGCGGAACTGCGGCTTGCGGGACCGGCTGGACAAACTGCGGCGGCGGCGGCGGCGCCTGCAGCATTGCGGCGCGCTGCTTGATCAACTCGATCTGCTCCGCGAGCGGGTCCACCGTCGGCTGCGCTGGCGTGAAGAACGAAGCGGGCGGCGGGGCGGGCGCGGCGGGGCGGGCGAGTTCTGCGGAGTCGGAAATATACTTGAGCGGCACGCTGGGAGCGGCGACCACCGGAGCGGTCACGGTCGGAGGCGGAGGTGCGACCGGCGTGGGGAGAACGGGCGTCGTCACCACTGGCACCGGGACTGGAGCCACGGTTGGCGGCGTGGGCACGGACACGACAGCTTGCGGGACTGGGGCGACGAGCGCGGCGGGCGCTTCTGTCTTCACCTTCGGTTCGGACGAGCCGCCACCGAAGAGACGGCGGAAGAAACCGCCCGAAACCGGCTCCCACTTCTGACGTTCGGCCTCGATGCGACGGCGCTCGGCGGCCTGCTCAAGCGCGGCGGCGCGGGCCTGGCGGTCAGCTTCCGCGCGCGCGGCCTTCTCGGAACCGGCCATCACCTTTCGTGCAATTTCCTGTTCCTTCGCGTTCATGCGCGCGATCTCGGCGGCGGCCTTCGCCTCCAGCTCGGCTTTCGCCTTGGCCTCGGCAAGCTCGCGGGCTGCGGCGGTTTCCTGCGCCTTGCGCTCGGCGTCCTGCTGCAGCTTGGTCTGGCGCGCGACATCCATCGCGGCGCGGCGATCCGCGTCGGCCTTGCGCTTGGAGGCCTCGCGCTGGTCGGCCTCCTGTTTGGCGAGGCGCGCCAGCTCGGCGGCGGAGAGTGCGCGGCGATAATCTTCCTGCCCCTGCGCCTTGCGGGCCAGCTCGGCCTCCTTCAGGACGCGCGCGTTGTCGGCGAGCATCTTGGCGTTTGCATCGGCCTCGGCCTTTTTCTCGGCGAGGCTTGCGGCCTTCGCGTCACGCGCGGCCTTCGCATCGGCCTCGGCCTGGGCTTTGGCAAGGCGCTTCGCCTCGACAGAGGCGTCGGGCAACTTGGGCGGCTTGGGCGCAACGGGAGGCAGAACCGCCGCGGCCTTCGCGCGCGCGGCGGAGTCTTTCTTCGCGTTCATTGCCAGGTCGCGCGCGGCTTGGGCGCGGGCGAACTCCTCGGCAGCCGCGCCCTTGTCCGTGACGGCCAGCGGCTTCGTGTCCTGAACCGGGAAGGCCGGGCGCACGACCGGCGCGGCAAATTGCATGGGCGAGGGATCAACCTGCGCCCCGGTCTGGCGCGCGTCACCGCGGAACTTGGTCCATGCGCCGGCAGCCGGGCCGCCGCCGCCCTTGACCGCGTAAAAGCGGTGGTTCCAGCCGCCGAAGTAAACCACGCCGTTGGAAGCAAGCGCGGGTGACGCGGAGATGGCCGAGTCCGTGGTGAACTCCCAACGCTTCAGACCCACGCCGCTGATGGCGTGCAGGCTGTTGTCATACGAGCCGAAATAGACGGTGTCGTCGCTGCTGACGGCGGGCGTGGAGCGGACCCAGCCGCCGGTCGCGTAGCTCCAGAGCTTGAAGCCGTCCGGCGCGAATGCGTAGAGCTTGCGGTCGTCGGAGCCGATGTAAATCACACCGTTCGGCCCGACCGCTGCCGAGCCGCGCACCGCTGCGCTCGTGGCGAAGGTCCACTTCTTTTGACCATTGGGATTGATGGCATACACGTGGCCATCGAACGCGCCGAAATAAATCGTGCCGTCAGGGCCGATGGCGGGCGAGGAGTTCACCTTCTCCGAGGCCTTGAACTTCCACTTCACCTTGCCCCAGAAATCCACCGCGTAGAGCACGCCGCTGAGCGATGCGACGTAGATCGTGCCGTCACGTCCGACCGCCGGTGAGGAAACGACTGCGTCCTCCAACTCCAGCTCCCAGCGTTTCATGCCCTCACCGTTTATCGCGTAGAGCGTCTTCTGCATCGTGCCGAAGAAAACGGAGTTGCTCGCGCCGAGCGCAGGCGAGGAGACGATTTTGCCGTTCGAGCGGAAGCGCCATTTTTCCACGCCGTCCGCGCCGACCGCGTAGAGGTAGCCGTCCACTGAGCCGATGATCACCGTGCCATCCGCGGCCACGGCGGGCGAGGCCACGAGCGCGTCGCCCGTGGGGAACTCCCACTTGCCGTTGCCCTGCGGGTCGAAGGCATAGAGCTTCCCGTTGTCCGCGCCGAAATAAACCGTGCCGTCCGCGCCGAGGGCGGGCGAGGACTGGATGGAATGGCCGGTGTAAAACTCCCAGAGCTTGGTGCCGGCGGGCTGGTCGAACGCGCTGACGAAGCCGAGTAGCAGCAGCGCGGTGAGGAGGAATTTGGCGTTGTGTCTCATGCGAGTCGGCGCGCGGCACTGGCCCCGGGGCCGCTTCTAAGTTCGATGCGGTGATTACTCACTTCTGGCGGGAGTTTTTCAAGGTTTAACGCGGCGCGAACCCGGAAGTTGCGCCGGGAAAAATCCTGTCCTTTTCCCCGCCGCTGCCGAAACTGGCCCGCAACCGCCCGATGAATGCCCGTCTGCGCCTGCTGCTGCCGCTCTTCGTCTTCCTCGTCGGCGTGTCGTTGTCAGCCGCCGCGCCGCCGGTGCGCCCCCCGAACTTCGTCTTCCTCCTCGCCGATGACATGCGGCCCGACGCCATCGGCGCGTTGGGTCACCCGGTGCTGAAGACACCGCATCTGGACTCACTTGTGCGCGAGGGCACCGCTTTCACCCGTGCGGTCGCCGCGTATCCGATCTGCCACGTCAGTCGCGCGGAGATGCTCACCGGTTGCACGGCGTTCCGCAGCGGCGTGCAGTATCGTGGCACCAAGCTCGACCCGAAACTCGCCCTCTGGCCGGAGACGCTCCGACGCGCTGGCTACGCCACTTGGTATGCCGGCAAGTGGCACACCGACGGCCAACCCAAGCAGCGCGGCTACACCGGCACGCGCGCCCACTACAGCAGCGGTGGAGGGGCGGGCAAGACACCTTCTCCCGACCACGCCGGACGCCCCGCGACCGGCTACGTGGGCTGGACCTTCAAGACCGACGATGGTCAGGTGGAACTCGACAAAGGCGTCGGCCTCACGCCGGACACCGACCGATTCATCGCGGACGGAGCCGTCGAAGTCATTCGCCGCAAGCCGGAGCAGCCGTTCTTCCTCCACGTCAACTTCACCGGCCCGCACGACCCGCGCATCTGGCCGCGTGGCTACGAGCACCGTTGCGACCCGAAGCAAATCCCGCTGCCGAGGAACTTCGCGCCGCAGCACCCGTTTGATCACGGCAACGCCAAGGGCCGCGACGAAGTCCTGCTCCCTGTTCCGCGTCCGTCCGATGAAGTCCGCGCCGAGCTGGCCGTGTATTACGCCGTCATCGCGCACCTCGACGCGCAATTGGGCCGTATCCTCGCCGCGCTCAAGGAGACCGGGCAGTTGGAAAACACCGTGGTGATCTTCTCCAGCGACCAGGGCCTCGCACTCGGCAGCCACGGACTCGTTGGGAAACAAAACCTCTACGAGCACACGTTCGGCGTGCCGCTGCTCCTGCGCGGGCCGGGCATCCCGCGCGGTCAGCGCGTGGACGCCGCGTGTTATCTCCGCGACCTCTTCCCGACCGCCTGCGAACTCGCCGGCCTCGCGATTCCCGAGACCGTCCAAGGCCGCAGCCTCGCGCCCATCCTGTCCGGCAAAGCGAAGTCCGTTCACCCGCACGTCATCGGCTACTTCACCAACACCCAGCGTGCGATCCGCGACGGCCGCTGGAAGCTCATCTGGTATCCGCAGGCGAAACGCGACCAACTCTTCGACCTCGCGAACGACCCCGACGAACTGCGCGACCTTTCATCTGAACCTCGTCACGCCGGCAAAATCACCGAGTTGAAGGCGAAGCTCGAAGCGTGGTTGAAGAAAAACGGCGACCCACTGTTCGCCCCGGCCCGGTGAACAGCGGTGGTGCGGCTTCGGACGGAATGATGCAGTTGAAACGGAGGTTTTGCTTTCAACCCGAACTCCGAAGCCGACGAGGTAGTGGGGCAGGCTTCCAGCCTGTCTCAGCGGGCTTCCAGCCCGCGAAGGCCAGCTAGCAATTGGGCACCACTTCTCACCGAAGAACGCGGGCAAGATGCCCGGTTGGACAGGCTGGAAGCCTGCCCCACTAGCCGGTCACCGGCTCCGACTTCGGAATTTGGGTTCAACGCGGAGACGCAGAGGACGCAAAGTTGCGCAGAGCGGAAACGGATCAGGTCATCCAAGCGGTAAGCGCGACTGCGGTGCCCTCTCTTTGTGTTTCTCCGCGTTCTCTGCGCCTCTGCGGTAAAAGGAAAGCGACATACAACTGCATCGCTCCAGCTCAGAGCCGCTCTGCCAACGCCGCGCTGCTGGCCGCCATGACTGTCTTGTGGAGTGAGTTGCCGTGCGCATCAATCGTGACGACGGCGGGGAAGTTCTCGATCTCCAATTCCCAAATGGCTTCGGGCGAGCCGAACTCCTCGGCGAAATAGACGTTGCGAACCTTCTTCACGCACTCGGCCAGCACCTGCGCCGCGCCGCCGATGGCGTGCAGGTAAACACAGCCGTGCTCCTTGCAAGCCGCGAGCGTCTTGTCGCCCATGCCGCCCTTGCCGATGACGCCGCGCACGCCGAAGTCGCGGATGATCTGCCACTGATACGGCTCCTCGCGGATGGACGTGGTGGGGCCAGCGGCGGTGCAACGGTAGGATCCATCGGGCTGCTTCATCATGACCGGGCCGCAGTGGTAGATGATGCCGTCGCGCAGCGAGACGCCCGACGGCAGCGCGCCGCCCTCATGCAGATACTTGTGCACCGCGTCGCGCCCGGTGAAAACGACGCCCGAGATAGAAACCTCGTCGCCGACCTTGAGCGCGCGGACCTGGGCTTCGGTGAAGGGGAAGGTGAGCTTGGTCATGGGCAGGGGGGGAGTTAAGCACTTTCGGCACTGGCTTTGGCAATGATGGAATCCAACAACTCTTTGCGAAGATGGAGCGACGTCCGCATTGGCAACTCGCGGAGCAACTGGAGCATCACGCCCTTGGGAATCTGTCCCCGCCGACACGAACGGAGTATCAGCCCGATGGTGCCGTGAGTCTGAAAGCCGGCGGCCAAGGCGACGGAGCGCGCAGCTCCATCATCGCTCAGGAGGAATTGCCCGCCCCGCGCCCTCAGGACTGCGAGCGCGGCGCGTTCGCCCGCGTGCAAGGCCAGTTCATCGGCCAGACGTAACAGGTCGTCGGTCAGTGGCGGTGGCTGGGAGATGATTTCGAGATTGGCCAAGGCTGACAACTGAAGGCGTGGGCGATGCCTCAACGCTTCGTCCAACACGGGCTGGGGAACGAGCAGGACCCCGAAATCACCCAGGAGGTCAATCCGCCCCAGCTCATCGAGGTGAATCAACGGTCCTGCATCAAGGACTGCGACAATCTCAGTCGCGGCCATGCAACCCCCACTCGACATCCGCCATGATTTGCCGCTCCTGCAATTCGACCGAGTGCCCGCTCAGGTAGCGCCGCAATGCCTCCAGCACGCCTTCCTCCGGTGACTTGAACCAGCCCGCCGCCACCAGCTTGGCAAGCTGCTCGTGGAGCTGGTCGGGACATTCGATGTTGACGGTCTTCATGGCTCCTTTGTCGCACAGGCCGGCGTCCGTTTCAATTCCTGGCTTGCGCCCGGCCACGCCCGGCGGCGATGTCCTGTTTGGCCTGCGCGACCTTGGCCTTGAAGGCGTCGGTGAACTCCCGTTCGTCCTCGACCACATCCTCCAGCCAGTCCAGCAGCGAGCGTTGGTCTGGCTTGGACAACTGCACCACATCGTGTTCGACCTGTTCGAGCGTCGGCATGGTGGAATTAAAGCGGAAGCGGGCCGCAGCGCAACCTCCCATTCGGCAAGGTGCCTATTCATCTTTCGCATCACTCCCTACGTCATGATTTGGTGGCGGAAGGTGGCCGCAGGCCGGATGAGGGGTGCGGCCACCAACGCCGAGCACGTAACCCCTCACCCCGGCCCTCTCCCCTCCTCCGAGGAAGGGCGAGGGAGGACACGGCGTGTTCTGCCGGTGCCCAGCCAGTCGCCCATTCCCGCCCAGCCTTTGTCGGCGTAGGCTCTTTCGGGGTGCGTAGGAATGTCCGTCGGCAACACGCCATTCTTTGGCAGGTTGCCTTTGCAAAACTCTCCCCATTCAGCCCAGCTCTTGAGGCCAAGTTTGCGAGCAAATGCGCGAGCGTCTTTGAACGTGCGATACTGCCGCAACCGGGGCGCTATGGTTCCAGTGCCCAGCCAGTCGCCCATCCCTGCCCAGCCGTCGTCGTCGTAAGTTCGGTTGGGGTCGGCTGGAATGTCCTGAGGCAACGATTCTCTACAAAACTCACGCCACTCAGTGCTGCTCTTGAGGCCAAGGCCGCGAACAAATGCGCGAGCCTCCTTGAAAGTGCGAAACTGTCGCAACCGGTTTGATATGTTTCCGGTGCCCAGCCAGTCGCCCATCCCTGACCAACCGTGGCTTGCGTAGCAGTGGTGGGGAGATTTAGGAATGTCCGCTGGCAGTTTGCCTTTCTCCGGCAGTTCGCCACGACAGAATCTATCCCATTCCTCCCGACTGCACAGGCCAAGACCACGAGCGAAGGCTCGGGCCTTCTTGAAGGGACGATGCCGACGCAGCCGGGGTGCTATCGTTCCTGTGCCCAACCAGTCGCCCAAACCTTTCCAGCCTTTGTCAGCGTAGATTCTGGACGGACCGACTGGGATATCCGCAGGTAGTCTTCCCGCTCGTGGCAGTTGGCCTTTGGTGAACGCAATCCATTCGACATTGTTCTTTAGCTTGAGTTTGCGGATGAACGCCCTCGCCGCACGAAACGGACGGAATTCTCTGAACCTGTCCGCAATTCGACCAGTCCCCAACCAGTCACCCATGCCCTTCCACCCTTTGCCATCGTAGGTCTGATTAGGAAAGGCTGGAATGTCCGCAGGCAGCCTCCCCACCCGTGGCAGTTGGCCCTTGGTGAAGGCGAGCCATTCAAGGTTGTTCTTCAGCTTAAGTTTGTGGACGAACGCCCTCGCTTCACGGAACGGACGGTATTCCCTGAGGTGAGGCGCTACGTAGCCTGTTCCAAGCCAATCGCCCATACTACTCCACCCTTCGTCGGCGTAGGTTTGCATGGGATTGGCCGGAATGTCTGCGGGCAGCTTTCCCAACTGCGGGTTGCGCCCTTGTGTGAAGGCGAACCATTCCGTTTGGTTCTTCAGTTTGAGATTCCGGGCGAACGCCCGGGCCTCGCGGAACGGACGATACTGCTTGAGGCGGTTTGCAACTCGTCCAGTTCCCAACCAGTCGCCCAAGCCCTTCCATCCCTTGCCGGCGTAGGTCCGATTAGGACAGGCCGGAATGTCCGACGGGAGCCTCCCTGCATATGGCAGTCGGCCTTTGGAGAAGGCACGCCATTCGGCATCGTTCTTCAGCTTAAGTTTGCGGACAAACGTCCTCGCCTCTCGGAACGGACGGTATTCTCTGAACTGGTCCGCGACCCTCCCAGTCCCCAACCAGTCGCCCCAGCTCACCCAACCATTGTCGGCGTATGTTTTGTCAGCACTTGCTGGTATATCCACAGCAAGTGGCTTCCGCCTTGGCACCTTGCCTTTGCAGAAAGCAAACCACTCATCCTTACTTTTGAGTTTCAGGCTCTGGGCAAAAGCCCGGGCTTCATCGAACGGACGCCACGCTATTCGCGCCAGTCGGTCCCAGCACTTGAGTTCGATGTCCCGCACGAACTGCGCGAGGTCAATGCGCTGGGCGAGCCGCTCGTCCAGGTCGAACTCGACGCTGCCGCCGCCGGTGCGCTGCCGCCCTTGGGAAACCGCCCGGAAATACTCGATGATGCGGTCGTCGTTCGCGGCCAGGGCGCGGAGCGTGGTGAGAACTTCCTGAAACGAGTCGGACTCGAAGATGTCGTCCGGCGTGGCATCGGCATCGTGCAGGATGGGCACGATGACGTAGCCCGATTGCTTGCCGGGCGCGGGGCGCAGCGCGCGGCCCACGGCTTGCACGATGTCCACCGCGCTCCGGCGCGGGTCGGCGAACAGCACGCAGTCAATCCCCGGCACATCCACGCCCTCGGTGAGGCACCGCGCATTGGTGATGAGGCCGCGTCCGGTTTGCGCAAACTCTTGGATGACGCGGGCACGGGTGCCGGTGGGCGTCTGGCCGGAAACGTGGAAGGTGGCGAGCGCACCATAGTCCGGGAAGGCGCGGCTGAAGGCGTCGTTGTGCGCCTGAAACAGCTCCGCCCGCTGGATGCTGCCGTGGAACGACACCGCATGGCGGATGGGATATTTCCGCATCGCCTTCCGCAGCGCGACGAGGGAGGCCAGCATGTCGGCCTCAATCTCCTTGTTCCATCGCCCCTTGTCCGGCCGCACGAAGATGTTCTCCCGAATCAGCTCCGCGACCTCCTCCCGCGAGACGGCGATGCTGATGATTTTGTAGTCACAGAGGATGGGCGGGTCGTATTCCATCGCCCGCTTGAACGAGAGCAGGTGGAAGGTTTCGCCGTAGATGGCGGGGTTCTCCATGCTCAACACGGTGTCGCTCTGGCCCGCGTAACGCCGCTCGGTGGCGGTCATGAAGAGGCGGCGGCGGATGGGGAGGTTCGCGTCGTGCAGCAGATGGGAGAAGAGCTTGCCGCCGTCGCCCACGGTCTTGTGCGCCTCGTCCATGATGCCGAGGTCAAAGCGGAACCGGGCGGCGCACGCGGCCTTGGATAGAGCTTCGCCGCTCTGGTAGGTGGTGAAGACGACGGTGAGGCCGGGGTGCTTCCGCTTCAGCCACGCGGCGATGTCGTCGGGGTCGGTGAGGCACGGCACGCCAATGTCCTGCCGCAGCACCGTGACGTCATCGCGCTCGACGCGCCCGGCGGATTCATCGCTGCACACGCAAATCCATTCCACGGCCTGACGATTGGCCATCGTCTCGCGCAGCCACACTTTGAGCGTCTGCTTGATGAGGGAAAGGCTCGGCACGGCGATGACGATGCGGCGTGCGTCGAGTTCGCCGGCAATCCAGTAGGCGGTGAGGCTCTTGCCGCTCCCGCACGGCATGATGAGTTTCCCGCGCTTCGCCTTGGCGACGACGTAGTGGTTACGCCCCGCCTTGACCGCCTCCCGCTGGTGCGGGCGCGGCTTCGTGGGTTTCAGCGCGTCGGGCTTGCGTGCGAGGTGCGCCCGGAGCCGTGCCAGGAAATCAGCGTCCAGCCCCTGCCAGACATCCAGCGCGCAGAACCCGATGCGCTCCTGGTCCTTGAGCACATGGGTGATGCGCTCGGTGGTGGAGCAGATGAGGCCGAACGTGAAGCCACGACAGACGCCAAAGGCGAGGCCGGTGAACGTGGAAATCTCGCGCCAGGTCAGGGAGTGGTCGGTGTCCTGCCGATACTTGCACTGGACGGCCCAGAACTCGCCGTCGTTGGTTTCCGCGACGAGGTCAATGCCCTAGTCGGTGGCGGGAAGCTTGAGCTGCTTCGCGATGGCCTGCGGCACTTCACGGTAGAGCCAGACGTGCTTGAGCTTGCTGGCGTATTCCGGCTCAAGCTGGAGGTAGGCTTTGACCAGCTCCTCAAAGAGGTCACCCTTCAGCTTCTCGGACAGGTCACGGAAATTGCGCTGGAGTTCTTCCCATGAGGAGCAGTTGCAAAGGACAGCGCGCAACCTTGTGTGTCTGCTCGCGCGTGTCATCCGAGGAGTTACTTGCCCGTGAGCGCCTTTTTCCGCCGTAGGGCCACCGGCTTCTTGACCTCGATGAAGCGCCCTCGCTTGACGTCCCAGCGGACGACCTTGTGACCGGAGTCCCACTGGCGTGAGCGGGCGTCCTCGCCGATGGCCCGGACATCGAAGCCGAACTTGGCGGCTTGCGCCTCCTTGATCCGCCGCACTTCTTTGACAATCGGGTCTTTCATAGGTCGTGTGTTCCCATCAGTTCCGCTGGCGTGACGATGACCGGGCATAAACAGCCGTTCGCCTCGCACAACGTCTTCACCTTGGGGTAGATTTCGCCGTTGTTCAAGTGAGTGCAGTTCCACGTGAGCAGAAAGTGAACTCCATGCGCGGCGGCAATCGCGACGCGCAATGCGTCCTTCGCGGCTTTCTGCGGCAGGGCGTGCCGGCTCACGATCTGTTCCGCCAAGTCCAATGCCAGGTCTGAGATTTCCAGGCGGGGAATATCGCGCAGAACTGCCAGCCGTTCGACGGCTGCCGCGACGTCGCCGGCTCCGCACTCATCTTCCACAAGCTGCGAAACACGGAGGCTGAATCTGTCACAGCGTTTGGCCCACCATTCCTTCGTGATGGCTTGATGGACGGCGCGCAGCGGGACTTTGCTCGGCCAAGCCGTCAGGTAGCTCGGAATCGTCGTCTCCAGATAGAGCGTCGGCTTCATTCAGCACGCTCAATACAGCCACTTCTCAATGTTCCCATCCGCACCGAGCGTCACGCCCTGCCGGCGGTAGGCCCAGCACATGTAGCTCACGCTCACGAAGAACGACGCGGGCACGCGGTTGGCCGCGCAGATTTTCACGCCGAGCAAGGTCGTCTTGCCGCCGAAGCCCATCGGGCCGATGCCGAGTTCGTTCGCGGTCTTCAGGATGTCCTGCTCCAGCGCGTCCAGCTTCGGGTTCGGATTGCGGTCGTCGAGGAGGCGGAGGAACTGCTGCTTGCTGAACTCGTAGCCGGTCGCGCGGTCGCCGCCGATGCACACGCCGAGGATGCCCGGGCCGCAGCCCTTGCCCTGCGCTTGGAGCACGGCGTCGAGGATGGCTTTGCGGCAGCCGTTGAGGTCGCGGTTGGCGTGGAGCTTCTCGGCGGGCAGCGAGTATTGCGCGCCGACGTTCTCGCAGCCGCCGCCCTTGAGCACGAGGCGCACGGCGATTTCCGGCGAGCGATGCTGGTGGAAATGCATGGCGGGCGCGCCGGGGCCGAGGTTCGTGCCGTCGTTCTTGCCGGTGAGGGAATCCACGGAGTTCTGGCGCAGGAAACCCTTGGCCGTCGCCTCCTTCACCGCCTCGCGCGCGGCCTCTTCGCAGGCGATCTGGTCGAAGCCCACGGGGCAGTCCACGTAGAAGATGACGCTGCCGGTGTCCTGGCAGATGGGCTGGGACTTGCGCTTGGCCAGCTCGATGTTCTGCTCGATGATCTTGAGCGCGCTGGCAGCGATGGTGCCTTTCTTCTCGTTCTCCAGCGCCGTGACGAGCGCGCGGTTCACGTCATCCGGCAGCTCGGCGGAGGTGCGGCGGATCAGCTCCACCAACGAGTCTTTCAAAGCGTTCATGTCGCGGCACGGTAGGAACGAGGGGCGGGGGTGTCAATTGAACGCAACACAGCCCGTGACCCGAATGGAAAGATCCGCCCAAATCAGGGCAGGACGGGGATTGGCCAACGCGAAAACCCTCCCGTCCGAATCACCGCGCCTCCGCCACCTGCCGCGCGATTTCCTCGCCGATGGCCAGCGAAGCCGTCGCAGCGGGGCTGGGTGCGTTGAGGACGTGCAGCGCCTTCGGACGCGCGACGAGGCAGAAATCCTGCACGAGCGTGCCGTCGGGGGACATCGCTTGCGCGCGCACTCCCGCGCCGCCGGGGGCGAGATCGGACTCCCGGATTTCTGGGACGAGCCGCTGGAGGGATTCGCAGAAGAGGCGCTTGCTGAAGCTGCGTTTCATTTCCTCCCAGCTCATGCGCTTGTGCCGGCCGAGGAAGTTCCACAGGCCCTTGAAGGTAACCGCGTCCCACAGGTCGCCGACGTTGATGTCCGACTTCGTGTAGCCTTCGCGGGAGAAGGCGAGGACTGCGTTCGGCCCGGCCTCGATGCCGCCGTGGATCATCCGCGTGTAATGCACGCCGAGGAACGGGAACTGCGGGTCGGGCACCGGGTAAATCAGATGCCGCACAAGCGACTCGCGGTCCTTCTTGAGCTGATAGTATTCGCCGCGAAACGCGACGATGCGCACGTCGCGGCGCTCGCCGGCCAGCTCGCTCACGCGGTCGCTGTGCAGGCCGGCGCAGTTCACGATGAACGTGCCTTCGAACGCGCCCGCTGTGGTCTCCGCCACCCAGCCGGCCGCGTGCTCGCGCAAGGCCGTGACGCGCGCGGAGATCACGACGCGGTTCCCGGCCTTGGTGATCAGCTCCAGCATCGTGGCGCAGACCTTCGCGTAGTCCACGATGCCTTCCTGCGGCACTTGCAACGCCGCGACGCCTCCGACGTGCGGCTCGATCCCGCGCATCTGCTCGCGGTTCAGCCAGCGTAGTCCGGCGAGTCCATTCTGTGCGCCGCGTGTCTGCAAGTCCTTCAGCCGCGCGACCTCGGTGTCGTCCACGGCCACGACGAGCTTGCCGCAGACATCGTGCGGGATGGCGTGCGTGCGGCAGAACTCTGTCATCTCCGCGACGCCGCTGACGGCGAGGCGGGCCTTGAGCGAGCCGGGCTTGTAGTAGAGGCCGCAGTGCAACACGCCGCTGTTGTGCGTGCTCTGGTGGCGACCGACGCCAGGTTCCTTTTCGAGGACGGTGATGCGGGCGTCCGGGAGTTTGCGCGCGAGCTTGATGGCGGTGGCCATGCCCACGATCCCGCCGCCGATGATGAGGAAGTGCTGGTCAGCCACAGAGCGAGGGAGGCTCTGCGGTTAGTCCTGATCCGCACGCTGCTGCGCGATCGTAAGCCCGGTCATGGTGCGCAAGGGCAGAAGTTGAATTAGACCATTTTCCAGCGGCAGCAAGACAGCAGCCCGCTCACGGGTGAAGGCCAGGAAATCACGATGTGGAGGCGGATACGTGCGCCCGTCAGCCATCTGAATCTCAAAGGGCTGTCCAGAATCCAGCGCCTCGTGAATGTCATCCACAGTCATGGCTGGAGTCTGCCCACTGGAAGTGTTCTGTCAACCAGCTGTTACTTCGCCGGCCACCACGCGTCGAGCAGCGTGGTCAGGTGCTCAACCTTGGCCGTGTTCGCACCGGCAAGGTTCTTTTCCTCATGCGGGTCTTTGGCGAGGTCGTAAAGCTCCACCACATCATCAGGCTGGTTCCGCTTGTTGGGCACGATGAGCTTGGTGTCGCCCTCGATCACCCAACGCCACTTCAAGCTGGAGGCGGGGTTCTGCATATCCACGAAGTTGTGCGTGAAGCATTCGCCATAGACCGCCCTGCGCGCGGCGACGGCTTTGTCGTCGAGCAAGTTGAGGCCGGGCATCTGCGGCGTGGGCTTGAGGCCAGCGGCGACCAGGAGCGTGGGCATGAGATCGAGCGAGCTGGCGAGGTGCGGCGACTTCTGCGGCTGCACCTTGCCCGGCCAGCGCACCATGATGGGCGTGCGCAGGCCGCCGTCGTATTGGGACTGCTTGGACTTCTCTGCGTAGCGGCCCGTGGTGGGGTTGGTGATCCAGCCGTTGTCGGTGACATAGACGACGATGGTGTTGTCCGCGAGCTTCTGCTCGTCGAGATGCGCGAGGAGCTGGCCGCAGGTTTCATCGAACCAGTCCACCATCGCCCAATACTTCGCGACCTGAAGCGACGGGGTCTTGTCCTTGTATTTGTCGAGGAGCCGCTGCGGCGGCGTGTGCGGGTCGTGCGGCATCATCGGCGCATACCAGACGAAGAACGGCTTCTTCTCCTGCTTGGCGGTGGCGATGAAATCGTAGATCGGCTGCATGGTCTTGCGACCGATGTCGAGGCCGGCGTCGCCATGTCGCCCGCCTTGGGTCATACCGTGCGTGAACCCGCCTCGGCTGTAATGCTTCTGCCACCACTTGCCGGTCTGGAGGCTGAGATAACCCTGCTTGGCCAGCTCGCGCGGCAGCGTTGGCACGGCCTCGATGAACTTCGACATCAGCTCGCGCCCGTCTGCGAAGTGCTTCGACTTTTGGAACTCCGCGCCCTTCAAGCCCGGCACCGGCGGCGGGTCGTTGCTCGTGACCTTGTGCTGGTGCGGATACAGGCCGGTGATCATGGACGCGAGGCTCGGGCAGCAGAGGCTGGACGGCACGTAGCCGCGCGTGAAGGTCAGGCTCTGCGCCGCGAGCTTGTCGAGATGCGGCGTCTTGAGATGCGGATGCCCCATGAAGCCGTAGTCGCCCCAGTGATGGTCGTCCGAGACTATCATCACGATGTTCGGCGGGGCTGCGGACAGGCGGAGTGCGACGAGGAGGAATGCGGCGGCAAGGGCGGCGCAACGGAGCAAGTTCATTGCGGAGTTAAGGCCGAGAGAACGTGCGTTGTCAAACCCGCCCGCCGGCTCCGGACGTGCCGTGGTTGCCGTCGTCCGCGTCCCGCTCACACCGTCAACTGCCGCTCGCGCGCCGTCACCTTCCAGCGCTCGCCGGCCTGGCCGGCACGCACCGTGGTCACGAACGAGTGCAGCGCGACCGTCGGACAGATGTGGCGCGGGATGCCGTAGAGCACGTCGCCCACGGCGAACTCGCTCGCGCGCACCGTCTCCACGACTAGGTGCTCTTCGCTCTGCATCACCGCCGGGGCATCCGGTAGGTTCAGGAACTTCACGCGCGGATGAGGGTTTTCCGCCGCGACCGCCTTGTGGCCAAGGTCGAGGCACAGACGGTTCTCGCCCGGCTTGCTGATGACGCGTGTGAGCAGCACGGCGGCGGACAGAAAGTCCATGTCCGGCAGCATCGTGCCGTAGCCAAAATCCCACAGCACGCAGGTGCCGGGGCTGCATTCCACGTCCGGGCGTTTCGCATGGATGGGGAAGGTCGGCGTGCCCCCGGCGACGACATTGGGCACCGGCAGTTGCGCTACCTTCAACTCAGCGCGCAACTGCACCACCGCCGCCCACTCGCGCTCGCACTGCTCGGTGCGCTGGGCGAGGTTCGTCACGTGGTTGTGGCCGTCGTAGCAGTGCAAGCCCGCCGCGCGCAGCCCCGGCGTGCTGGCGATGAGCCGATACAACTCCACCGCCTTCGGCCCCGGCACGACGCCGGTGCGGTGCATGCCCATGTCCACGTCGAGGTAAAGGTCCAGCGTGCGCCCCGCTGCCGCGAAGGCGGCGCCCAGCGCGCGGATGGCGTCCGCATCATCCGCCACGGCGGAGAACTTCGTCCCCGGGAACTTCTGCGCCAGCGCGAGCAGTCGGCCCACGTTCGGCCCGACCGGTTGATACGCCAGCAGCGCGTCCGGCGCGCCACAGCCCGCGACCATCTCCGTCTCCGCGATGGTGGCGCACTTGAACTTCGTGATGCCCAGCCGGAGCTGGAGCTGGATGAGGTCGGGCATTTTGTGCGTCTTCATGTGCGGCCGCAGCCGTGCGGGACCGCCCGTGATGGCGATCATCCGCCGCACGTTCTCCGCCACACGGTCGGGATACACGAGCAGCGAGGGCGAGGGCACTCCAGCGACGTTGGCGACGCGAAACCAGTCAGGATTCATGGGGAGAGATTTAGGGAAACGATGCGCGCACGGAAGCGAATTGTCGGAACGAGAACCAAGGGCGAAGGCAGGGGCGCGTGGTTTGAGCGGCGCTTCAGTCGTTATAAACAAACGTCCAGTTGGCGCCGTGCTGGAAGTCTGGCGCGTTCTGGGTGGCCTGCAAATACTCCACGTGCGAATCCGCGAACGTCACGTTGCCGAAGCCCAGCCGGGTTGGGTCATGCCAGTAGGCATATTGGAAGGCAGCGCTGTTCAAAGCATGGGCATTGAACGAGTAATCATTGACCACGATGACGCGGACCGGATTGTTGACCTGGGTGGCGCGCTTTAGGAAAAGCCCCTTGGTCCCATCGTTGTTGTTGGCGGCGCTGTTGTAGAAATGGCTGCTGCCGAACGTGTCGAAGATGGTGGGCTTGCGGTTCATCGCCCAGGAGCCGGCGAGCGCGCCGCGATCACTCGGGCAGCGGAACGCCAGCGCCGCGCCCTCACTGGTGGTAGTCACCGGCCCGCTGAGGCTGACGTAGGCGTTGAGGAGTCGGTTGGCGACAACGTATTCGGTGCCGTTCTTGCCGCCATACGAGTAGTAGGTGTAGACGGGGTCCGGCAGACCAGTCGCGGGATTGACGCCCGTGGGGAACCGGTCGTCGTGATCGCCTTGATAGAGGGCATGGGCCACGGCCTGCTGCTTCAAGTTCGAGACGCACTGAACCTTTTTGGCCTTCTCCTTCGCCTTACCCAGCGCCGGCAGGAGCAGTCCGGCAAGTATGGCGATGATGGCGATGACCACCAGCAGCTCGATCAACGTGAAGGCCGGGGATGAACAGGAGCGGCCCAGCCTACGGCACGGGCCAGCTTGTGGACGGACAAACCAAGCAGTGGCGTTCATGGCAGCAAAGATTCTTCTTCGAAGAAACATGACACAGGCTTGATAGGCCGAACGTCCGGGTAGGAAGGTCGCGGGTCAAGTCCTGTTTTGTGGCCTTGCTTGGGCGCGAGCCTTCCTTGGGATGCTCGGCTCGTCACTCTGGCTGACAGGAAGGCGAACCCACTGGTTTCGCCCCTCGCAAAAGGGCGCCTAACCTACGCTCACGGCACAATCTCAAACACCGCTTCGACCTCCACCGCGACGTTGCTGGGCAGGGAGGCGACGCCCACGGCGCTGCGCGCGCCGAGGCCGCGCTCGCGTCCGAACACGTCGAGCATCAGCTCGCTAAAACCGTTGATGACCTGCGGCTGGTCCTTGAAGCCGGGCGGGCAGTTCACCATGCCCAGCACCTTCACCACACGACGCACGCGGTCGAGGCTGCCCAGCTCCTGTCGCAACTGCGCGAGGATGGCGAGGCCGCACTGGCGCGCGGCGTCCTTGCCCTGCGCAACGGTGAGTTCCTCGCCCACGCGACCCGTGATGAGCTTGCCGTCCGCGTAGCGAGAGATGTGGCCGGAGACGAACGCGAGGTTCCCGCTGACGACCACGGAGGTGATCGTGGCGGCGGGGCCGGGCTTGGTGGGGGCTGGCAGGGTGAGCTTCAGCTCCGCGACGCGGCGCTCGATAGTGTCCGGCAGCGGAGTAACGGTGGTGGTGACTTGCGGTTGAGGCGAAGGGGCTTGGCAGGCAGTGAGGAGCGTGCAGACCAGCAGGGTCGCTGAGATGAGAAGGCGGGGAAGAGCAGGATTAAGATTAAGATTACGAGCAGGAGTAGGAACAGCGGTGACGGACGGTTTTGGCTTCGTGCTCATAATCTTGATCCTAATCCTGCTCCCGCCTTTCACCTCAGCTCAAAGATGCACTCCACCTCCACCGCGATGTTCCCCGGCAGCGGGCCCATGCCCACGGCGCTGCGCGCGCCCACACCCGCGTCGTCGCCGAACACGTCGCGCATCAACTCGCTGAAGCCGTTGATGACCTTCGGGTGGTCGTAGAAGTCGGCGGCGGTGTTGACCATGCCCAGCGTCTTCACGAGGCGCTTCACGCGGTCGAGGCTGCCCAGCTCGTTGCGCACGGTGGCGAGGATGGCGAGGCCGACCTGCCGCGCGGCGGCCTGTCCTTGCTCCAGGTTCAAGTCCTTCCCCACGACGCCGGTGATCATGGTCTTGTCGGTCTTGAGCGGGCCGTGGCCGGAGACGTAGCACATGTTCCCGGCGATGACGACGGGCTTGTAAACGTGAGCGGGCTTCGGGGCGGCGGGGAGTTCGAGCTTGAGTTCGGCAATGCGGGCTTCTGCGCTCACGGGCAATGGTATTGGGGCTGTGGTTTCGGTAGAGACGAACCCGAGTTTCCGGCGGGCGCAGGAGCGCGGCAAGGAGTTTTTCCTGTCGGACGTTGCTCACTCCGCGCCGACCGTTGACCTTCGTTGCGTCAAAGTCCCCGCACCGCAACCCGTCCGACTCGCTTCCGGGAAAAATCCTTGCCCCACCATTAGCAGGGTGCTACCAACACTCAGCGTCTATTTGCAGTGGTCGGGCGCGTTTATGCGTTGTGCCAAGTGCGGCTGCCTCGACGACAAAGTCATTGATTCCCGGGGTTCACGGGAAGGCTCCACCATCCGCCGCCGGCGCGAGTGCCTCAAGTGCGCGCATCGCTTCACCACCTACGAGAAGATTGAGCACGCCGGCCTCATGGTCGTGAAGCGCGACGGCCGCCGCGAGGAGTTCACCAAGGAGAAACTGCTCGGCAGCCTCAAGGCCGCCTGTGCCAAGCGCCCCGTGCCTGCGGCGGAGATCGAGGTGCTCGCCGAGAGCATCACCGACCGTGTCACCGACGAGTTCGACTCCGAGGTGCCCAGCCAGGCCATCGGCGAGATGGTCATGGTCCGCCTGCGTGAGTTGGACAAGGTCGCCTACGTCCGTTTCGCGAGCATCTACCGGCGCTTCGAGGAGACGGAGGACTTTCTGGACGCGGTAAAACACCTGGAGGCCAAACGTGATACAGCTACATTCCCACTGCCTGGTATTTGAGACGGCCAACGGCGAGCACATCCCCTGCTCCGTCGAGGATGTGAGCGTCGAGGTCATCGGCGAGGCGGTGGACCAGCTCGACCACGAGATCGTCAAAGAGGCCGCCGCCGCCGTGCTCCACTACTTCAAGGTCGAGCGGAAGCAGACCATCGTCACCATCGCGGAGTTCACCGCCGCGCTCGAGGGAGTGCTGCGCGGCCTCGGCCTCATCGTCAACAGCACCGAACCAAAACCCGCGCCCGCGCTCGCCGGCCCCGTGGCGGAGACGAGCCTGGACGACCTCGCGGTGGAAACCGGTGACGGCGGGGAACTGCTCTTCTTCCCGCGCCTGCGCGAGGAGATGCGCCAGCAACTCAGCCAGTCCCCGCGCCTCGTGCGCTTCAACAACCTGCACGACTGCGTGAAGCGCCTCGTGGGCGCGCGCCGCTGGTGCGACCGCTGCCGCGCGATGAGCGACCAGATTGTGGGCTACCTCCGCCAGTGCCTCGACGAAAACCACCGGACGGACTGCGCGCTGGTGGTGAGTTAGGCGCGATGCTGGTGGGCGGGCGGGCAACAACGCAAAATCGTTTTTTGTGAACAGCGATTACAAACTCATTTCCAATGCGGACGATTGGGCGTTGGTCAGCATCGCTGGATGGGATTGCGATGGCATTGTCTTGCCCAGGAAGAAAATCAAAGACCTGCAAATGCAGGTCGAAGCCATTCAGGGTTATGTCAACCCCGATGGACAGCATGTGGCACACGTTCTCTGGGAGCAGTTGGAGATGCTACTGTCCGCGACGGAAGCAAAAGCCCCTCCGATAGCCACCGGCTAGTTTTACCGCCATGAGCAAAACCCTCTTTGAACGCATCGCTGCGAAGGAGATTCCGGCGAACTTGGTTTACGAAGACGAGCACGTCATCGCCTTCCGCGACCTCCACCCGCAGGCGCCCACGCACATCCTCATCGTGCCGCGCAAGCCCATCCCCCGCATCGCCGAGGCCACGCCCGCCGACCACGCGATGCTCGGCCACCTGTTGCTGAAGGCGGCGGAAGTCGCCAAGCAGGCCGGCCTCACCCACGGCTACCGCCTCGTCATCAACAACGGTCCCGACGGCGGCGAATCCGTCCCGCACCTCCACTGCCACATCCTCGGCGGCCGCGCGATGAGCTGGCCGCCGGGGTGAGCGAGCCGAATGGAGTGATGGAGAGTTGGAGTGTTGGGGTAGAGAAGGAAACGCCTGCGGAAGCCAAGCGATTCGGCATGCCAATCCTCCATCACTCCCCCACTCCGCTCGGCCCTCGTTTCCGCGACTACTTCTTCGGCTCTTCCTTCTTCTTGAAGAGATCGCCGATGCCCTTGGGGACACCCTTGGCCGCGTCAACGGCGGCTCCGCCCACGTTTTTGGCGGCGTCGGTCACGGCCTTGGCTCCACCACTGAGGAAGCCGCCCACGGCAGCCGTGGTCTTGGTCATGACTTCCTTGATCACCACCTTGATGACCTCGGCGGGGGTGACGCCGTCCGCGCCTTGGCCGAGGCCGGTGAGCTTGATGTCGGGCAGTGGGATAGTGGCGGACTTGCCGCCGAGGATGGTCATGCTGAGGTTGATCTTCGTGTTGGAGATGGTCAGCTCATCCACTTGCAGCTTCTTGCCGAGCGCGGCCTTCTTGTCCTTGTCAGCGGGTCCGAGCAGCGCGGCGACATAGGCGTCCACGTTCTCCTGAATCTTGCCAAGGTTGCTGCCGCTGAGGCGGCCCTCGAAGGTGATCTCCGCGCCGTCGGCCTTGATGGACTCCACAACGATCTTGTCGCCGAGGAGGGACATGGGCTTCACCTGGAGGCTGGCGGTGCCGAGCTTCACGGCGTTGGGCGTCTTGAAGCCCTCGGGATTGCCGATGACTAGGCCCTTGATCTCGCCGCCCCCGGAAAGCGCGGAGATGCTCACGCTGTCGAGCTGGATGGGGGCCTTGATGACCTCCGGGCCGAAGCTGGTGACGCCATTCTTCACGATGGAGTTGAGCGAGAGCATCAGCGCGAAAGCGGCGATGACGGCGACAACGACCAGACCGACGAGGATTTTGACAAGTGTGCTTTTCATAGTTTGGAGGCGGGAACGGAAGGTTTCAGTCCCTCAACGCGGGAAATCCTACTCACGAATCGGGCGCGTCCAATCGCAGATTGACTTGGAGCGCTGGCTTCCAAGCCGGCTTTGGGCGACCGCTCGGTGTTTGGCATTCCACGCCTCGCGCCGGCTGCAAGCCCGCGCTCCACACTAAAGCCGGGCGTCAGCCCGTGCGCCGCGCAAGGGCGGATGAAGCGGGGCCATGAACTCAGCGGGGGCGCAGTCGGAGCAGAGGATTTGCTGGCCGACCAGCTCGACATGGCGCAGAGAGAACACGCGGCGGCAGCCATCGCACTGCTCCATCTTCTCCATCGCCACGCCAGCGCCGGAATACACGATGCGCGTCAGCGCCGAGCGGAGCGAGGGCTTGCCGTGTCGGGCGCTCATGTGACGCCCGTGGGTGACAAGCGACGCAGCGAGTGTCAACGTTGTGTTACGGTAAAGTTACCAACCGGTGACGCATCCTCACGCGCCGACGCGGCGGACCAGCTCGGGGAAGCGGCACTCGTCGCACAGCGCGTTGGAGTGCTCGCAGAAGTCGCGGACGATCTGGAGCAAGCCCTGTTGCGCAGAGGCGCGGAGGAAGAGTCCACGCGGCGGGCTGCCGGCGAAAAGGCGTTCGCGCGCGAGCCGCAGCGCGGAGTTGTCCTCCCCGGCGGGCCACGCGAGGAAGCGCGCTTGGGCGGCGGTGCGGAGCTGCGCGTTCCGGCGAGCGCTGGCGCGCGCCCAGAGCCACGGGAAGAAGACGTTCATCGAAAGGTCGGTGAGCCGTGCGTCGCCGAGCAAGGGCTGCGGCTTTTTCAAGCGCGGGGATTTCAACGTCCAGTGCCACGACCAGAAATCGTCGCCGGGCGGCTGGAGCAGTTCGAGGAGTGAACCCGGCAACTGCGCTTCGGGAACTTCGCGCGTGAACCAGCGATCCAACCGCGCGGGCAGGTCGCCGCTCGCCAGCCAATGCGCGGCGAGCGCGAGGCGGCGGAGTGGCTGGTTCGCCGGGCGCAGTCCGCTCATCCGCCACGCGGCGCGGGGCAGAATCACTTCGCCGAAACGCTCGCGCTCGCGCCACCACGCATCCCAGAGCTGGCGCAGATACTCCGCATCCGCACCGCGACTGCGAGGCAGCTCGGCGGGCAGCAGTCCGCTCCAGCCGGTGAGCCGCGCTTGCCAAAGCTCGACGGTGAGTTTGTCGCTGGACGCGCCCGCCAGTTCCGCGAGGCAGCGCATGGGCCAGACGTTGTGCTTGTAACCGAGCGCGGTGAAGAGGCCTTCCCAGAGCGCTTGCTCCCAGCCGCACTGCCGCGCACGGGCGGCGAGTTGCGCGGCCTTCAACTGAAGCCGGACGAGCGCGGCTTGCTGGAGGATTGCGTCGAGCTGCTCGCGCGGCAGTTCGTGCAAGGGACCGTAGCACTTGCCCGCGAGTCCGCCGCCGCGCCACGAGTCCTCGCCGCCGAACCACTCGCTCAACTCCCCCAGCGGCGCGTCGAGCCGGGACTTGAGCGAGAGCGTGGGCAGACCGTCGGTGTCGCTGCCGTCCCAGACCACGTGCAGCACGACGGCGCGGAAGTTCGGGTTCACGTCGTGCCGGTGCGCTCGCCAGCCGCTCGTGGCCAAGTCCACTTCCACATCGCCGCGCAACGGCGTCTCGCTGCCGAACTGCACGATGGCGTCGCGGAAGTCCGGCCCGGCCTCGCGGTTCAGAAAGCCCGGATGCAACACGCGCACGGTGCGACCGTCTGCGAGGGTGAGGGTATCCCGCAGCACGCGCTGGTGTTGCCAGATCGCCTGCAGCAACCGCTCCGGCGGCGGGCCGTCCTCGCGCAACGGCCCCGCGCCCGGAGGCGACGCGCGCCAGATGGAGTAGAGATTGGAGGGGAGGGGCATTGGGAACTTTTCTGTCCGGAGGATACAGAGCGTGTCAGCGGACGCAGCGCTTTTCCCTGCTCGCTGTAGCGGCGGTCTGTGACCGCCGTTTGCGCAACCCGGCGCTCACAGAGCGCCGCTACAACCCGCGCCGCGCACTTGCACCACGCCGCCGACATCTCCACACTTTGCGCCACTATGTCGTGGACAGTGCTCATCACCGCCCGGGCCGCCGAGGAAGTTGGCCAACCCGCCTATCAACTCCTGCGCGATTCCGGCTGCGAAGTCGTGCTCGCGCCCAAGTTCGGCCCGCTCAGCGCTGACGATGTCCAGGCCTACATGGGCGGCTGCGATGCGACGTTGTGCAGCGCGGACAAATACACGCCCGCCGTGCTGCAGCACGCCAACGCCGCCGGCATCAAGTGTCTCTCGCGCTGGGGCGTGGGCTACGACTCCATTGACATCGCCACGGCCACGCGGCTAGGCATCGTGGTGGCCTTCACGCCGGGCATGCTCGATGGCGCGGTGGCGGACTACACTTGGGCGCTGCTCTTCGCGCTCGCGCGGCGCGTGCACGAGGGCCACATCGTCATGCGCGACAACCGCTGGTCGGTTGCGTGGGGCCACGACGTGTCGAACAAGACGCTGGGCATCATCGGCTGCGGGCGCATCGGCCAGGCCGTGGCGAAACGCGCGTCAGGCTTCAACATGAAAATTCTCGGCCACGACATCGCGCCAAACCCGCACGCAGAGGCGCTTGGGGTGAAGTTCGTCTCCCTCGACGAGCTGCTGGCGCAGAGCGATTTCGTCTCCCTCAACTGCGCGCTCACGCCGCAAAACCGCGGCCTCATCGGCGAGGCGCAGTTCAAGAAAATGAAGCCCAACAGCTACCTCATCAACACCGCGCGCGGCGCGCTCGTGGACGAGGCCGCGCTGGTTCGCGCGCTGGAGCAAAAGACCATCGCCGGGGCCGCCGTGGACGCCTTCACCACCGAGCCACTGCCCAACGATCACCCGCTGCGACGCTGTCCAAATGTGCTGCTCACGCCGCACCAGGCCTTCAATGGCCGCGAGACCGGCGAGCGCGTCAGCCTCGCCGCCGCGCAGGCCATCGTGGATCTCATGAACGGCAAGAAGCCGACGCATGTGGTGAACGGGGATGTGTTCCAGTCGCCAGTGTTGCGGGCAAAGCTGAAGTGATGGCCCGCAAACAGGCTTTTCTCCTGCTCGGTTTTCGTCTCGCGACTGCGGGACTGCTCTTCACGGTTCCCGGTTTCGCTGCGGACTGGCTTTACCTCGACAACGGCCAAGTTCGTCTCGGTGTGGATCGTGCGGCGGGGGCGAGCATCGGCTTCTTCGGCGAGAGCGCGACGGGGCGGAACTTGCTGAACCATTTCGACAAGGGCCGGTTTATCCAGCAGTCCTACTACGGCGCGAAGGACGGCTCCGACTGGAACGGCAAGCCGTGGCGTTGGAATCCCGTGCAGGGCGGCGGCTGGCGCGGCGAGCCGGCGCGCACGCTGGCCTTCACCAACACCGCGACCACACTCTACGCGAAGACGCTGCCGAGACATTGGGCCACCGGCGTGGATTTGCCGGAGGTGGTGATGGAGGAGTGGTTGGCGTTGACCAACCGCGTCGCGCACTTGCGCTTCCGCATGACTTACGGTGGCACGACGAATCATCCGCCCGCGCATCAGGAACTGCCCGCTGTCTTCGCGGACCTCGCGCTGGCCAACCTTGTTTACTACCAAGGCGGCGCACCGTGGACGAGCGGCACCCTTGCGCGCCGCGTGCCCGGCTGGCCTAACGAGTATGCGAAAGGGCTGGCGGAGAATTGGGCCGCCTTCGTGGACGAGCGCGACTGGGGCCTCGGCGTCCACTTCCCCGGCACGACGGAGGTGACTTGCTACCGCGCCCCTGGCAAGCCCGGGCCGTCCGGCAGCGGTTGCTCCTACCTCGCGCCCATCCGCACGCTGGCAATCACGAATGGCTTCAAGCTGGAATACGACGTGTTTCTTGCGGTCGGGACGGTGGAGGAACTGCGCGACAGGTTCCGTTCATTGGCCGACGAGTTGAGGAAGAAGCCGGTGGCCCGCGAAACACGGGAATAGGCGCGAAAGGAAGAATCGGCTCGCAAATTCACCCTCGTTCGCGTCCATTTCCGGGCACCAAACACATGAAAAAAAACCACGTTCGCGCCAAACTCAAACGCGGTGAGCCGAGCTTCGGCACCTGGCTCGCGCTGCCCGACCCCGTCGCTGCCCGGCTCATGTCCGGCCTGGGCTTCGACTGGCTCACCTGCGACATGGAGCACTCGGGCTACAACTTCGAGACTGTGTCCAACAGCTTCATGGGCATCGCCACCGGCGGTTGCGCGCCGCTCGTGCGCGTGCCGTGGAACACCGGCGAGAACATCAAGCGCGTCCTGGACCTCGGCGCGTGGGGCGTCGTCGTCCCCATGGTCAACTCGCGAGCCGAGTGCGAAGCCGCCGTCCAGCACACGCGCTATCACCCCATCGGCAATCGCTCCGTGGGCGGGCAGTTGCACGCGCCGAACTTCGGCACCGACCCCGCCACCTATTTCGAGAAGGCCAACGACGAAATCCTCCTCATCGTCATGATCGAGCACGTCGAGGGCGTGAAGAACCTCGACGCGATCCTCAGCGTGCCGGGCATTGACGGCGTGTTCATCGGGCCGAACGACTTGCACAAGAGCATGGGCCAGAAGCCGGCCTTCGACAGCGCCTACCCGCCCTTCGTGGACGCGCTCAAGGCCGTGCGCGAGACCGCGAAGAAATACGGCATCGCCTCCGGCATCCATGTGCCGGACGTGGAGTCCGCCAAGCGCCGCGCGGCGGAGGGCTTCCAGTTCATCGCCGTCGCCAGCGAGCTGGGGATGATGCTTGCGAAGGCCCGAGAGAACGTGGCCGCGCTCGGCCTCAAGCCCGGTGGAGCCGCAGCGAAGTATTGAGGCACCACTGCAAAAGTGCTGGGTGGGGCTGAACTCTTTTCCTTGCCACCCGCCCTCGCTTCTCCCGACACTCCGCGCCAGTCAGCAACCATCAACCCAAAGGCCACACCATGTCCGTCCGCCGCCTCCCCGTTTACATCCTCGCCGACTGCTCCGGCTCCATGAACGGCGCGCCCATCGAGTCCGTCAAGTCCGGCATCCGCTCCCTCCACAGCGAGCTGATGGGCGACCCCTCCGCCGTCGAGTGCGCCTACCTCAGCGTCATCACCTTCGACGCCAACGCCCAGCAAGTCGTCCCCCTCACCGAGCTGACCAGCTTCGTCCCGCCCGACATCCGGGCCGGCGGCACCACCTCCTTCGGTGCCGCCCTCAAGCTCCTCATGGACTGCGTGGACCGCGAAGTGCAGAAGACCACGCCCGAGAAGAAGGGCGACTGGAAGCCCCTCATCTTCATCTTCACCGACGGCGAGCCGACCGACGACTGGGAAGCCCACGCCGCCACGGTCAAGCAGCGCCGCCCCGGCAACCTCATCGCCGTGGCCTGCGGCGAAAAAGCCGACCCCGACGTGCTCAAGCACTGCACCGAGACAGTCCTGGTGATGAAGGAAATGACCCCCGACGCCTTCAAGCAGTTCTTCAAGTGGGTCAGCGCCTCCATCAAGCAGACCAGCCAGAAAATCGGCGCCCCCGCCCCGTCCCCCACCCCCGCCCCCGCCCCCGACGCGATGCCCACCGTGCCCGGGATGCCCCCGCCCCCCCCGGCCCCGATGGAAGGCATCTCCCTGCCCCCGCCCCCGCCGCAGATTGTGATTCATGTGTGAGGTGAGATGTGGATTTCTGGGGCTTTTCCATCTTCGCGTATTGGCGGGCTACGCTGCCTGCCATAGGTTCCATTTTCTCATACGTGAAAATCACCGACGCCATGCATGACAGCCTTTTGAGGAGGACACTTGGAGGTGCCATGATAGTCTTGGGACTCACCATTGGCGTGTTCTGGGAATTGCGACGCCACTCCGCTAATGACTAGCTATCCCAGCCAGCGGCCTAGCGGGTTGACTGGCATTCTGCGGTTAGCTTTTCACTCCTCCCGCTGGGCGAGGGAGGGCGTCCGTCCGCCTCGGGTCGGAGGGAGCACCGCCGGCCTCCACCGCCACGCGAAGGCCCACATTGGTAGGGCGCGTCTGTCCCAGCGCGCCGGTTGGGCGTCCCTCCACCGCAGAGGCGCGCTGAGAACAGACGCGCCCTACCTCCTGCGCCCCCGCCATGCTTGACCGCCTCCGCAAGTTTCTTGGCGACGACGAAAGGAGTTCTCCTGCTTCCCCGAAGGAACCGGCGCGTCCCGAACCAACTTCTCCCCGCCCCGGTTCAAATCTTCCCGCTGCCTGGTCAACCTCTGCGCAGTCCGGAACGATTCTCCCTCAATCCGGGACAAATCCTCCCCGTGACCCAGAGCCGGACGCGGCCAAGAAGGCTTCGGACACGGCCGGGAAGTCTCCGGATGCGCCCAAGGACTCTCGGGTGACGCCCGGGGAACCATCAGATGCGACCAAGAATCCTCAGGAGACGCCCAAGAAGTCTCCGGAACCGGGGAAGGATGCGCCCAAACCGCCCGAGAAGTCTTCCGGGACGGTCAAGATGGCGCCGGATGCGCCCGTGCGGCTTCCGGAAGCGATGCGGAAACCTTCGGACGCGACCACGCCAGCTTCGGCCCCGGTCGAGTTCAAGCCCCCGACCATCGCCGTGACTGTCCCGGCGTCCGCCGGCGTCTCCGCCCCGGCGGACAAGGTCAAGGCTGCTCCCGCACAGGCGCTGCCGGCGTCTCCCCCTCTCCCAGCGGGAGAGGGACGGGGTGAGGGAGGAAAGCCGCTTGGTTCCAGCGCCCCCGCACCCGCCAAGACTCCCCCGTCTTCACCCTCTCCCCAGCCCTCTCCCTCCGAAGCCGAGGGAGCGCGCTCGACCGCCAACGTGCCGGCGGCTTCCAGCCGCCGTCCGGACGCCCCAGCACCGAGTGGCGCGTCCAGTGTCACCGCCCCCGGCTCCGGCGTTGCATCTCCGACGGCGGCTGGAAGCACGCCGGCACTGGCCCCTGCCGCCCCGAAGCCCGCCACTTGGAAAAACCTCCCGGCGAAAGACCCGTGGTGCCCGCCTGCCATCGCCGCGCAGGCCCCCGAACTGCGGAAGGTCGCGGCGGCAGACGCGGTAGCCTTCGAGCGTGTCCTCCCTGGCTGGCGCGCGGCCGGTGCCTCGCGGCGCGGACGCATGCACGCGAACGGCGGCACCCACCGCGAGGATTCCCTCGCCTTCGATGCCCACGACCGCGCCACCGTCCTCTGCGTCTCCGACGGCGCGGGCAGTTGCCAGCACAGCCGCATCGGCAGCCACGTCGCCGCGCACCGCGTCGTGGAGATGTTGCTCGCCGTCACCGAGAAGGTGGACCTCGCCATCGCCGCCGACGCGACCAAGCTGAAGGAGTATCTCACCGCACGCGTGACCGAGGCCGTCCTCGCCGCCACCGATGCGCTGCTCGAACTCGCCAAGAAATCCGGCTGCGCGCCCAAGGACTTCCGCTGCACGCTCCTGACCGCGCTGCACTATCGCGGTGAGAAGCACGAACTCCTCTTCACGAACCAAATCGGCGACGGTGCCATCTGCCTCCTTCGCACGGACAAAACCACCGCCCGCCTCGGCGCGAGCGACAGCGGCACGCACAGCGGCGAGGTCAGTTGCTTCGTCCCCGACGATTGTGCGCGCATGAAAGCGAAGGCCGTGGACGTAATCAGCGACGTCGCGCCCATCGAGTGCGTCCTCCTGTGCAGCGACGGCATCGAAGACCCGTTTTATCCGCTCGAAAAGCAGGCGGCGGACATCTTCCGGCAGTATTATGCGGGCGTGACCCAGCCGCTGAAGGATTTCAAAGCGCAGCCGACGCAGCCCGCGCCGCTCCTGCAAGAGTCCGCCGCCTGGGGACTGGCGCAATGGCTGGAGTTTGAGAAGCGCGGCGAGAATGATGACCGCACCGTGGCCGTGCTGCACCGGCTGCCACAGACAATTTCCTTTTAGCCACAGATGAAACACGGATTGAACACGGACCGAGGAATCAATAAGGAGAGCAGGAATGCAGGAATGCAATTTTTCCTGTCCTCCTGCCCTCCTTATAAATCCGCGTCTCGTTGTCTGTGTTTCATCAGTGTTTCATCCGTGGCTAAAATTGGCTTCTCCCGCTGACCCGTGGCTCTTCTCTCCAAACCCAAGTCCCCACCGCCGGTCCCTCCACCGATCCCCGCCGCGCCCGCGCAGAAGTTCCTCCGCGCCAAACTCACGGACGGCAGCACCGTGGAGTTCGACAGCGAACCCCTCGCGTCCGGCGGCGAGAAAATTGTCTTCTTCACCAAGGACAAGCAGCACGTCGTCGCCTTCTTCTTCGGGCACGTCAACGACCCAGGCGAACGTCGCCGTCGCCTGGAGAAAATCCTCGGCCCCTACAACCCGACCATCGGTGGCGCGCAGTCGGATTACTGGCGCAAGCACTTCTGCTGGCCCGTCGGCATCATTGATAACGACCCCAACCTGCCCGCCGACTTCATCAAGCGGCACAACCTCTTCAAGCCCGTCCTCGGCGTCGTAGTCCCCGCCTATCGCAGCAATTTCTTCTTCAAGGACCGCACCGGCAACACGCGCGAGAAGAAGGGCCGGTGGTTCACCGGCGTGAAGTCGCGCAAGCTCGTGCCCGAGGAGGAGCGCGGCAACTTGCTGCGCTACCTCCAGTGCTGTTCCGTGATGGCCAGCTCTGTGCGCCGCCTGCACTTCGCCGGCCTCGCGCACTCGGACTTGTCGCACAACAACGTCCTCATTGACCCGAAGCACGGCGACGCGAGCGTGATTGACTGCGACTCGCTCGTGGTGCCCGGCCTCGCGCCGCCGACGGTGATGGGCACACCCGGTTACATCGCGCCGGAAGTCGTGGCCGGAAAGAAGCAGCCGAGCATCGAGACAGATTTGCACGCGCTCGCGGTGCTGATATACGAGACGCTGCTGCTGCGGCATCCGCTCGCGGGGCCGAAGGTGCGCAGCACGCGGTCGCCGGAGGAGGACGACCTGTTGAGCATGGGCGCGCAGGCGCTTTACATCGAGCATCCCAACGACCCGAGCAACCGGCTGAAGCCGCCGCCGGAGATTCCAGTGGCACGGCTCGGCCCGTATCTGGAGAAGCTCTTCATCAAGACCTTTGTCGTGGGCCTGCACGCGCCGCACCTGCGTGCCAGCGCGAGCGAGTGGGAGAAGGGCTTGCAGAAGACGCTCGACCTCGTCCACCCCAGCCCCGACGGGCACAACTGGTTCATCGTCGCGCAGGGCTTGCCGCTCGGATGTCCGTTCAGCAAACGCAAGCTCACCGCGCCCGTGCCCGTGGCGACCTTCCTCCGGCACATCAAGCGCCCCGGCAGCGACACGTTAGACTTCAAGGACGACGAGCACGCGCTCACCGTTTGGAACGGCCAGTATCTTTACCCCTGGCACGCGCGCTCGAACGTCTCGCCCCTCGACGCCAAGCGCGACACCGTGGGCTACTTCACCTTCCACCAGAACAAGTGGTATCTCGTGAACCAGAGCAACGCCGACATGCTGCTCGTGGACCAGCCCGACTACCTCCGCCACGGCCACGCGGTGGAACTCACACCGGGGCTGCGCGTGTTGCTGTCGCTGGAGGATGGGGGAAGGCTCGCGGTGTTTGATTTCTTGGAGCCGTAGGGGAGCCGGTGTCCAAACGGCGGGTTCAACTGATTGCCCTTCTCCCGGGTTGGGCGCCTGCAAAACCGGCTGGGCAGGTCGTCCCTTTTTCGCCACGCTGCGCCCCATGTCCGCTGGAATGACTTTAACCCGTCTCCTCGCGGCCTTCCTTTTCATACTCGTGACCAGCTCTCCCATTCCCGCAGCCGAACCACGTGACGAAGCCCTCTGGCAGCGCGCCCTCGCGCTCCACCGCTCCGCCATCGTCGTGGAC
>SXGS01627800.1_pt1 | contig 41914 bp, 28 predicted proteins | sample 3174681 | NCBI WGS metagenome assembly SXGS01 (sample SAMN11356861, study PRJNA531348) | freshwater metagenome | isolation source: freshwater sample F1-80 | place: China: Fuxian Lake, Yuxi | collected 2017-12-25 | reverse complement strand
GTGACGATGGCGGCGTATATCGATTTGAATCCGGTGCGGGCCGGGATGGTCGCGGATCCCAAAGCGTATCGATGGAGCGGATACGGGGAAGCGGTGGCTGGCAAACGACTGGCCAGGAATGGGTTGCAGAGGGTGGTCGGGGCGATGCGGGGTCGGGAGGAGACGCTGACCAAAGCTATGGAACTCTACCGGATGCGGTTATTTAACCAGGGCCATGAGGAGAACGAGGCGGTGTTGGAGGACGGAAGGACTTCGCTCGGGGCGTTGGCGCACGAAGAGGTGATGCGGGTGCTGGAACAGCGCGGACGGCTGCCCGTGGGAGATTATGTGCGTTGCCGTGTGCGGTATTTTTGCGATGGAGGGGTGTTTGGGAGCCGCGCGTTTGTGGACGAGATTTTCAGGGCTTATCGGGATCGGTTCGGGCCCAAGAGAGAGACTGGGGCTCGGCGCTTGCGCGGGGTGGAGGCGGAACTGTATGCGCTGCGGGATCTGCGGGCCAACGTGTTTGGGTGATGGACGGGAGCGCGATGCACGCTCTGCTTTGCTGGAATGGTAAACCCACAGCCTCCTCGGCAGGAAAAGAACAAAGGAAAAAAAGCAAAGGGACAGCTAAAAAATAAACAAAACCTGCCGACTCTCCCGCCCACTGGTGGCCTGTTCACGGTTTCAAAACGAATTGATCCGCCCGATTCAATGATTCTTGCCCAGGGGCTGCCGAGAGCCCATTCTTGGCCGCATTGAACATGAGCCGGATTATATCTGAGGCCGATGCGTTACGTTTTTTTGTTGGTCATCCCCGGGCTGCTGCTGGCGATTTGGGCGCAGTGGCGGATGTTGTCCGTGTATCGCCGATGGTCCCAGCAGGCTTGTGCCACGAGGCGATTGACGGGCGCCGTGGCGGCGCGCGAGATTTTGGATGCCGCTGGTTTGTCCACCGTCGCGATCGAATCGACGAGCGGCTATCTGACGGACCACTATGATCCACGCGCGCGAGCCTTGCGCTTGTCCGCCGAGGTGCACGACACCGATTCGCTCGCGGCTATTGGGATCGCGGCCCACGAGGCCGGGCACGCGCTGCAACACCAGGATTTGTATTGGCCGATCCAGGTTCGATTGGCGTTGCTGCCGTTCACGCGAGCGGCCGCTTGGCTGGCGCTTCCGATGCTGGCGGCGGGACTGGCTCTCCGAGTGCCTCCGTTTCTGATCCTCGGGACGGCTCTTTTTATGGTGTTGATGGTGTTTCAATTGATCTCCCTGCCGCTGGAGTTTGATGCGAGCCGCCGTGCCGGCCGGATTCTGATCGAGCGCCGTTTGGTCAGTTCGACGGAACTCGACGGGGTGGGCCAGGTGCTTCAGGCGGCCGCATGGACGTATGTCGCGTCTTTCACGCTTTGCTTTGTCCAAATGCTGCGATGGTTGAGGTTTCTTCGATTGCCGATTTGATCCGCGTTGGCTTCCGCTTGGCCAGCGGGTCGAATGAAGAAAAGTGATTCGATCGGAGGCGCGGCAGCTAAACCCTATCCTTTAGCTGAACGCGCCCTTAGCCGAATTGTCACGGCTAAGAAAGTCGTTGTTGATCCTTTCGCAAGTTTTCACTATCCTCGCCTCTCCACCAACTCACCCAAACCGACTCCCTTGTGGAGGCTTATGCAAACTTTGAAATGGCTTCTCTGCCTGCAACTGATGATTGTTTTCGGGGCCTCGTCCACCGTTTCCGCGGGAGTGGCTTATCCACTGCCTCCGGGCGGTTGGACGTATCTGTTCGACGGCAACGCGGACACCGCCGGAGAGGCGGGCTCCGGATTTACCTCGCTGGATGGCACGTGGAGCCACGACAACGGTTCGGACGAGTGGGATGGCACCGCTCCGGGAGGAACGCTTGGCCCAATGAACCGGCCTGGCGGCGCAGGCACGTTCACCGAGGGAGGCATCAACTTTCTGAGGATTCAAGACACGGGAGATCCCAGGGATTACGGATATGCAGACCCCGGGTCCAACCGAAAAGTGTACCTGGGCCACGACATGTCCGCGAAGGGGGCGACGGAAGCCCAGCTCAATGAGGGCGTCACTCTCTCGTTTCGCGCGAGGATCCCCACCCATGCGAAGAGCTCGAGCCCCCTCGACGGGTTGCATCGGGACGGGCAGCAGGCTGGAGGCGTGTTGCCATACCCTGCCGGAGGGGACGGCTACGTCACGAGCGACGGCGGCAAGGGAAACTTCGTGCTGAAACAGTCCACCGGGGGAGCCATCGCCTTTTCCCTCACGTTGCCGAGCGACAACCCCGGAGGAGATCCCAATGCCAGCAAGGCGAATTTTTCCGGCCTGACCATGAACGAATTCGCCGGAAACGCGATCAGCGGGAACGTCAATTTTGGGCAGGGAAGCGGCACCAATGTGATCGCACTCGACCCTACGGAATGGCATGAGTTCTGGATCGTCCTGAGAAAGGATCCAGCGGCGGTTGGGACTCATCAAGCGTTCATCTACATGGACGGATCGCTCACGCCCACGGTGTTTAAAGTGACCGCCGGAACCGGCTCCGATTACAGCGGAATCACCTACCTGGCAATGGGCTCCACGGCGACCCCGCAGAACAGCGCGCTGGATGTGGATTTCGTCGCATACAAGCTCGGCGTGAACTTCCCTCCCGGGTATGCCGAACCACCCGGGGGGTGGACCTATATTTACCAGGGCGACAAAGCCGAGGCCGGCGCCGCGGGATCGGGATTCAGCTCGCTGGATGGGACTTGGAGCCACGACAATGGATCGGATGAATGGGACGGATCCGCTCCCGGCGGGACGCTTGGAAATACGAACCGGCCCGGAGGCGCGGGGGTCTTCGAAGAACGGGGCGCGAAGTTTTTGAGGATCCAAGACACGGGTGATCCAAGGGATTTTGGTTACGCGGATCCGGGGTCGAATCGCAAGATTTACCTCGGGCACGACATGACGGCTCAAGGGGCCACCGAAACCCAGATGAATGAAGGCGTCACGCTCTCGTTTCGAGCTCGCGTGCCGACACCGGCCAACAGCACAAGTCCCTTGGATGGCTTGCACCGCGACGGCCAGCAAGCGGGAGGCGTGTTGCCATACCCTGCCGGAGGAGACGGCTATGTCACGAGCGACGGCGGCAAAGGCAATTTCGTCATCAAGCAGTCCAGCGGGGGCGCCATCGCGTTCTCGCTGACCTTGCCTTCCGACAACCCGGGAGGCGATCCCAACGCGGGCAAGGCGAACTTCAGCGGCTTGACGATGAACGAATTCGCTGGGAACGCGATCAGTGCGAGCGTCAACTTCGGCCAGGGAAGCGGCACCAACGTCATCGCTTTCGATCCCACGGAATGGCACACATTTTGGATCGTGCTTCGAAAAGACCCCGGGAACGTCGGAACCCATCAAGCTTTTATCTATCTGGACGGAAGCTTCGAGCCGACCGTCTTCAAGGTCACGGCTGGGAGCGGCTCGGATTACTCCGGAATCACGTATCTCGCCATCGGCTCCACTGCGACCCCGCAGAACTCCGCGCTCGATATCGATTATGTGGCCTACAAACTGGGCACCCATTTTCCAGGGAACGCGCTCGACAGCCTGCCGCCTGACATCTCCGATTTGAGTCCGCCGGTGAGATCGACGTATCAAGGAGCCGCTCAAGGATTGCGATTTAACGTGACGACGCAGGGGGCTAATTCCTTAAATGCGGCAGGCTTCAGCCTCCTACTCAATGGGCAAGACGTCAGCAACGGTTTGACCGTGACTGGACCGCCCCAGAGCCGCACCGCGGTTTACAGCGCGCTTCAGCCAAACACCGTTTACAGCGGTGAGATCATCGTGAGGGACCAGGCAGGCCGAGGCGCCACGAACCGGGTATCTTTCGACACTTTCAGCACCACGGAGGTGACCGCCGTCGAGGCGGAGGATTACAATTTTGGGGGCGGGAAGTTCGTGGATAAACCTGCTGTCGGCGCTTATCAGGAACAAGTGGGCGTGCCGGGGGTAGACTTTCAGGACACCCTGGCGCAACCCGTTGCCGCTAACAGCGTCTTTCGCACGGCCGATCCCGTGGGAACGCCGAACTCGCCGGATTACCTGAGGAAACACCTGGAGACCGCAGGTGCGACAGAAGTTCAAGTCGGAGACATTCAGAGCGGCGAATGGCTCAACTACACCAGGAACATCACGGCGGGGAACTACCTGCTCTATGCGCGGGGGGGATCGGCCGGCCCACGCGGCATTCGGGTGGACCTTGTGACCGGCGACCGCTCCAAACCAGGCCAGGCGGTGGCCTTTTTGGGGGTTATCAATGTTCCCAACACGGGGGGCGCAGGCTCTTTTGATTACGGATATCTGGCGAATAGCAGGGGCCAACCGGCCGTGTTGGCGCTGGGTGGTCTAACGACTTTACGATTCACGTTCCCATCCGCCGCCGCGAATTTGAGCTTGAATTATTTCGCTCTAGTCCCGGCGCCCCCATCCGCTGAGACCCAAGTGATCGCTTTCCCTGCCGATGGGACCACGGGCGTTGCCCCCGATGTGGCGTTAGAGGCCCTGGTGATCGCGGGGTCCAACCCCATCGATGCCGCGTCGGTCAAATTGTTCTTTGATGGGGCGGATGTGTCGGCCCAGGCCCAAATATCGACCGAACGCGGTTTGGTGCGCCTCAAGTTCGCGCCAGGCTCCGGTTTGCTCGCCTCCGGGAGCTCCCATTCGGCGCGCGTGGTGTATCCCGGAGGGGACTCTTCCTCCACGTTCACGGTCGCGAATCTGAATGTCATTCCGGCCGCTTGGGGCACCGATGCGGCCTCAGTGTCTGGAAAGCCCCGCGGCTTTTCCGGCAGAATCCACAAAGCTTCCGACGACGCCCCTGGCGCTTTGTTCCCAAACACCATCCAGCGCGCGGTGGACCAGTTGGCGGGGAAGATCATAGATCCCGCAACGGGCCGTCCTTTTGCGAACGAAGCCGCGGGCGCCTCGGGGAACGGGGCTTTTGTGGAGTCGGACACGATCAATTATGAACAAACGGGGCTGGATGAAGGAATTGGCGGGGATCGTCCGTTTCCCAATCTCGACGCCCTGGATCAAAACAACATCGCGATGGAGGTGGTCAGCTATTTGGAATTGAAGAGCGGCGTCCATCGCCTGGGCATTTCGTGTGACGACGGATTCGTTGTTTACGCGGGTCCGAGTGCCGCCGAGGCCAAACTGGTCGTCGGAGTCCGCGAACCAGGCGGGGGCACTGCGCCAGTCACGTTCGATTTCGTGATTCAGAAGGATGGTGTTTACGCCTTTAGGATGCTTTTTTTTGAAGGCACTGGGGGCGCCGATATCGAGTGGTACTCGGACAATCGAGTGACCGGCGAACGTATTCTTCTGAATGCGCCGGGGTCCTATCGAAGCTTTGCCGCTCGCACTGGCGATGGAACCGATCGGCCCTCGCCGGTCAGTTTAAATGCTCGAGTCGATGGGGCCACAATCCTGCTCACTTGGCCGAAGACAAGTCCCACGTTCCAACTTCAGACCACAGCCGCGGTGTCTCCCGCGAATTGGAGCGCGGTCGGAGGAAGTCCTGTGGAGGCCGGAGAAACCCTCCAGTTGCGGGTTCCTGTTTCGGAGGCCTCCCGCTTCTATAGACTGGCCATTCCCTAGGCGCCAGCCGAGCGGGAAGCCCCGAAAGCGGGGCTTCCCGTTCTCCTGCTTCCGGTCCGCCATCTGAATCCGCCACCCGGTCCCACTATCTCCAGGCCTCAGAATTTCTGAGGCAATTTGTGATAAAGAATCGAGCCTTAAAACGGCAGTTGAACATGGCGCAGATTTGCAAAAGCCTGGATGGGAAAAATTTGACGAAGAGCGAGGCATATCTGTTAAGGATCTGGTGAGTGATTTTGAAAGACTTTGTCGCCAGGATCTTGCGAAGATTCGCCGTGAGCAACTGCCGTTTTAAGGATTAGAGGGGCCTTCTATCATGAGCACGGAACGTATTTATGACGCGGTGGTGGAAGTCGCGGCCCGTCGGCGGCCCGGCTCCTCTTCCTGGTCGCATTTGGATGTGGGCGCTGGCAACGGCCAATTGGTGAAGCGATTTCGCGACCATTTCCAGGCTCGATCGAGTGCCTGCGATTACACAGGGGAGTTGATGCGGCTGCCAGATCAGAAGGTGGACATCGTTAATTTGAATCAAGAGGCATTTCCCTATCCTGAGGCGGCGTTTGACATGGTGACCGCCACTGAAGTCGTAGAACATTTGGAGCGCTATCGGGAGGTCCTTCGAGATCTTCACCGCATTTCCAAGCCAGGCGGGCTTGTGATACTCACCACTCCAAACATCCTGAACCTCAACTCGAGGCTGCGCTTTCTCTGGTTCGGCTTTTGGAACCTCTTCGGTCCTCTGCCCGTGCGCCACAGCGCCCTTTACTCCACTGGAGGGCATATCAATCCGTGCTCCTTTTTCTACCTCGCGCACGCTCTGATCGACGCCGGGTTCGATGACGTGGAGCTGGACTTCGACAAGCCGCAGCGGTCCGCCATCCCGAAACTGATCCTGCTTTATCCTTGGATCAAACTCTTCGGCGCGCTGGCGTTCCGACGTGAGCAGACCCGTTTCCATACAATCAGCCCTGAGAACGCCCCGCTGGTCCGTGCGATGAACTCCACCTCCATGCTGCTCGGCAGGACGATCGTGGTCTCCGCCGTAAAATCCACGGCAACCGCCGCATCCCGCCCCTCGGCGTCTTCGTGAAATGCACAGTATCCAGGCCCCGTCACGCCCCGGTCCGTTTACCCCGTAGAACAAACGAATCAACCTCAAAACCGCAGCTGAACCTCGGGCAGATGCGCAACAGCCTGGATGAGACAGGGTTGACGAATGGCGGGGGATATCCTTTATGGATTCGGTGAGTGATTTGGAGAGATTTTATCTCCAGGATCTTGCGAAGATTCGACGGGTGCAACCTCCGTTTTAAGGTTCATTGGGCGATCGATATGACGAACAAATTGGACGAACTCAAGCGCATCGGGATCATCAACGCGTTGCGAAGCTGCCAGCTCTTCGCGGGGTTGCCTTTGCTTGAACTGGAGGCCGTTGCCAACGCGACATCCATCAAAACTGTCGCCAAGGGCGGCTATCTGTTCCGCGAGGGCGATCCTTCCCATGGCTTTTACGTCGTTCAAACAGGCGCTATCAACGTGCACCGCGTCAACGCCGCCGGAAAGGAACGGATCATTCACATCTTTCGCGCCGGGGAGTCGTTCGCGGAAGGCGCTCTCGCGACGGAAAAAGGATACCCCGCCGACGCGCGGGCGGTCGAGGCTTCCCAGGTGTTGCTCGTTGACAAGCCGGGCATTCTCGCGCTCCTTCGCCGGCAGCCCGAACTCGCTCTGCGAATGCTGGCGTCCATGAGCGCTCACCTTCGCATTTTGGTGGCACAGCTCGAGGATCTGACCTTGAAAGACATCGAGACACGCCTGGCCAATTGGCTGATCAAGCGCTGCCCTCGTTCCGATGGTGATCTTCCCGTTAATATTGAATTGACGATGACCAAGCGTGTACTGGCGGCGGAAATCGGCACTGTGAGCGAAACTCTTTCCCGGACCCTCGCGAAATTACGCGCCCAGAGCCTCATCAAAGTCCAGGGCAAGACCCTGACGATACCATCGCCAGCGAGATTGGCGGCGCTTTTGCGCAAAAATCTCGGTGAACCTTAAGACGGCATTTGCCCAAGGCGAATCTTCGCAAGATTCTGTCGATAAAGTTTTTCCGAATCACTCGCCAGATCCGCAAGGGAAATGCCTCCCTCTTCGTCAAGCCTTTCTCATCCAGGCTTTTGCAAATCTCCACGAGGTTCAACCAGCCTTCACCGCCCCTTTGGACTTGAGGGGCCGCCCCAAGGCGACCACCCCGCAAAGCATCAGACCGCAGGCAATCGCCGCGAGGCTGAGATACAGCGTTCCCGCCGGGGGCTCGAAGCGATATTCGATGATGTGCTCCCCCGCCGGCACCTCGACGCCGCGGACCATGAAATTGCACTTCAAAACTTTAGCCGGCTCGCCGTCCACGAACACTTTCCAATGCGGATCGAAGCGATCATTCAAAAGCAGGATTGAAGGGGCGTTTGCCTCTGCCTTCATCCGGACTTGTTTGGGCAAATACTCGCTGAACGTGATTTCGTTCTTGGCGTTCGCTGCCGCGCTCGCGGCGGTCCCGGACCCTCCCCCACGTGGGGCTTCGGCCACCACGACGGTCTGGTGCGGATCAAACGAGGGATCGGCCAGCCGCCGCAGTTGGGCTTCCGGATCAGGGATCACTTCCCATTGGGAGTAGAGTTTGGCGCGGGGCAAGGCGCCGGAGAACTCAATCACCGCAAAAGGCCCGGATTGGTTCGGCTCCGCGGTCGCCCGCGCATCGCCCGGCGCCTGAACCAAGTTGAACGGCGTGTGGATTTTGAAGCGCCGCTTTTCAGGATCTAACTGATTGTTCAGAACTTCCAGAAAAGCGCCGGTGACCCCAAGCAGGTAGCGCGTGTTGGTGAGCTCCCAATAGCGGGCCTGAAGGCTGAGGTTGGAAGGGCGGAAAGCAGTCAGATACTGCATTTTGTCGGAAGCCATTCGAGGTTCTTGGGACACATCGAGGGACTGGACGTTGTAAAACTGGAAGCGATGTTGAAGCCATTCCAAAAAATAGAACTGTTGGAACGATTGAAGGATGTAGGCCGTTTGTTGATCGGGCGGCAGGAATGGGAGCATCCCGTGCACGCGTCCTTCATGAGGGGCCTTGCGAAAGAGATCCAGGACCGGATTGGTCGAGTACCGTTCCCGATAATTAAAATAGACCAGCCAGGGAAGATTCGCTCGGCCGAGGTCGATGGCCAGAAGCACGACGATGAGTCCCGAGGCGAGGGGAATCCGGCCCCCTCGGAAATAGCCGCTGAAGATCAGCGCCATGAGGAGCAGAGACACCGCCAGGATTAACACCGTGATCCGAACGTCGTGAACGCTGAATGAGGCGATGCTCCGGATGAGCGCCTCGGGATAGGCGTCCGGAAAGCACGCCTTGAGGTGCGCGCGCAGTTCCTTACCCGACGCGGCGTAAATAAAGAATCCAAACACGCTCGCGCCCATCACGGCCAGCATTGAACGAGCCCATTCTTTGTCGAACCCAGCCAATCCCTTCCACCAAGATTTTAGAGACTCAACCGGGGACTCCGATGGGGGCTTGCCAGCTTCCGGGGCCATGTAAAGCCTCCAGATTCCCTGCAGCCCGTAGCCAAACAGGATGATCAAGCTCATCTGGAATGGATGCATGAACTTGATTGGGTTGCGCACGGTGGAGAAATAGGGAAGGGCATAGAGAAACTGATAAAAGGGGGCATGCCTGCCGAACGCTAGCAATACGGAGATCAAGGCGGCGGCGGCCCAAAACAGCACGTAGCGGCGTTCCTCGCACCGGATGGCCCGCTCATTTTTTCGAATCGCCTGGACCAAACCCCAAACGGCGACGAGGACGACGAATATCCCGGCATACTCCCCGGATCCCGAGAGCCGATCTTTATCATTCCCTTCGGCTTGCCCGACGCGCCCCCAGTAATGAGCGCCTCCATAATCCTCGTCGGACTTTCCATACATGGCTGGCGTGCCGTATCCGAAAACTCCAGGCAACACGACCCGCAGGAGTTCTAATTTAGGCAGGCTCCACCGGGTGGCGCCCGACCACTGTTCCGCCTTCGTTTGAGTGTCCTGTCCAGTGCCTTGGATGCCTTGGATCTGACTGCCGATCAAAGTTTGAAGCGCGTGCGCCGCCAGGATGGCCGCCGCCGTGGCGATGACGGCGACCCGCGCGCAGCCCTTCGCAATCCGCTTCAACGGGGCCGCCGCATCGGCGCCGCCGCTGGTTTCGGAAAAGGCGTGAAAAATGCCAAACGCAGCGATGTACAAGCTAAAAAATGCCCCCAAATCCGCTCCGTCCATGACACCCATGCCGACGGCGAAACCCGCGAGCACCAGGTTAATGGAAGGGTGCCTGGGATTCTTCGCGGCGATGGCCGCGACGGCCAGGAGACTGGTTCCGCGTAGGAGGGCCCACGCCAGCAATCCCCAGGCGGAAGATGAAAATGCCGACATGTTCAACGCGCAGGCCACGCCCCCGGCCACTTGAACCAGCGGGGTGAATCCCAGCGTCCTAAACAAAATCATGGTGGCGAAGCCGAGGAAAGCCAGGGCCAGGGGAACTCCAAACTTGGCATACCCGACCGGTCCGAGAAGGTAGAGCAAGCCGTAGGATAAACTTGGCAGGGCGCTTCCTTCGCCTTTTCCAATCCAATTCAAGGACTGCCAGAAACCGGAAAGAATCCCGGGCATCTTGCATGAAATGGAACTTGTCAGCCCCAGCGGGGCATCGTTGGAGAAGATCACCATCGGATCGGAGAAAGACCGATGAAACAGGACCGCCAGGATGGCAGGAAGAATCAAAAACAACCCCCAATTCGAGCCCGCGGCGCGGGCTTTTCCTCCCGGTTTGCTGCCCGAATTACCCGAGGATGCGGCTGGCGGGATCATGTGTGATTTCAATCGGACTGGCTTGTGTTCCCCGCCGTTTCCGCTCGTTCAACGGCCCGTCCTTTTGAGATAGCCGCGCGGGTTGAACGTGAGGAGGAATTTGTGCTTCGTATCGTCTATCACAAAATCCCGATTCGTGGCCATAAACGTGTTCAACGCTTCCATGGGCCCGGGCCCATGCTCGGGAAAAACGGGATTTCCGTTCACATTGGTGTCCTCCACGATCAGATAGCTGTCCAGACTGACGAACCGGCTGTAAAGATTGAGTTCCTCCAGCACATGGGCATTCGAGTGGTCCGAGTCCAGGACCACCATGCACGTGGCCACACCGCGCCTGGCGGTGTCGAATTGAGCGATCATGGCGGGTGCCGTCGATGAACCGGAAAGATACGTCACTCGGGCGTGCGCCGGACGGGGGCGGTCGTCGATGTCCACCGTCATGACGCGGCCGTGATTCAACAAGTCGCACATCGACGCGAGGAACAGCGCGCTTCCGCCTTCAGCGGTGCCCGTCTCAATGATCAGATCCGGTCTTACCTCGAACAAGATCTCCTGGTAGAGCCACAAATCCAGCGGGCACTTGCCCGCCCGAACCCCGAACCACCGCGTGTCGCCCCAAGTCTTCCCTTGCGGACCCAGATCGTAGTACAGCTGATGGAATTCGTTGACCGTTCTCTCCCTTGCTTCGGCGGGCGTCAGCGCGCTGCGAACCTGGGCTCGATATTTCCAGATGAGGCTTGTGACTTTCTGGAGCATCCTCATCGGCGCGCCTCCGTGGATGGAACCCGGGTCAGCACGGTGAATCCGCTGCAACAGGCCTCGTGTTGGATCAGCCATCCAGGAAGCTGCTCGATGAAATCCGAACGTTCGGCGAATGTGGCCTTAAAGTAGTCCTCCAGCGCCCCCACCACTCCGCGAGCGTTGTTCCAACCCAGGCCAACGCTGCCATCGCGCCGGAAATAGACTCGGCGCTGGTTCGTGTCGTGGAAGGCGACTCTCGCCCGAGGGCCGAGCAGGGGGAACCAGTGGCGGATTTCCGCGACGGTGTGGTCGTAGAGGTGGCTGGTGTCGATGAACAAGAAATCAACAACGGCCGGCAGCCCTTTCTTGTCGGCCCAGGCGGGGAATGTTTTGGCGAACTCGACATCATCCCCTTGGACGAACAGCCATCCGGGCCAGTCGCACGCTTTCGAGCAATCATCGATATCCACACTCACGAGCCGGGCGTCGCAAAGACGCGCCACTCTCGCGAGGACCCTTGTGCTTTCGCCGGTCCTGACTCCGAGTTCCACGATCAACTTGGGGTTCACGCTCAACGCCGCTCCGAAAAGCGTGGGCAAATGATCACTGATATCCGTGCGCGCCTGGCAGTGCTCCAGAATGGCTCGCAAATCGGCCGAGGCCGCCGAACTTTGCCCTTTTCGCTTCAACAAGTCGACAACGCAATGCTGGAGCCGAACCACCGGAGTGGCCAGCGCGCCAAGGGGCGAACCCTTCGGAACTTCCGTGACTTTTGATTGGGGATGGGCAGCCATCTTTTCGTTACCGTCGCGTCATGGTGGTTTTGTCGCCGGGGTTTGGCAATTCACTTCGCTAAAACCCCGTCAAATTCCCGCAGGACGAGCCGTTGCTCGGAAAAAAGAAAGCTCGCATCAACCTGCGGGCGCAAGGTCCGTGCCCGATCAAGCTGGCCTAGGTGAATCAAGGCCTCAATCCAGCCAAAATGACACGCGCTCTTCTCCGCGGGGGTCAGCGAGGAGAGCGGCAAAGATTCAAAAGCGAGCTCGGCCTCCTCCCATCGGCGGTTCAGACCAAGGGCCATGGCATGGTTCAAGAGCACCGCCGGGGTATTGGCGTGCGCCTGGATTAATGACATCGTCAGCGCCACCGCCGCGGCGGCGTTGGTGCGGACGAGGCAAAACGCGGCGGCACGATTATTCCGGTGAGCCCAGTTGTCTGGTTGGAGGCGGAGCGCGGAGTCGGTCGCTTGCAGCAGGCTGGCGCTCCCGCGCAGCTCGAACGAGGCGGCAACCCAGACCTCGCAATAAGGGATGCTGTTGGCCCCCGCGGTTTTGTGGCTTGATAAAATGGCCAGAGCGGGGCCGGGATGACCCAGGCGTGTCAGGTCGCGCGCGATGTCCACCGCCACGGGGAACGAGGCGATCCCTTCTGCCGCGGCGGCTTGGAACTCTTTCGCGGCCAGATCCCCGCGCTTTTGCCCTAAATACGCGCGTCCTTCCGCGATGTGGCTCAAAGCCCGCGGGCGCCTTGGATGGCCTCGATCCAGCCGCAAGGCCAAGGCCAAGGATCTCAGTTCCACCCAGGCTTTCTTATCCGCCAAGATCCAAATCTTCATATTCCAAAGCGCCTCTGAAGAACCGAACGAGACTGTCGCGGTCTCCAGCATTGCCTCGGCGCGATCCACCAGGCCGAGCTCGATCCAGGCGGCGCAAAGCAGCTCCGCGTCCCTCTGGGTTTTTGGTTCCCCGGAAAACTGCCGCGCCTTCGCCAGAGCCTGATCGCGCAGCCGGATCGAGCCGCCTGGCTGCTGGCTTGCCATGAGGAGCATTCTCCAGCCTTTCACGTGATCCACGATTCGGTCCGAGCCGCGCTGGGCGAGTTGGCCAAGTGTCTCCTGGTATAGCTCGTGGAGGGAGTTTCGCTCGAAAACCGTCAGTCTCAGCCTCAGCACGGTGTTTTGCGCCGGCCCCTCGGCCGATCGTTCCAGCTGCAGACCGGCGCCTCCCGGCCTCGCCACCGCGTCCGAGGGCCGTTCGATTGCCTCAACCGCCGCTTGATAAAGAGCCATCTCCGAATCGTTTCCGAAACGCTTCGCTCCTTGCAACGCCTCCCAGGCATCCTTAAATCGTTCGATCGCGCCCAAGTTGAACAAAGCCTTGAGGTAAGCAACCGCCATCGCGTCCGAGAAATCCGTCCACGACGTGCCGAGCATCGCGAGCAGTTCCTGATCCATCCCCATTCTTTCGAGAGTTGCGGCGACCAATTCCTTGTCCGGCGGGTGCCGGGGAGACAGCTGATTCAACCAAAAGGCAATTTGAAGACGTGGATCGCTCGCCCTCTCGATGGCGTCCGCCTGGCTCGCATTCATGAGTGCCAGAAAGCGGCGCATGAGGAATCGATCGCCAGGATTGTTGGCAATCGCAGCCTGAAGGGAGATCAAGGCATCGCCAACTTCACCGGCCTTTATCGCTTTTTCGGCGGTTCGCGCCAGCGCGCGCGCTTGGGCCCAGTCCACGACTGAAATTCGAACCGCGATGGGATGCCCTTCCGGCGTCACGCGCCAAATCTTGAGCATCGAGAACACCAGCAGCAGCCCTATAGCCGCGCAGCCGAAAGTGGCGAGTCGAAACCAAAAGCTGAAAAGCAACAACCTCACGAGGCTGTTGATCACAGGGTAATCCGCCGAACGCTCGGCAAATCGATCTTTCCAATCCGCCTTCATCGTCCCGTAAACTTGGGCGCCCGCTTGTTCAGAAAGGCCTGAATTCCCTCCCGCGCGTCCGAGGTCTGGAAATCACGCACATAGGCTTCGGTGTCCATATAGTGGGTGACCTTGGGCCAATTTCCCTCGTCGGCGTGCAACGCGCGCTTGGTACGGCGCAAGGCTTGTGGAGGCATCGCCAGGAGTCCTTGGGCCAGCTCGAGGGCGGCAGGTATCAGCCTGTTTCCGGATACCACTTCGCGCACCATGCCCCATTCCAAAGCCGTGCGAGCCGAGATGAGGCGGCCCGTCAGGCACAGGTCCAGCGCGCGCGCCTTGCCGACCAGCGAGGTCAACTGCGAGAGGCCGTATCCGGGGGTCCATCCCAGCTTGATCTCGGGCATGCCGAATTGGGCCGCATGGGAGGCGATCCGAAAATCGCAGGCGTTGGCGCAGACGCACCCCGCCCCGGTCGCGAACCCGTTCACGGCCGCGATGATCGGCTGCGGCAATCCTTCAAACGCCAGGTAAAGCCGGGCCTGGCGCAGGCTCAAGGCTCGAGCCTCCTCGGGCGTCAATGTCTCGAGTTCCTTCACGTCGTCCCCAGAGCTAAACGCCGTGCCCGCGCCAGTGAGAATGGCGACTCGAATGCGATCCCCGGACTCGCCTAGCCAGCCTGCCACTTTTTCGAGTTCACTGGTCATCTCGGCGCTCACCGCGTTGAGCTTCTCGGGCCGATTCAGCGTGACCGTCGCGATCCAGCCTTGGACGCTCACCCGCAGCGTTCTGAGAGAATGTGGTTCAGCACTCATAGAGGGAGTTTCCCGAGACGGGCCTCCCTCAGATGGAGAGGACGATTTTTCCAGGCGGCTCAGCAACTTTTCAACGGAAACGACGGCCCGGCGGTGATGTCCTTGACCCAGAAGCCTCGATCCCTCGAATGCCTGGATCTCAAAATGCACCGCCTTCGCCTCCACGCGGGTGACGGTGGCGACGCCTCGAACGGTGGCGCCCAAGCCCGCTCCGCCAAGGTGCTCCACATGAATTTCCGCGCCCACCGATTCTTCCCCCTCTTCAAGGAAGGGGCGCAAGACCTCGCGGGCACTCCGTTCCATGAGCATAATCATGGAGGGAGTCGAGAACACCGTGGCTGTCCTCTTGCTGCCGAGTCCGAGGGTGATGGTCAGCGAAGGGTCGACGGTCCAGGTCAATTCCGCCGTGGCGCCGATTTTAAGGCCGGGTTTCATGAGTCAGATTTTACATCGCTCGGTTCGTTTTTCGAGGACAGAGGCGCCGGCGAGCTGAGCTGCTTGTAGAGCCAGGTTTCGATCGGCCGGAATGGCCTCAGCATCCGATAGAACGGAGAGTACACCAGGCGCAGTCGAATGACGGACAACAGTGCGGACAAGGAGGCCCTGATCAACCCCTTGGTGAGAGTCGACCCCAGCTTGTCGGTCCATTCCGTTGGCACTTCCACGACGCGAAAGCCTTCGCGCTTGAGGGAATAGAGCAAGTTGATGTCGAACGCCATGTCGGTGATGCGCAAGCTGGGATGAATCCTTTCCACCGCCGACCGCCGCATGACCTTGGCGCCGCACTGCGTGTCGCGAATGCGCATCCAGAACAGGGCCTGCACGAGGGCGTTGCCACCGCGGCTCACGAACCTCCTGACGCCTGATTGCGCCTGGTGGATCCTGGCTCCGGCTATCCACCTCGACCCTATCGCGCAATCGGCGTCCGCGCACCGCTCCACAAGGTCGTGGAACGCCGAGGGGGGAGTCGCGCCGTCGGCATCGACGAAGCCAATCAAGTCCGCCAGCGGGAACAGTTTCAACCCTTGGATCAGAGCGCCCCCTTTGCCGATGCGGCCCGGGAAATTCAGCGCGCTGATCTGGGGCCATTCAGCCGCCATTTCATTGACGACGCCGAGCGTGTTATCGACGCATCCGTTCAATATGACCACGATTGAAAAACGCGCTCGATAGCGCTGGGTGAAATACTCGGCGTAAGCTCGCAGCACAGGCCCTATCCGGCTCTCTTCATTGTAGGCGGGAATCAGGATCAAGAGGCTGGGATTGGCGTCTTGCACAAACTGAAATCCTTCAACTAGCGTGGCACGACCCGCAAGCCGCTCTTGGGCAAATCCTCAGGAAAAGACAGTTTCCCGCGATCACAAGCCACGCCGCGAAAGGGATCGTCGGTGATCAGCAAGTTGCCGTCCAAATCCAGATAATCCGCCAGCGCCGCCAGATGGGCTGCGGCGGTTATCAACACGCTCGTCTCGATCATGCACCCCAGCATCGTTTTTAGGCCCAGGTTTCGGGCGGCTTGGAGAGCTTCGAAAGCCGGTGTGATCCCTCCCGCCTTCACGAGTTTCACGTTCACGCCATCGAAACAATCCTGGCAGAAAGCCGCGTCGTGAGCCGATCTATAGGATTCATCCGCCACCAAGGGAAGGGGGGAGCGCTGCCTCAGCCAAATCCAGTCCCCTCGCGGCGTTCCGGCCGGCATAGGTTGCTCTATGAACTCAATGTTGCCGTCGCGAGCGAGCCATTCCAGGCGCTCCAACGCCTCCTCCTTCGTATTCCAGGCCTCGTTCGCGTCCAAGCGCAGCCGGGCATGGGGAGCCGCCGACCGCAGGGCCAGCAAGTTCGCCTCATCCGACGGGGATCCCACCTTGAGTTTCAGACAAGGGTATTGTGCCGCCTCGATCACTTTTTCCCGAATGACTTCAGGGGCGTCGATCCCGATGCTGAAGGACGTGAGTGGGACGCCGTTTTGGAAATCCAGGCCGAAGAGTTCGTGAACCGGACGCGAGACCCACTGCCCGTGACCGTCGAGCAACGCGATGTCGAGCGCTGCCTTCGCCGCGTGGTGCCCGGGCTCCAGGTTCTCAATGTAATCGCGGCTCGCCTCGAGATCCTTGAAGTCGATTCTCCCCGGATCCACTTTGGCAAAGAACTGAAGGCAGCTTTCGACGTCCTCGCCGTACCGGGTCGAAGGCGCAGCCTCTCCGCGGCCAAGCAAACCGCTGGCGTCGTCGGCCAGCTCCACCATGGCCACGGGGAAATCCACTGTTCCACCGCTCCCTCCGGGCCCGAGACGGCTTGCGATGGTCCACTTATGGGCCATCGTCAGACGGAGCGCGCGGCAAGTGACATTCATGGGTCTAAAGCAAACCTTAAGGTCAGCGCCGAAGCAACGCTGTTCCGTTTAGGATTGAATGCGGAGCCGTTTCAGCCGACAACTCGTCGGCGAGCCAACTCATGACACACTTATGGCTGGACACAGCAAATGGGCAAAGGTCAAGCATTTCAAGGGTGCGATTGACGCGAAGCGAGCCCGCATTTTCGCCAAGCTCTCGCGTGAGATTAGCGTCCTGGCGAAGCTGGGCGGGGCCGATCCGGATCTGAACCCGCGGCTGCGGATGGTGCTGCTCAAGTGCCGTGCGGCCAATATGCCTTCCGACAACATCGAACGAGCCGTCAGAAGAGGAGTCGGCGGAGGGGATGGATTGAATTTTGAGGATCTTACATACGAAGTCTACGGGCCGCACGGGGTCGCGATTCTCGGGGAAGTCAGCACCGACAATCGGAACCGTACGGCGGCGGAATTGCGGAGCATCTTGTCCAAGAACGGCGGCAGCATCGCGACTTCCGGCGCCGTGACCCGTCTCTTCCATCGAAAGGGCCAGATCATCGTGGCGCGAGACAACGCGGACGAAGACTCCTTGATGGAAGTCGCCCTCGAGGCGGGCGCGGAAGATTTCAAGACGGAGCCTCAAGGTTACGAAATCCTCACGGATCCCGCCCGCTTTGAAGCCGTGCACAAAGCTATAGAAGGCAAGGCTGTCTCGTGCGAAGGCGCCTCCATCACGTTCATCCCTGAAATCCGCGTTCCGGTGAAACCATCCGACGCCAGCGCCGTGAACAAACTCATTGAGGCATTGGAGGAGCACGACGACGTCAAGGAGATCCACACGAATGCCGAATTCGAGGAATGACTCTGGGCGCCCAGCGTCTCGATCCATCGTCTTTAGGTTTCTGACGCGGCTGTCGCGGGCGGTTATTCGCTATCCGCGGCTATTCTTCTATCCCCAGGCGATCCTTCTGCTTTGCTCCATCCTTTATACGGTGGAGAAACTGGAGTTCAGCACTAGCCGCAACGATCTCGTGGGGGCGGACAAGCAGTATCACAAGATCTTTTTGGAATTCAGGGAGGAGTTTCCTGGCCAGGATGACCTGATCGCGGTTGTTGAGAGCGAGGACATGGAGAAAAATCGCCAGTTCGTGGAGCGGTTGGGCATGCGGTTGGAGGCCGAAACGAATGTTTTTTCCGAGGTGTTCTTCAAGGGAGACTTGAAGCTGATGGGCCCCAAGGCTCTCCTGTTCCTGCCCGAGGAAACACTTTCGGAGCTGCTGACGACATTGAAGGATTACCGGCCGTTTGTGGAGCAGTTCTGCCAGGCCACAAATCTCACGTTCCTCTTCGACTTGGTCAATCGCCGCTTTTCCGCCGCCAACAAAGAGCAAAACGCGGACAACAGCGCGTTGATCAAGGCTTTCCCCGCCTTGCGGCGCATTATTCGCCAGGCGGAAGCCTCCTTGGAACGTCCTGGGCTGCCACCTTCGCCAGGGATCGACGCGTTGTTCGGGGCGGGCGCCGAGGCGGAAAGGCGGAAATACATCACGTTTGGAAACGGGCGCCTCTACCTGGTCTCCGCGAAAGCCCACGCGGGAGGCAGCAACGAAGCCGCCGTTCGGACGCTTCGGGAGATGGTAAAGCTTGTTCAGGCGGAGGTTCCCGGCGTCAATGTTGGCGTCACGGGCGAACCCGTTCTCGAAATGGATGAGATGGCTCAATCCCAGTCAGACTCGCTCCTCGCATCGATCATATCTCTGATCATCGTGATCACGCTCTTCATGTATGCTTACAAGGAGACCGGCCGCCCTGTGAAAGCGACTGCGTGTCTTTTGGTTGGGATCGGTTACACTATGGCCTACACCACGGCGGTGGTGGGGCATCTCAATATTCTGACGATCGCCTTCGTTCCCATGCTGATTGGGCTCGCGATCGATTTCGGACTCCACTTGATTTCTCGCTACGAGGAGGAGCTGCGACTTGGCCACCCCAGCCATCAAGCTCTGGAAACCGCCATGACCTACTCGGGCATGGGCATTTTCACCGGGTGCCTGACGACAGCCGGCGCGTTCTTCGCCATGGGCATCACCGACTTCAAAGGCGTGCAGGAAATGGGCATCATCTGCGGCGGCGGCCTCTTGATCTGCGTTGTCCCCATGATGACCCTGCTCCCGGTGCTTCTGCTGCGCGGAAGTCAAAACCAGATCGACATGGACAGAAGGTCGGCCACGCACTCCCAGGCCAGCCTCGAGAAGCGAGAGAGGTTGGAAAGATTATGGCTCGACCGCCCGGGTCCCATCTTTTGGGCGACCCTGGCGGTTTCCATCGTCGCCGCGTTCCACATGCCCAAAGTCCGCTTTGACTACAACCTCCTCCACATGCAATCCAAGGGACTGCCGGCGGTGGAGTTTGAAAAGAAAATTGTCCAGAGCGCCGGCAAGTCGGTGTTGTACGCCGCGGTGGTCGCCGACTCCCTCGAGGCCGCGCGTCTGCTCCAGTCGCGGCTCATGAATTTGAACACCGTTTCCAGCGTCGATTCCATGGCCCAGTACCTGGGGGTCGATGCCACCAAGCAACTGGCGCTGATTGAAGCCATCCGCGCGGAGGTTTCCACCATTCGGTTCGCCGAGATCGACACCGAGGATTCCAACGTGAGAGAGCTGGATCAGACCCTCTGGTCTTTGAGGGGTTACCTGGGGCTCGCCTCCCATGCCGTCACGAGTGAGATTGAAGCCGCCTCTCGCAAGCAGGATGCGGCTGGGAGAGCCGAGTCCGAAAAGCTGAGCTCATTGCTGGAGCAAATCAAAGAGCTCAGGACAGCCATCAACGGTTTGCGGCATCGCATGAACTCGCTGCGGGATTCCGAGGCGGAACACAAATTAGGCCTGTTCCAGCAAGCTCTCTTCGGCGACATCCATGAAACCTTTAACGCCATCCGCAGCCAGGACAGCACCTCGGGTCTGACGACGGCCGATCTTCCTGCCGCTCTTCGAAATCGGTTCATCGGCAAGAGCGGCCGCAAATATCTGCTCCAGGTTTATCCCAAAGAGGATGTCTGGAATCGTGAAGCCCAAGAAGCGTTTGTGAAAGAGCTCAGGACCGTCGCGCCTCATGTCACGGGCACACCCGTTCAACTCTACGAATACACGACGCTTCTCAAAAAGAGTTACGAGCAAGCGGCGTGGTATTCGCTGGGAGCGATCGCCATCCTCGTTTTTATCCATTTTCGCAGCGTGGTGTGCGTGGTTCTTTCGCTGCTCCCCGTCGGTCTCGGCATGCTTTGGATGACGGGGTTGATGGGGTGGCGGGGAATTGACTTCAATCCGGCCAATATCATGACGCTGCCGCTCGTCATAGGCATTGGCGTCACCAGCGGCATCCACATCCTGAACCGCTTCGCCGAGGAACAAAGCCCCACCATCCTGTCGAAAAGCACCGGGAAAGCCGTGCTTCTCTCCGCCCTCACGACTGTCGCGGGGTTCGGAAGCCTTCTCCTCGCCAAACATCAAGGGATTGCCAGCTTGGGATTCGTGATGGCGGTCGGCACCTCCACATGCTTGATCGCGGCGCTCACTTTCTTTCCGTCTCTTCTCAACTTCCTCACCAAACGAGGTTGGGGCATAAAAAAACCCAGCGCCGAAAATGCACTATCGACACTGGGCTTGGGAGGAACCGAGGCAAGAAACCCCAAGTAACTGCCTCTTGGCTAGTCGATTTTGCCTCCAAAGTCAAACCCCGATTTCGAAAAAAACCCTCAAGATAGCCACTAAATTTTTACGTTATCGTTAATCGTCGACTTTTGATTCAGAGCTGTTGAACGGATTTTTCCCTGGGGCGGTGGAAGTGGGGGCATCCACTCCTGAAATCGGTGGAGGACTTGGAACGGCGAATGGTGAGCGCCTCATTTTGGGAAGGCAAAAGATCCCACCAAGCAAATACAGCCAGCCAACTAGCCACTGGCAGACCCAGAGCACGCATAGATGGAGCATGCCGATCTGAAGCATCGCATAAGCGACGAGAGCCAAGCTCATGAGGGCGCCTCCGGGCATCATCGACCCAAAAGCAAGCCACCAGAGTTGTGGCCATGCCGCTTGGCGTCCCAAGAGCCGCGCGAAAAGCGCGGCGGGCGGCGTGTGAAGGGTGGCCAAGAACGACCACGAAACCAGCACTGAAACCGATAGAAAGAGCCCTAAGCCGGTGAGCACGCTGGGTTTCCACGCTTGCCACCACGGCAGAACCGAATCCCCGCTGAGATCCAATTCAAGAGCGGATGGGTAGGGACAATGGAGCCATCCCATGAAGGAACGAAAGCGCATTTCTGAGATTCCGATTTCCACTTGGATGTCGGACGACCGGTCCACCGTCAGGTCGGAGCTCGGATTGGCGACGACCGTGAGGAACCGGTTGTTGGCAAGAACCCTCGGATTAGAGTCGGGAAAAACCATGCGGCCGGCGCGAATAGCGGCTTTTTCAGGAAGCGCGCCTATCGCCGCCTCTATGGCTGGAACCCAGGTGCGGTTGATAGACCAGAGGCATATAGTGGCGCACGCCGTGGCCCACGCTGCGCAGACAAGAGCCCGCTTGGCGAGCCCGGCCGACGCGAACGCCGCCACGCCGCCTAAGGTCAGGGGCCATCCAACCCGATTCGGCGTGTCAATTTCTGTCGATTGGTCCATGACTCCGAGCGCCATAAATCCACCCGTCTTCCGCTCGTTCCGAGAATGGCGTGAAGCATCGAGATTACAAATTGCGTTTCCAAAAGTCTCGCTTCTATAATATACACAGGCCATGCCTGATCCCACACGCACTGGGGAGAAAGTGTTCAGAGGCATCGCCGTATCAGCGGGAGTTTGCCATGGAAAGGTCTTCCTGCTCGGAAGGCTGGCTAGCTCCATTCCCGAGTATGAAGTGTCCGATGGCGGCGTGCAGGATCAGGTGGCGCGTTTGGAGCGCGCGCTCGTGGACACGCGCATGCAGATCGCCGAAGTCCAAAGGAGCGTTTCCGAAGCCATGGGCGCCGAGGACGCCAGCATTTTCGACGCTCATTTGCTGGTGCTCGAAGATCAAACCCTCATCAACGAAGTCGTTCGCGCGATACAGCAGAAGCATATCAATTCTGAAGCGGCTTTCCATCAGATTTCCGAGCGTTACGCCACCGCTTTGGGAGCCGTGGATGACGAATATCTGAGGGAGCGGGCCGCGGACATCCGGGATGTCTCGAGCCGTGTCATCCACAATTTGCAGGGAAACGGGGATCTGCTGCACTTGAACCGATTTAAGGAGCCATGCATTTTGATCAGCCACGAGCTCAGTCCGTGCACCACCGCTCAATTGGACAAGAAGATGGTCCTGGGATTCGCCACCGACACGGGCGCTCGAACGTCGCACACCGCCATTATCGCGCGATCACTGCACATTCCCGCCGTGGTGGGCGTGAAAGATCTCAGCCAGCATCTCGAGACAGGCCACCATGCGGTGGTGGATGGTTACAACGGTTTGGTGATTCTCAATCCGACCGACCAAACCCTCTTCGAGTACGGCCAGCTGGTCCGCAGACACGCGAGCCTGGATGTCGAGCTCCAAGATCTTCGCGATAAGCCGGCCGTGACTCTCGATGGGGCCAGGCTCGTGCTCTCCGCGAATATCGACCAATTGGAGGATGGTCCCTCGATCAGCGCCTGCGGCGCCGAAGGAGTCGGGCTCTACCGGACAGAGTATCTCTTCATCAATCGCGATACGTTGCCAACCGAGGAAGAGCAATACCTGGCCTACCGCGGCGTGGCGGAGGCCGCCCAGCCCCATTCGTTGATCGTGCGAACACTCGATATCGGGGGCGACAAATTCCCGAGCCATTTCCAAAATCCGACCGAGAGCAATCCGTTCCTCGGCTGGCGCGCCATTCGATTGTGCCTTCAGGAGCAAGGCATGTTCCGGTCGCAGCTGCGCGCCATTCTTCGGGCGGGCGTCGTTGGCAACATCAAAATCATGTATCCCATGATTTCCTGCCTCGCGGAGCTGGAGCAGGCCAATGCGATCCTTGCGGAGTGCCAGGCTGAGCTGAGAAGCCAGGGCGTGCCTCATGCCGCCTGCGTGGAGGTGGGCATCATGATCGAAATTCCTTCCGCGGTGGCCATCGCGGAGAGCCTGGCAAGGCGCGTGAAGTTTTTCAGCATAGGCACTAATGACTTAATCCAATACACGCTCGCCGTCGACAGGCTCAACGAGCGTGTCGCCCATCTGTACCAAGCAACGCATCCAGCGCTGATGCAATTCATCCACCAAACAGTCCAGGCGGCGCATCGCCATGGGATTTGGGTGGGCGTTTGCGGCGAGATGGCAGGGGACCTGGATGTGATCCCCTTGCTGTTGGGGCTTGGTGTCGATGAGCTCAGCGCCACCCCCTCCGTGGTGCCGGAGATCAAAGGGTTGATACGCCGCCTTAAAATGGAGGAGGCCAAGGCCCTCGCCGCTTGTGCCTTGGAAAGTGAATCGGACACGGCGATTCTTTCTCGATCCAGGGAGTTGGGACGCCGCGCCGCGCCCCATTTGTTTGAGAGCAATCAGCGCGGAGCCGTTTGACGGGCAAGTGCTCCGCCTGCTCTGTTGGCGGATCATCCCAGGACAGCCTTCACCACCTGCCCATGAACATCGGTCAGCCGGAAATCACGTCCGGCATGGCGGTAGGTGAGCTTTTCATGGTCAAATCCAAGGCAGTGAAGGATGGTGGCTTGCAGGTCGTGGACGTGAACCGGGTTTTCAACGACATGAAACCCGAGATCGTCAGTGGCCCCGTAGGTCACGCCTTGGCGGATCCCGCCGCCCGCCATCCAAATGGTGCATGCTTGAGGATGATGATCGCGGCCTTGGCTGCGGCCGAGAGCGGGATTGGATTCCACCATCGGCGTCCGTCCGAACTCGCCCCCCCAGATCACAAGCGTGTCATCCAGCAAGCCCCTGCGCTTGAGGTCGGTGACCAGCGCGGCGCTCGCCTTGTCGGTCGCGCCAGCGTTATTCCTCACGTTGCCGGCCACATCGCTGTGCGCGTCCCAGCCTTCGTGGTACAAATTCACGAACCGCACTCCCCGTTCGATCATTCTCCGGGCCAGCAGGCAAGACCTCGCGAAGGAAGGCTTGTCCGGGTCGCATCCGTAGAGAGCCAGCGTCCCTGGGCTTTCACTCCGCAAATTCATGAGTTCGGGCGCCGATGTCTGAAGCCTGAACGCCATTTCGTAGGCGGCGATGCGCGTCGCGATTTCCGGGTCTGCATCCAAGGCGAACCGCCGCTGGTTCAAGGCGCCCACCGCGTCGATCGTGTCACGCTGGAGCTTGGTGTCCACTCCACCGGGGCTGTTGACGTTCAATATGGGCGGTCCTTGGTTTCTGAATCGGATCCCCGTGTAGAGGGTCGGCAGGAAACCGCTCGACCAGAGCGCCGAACCTCCGCTCAAACTGCCTGTGCTCATCACCACGAAAGCGGGAAGATTCTCCGTCTCCGCTCCCAATCCGTAGAGAGCCCAAGAGCCAAGGCTTGGCCTGCCAGGCTGCGAAAAGCCGGTATTGAAGAAAAGTTGGGCGGGCGCATGGTTGAACTGGTCCGTGTGAACCGATCGAATCAAACAGATCTCATCCACCACGCCAGCCAGATGCGGGAGCATCTCGGACAATTCCGCGCCGCATTGGCCATGCCTGGAAAATTTGAAGCGCGGCCCTAACACCGCCGCGTCTGGCCGGATAAACGCATAGCGCTGGCCGGCGATCACGGACGGCGGGAGCGGCTTCCCTTCGAGTTTCACCAGTTCGGGCTTGTTGTCAAAGAGCTCGAGCTGGCTTGGAGCGCCGCCCATGAAGAGATGGATGACCCGCTTGGCGGTGCCCGCGAAGTGCGGTTGGCGGGGCGCCAGCGGGCGCGCGCCCTCAACGCCATTGGCGCCGCGCAACCGGCCCGGGAGGGCGTTCGTCAGCAAACCGGCCAGGGCTATCTTCCCAAGCCCGACCCCGCAGTTGCGCAAAAAATGCCGGCGCGTGATTTCTAGGCATTCTTGTGGAAATGGATGCATTGGGAATGTCGAAATTGAATTGTCGATTGGCATGGGGATTGGGATGGGCGTGCGCGCCTCGCATGGGCTTCCACAAGCTTTTCCCCAAGACTTCGCTTATTGTTTGGTGATCATTTCGTCCAAATTCAGAATGGTGCGAGCCAGCGTCGTCCATGCGGCGCGCTCAATCATATGTCCCGAGCCTTCGCCGGCGATGATGTTGGCATCGAGAAGGCCGCTGGAAAGCCGCTTCTTCTGCGCTTCCAAAAAGCGCCCCAATTCCTTGGCTTCCTCGGCGGTCGGGGGACGGGTGAGGCATTGACGGAACGCTAGCCGGATGCGGGCTTCAGTCGAAGTGTCTTGCGACGCCAGCCACTGGCCCATCGATTGGGAGGCTTGCACGATCAATGTATCGTTCAAAAGCGTCAACGCTTGAAGCGGTGTGTTCGAGACATCGCGTCGTGCCATGCAGGATTCTCCGGTCGGTCCGTCGAATGTGTTGAACAATGCGAACGGCGCGGTTCTCTTCATGAACGTATAGAGGCTTCGGCGGTACCTGTCTTCGCCTTCGCTGGCGGTCCAAGCCGGGCTGCCAAAGGCCACTTCGGTGACCCCCGCAGGCTGGGGTGGATACACGCTCGGGCCGCCCATCTTCGTCGAGAGCAGTCCACTGGCTCTTAAGACAGCGTCACGGATCGATTCCGCGTCCAACCGGACGCGTGGTCCCCTGGCAAGCAGCCGATTCTCAGAATCCCGGCCCAGCAACTCTGGGGTGGGCCTCGAGGATTGCCGGTAAGTCGCGCTCGTGACGATGATCCTGTGGAGCCTCTTCAGTGACCAGGTTCGCATGAACTCCACCGCCAGCCAATCCAGCAGTTCCGGGTGCGAAGGCATTTCGCCTTGGAATCCGAAGTCCTCCGTGGTGCGCACCAGGCCCTGGCCGAAAAAGGATTGCCATTGTCTGTTCACAATCACACGCGCCGTGAGCGGATTATTGGTGGAGGCCAGCCATCCGGCGAAGCCCAGCCGGTTCCGGGGCAGATCCTTTGGAAAAGGAGCGATCGCTGAGATCACCCCCGGCTCGACAGGCTCCGAAGCCTGGAGAAATTCACCGCGTTTATGGATGAATGTCGCCCTCGGATTCTCGGGAGGACGCTCCCTCATGATCATGGTCGTGGGCGCGGCGGGAGGTTTGCGCAGCGCGTCTATCTGGCTTCGCGCCCCCGCCAGCTCCGGAGCGATGAGCAAGAAATGCTCGCGCAACGACGAACGGTCCGTGGACGTGAGTTCTGTTTCCTTCAGCCGCAGCAGGCGATCAATCTCCACGGGCATGTCCCGCGCTTCGGCGCCCCGGAGCTCCGTGGTGACTGAAATGCGAAATCGACCCAAGGAACAGGCGTAATGGCGGCCAAACATCATCTGAACCCGCAAATCGCCGCCATTCGGCAAAGGTTCCGCGAGCGTGAACACCGCTTCATGCCGCTCGCCTTCACGACCCGCGGTGGACCAGCCTGTCTGCGGATCGCCGTCCGTCGCCATGCCGGCGCCCGCGTCCTTCCCGAAATGGTTCTTCGCGTAACTGTGGGTTGCCCGCGCGATCTTCACCGGTTTACCACCGGAAAAGAGGAGGAATTCACCCAAGAAAAAGTCACCCTTCGGCCCTTCGTAGTAGGCCATCCCGGGTCCATGCCGAGGCAGCCGATCATCAGGCATCGCTTCAAGACGCACCGCTGTGATGCCACGCTCGGAACTCTGATAGCGAAGCTCATAGGTGTCGTTCTTTGTGATGTCACCGCTCGCAAAAATGGAATGATCCGGCTGCACCGTCAGCAGCGGCTTGTTCGATGTCGCTTGCAAAGGCCGGAGCGGAACCCATGTGACGGCCCGCGCGCGCTCCCCGGCAAGCCACTTTTCGAAAGCTTTCTCCAAGCCTTCATGACGCCTCAACACCACCAAACGCTCCGCGCCGGCCAAATCTTGCGCCGCCCGGTCCTGGGCTACCCGGGTTGAACTCGGGACTGAAGTTTGGGTCCCCGGTCCGGGGACTGGAAACTTTGCGGGCAATTCCGCCAAAAGCTTCGACAACGCCGCTCGACGGGCTGTCTCGCGTGCTTCCCGGCCGGGTTCCGGCAGGTCGAGATCTAGTTCGTCCACGTTGTTGAGGAACGCCATCATTTGGTAAAACTCACGATGGGAGATGGGATCGTACTTGTGTGTGTGGCATTGAGCGCATCCCACGGTCAATCCCAGCCAGGTGGTTCCTGTCGTGGCCACCCTATCAGTCATGGCGTGGAACCGAAACTCGAGCGGGTCGATTCCACCTTCCTCGTTCAACATGGTGTTCCGATGAAAGCCAGTGGCGGTGAGCTGGTCCACGTTTGCCGCGGGAAGCATGTCGCCAGCGATCTGCTCGACGGTGAATCGATCGAAGGGCATGTCCGCGTTCAGCGCTTTTATCACCCAGTCGCGCCATGGCCAAATGCTCCGCTGACGGTCTTTCTCGTATCCGTTCGTGTCCGCATAACGCGCCAGATCCATCCATCGGCGAGCCCATCGCTCCCCGTACCGCGGCGAACCCAGCAGCCGATCCACCAACCTCTCGTAGGCGTCCTCCGAGGAATCATCCGCGAAGGCGTCTGCTTCTTCCGTCGTCGGCGGCATGCCGATCAAGTCGAGATGAAGCCGCCGCGCCAGCGTGAGCCGGTCAGCGGGAGGGGAGGGGGACAAACCTTCTTTCTCGAGGCGGGACAGCACGAATCGATCAACGACGTTCCGTGGCCAGGCGGGATTCTTCACTCGCGGTGCGGGGGGGGGCTTGGGAGCCACGAATGACCAGTGCGGCTTGTATTCAGCCCCGGCCAGGATCCATCGGCGCAAAGTTTCTTTCTCGGCCGGGGTCGGCGGGTTTTGAGCGCCCGCGGGAGGCATTCGCTCATCCTCATCGGTTGAGAAAACCCGCGTCAGCATCTCGCTTTCGGCCGGCTTTCCGGGCGTTATCGCGCGGCGGCCTGACTTGGCGGGAAGTAATGCCGCCTCGGGCTCGTCAAGCCGAAGGCCCGATTTTCGCGCCGCGTCATCCGGACCATGGCACTTAAAACAATGCTGGGATAAAATGGGCCGGACGTCCTTGGAGAAATCAGGAACGCTCGCCGCGCTGGCCCGAACTTGTGCGGCGATCACGGCGAGGCAGCCGAGGAACCAACCCATATCCCGGATCATCTTGCTATTGTTCACTCCCGGAGCGTCTACGGCAAGTCTTCGCGATCCAGAATACGATTTCGGCGGTCCCATCCGCCAAGCCGCCTGCTTCGTTTCAGGCTGTCCGCAGCTCGGACGCGAGTCTGTGAGTGGAGGAATCTGGGTTGCGCGTCCAGATCATGGATTCAATCGATTCTGCTGAGTGCTGAACCGGATTCCGCTATCTCCCCGGCGCCATCGCGCACCTGCAAGCAGGCAACACGGTCCGCCAACCGCCGGGCCTGCCGCGGATCATGCGTGACCATCACAAGCGTCCGCCGCCCTCGCAGCCGCCTCAGAGACTCTTCGATCGCCTCTGTGGAGAGCGGATCCAAAGCGCTGGTGGGTTCGTCCAACAGTAAAACTTCCGGTTCCACAGCCAGGGCCCGGGCGAGACAAAGGCGTTGTCGCTGGCCCACGGACAGCTCGAGGGCCGAGTCGTCCATCCGGTCCTTAACCTCGACCCACAGCGCCGCGTCCCGCAGTGCTCGCTCGGCAATTTCAGGCCACAGCCGTTTGGGAGCCTTCCCAAGGTGGCGCACCCCGAACAAGACGTTTTTTTTGATGCTCCCAGGAAAAACGGCGGGTTGCTGAAAGAGAATTCCGACGCGGGCCCGAAGGGCGTCGACATCCGATCCCGGCGCGTAGATCGACCGGCCCATCAAACGGATGTCGCCCTGGACACGAAGTCCGGGCGAGAGTTCGATCAGCCGGTTGATGCAGCGAAGCAACGTGCTTTTGCCCGCGCCGGAAGGGCCGAGAAGCGCGAAGACGGCTCCGTGCGGGATCGCCAGGCACACGTCACGAAGGATTTGCCTGCTTGGGGAGTACACCCGCAATCCGCTGATTTCAATGGCCGGGGCTCGAGTGATCTCAGACATGGTCGGCCTCTTCATGAATTCTGAGGCGCACGGGGAGGACGACAAGGCTCATGCAAAAAGCCAGCATGAGAAGCACGAGGGCCGTGCCCCAAACCTTTCCTCCGATGGCCTGATCGAACGAGTCCTGAGCCAGGATAAAAATATGGTAGGGCAGAGTCAGAACGGGGTTTTCCTTAATGCCCGAAGGGATTGACGCCCCCGCGAAGATAGTCGCGGTGAACAGGATGGGGGCGGTTTCACCCGCGGCGCGGGCCAGCCCCAGAAATGATCCCGACACCCACCCTCCCAAGCATTGCGGCAGCAACACGAACCACACGATGCGTGACCGGGAGAGACCCAGGCCTGCGGCTGCTTCCATCCGCAGCGGAGGCAAGCTCCTGAGTCGCTCCACCAAAGCCACACTCACCGTCGGCAGGATCATGAAGCCGAGCAGAATCCCCCCTGTGAGCCAGGACTTCCCCCAACCGAAAAAGCTGACGAACACGATGAATCCGAACAACCCGAACAGTAGGCTTGGAACTCCGTTCAGGACGTAGAGGCAAAGGAGGCAGAGCCTCCGCCAGCGTTCGCTTTGGATGTAGAACGCGGTCACTAGAGCCGTGCCGACGGACAGTGGGGTGGTCACTATCAGAGCCGTGGATAACAGTATCAACGTGCCTATAAGGTTATGGAAGATGCCACCCTCGGCTCCCGCCAGGCGCATCGGCTCGGTCAAGAACCGCCAATTCACGACGGAAAATCCGCGCCAGACAATGGCGGAAACAATCCATCCGAAGATCAAGCAAGCCAGCAAAGCGCATAGGACTGCCGCCGCCCTGAAAGTCAGATCAAGAAGCTTGCGCATGGCGGAGTTGCTTTTGTTGAAGGAGGAAAGCGGCGGCGGCCGCTCCCCCCGCCATGCCCAGCAGCAATAGACCAAGTCCCACCATCGCGGCCCAATGGAGCGGATCTCCATGGGCGATGTGGATCTCCGAACCGCCCAGCTTGCTCGCGAGCGTTTGGCCGGGGCTTATCAGAGGCGTGACCGACCATAACCGTTCCGGCCATTGATTGTCCTGGCGTCCCACGACCAGGAAGACGGCGATCATTTCTCCAAGAGCACGCCCCAGCGCCAGAAGGATGGCGGCGATAATGCCTGGGATTGCCTGGGGCAGCACGACGCGGCAAATCGTCTCGCGGGCGTTCAGCCCCAGACCTCGGGCGGCCGCGCGCAGCGATGCCGGCACACCGCGCAAAGCATCGTCCGAAAGGGTGAGGATGGTGGGCAGAATCATGACGCCAACCAGCAGTCCTCCGGTCAGCAGCGTATCGCCGCTCAACGGGTCCAACGGCTCCAGCAAGTCATACACCCAGCCACGCAACACCAGCACACCTAAGAGCCCGTACACGACCGACGGCACGCCGGCGAGGAGTTCCACCAGGATCTTAACCGTCAGTCGAGCCCTGCGCGGCAGCAATTCCGACGTGCAAATGGCGGCGCCAATCCCAATTGGTGCGGCGCAGCCGAGCGCGATGATGGCCACCGCCATGGTTCCATAGATCATCGGCGCGGCGCCGAACAGATGCCGGCTGGAGAGCCATTGCTTTCCGGCAAGATAGTCAATGCCCGCTACCCGCCAAACGGGCCAGCTTTCGTGGATCAATACCAGAACAAGCGCCGCGAGGCTTGTCAGCGCAATCAAGCACAGCACCCAGCTCGTCCACTGGGTCAGAGAGACTCGTCGGGCGAGTTTCTGGGCTTGCACAGACTCTGTCTCCAATGCGCGGATCCCGGTCATTGCAGATCGCAAAGTCAGGGCAAGCGCGGGTTTCGCTGGCTCCGGATGAACAGGCAAACGGGAAGCGAAAGAGGGCGCGCTTGAAAAATGCTTCAATTCGATCCGCGGCCACTTGGCGAGCTCCGCAACCTCCCGAGTTGTTCGAGGGATAAATAGCCATGTTTCGCGACCAGTTGCTGCCCTTTCGGGCCGAGCATGAAATCAACGAACCTTTTGGTATTTCCCTTGGGCTCCCCGTCGGTGAGGAGCAGCAAGGGCCGGCTCATTGGGTAGGAGTGATCGGCCAGGGCCTCGGGCGTGGGACGGACTGTCTGGCCCGGCTCCACTTCAATTCCCAGCGCGAACACGGTTTTGCCGTCGGCCCACGAAGCTGAAAGCTGGGACATCGCTCCCCGAGTCGCGCCCACTCTATTGCGGCATTCCTCATTCCCGCCAACTTCCGGGAATGCGGCCGCGGGTGCTTCGTTTGGATCACCGTAGAGCCAGCGCGCGAAGATCTCCCAAGTGCCGCGCCCTGGCTCTTTGTTGAAAAACGCGACACGCCTATTCGGTCCTTTAAGCTGGCTCCAGTTGGTGATCCGTCTTTCATAAATCCCTTGCGCCTGGAGTTTGGACAAACTTCTCACACCACCATTCCAAACATCTTTGGAAACGATCAAGGCCACGGCGTCCTCTCCGATCCGCGTTTCGTGAAAGGAGATCTTGGGGAACCGGGACCGGTCTGTCTGGCTCAATGGTTTGCTGCTCATGCCGATGTCGATCCGGCCGTCGCCGAGCAGGGAGACACCGCCGGAGCTGCCGCCCTGGGTGTCGATCGTGATAGCCAACTGTGCTTCGGATCTGAGGATTTCGGCTGCTTCGGCCACGGGCAGATTGACGGTTGTGGATCCGTTGATCCTCAGGGCTGCGGGATTCGCCTGGGCGAGATGGCACGAGGCGTGGGTGATCGCGAGGACAAAGAAAGCGGTCTGGAGTTGCATATATGCACAAGCATGCATGTGATTGCCCTTGACGGCAAGGGATTTCGAGGTGGTTCCCGGACTGCGTCGGAACTCCTGCCGCGCGCGCGAATGAATCTGGAATCTATCTCGGCAGGTCGTCGAACCGGAACGTGCAGCAACCCAGATCCAGCAGGTTATTGTTCGCCGCCACATGGGATTTCAAGCCCGAGGCGACCGTGTAGAGCCGCAGCTTCCCCTGCTTTCTGGATTCCAAAAGCCCCGCCTCGCGCATGATCCGAAGGTGTTTTGAGATGTTGTACTGCGTCGCATGGAGTCTCTCGGATACGTCGTTCACGCTCAACTGCTCCTTGAAAAGAAGCCGCAGGATCCGGAGTCGAGTCTCCTCTCCCAACGCTTTCAGCGCGGTTATGCAATCCAGACCGGTCATGGATGGAGGTTACACTGGATCCTGCCTACGTGGCAAGACGGCCCGCTGCTCGCTTAAAAGTGCCAACCAAAGAGCCGGAACCGCCGGCCCGGCCGTTCGCTGTGCTCAGCCCTAGGAACTCCCCGACCCGTCTCCAGGCCGCGCATTGCCTCAAGGCGCGCGGCCTATGACGCGGTAAAATGCCTTGAAGGCAGGGGGTGCCGGGTCGGTCATCGCCGCCTCGCCAGGGCGATTGGCCGTCCACTCCCCGGCGGCCGTCCATGAGACTAAATCCTCGGACCGTTCGAGGAGGTAGCGCCAGGACTGGCGCCCGGTGAATCGAATGCCGGGCAGGCCAGCCGCCGTTAGAGATGGGACGAGTCTCAAGGGGGGTGGCAGGACCACCAGCACATTGTCCACCCAGCCGCGAGCGAGCACCGAGCCATCAAATTCGCCCGACTGCCCGGCGTCGCTGTAACTGGAGACGGCGAATGAATCTAATCGAAAATCAAACTCCTGCTGATCCGGCAACACGACGTCCTGGATCTCCTTTGTGGGCTTGCCGTTGGCGAGCATGCGCGTGATCAGCGTCCCTTTGGCCGCGATATGCTCCATCTCAATTCGGTAGGAGACCAGGGGAGTCAAATCGAATGGGAACGCGAAGCTGAACCTGGCCAAATTATTGCTGGAAAAGACCCCAGGCGACACCGTGGTCCCAAATCCCGTGTCCGGAAAATAGTTCCACTCCAAGAGGCTCCGAGCACCCGTGGCCGAGTCCAATCCCGCGCCTCGGAAAAAATCCGGGCGGCGTGATTGCTCGGAATTCATCAAGCCAACCGCGATCTGGAACGCGGACGGTTTCAATGGATTCGAGCCCCCTTTGATATCCAGCAAGACGAGGTCGAATGCGATGGCAAAGTCGTCCTGTGCGCTCAACGTGACACCCAGTGGGCGGTGGTAATAAGAATTCGTCCGGGACGAATCCCAAGTCACCCGCAGCGCCTGGCGCGAGCCGTCCCAGGCGAATAAATCGGCTTCGCCATGGGCAGCCCACCCTGATTCCGCGGGGTTCGTGGTGAAGGTTTCTTCAAATCCCCGCCCATCGGGTGGGGCGCCAGCGAGAATGAGGATGGGGTTGAAGGAAGCGTGCAGCGCGCACGCGACGAGGCATCCGGCGAGGGCCGGAGGGAGCTTGAATGAATTCATGGGACTGGTCTGCGTTGTTTGGCATTCGCTCTTCTCCCGGCGAATGCCCATCAATGACTAGGCGAATCAATGCGCGAGACCAGTGGCGGGAGGAGGCGGGCGATGAGGCCCGCGTCTAACCGCTGAAAACCGAGAATGTAGGCACCCGACTCCTCATCCGCACACACGGTGAGGCTGGCCTCATCCTTCTCATGGGCGGAGAAGCTGGTTTGGAAAAAAGGCCGGAGCCTCCTTCCAAACGCTGATGAGCATCATCCAATGGATATCCTGACTCCGGGTTTCATCCTCGCTCCCGCCTTCCCGGACCTTTCGGCGGTCCAGTGGCTTTTGGGAGTTTGTAACCCGATACAGTGGCGCTACCGTCCCCGATTCTCACGGGGTTCCCTGACATTGGCTGATGGTTGAACCGACAATGGCTTTGTCGGCGCTATCAAAGAGCGCGTGATTCGTAGCAACCCAGGCTCCTCCATGCCAAGCAAAAATATCCTCGGGCGGCCGATTCGTGCTTCCACGAGGCCCTTTCCTGGCTGAAGAATCTGTGGTGCAACGCTGTTGGAGGCCCTTCCCGGACCTTGAAATTCTCGGGACTGGTGGGCTACGGGCCCTGGCAGGGACGAGATTTGTCTCGCGCCCGATGGGTTAGTTCGCTAACACACCGGGCTCGAATGAGCCCATGACTTGTGGTTTCGAGAGAAACGAAATCGCGGTTCAGCGTCCAAGCTCCAATGCCGTGGTGGGGCGAAAGGCTCCGCTCCTCGGGGGAGGCGACGGCTTCGAGAGGCTCAATCGGGCTGCGGCAATTTGCACTTCGCACGACGCATGCTGACTATTCGCGACTTAAAAAAGACATACGGCGGGAGGGTCCTTTTCGAGAAGGCCGCCCTGCAAATCAACTACGGGGACCGCGTGTCGTTGGTGGGTCCCAACGGCGCCGGCAAGACGACGGTTTTTTCCATCATCATGGGCAACGAAGTCCCGGATGAAGGGGAGGTTCATCGCGATCCCTGGACCACGATCGGGTTTTTGCCGCAGGAATCCGAGGCGGTTGGATCTGAAACGGCGTTGGAGATCGCCACGGGTAGGGCGGGGCAAATCGAGGAATTGGAGCGAACGCTGCGCGCGCTGGAGCAAGCGGGAACGGTCGATGTCGCGGAGTATTACGAGGCCCAAGCCAAGCACGACGCCTTGGTCGATCCGGGATTTGAAGCCCGCGCGAAGAAAGTGCTCAGCGGTCTCGGGTTTCGGGAATCGGATTTTGGCCGGCCCGCCCGCGAATTGAGCGGTGGCTGGGTCATGCGCGCGCATCTGTCGCGCCTGCTCGTTATGGAGCCGGACCTCCTCATGCTGGACGAACCCACGAACCACCTGGACTTGGTGTCGCTTCTCTGGCTCCAAAACTACTTGCTGAACTACAAGGGCGCCATCCTCATGATCTCCCACGACCGGGAGTTCATGGATGAACTCACCCGGCAAGTGGTTGAGATTGCCAGTTCGAAGTTGATCTCCTACGCCGGCAATTACACCGACTATTTGCGCCAGCGCGAGGAGAACTACGAGAACCAGCTCGCCGCGCACAAGAATCAGCAAAAGGAAATTCAAGCGTTGCAGGAGTTCGCGGACCGCTTCCGCTCGGTCAGCTCAAAAGCCTCTCAAGCCATGAGCAAGCTGAAGCAAATCGAGCGCATGGAATTGATCGAAAAGCCGCAGCCTCCACGCAAGCCTTTCCGGTTCCAGTTCCCCCAGCCTGTCCGGGGAGGACATCGTTCGATCCAGCTCGAAGGCATCCACATGGCTTACGGCTCGAACCAGGTGTATCAAGGTTTGGACCTGATGGTGGAACGTGGCGATCGAACGGTGCTGGTGGGGCCTAACGGCGCGGGCAAGTCAACGCTTCTAAAAATACTCGCTGGCGTGATTGAGTTCCAGAAAGGCGAACGGAAGCTGGGGCACAACGCGCGAATCGGGTACTACAGCCAGCACCGCTCGGCCACGCTCGATCCGTTCAACACGGTCTTGGAAGAAGTGCTCCGGAGCGCTCCGACTCTTCGAGAAGACGAGGCGCGAGGGATTCTCGGCTCGTTCATGTTCCGAAAAGAGGAGATCTACAAGAAGACCGGGGTCTTGAGCGGGGGAGAGAAAAGCCGGCTAAACTTAATCAAATTTTTGGTCGATCCACCCAATATCCTGCTCATGGACGAGCCTACGACGCACTTGGATATTCTGACCGTGGAATCCCTGATCATCGCGCTGGAGCGTTTCGAGGAGACACTTGTCTTCATCTCTCACGACGTGCATTTCATCCGCAAACTGGCGAGCAAGGTGATTCACATCAACTCGGGCCAAGTCCGCGAGTATTCCGGCGGCTACGATTATTATCTCGAGAAGACGGGTGGGGTCGCGGACGCGAGGGCGGCTTTGACCGCCGCGTGAAGGTTCGGGCAGCCTGCGGGCTGGGACAGGCCCTGCGCACACAGCTGGCGCGGAGCGCAGTCAGTTTGTGTGAGCCTTCCTTGGGGGATTGTTTTCTGAGAGTGGGAGTGGCTCGTTCATGAACCAAACTCACCGTCCATCCCCCTTTCGCCTCCACTCCATTACGAGCCTTTGGCTTGCGGCTAGTTGCTCCGGAGTCATTAAAGCTCGCAAGCGGCTGAGCGCGGCCTCGCAACCCCCATTTCCGCCTGCCTGAGCCAGCGAGTACCACTTGTAGGATTCAACGAGATTCTTGGGAGTTCCGTCGCCTGACTCAAGGGCCGCGGCGAATCGTTGCTGCGCTTCCGAATGCCCTTGTTCCGCGGCTTTCCGCCACCATTCTATGGACACGTCGGGGTTGCCGCTTCCCAGGTTCAAGTAATGAAGAGCAACCCGGTGCTGGGCCTCCGCGTTGCCGTGATAAGCCGCTTTGAGCCACCATCGCAGGGATTCTTCGGGATTCTTCTCCACACCAATGCCTTGCTCGTAATTATACCCCAGAATCACCTGGGACCTGACTTCGCCCTGTTCCGCGGCTTTCCGGTGCCACTGCGCGGCTTCTTTTGGATCCGCGGCGACCCCGCGTCCGGCGGAAAGCGCTTCTCCCAGTTCGAATTGAGCCAAGGCAATTCCCTGGCTCGCGGCCTCGCGAAACCATTTCGCGGCTTCCTTGAAATCTTTTGGCAAACCATCGCCATCGCGGTAGCGCAAGCCCAACCGGAGTTGCGAGCGCCCGTTCTCAAGATGAGTGGCGGCTTCCAAATCAGACATCACTTTCCGCCAAGCTTCCGGATGGAGGGCCGCCGGCTTCCCAGGGGATCGGGCGGCCTTTTGAGGCCAGAATTGCCAAACTCCTCCAAGCAGACCCAACATCGCAACCAGGATCAGTCCCACCCGCGCCATCCGTTCCCATCTAGATCGATTTTCGCTGGGAGTGTGGCTTGGCGCCGATTCTCTCGATCTTTCCGCCGCGCGGGAGCCGTCTTCTTTCGAAGGCGATGACCGCGTGGCCGTGGGCTCAGCGTCCGCGCTGTCTTGGGCCTCCTTGGAAAGGACATCGTAGGCTTCCTTGATGGCCTTGAATTCCTGCTCCGCTGCCGCCCGTTGCACCTGTGTTTGAAATTTATCCGGGTGAAAGGCGTGGCTCAAAAATCGGAACCGCTCCTTAAGTTCCCGCGCGGTCGCGGACAGAGAGACGCCCATCAGCTTGGCGGCTTGATGCTTTCCACCGGCAGCGGCTTTTGAAAGCAGCAGATACGCCCGGCTGATCCGCTCGAATTCCTGCTCCGCCGCCCGGCGTTGCTCGTCCGTGGAGAACTTCCCAGGTTGGTAGGCTTGGGTCAGAAATCGAAATCGCTCTTTGACCTGCTCCAAACTCGCGGTAGGCGCCACCCCGAGGACTTTCGCGGAATGCTCTCGCTCCGCTCTTTCAAGGATGACTCTCAACTTCTCTGCCATCGGTGGACGCTGTGCGGATCAATAAATTTCTTCAAGCCGAAATGGCTTTTCGGCCGGAAAGGGGTGCATCCGTATCCCCGCCGTGGAAGAATGCGGGTTGCATGAACGGGGCTGAGGCGGATTATCTGTCGAAAAATCGATTGGCTTGGGACCTCAGGGTTCGCGGGAACAAGCGGCATACTTGGGTCGTGAAACCGGAGCACTTGCGCGATCCGATGCCGGTGCTTGATCCAGAGGGCTGGCTTGGCGGGACTTTGCGGGGCAGCGTCGTGTTGTGCCTCGCGGCGGGTGGCGGATTGCAGTCCGCTTTGTGTGCCGCGGCGGGCGCCGAAGTGATTGTCGTTGATCTGAGCCGCGAGATGTTGCGGCGGGATCAAGAGGTTGCCCAGCTTCACGGATTGCGCGTGCGGACCATCGAGGCATGCATGACTCGTTTAGAGCCTGTGGTGACTCAAAGCGTTGATTTTGTCATCCAACCGGTCAGCAGTTGCTACATCCCGGATCTTCGCCCCCTCTTTGCGGAGGTGGGGCGCGTGCTCAAAGCGGGAGGCACTTATGTCTCCCAGCACAAGCAGCCTTCAAGCCAGCAGGCCAGCGCGATCCCAGGCAAGGAAGGCTATTTTCTTGCCGAACCTTGCGAAAAAGGGCGCGTTTTGCATCCGATCCTTGGCGAGTGGCGGCATCGCGAATCCGATACGATCGAATACATCCATCGCTGGGAAGATATTGTGGGGGGGCTTTGCCGGTCCGGATTCGTGGTGGAGGATTTGAGGGAGCCGATCCAGGGCGACGGAAACGCGCCCCCGGGCACTTTCGAGCATCGGAGCCGGTTTGCTCCTCCTTTCGTCAAAATCAAAGCTCGCCGCCACTCCTCCACAGATAGCCGCGCCACTCCTTTCCTACTGAGCCCTTGATTCTTGGTTCCGGGTTTGGATCCCGTCCTCGAGCCATGGTTTTGGACTTGCGAAATCGTGGTCGACGTTGGAATGCTCTGCTTTCCATTGGAACCTGAACGACACCTCTTGTTGATGGGCGGTGGCCACGCGCATGTTGCCGTGGTGAAGGCGTTTCAGGATCATCCACCACTGCCCCGAGCCCGCGTCACGCTTCTGTCCAAGGACTCCATGACGCCTTATTCGGGCATGGTTCCTGGGTTGATCGCGGGCTACTATCGTTTCGAGGATGCGCATATAGATTTGGCGAAGCTCTGTCATGCGACCAACGTCGCCTTCAAGCAGGCGACGGTCACGGGCATCGATCTGACCAGGAAGGAGGTTCAGATTGATGGTGATGATTCCCCTGTGGGGTTCGATGTAGTCTCCATGAACACTGGCTCAACGCCGAGCGACGAAGGCGTCACCGGGGTGAGGGAGCACGGGATTCCATTGAAGCCCATCGACCAATTCCTGCGCCGTTGGGAGAATGTGGTCGAACGCGTGGCACGCGAACTGGGGGCTCCGGCGCGAATCGTCGTGGTTGGAGGCGGGGCCGGCGGCATCGAGATCGCCCTAGCCGCGCGGCATCGCCTGAGCTCTCTCGCGGCGGAGCATGACGCCCGCGACAGCGGGATCCGATTTGTCCTCGTGAACGCCTCCACGCAGCTTCTGCCTTCGCACAACCGATGGGTGCGGTCGAAGTTGGATCGCATCTTGCGCGAGCACCGGATCGAGTGCTGCCTCGGCCAGCGCGTGATCGAGGTGTCGGCCCAGTCCGCGCGATGCGAGTCCGGTCTGAGAATTCCCTTTGACGAGCTGTTTTGGGCGACTCACGCGGCGGCCCCGCCGTGGATTCGGAGGTCGGGGCTCAGGGTCGACTCCGCCGGATTTCTGGCCGTCAACGAATGTTTCCAGTCGCTCTCGCACGCCTTCGTTTTTGGCGCGGGAGACGTGGCCTCGGCGATCCATCATCCACGCCCGAAATCGGGCGTGTTTGCCGTGCGCCAAGGGCCGCTCCTCGCCCTGAACCTCCGGCGCGCTCTCCATGGCGAGCGCCTGATTTCCTTCAGGCTGCAGAAGCAGTCTCTCAGCCTTATCGGAACCGGCGACCGCCGCGCGGTCGGGTCCCGCGGACCCCTCGCGTTCGAAGGCCGTTGGGTCTGGCTTCTGAAGGATTGGATCGATCGGAGCTGGGTCCGGCAATATGCCTAAACCGTGACTGTGCAATACTCGGTAGGGCTGCGCTGCCCCGCAGCCGTGATTGTGTTGAGTTCAATTGAATATGGACTCAGTTTTCAATCGCGACTGGATCGTAGGAAAAACGACAGGCTGCGAAATGCCCCCTCGCGTTGTGCCATCCAAGGCCGCGCGGCAGCTCAGCCCTACCATTAGCTGCATTGTCACTGCCGGACCTTTCAGATGGCAGGCTTATAAAGACTGACCAACGCCCGGTCGTGGTCGTCTTCAGCTTGGGCTGCGTGAGCGACGCCTGCCGGAGTCCTCCAAGTGCCCGCATCGAGTCGGTGTAGAGTGGGCGAAGCGGATGGATTGCAAGGCACACGCCAGTGACCTTCTCGCTTCGCCCGTTCTGCGGCCGTTTCTAGTGGATTTTTGCGGACTGGGCCAATAGCGTTCCCGGTGTGTTTTCCAACCTTGCCGTTTCCAGGCGCGTGTTCGCGAAAGGGGCTTGCCGCGCCGCGCTTGCATGGCCTCTTGCCGCCTCGGCCTTCACCGCTTCTCGATCCGTCAAACAGTTCAAAGTGGCGAGCTTTTCGTTGGATGTGACGGTTCCGCAGGGGCATCCTTGCATGGGAGGCGGCGTGGAGTCGGCGCGTCAAACTCTGGATCCCTTGTTCGCCAGCGGCATCGTGCTCCTGGGCTCCGGCAAACCGGTCGTCTTGATTTCCGTGGATTGGTGTGAAATCCGAAACGATGCTTATGACCGATGGCGCGAAGTGATCGCGCAGGCGGCTCGCACCGATCCTGTTCGCGTGCTGGTTTCCTCGACGCACGTGCACGATGCTCCCGTCTTCGATCTCGAGGCTCAGAGGATTCTGGACGAGCGGGGAGCCCCCGGAAAAATCTGCGATCTGAAGTTCCACGAGGAAATCGTCCAACGCGCCGCGATGTCGGTGAAGTTTGCGATGCGCCGCGCCCAGGCCGTCACGCATTTCGGGGTCGGCCAGGCGAAAGTCGAGGGAGTCGCCTCCAATCGCCGCTATCTCCTCCCCGACGGAACGGTGGCGTTTGACCGCACGAGCGCGACGCGGAACGTTCTCGCTCACGCCGGGGAGGAAGGCATCGTGGACCCATGGCTGAAAACTCTCAGTTTTTGGAATGGTTCCAAACCGATGGTTGCCTTGAGCTGTTATGCCACTCATCCCATGAGCTATTATGGCCAGGGCGGCGTGTCGAGCGATTTCATCGGGCTCGCTCGATGGCGGAGACAGCAGGATGATCGGCAGGTGGCTCAGATTTATTTCTCGGGCTGCAGCGGCAATGTCACCGCCGGCAAGTACAACAATGGGGATCCCGCCAATCGCGCGGCTCTTGCCGGCCGGTTGTACGATGGTTTGACCCGCGCCTGGCAAAACACCCGGCGCGAAGCACTCCGAGATGTGGAATTCCGTTCCGTCTCCCTGCGCCTGGAGCCGAGATCTGGTCCAGGGTTCACTCCGGCGGAGTCTGAAGAGGTCATCCGCTCAACGGCCTCCTCATTCAAACAGAATCTCGCGGCGTTGAACCTGAGCTGGCTCAAACGTTCGGATGCCCGCCGAATGATTGACGTCCCTATGCTCGATTTGGGCGAGGCTCAGTTCCTCCTGTTGCCCGCCGAGTCTTATGTGGAATACCAACTCCATGCCCAAGCTCTCAGACCCGGGTCTCTTGTGATCGTGGCGGGCTACGGTGAATGCGCTCCAGGTTACATCCCAACCGACGTTGCCTGGCAGGAGGGAGATTCCAATCTCCGCGACTGGTGCTGGGTGGCGCCAGGGGCCGAAAAGTCCATGAAACTGGCGCTGCAACAACTTCTCAAGCCCCGTTGAATCTTAAAACGGCAGTTTCCCAACACGAATCTTCGCAAGATCCTGGCGATAATTTTTCGAATCACTCACCGGATCCGCAAGGGATATGCCTTCCTCTTCGTCCAGCCTTTCTCATCCAGGCTTTTGCAAATCTCCACGATGTTCAACGGCCGTTTTAAGGTCTAAGGGTCCGTGCAAAAATAACTTCGGATTTTGGCGGGAGCGCTGCCAGGCCAGATGCGAGACGCGAGGAACCCTCCTCCGCCAAGGCTTCGGAGTACAGGGGCGCACCCGCCCGCCGAAGCCTCGGCGAAGGCGGGTCCCCCAAGGTGGGGCTGTAACTGACGAGCAACGCGGCAGATGGCCTGGCACCGCCCCGCCCCGGAGGGCTG